>OCTX011508630.1_pt1 | contig 17252 bp, 38 predicted proteins | sample 1539691 | NCBI WGS metagenome assembly OCTX01 (sample SAMN02144231, study PRJEB22623) | gut metagenome | biome: sheep rumen | host: Ovis aries | place: New Zealand | reverse complement strand
TTGATACCAATAATGTGAGCCACAGGAGCGAGCTGACAGTGCCAAACGGAGCCGACGGGGTAGGTATAGCAAGTATTGAAAAGACTTCTACAGCCGGACTCGTAGACACGTATACGATCACTCTTACAAATTCAAACACTTATACGTTTGAAGTCACCAACGGAGCCAAAGGCGACACAGGCGACGGCATAGCCAGAATCGACAAGACCGGAACCGAAGGGCTTGTCGATACATACACAATCACGATGACAAGTGGAGCGACTGCGACCTTCACAGTCACCAACGGAGCCAAGGGAGATCCTGGAGATGATGGATTTTCTCCTATAATTGTCGAAGATCCTGACAATACAGACGAAATATATAAGCTCGATATAACGGATGCAAACGGAACTATTGTAACTCCTAACCTTAAAGGCGGAGGATCCGGAGGCACAACGAATTATGAAGCGCTAAACAACAAGCCCAAGATCAACAATGTCGAGCTGACCGGGAACAAGTCTCTTGCAGATCTTGGGATCAATATCCCAACAAAGACAAGCGAGCTGACAAATGATGCTAATTTTGTTAATCAAACAGCTCTTAACGAAGCGCTTGATGATTACACTAATACGACAGCGCTTAATCAATTGCTGTCTAACAAGGTCGATAAGGAAGCCGGAAAAGGACTCTCGGCCAACGACTTCACTAATACGCTGAAGGATAAGCTCGACGGAATAGAATCCAGCGCTGAAGTCAATAAAATTAACTCGATAAGCGTTAATGGAGTGGCTCAGACAATCTCAAACAAGGCTGTTAATCTTGACGTTGCCAGCAATCTCATAACAGAGGAACAATGGACGCAGATTCAGGCGCTTCTTGTATAAGGGGGTAAAGCATGAAAACAATAGTTCAGCTCGTCTCAGAGCTAAAAGATTATCTTATAGATAAAGATACAGCCGCAAAACAGGCGGTCGAGTCAAATTTAGCGCCTGTCGAAGCAGATGCTTCTTCCGCATCACAAGCTTATGCGGTCGGGCAGCAACTCGTTCTTAATGATATCTTGTATAATGTTACGGCTGCAATCAGCGCAGAAGATGCTCTTGTGGTTGGAACCAATATCTCAGCCTCAGACGATCTTACGACTCAGATAGGAGATGCTAACGCTAGGATCGGAGCCGTAACAAGTCAGACTCTTGCCGCAAATGTAACAAGCGTATCTTTCAGCGTGCCGACTTCCGGAGATTATCTGATAGATTTTTGGGCCTCAGATGGATCAAATTATACAACTATCGATACATCCGTAAGTGGCACGGCCACACTTACATATGACGCAGTGAGCAGCTCAAGAACAATATACTGCAAGATTAGCGAGGTGTAAAAAATGGGAAATGCATATCGAAGCGTATTAGCGCTTAATCCAACAGGCGACGCAGTTCCGGCCAACGTATTAGCGGGAAAGACTTTCTCGAATGCTGACGGAACCGGAAAGACCGGAACAATGGCCAATAATGGAGCTGTCAGCATAACTTTGACCGACCAGGATCCGACTTATACGATTCCGGAAGGATATCATAATGGAAGTGGAGTAGTCGGCTTTTCTGCATCTGGTGGAGACGGGGCCGACCTGATTGTAACTTGTTCATCCAATTTTGCCGGAGCTACTATCTCATGTACAGATGGAACGACAACTTATCAGCAAATATGCCCGAGCACTGCGCCTTTTGAAGTGGTTTTCGAAAGCATACCAGTCGGAACGTGGACTATAAGCGGAACAGCTGAAGGAACGCTTTTTTCAACTCAATTTACTGTTGTTGATTTTGAAACAGTTTTAAATCCGATTCCAGAAGGCTCAACAGTCATTCCGACTGACGATATTCAGACTTGGCTTCATTGTGCTAATATTTGGGACAAAAACTATACCACTATATCTCAGGTACTAGCAGATGCAAGCACATTGCAAGCTTTAATTGCGTCAAACAATGCCGCTGATTATATGGCAAGAAGTACAACTTGGGCATCAAGTGTTACATCAAATCAAAGCGCAATGTCATATATTGGTTTGAATGACTATTGCGCAGACACACTCCTTGCAGATTCTACTTGGACCGATGCCATTTGCAATAGCACTTATTTTGAGAGTGTGCTCAATGTCAAAGTTCCAACAATGACAAGCAATACTACTCCGAGTGGTGAAGTTAGTGCAAATTATGCAAGAACAGATTATGAGGCATATCGAGCATTTAATGGAAATGATAACTCAAATGGTTGGATGGGGCACTATGCAAGCGGTGCTACTATGGTTGATGATTATATAACTTATGATTTTGGTTCAAAAGTTTATATATCAAAAGTCAGAGCTTTTTTGTATCGCTCAGCAGGGAATGTATCCGCAGATATGACATTTGAAATATTTGGTTCAAATGACAGTAATTCATTTGTAGAAATTGGAACTGTTGGAATTACATCAACGAATGTACAAGCCTTTGCAAATTTTGCAAAAGGGAATGGATATAGATATATAAGAGCATTAGTAAAATCCAATGTGTCAGGTGTTATTGGCAATGGTGTGAAACTTCAATTCTATGGCAGAGCATCATCATAAGGAGGTAAACAATGGACATTGAAAAAAGAGTTGCTAATCTTGAAAACCTCGTTAATGGTTTAATCATTAACATGAACAAAAACAAATTTTATACAGATGCAGACATCTCAGGAATCCGCCAGAATGTCGGAGATATTCAAAAAGAAGTATATCCTGACTGGAATCCAAATAAATATCCCTATTTCGCTGGTGAACGTGTGACTTACAATAATACATATTACAGATGCATCCAGGCTCACACATCTCAAGCAGATTGGACTCCTGACACAGCAGTATCTCTTTGGGTAGAAATATCAGATCCTTCTGAAGAGTGGCCAGAATGGAAGCAGCCAGCTGGAGCTCATGATGCATATAATAAAGGCGATAAAGTCAGCCACAACGACAAGCATTGGATATCTGACATTGATGCGAACGCTTACGAGCCTGGAGTATATGGATGGACAGAAGCATAATTTGATTTTCAAGGGCCGCAGAAATGCGGCTCTTATTTGTTAGGGGGTAAATATGGGAATCCTTCAATCAAGCGCGTTGACTCTTATAGTCGGAGCTCTGGGAGCTTTGATTTCGCTATATCTTACATACATTTTTAACCGTTTCACCAAAAAGACAGAAGCATACAGAAAGCAGCGAGAAGATCAGGAAGCTGCAGCTCTTAAAAAAAAAGAGCAAGACGATACTCTTATACTCTTGATTCTTAGGATTGAGCTCAGATATATCATAGACAAGACCAAAGAGCGTGGATTCTATACAGCCGACGAGCGGCGACGCTATCAATTCATGTTTGACGTATACAAGGAGCGCGGAGGCAATGGAGAAATCGAACGCGATTTTCTTAAACTTGATGCTCTACCTTATGAGAAACAATAATCGCATTATTTGAAACAAAATTGCTATTTTTGGAAACAAAAACGCTATTTTTGAAAAAAACACTATTTTTTTGAAAAAAGTGCAAAAGAAAGGAGCCTACTATGACCAAGGAAGATCTTATCAGGAAGCTAACTTCAAGAAAATTTGCAAGCGCTCTGCTTGCCTTCATTACAGCTGTTCTTGTAGCCTTCAATATGCCGGAGAATCAGATAGCTCAGATCGTTGCTATCATTGGCTCTTTTTTGACTTTAATATCTTATATCCTGGCTGAAGGTCAGATCGATGTAGCATCAATTAGCCAGGAAAAAGAAGAGCCTGGTTCTCAGAAGGAAGAAGAGGAATAATTATGACTGTAGCCGGATACGGGATTGATGTATCGCACTACCAAAAAAATATCGGCTGGAGCATGGTGGCCAAAAACGGGATCACTTCCGCCGGAAAGCTGCCCGTTAATTTTGCGATCTTGAAATGTATCTACGAAGCTCAGAGTCATCGACCTGATGAATATTTCGCAAAAAATTACCAGGGCTGCATCGATAACGCTATTAATGTTGGGCTATACGTATATCATGCTTCTAAGTCGCTTGCTGATCCGGTAGCCGAGGCTGAAGCTCTTGTCAAAACACTCAATGGGAGAAAACTGCATCTCGGAATCTGGCACGACCTGGAGGATAAGTCCTTGAGAGCTGCCGGAAATCTCGCGATTCACAAGATGCTCAAGATCGAAGACGAGATCCTAAAGAGTCACGGATACACGGATATAGGTATTTATTGCTCTAAATATTGGCATGACTCCGTATTAGACAAAAAATATCTAAAAGGTATATATAAATATTGGTGGATAGCTCGATATCTTAAGAACGACCTTGGCCAAATTCCGCCGGAGTCCATGAGCCCGGAGAAATATGCAGATGCTTGGCAATGCTCCAGCAAGGGCAAAGTATCAGGGATTGCCGGGAACGTCGATCTTGACATAGACTTCACGGGGTTAGCTGCAGCTATGGCCAAAGATCTCCCAAAGTCTGCAGATGGATATACTCCATCAAAACAAGGAATTAAAACTGTTAAAGTTACAAATAAGCTCAATATTCGTTTAAATCCTGAGCTTGGAGATAATATTATCGGGCAGCTCCCGAGCGGGGCAAAGGTCAATGTTACCGAAATCTCCGGCAAGTGGGCGAAGATAGAAGGCTGGGTCTCCACGAATTATCTAGAATAATTAAAATGTAATTACTATGGCCGCTGCATCTCGCAGCGGTCTTTTTTTAATGCATAAATAAATATTATAACGATATATTGATAAAAAGTGATATACTAAAGTAGTCAACTCCTACCGAGTTCGAAGTTGATTCTTGCGCCAAATGAAGCCGGATGAATTGGCCTTCCTCCGGTTTCATTTTTTTGCAAAAAATTCTGTCCAAAATTCTGTCCATCCATTTTTTAAACGCAGCAAATAAGTGCGTTAAGACCGAAATCACTACGGGTTCGATTCCCGTCAGCAGCTTTAACCAATAAAGTCAGTTTTAAAGAGGATTGACTCTCTAGGTCGCTCCGGCTCTGGCTTCCAAAATCAAAAAAGCTTTAACTCGATTAAAACAATTTTAATCAAATTAAAGCTTTTTTCATTAATTTCTGTCCGAAATTCTGTCCATCTTTAGTTCGTTATACAGAACAATAAAATACTAATTAAAATCTAAAATGAATTAAACTTTTTTAAATCAAAAACTTTAATTCATTTATGATCTTAAGATATTTCAATGTCTTTTTTGAGTTCATCCTTAAAATTCTTTGAAAAGTAGTCATTAATCCTGGCGACAAAAACATTGCTCTGAGACTTAAGCGGATTCCGATAAACTTCTTTCATGGTCTTGTCTGTCTTATGTCCGGATCGTTGCTGGATATATTGATCTGGGATGCCAATCGCGTGCATCGTCGAAATAGTGTAATGCCTTAAATCATGAAAGCGGCACTTAAGACCGAGGCGGTCTCTGAGATTACAGAAGCTTGATGTAAAATAGTCTGGAGTGTGAGTAAAGATGCGTCCTGTTCCTTGACCTATCAAGTCAATAACTTCCTTTGAGTAAATGACTTGCCGAGTCGACTGTTTGTTCTTGGTGTATTTTTTATGAATCCATTTATTGTTATGGTCTAAAACTACAGCGCTATGTACATAGATCGCGTTAAAATCTCGATATATATCTTCATAAGATAATCCGCAGATCTCGCTCCGCCTCAAGGATCCAAAAGCGCTCAAAATTATAGCCAGGTGCAATTCTTTATTAGGGCGGCTTAACTCCATTAGCTTCTTGAGATCATCATCATCTGGAATGTGTCGCTCAATGGCTGCATCAGCTGGAAGCGTATAATTATATCGTCTATCAGGGTTATGCTGCTTTAAGCTCGAACGTAAAAGACTGATAATATTGTCTACAGTTTTCGGCGCAAGATGAAAAGCAAGATCGTTAATGAATCTTTGTATATCTTCGTTCGTCAGATCACAAACTTGTTTATCTCGAATACTATCAAAATAATTTTTTTGCATTCGCTCATATTCAAGAATCGTCTTGGGAGAGCATACTGCAGATCTGGAACTGATATATGATGTGATAGCAAAATCGATTGTCGGGCTCTTCCTATCTTCCTTGCGCTGCATCTGATATTGAGCCGCCAAAAATTCCGCTTCCTTCTTCGTGGGAGCGGTAAAAGCCTTCTGGCGGTATTTGCCCGCCGCATCCTTTCCAGCCGAAACTACTACTTTGTATTTGCCGCTTTTAGTCTTTTTTGCTTTCATCCTTGAACTCCTTAAAATTGATTATCCTGGCAGTTGATCCCTTTTTTCTGACTCAACTCCAAGAAGACGATCGACAGCTTCTTGCATTTCATCGTGCATTCGATAAGCTAAGATTATATTTCTCTCATGCGGAGTCAAAACAAAACTCACGATATTAGGATCAACATCATATCCCATCAGCCAGGGCTCAGTGACATTAAGAGCCATTGCTAAGACTGACAATTTTCTTTGGCTTGGCTCGACCTTCCCAGATAGATATTGAGATATGTCATTTCGCTGCATCTTAATTCCGAATTCTTCGCAGTATTTCTCGCATCTTTTTAGTACATCTGCTTGACGCAGCCCATACTTATCCATGACCTGCTTGAGCCTTTCGGCAGTGTTCGAAATTTTCATTATTATGGCCTCCCGTACTAACAGTATAATGAATAATTAAAAAATGTTCAATCAAATTGAAAAAATAATACTTGACCGAAAGAGAATTATGGTTTAACATAATATTCAACAACATTGAACATATCAAACAAGAGAGGAACACATGAGCAAGAGATATAATTATGACTATTCGAGGCTCAAAGACCGGATTGCTAAGAAATACGGCACTTTGACCAAGTTCTCTGCGGCAATGGATTGCAACGTGTCAACCATGTCAATGCGCTTAACTAATCGCGCAGAGTGGCCACAGGGCGACATTATTAAAGCAAAGGAATTATTACGGATATCTAATCGCGACATTGGCGCGTTTTTTTATACGACAAATGTTCAAAAGGATTGAGCAAATGAACGGAAACGAATTTAGATCTGTAGTTAGAAAATATATGGAGCTTCGCCATATTAACGGATTCAAAGATCTTTTATCCGATAAGATGCTGGGAAGCTTCCCGACTTTTAAAAAGAAGTGGGACTCTCCAGAGTTCTTTACAATCTATGAAATTGATTACCTTATCCGCCGCCTTAATGTCAGGTCATGCGATCGTGCTGTCCTGAAAGGTGAGTCAGATAAAGCAATAACTCCTTTTGATACATATATCACGGAGAAAGGAGAAAAAAATCGCGCCTGAAGTGGGAGCTTCAAGCGCGAAATAATTCAATACAGGGGGAGCAATGAGAAAATCATTAGTCCGATGTACTGCTATCTTGTCTGCGGTATCACTATCGGCTTTCGGACAGCCGGTTAGAGCCTATCAGACATCCGATTCATATCTCCGGCAAGAGCTACAAGAATCGGATTCTTATTCAAGAACAAAAGTTATCGTAAAAGCGTTTCAAGTGTGCTTTACAACTAGCTTTTTCGATGATAAGTTTATCAGTTTTGTTGATTGTCAACAAGACAAAAATCTTAACAAAATTTCAAAAAAATTAAACACGAATATTGGTCTAATTACCGAGCGAGAATTTGATCTACTCTGTCAGCTTGTAGCCGCAGAGGCTGAAAATCAGCCATTTAAAGGGAAGTGTGCTGTTGTAGGGGTAGTTCTTAACCGCGTAGAATACGGCTGGCCATTTGAAGAAGGAATCGAAGCGGTAATATTTCAAGATGGTGCTTTTAGCTGCATAGACGATGGACGATTTTTTGAAGCCTGGGAATATGTCAGCGACGAAGATCGGGAAGCAGTCATCGTAGAGCTTACAGATCGTAATTATCCGGATTACTTATTTTTTACTGCTGGACATTATGGTCAATATGGAACTCCAGCCGAACAGATAGGAGACCATTATTTCTGTACAGAATGAAAAGAGGACAAAATGAAAGATTATTCAAAAGATGAACTTAAAATCTATTTCTGGATGAGTCAAGCACTCAAGCTAGATCCTGAGACTGTGTTTTATTATGCGGATCTTTTTAAACAGACAGACGAAGGAAAATATAAATCCGTTATCGACATGGAAGAGTTAAAGTTCTGGACTCGCGCAAGTGATATAGAGGCAATCCTTAAAAAATTAAGGGAACTTAAAAAAGCTGATCTAATCTCTCTTGATGTTGAAAACGGAAATTTTATTGTTGGAATAAAGAGAGCTTGTCGGGGAATTGCGATAAATAGAAAAAACAATAGGGAGATTCTTAATCAATTAAAGAATGAGCCTTACGGAATAGATATTGCCGTCATATATACGAAAATGTGCATTGTAGGCCACACGACTGATGATGTCCTATATATTGATCGTTTTAGCTCGGTGAAAGATTGCCTTGCCGAGGGATTGGATGAAAAGCCTGAAGACATTGAAAAAGCTTTAGAAGTGCTTAAAAGATTGGATGCTATAGACTATTAAACTTGCAAAATAGGGGAGATAAGCATGAAGGCCAAAAAAGTCAAAAAAAGCTATATAGTTATTGAGTCGTGGATGATTGAAGAACTTAAACTCAAAGGGATTGAAAAAGACATTTATGCAGTAATTTATGGATACAGTAAAGATAAACAGGGAGTATTTACGGGAAAACTTGCTTATCTAGAGTTTTGGACACAATCCACAAGGATGGGAGTATCTAAAGCACTAAAGAACCTTATAAACAAAGGATATATAGTTAAAAAGACGATCGGCTATAATAGAGCCGCTTATCAAGCGCTAGATCTTGATGATATTAAGGCTTTAAAAATTCACGATGGCGGTCAATCTAATACCAAAACTATGGATAACTCAGTTATCCATGATGGTAAACTCAGTTATCCATCGATGGTAAACTCAGTTATCCATGATGGTAAACTCAGTTATACACGTACTAATAATATAGAGATAAATAATATTAATACTCTAGATAGAAAGAAGGATCCTGACTCTCTACCTGACAAACCAAATATTCCTTCCCTGGAAGAGGTAAAAGCATACGCAGCTGAAATGGATCTTAAGATCAATCCGATCAAATTCTATGAATACTACCAAGCGAAGAAATGGATCAAGAAGAACGGAGAACCCGTCAAAAGCTGGAAGCTAACTATGTGCCGATGGTCGGATACCGAAGTTGATCCCAAAGAGAAGGCAGCAGAGGCTAATAGTAAGACCAGCTTCCAGCAAAATGAATACGACTTCGAAGCCCTTGAGAGAGAGCTTCGAGCTAACTAAAGGAGTTAATTATGAATTTAGAGATACAAAAAGAATACTTTAAGGATCACGTGGCCACATTCCAAGACTTTGGAGATATTAAAATATTAGACTTCCAGCGTCCCGGGAGCTGCGAATACAGAATCAGATTCTTGTTCGAAGAAGATCACTATAGACTTCATATAACCGGAGATCTTGGCGAACTGATAGCTTTTAATATTAACAATATGCGTTATGCGACTTTCGGGGACTACGTTCATAATCCCGGGTATTTTGAACAAAAAATACTTTGCATGGATAGAGATTTATATTGCTATGACACTGACAAAGCCAGAAAAGACCTTCTGGAGCAGCTTGATTGGTATGATTGGGAAGAAGAAAACAAATATTCAGACTGGAGTATTGAAGAGCGACGAGATTATGAGATTGATGTAATTCTTGAGGATCTTAACAATAGGACAGGATTAGGCTCAAAAGCCTACGATAGATTATCAGAAATTGATCCGGGTTGTTGGGAATGGATATCCTACATTGGGCGAGAGGATACTGGAATCATAGAGCTGTATCTGTATGCTTTCGAGCTGGCACAAAAGCAGCTGAAGAGCCAACTGTATAACAAATGAGGATAAGAGGAATTGATATGGATAAATGCCATAAAGATGAATACATGGATTCGCTGATTGGGCACAAGGTAACGATTACATTCAAAGATGGGTCAGATGAAACAGGGATTCTTGCTTATCCTGTTTTTGGTTTTGGCTACGCTGTTAAAACTCTATCGTATGAACTTGCTTTTTGTAAATCTCATGTTAGATGCATTAAAGTATTACCCTAAAAGTCCATAGTTAGTCAAGAGTTAGTCAAGATCAAAATCAGCTTAAATGTGGGAATTCTCACAATAGCGAGGATAATATGCGACTTGATATCTATATATCGACGGACGTATTAAGTCCAAGACCAAGACAAGGATCATATCACGCTACCTGGATCGGATACGGCAGCAGCGGCCGCAAGGTCGGAGAGGATGGAACCTTCGACAGCGCCTTCGGCAATCAATACGGGCTGCTTGTTATGGCACTCCGAGAGGCAGCAGAGCATATCAACCAGAACGCGCGACCAGAAGTCCGAATATGTTGCAAGAACGGCCTAATTATTCAAGGCCTTAAAAATCTGAGAACCTGGGAGCAAAGAGACTTTAAACGCAAGAACGGACAGCCGCTAAGTCATGCGGAGGATTGGCGCTTCATTGCGTCAAAATTGAAGGGGCTCATGTACAGAGCAGAAAGGGGCATTGATGGGAAGTAAGTCGGTGATAGTTGAAAACGAACATTGGTCAGTGATATCCGGGGATCAGGTGGAAGCACGACATCATTTGATCTTCGGGACGGGTAAAAGAGATCTGGCAGAAGAGGACGGATTATGGATTCCGCTCACGAATGAAGAGCACACGACCGGAGAGCTGATCCGAAGAGTGCATGATAATCCAATGGCTGAGAGTCTATCCAAGATCGCTGGCCAGCTCGCTTGGGAGTCTGAATATTACAGAAAGGCAGCGCAGTGCGGTCAGTTCTCCGCAAGACGCGCTTTTAGACTAAGATATGGTAAATCTTACCTTTAAATTCACAAAGGCGCTCAGACGGGCGCACGCAAGCGCACAGTGGTATGTCGATAGGTCAATTAATAGAGAACGAGAAAACGTCAAAAGCCGCATAAACGCTGAATTATCGGGCTGTTGGCGCTGCTCAGGGAAAGAAAATAATCTTTGCGAATGCTGCGATCATAAAGCGGAAGCTGAGAGGCTTGAAAAACTGCTCTGATTGTGAGAATTCTCACAAAAGAAAGGATTTTGAAATGAAAAAAATCTTAGTGGTAGATGTGCCGGAACATATAACAGAGGTCAGCATATCATATTCTAATCTTCTGGGCGCTCGATTCGTTGGTCGCGCCAAGCTCCACGCGCTCCCGAAGCCCAAGAAGGTAAATGTTGACAACTTCATAGATGCATCAATCCAGATGTGTCAGGATGCCGGATATAACAAATGTATAGACGATATCACCAACTTGTCAGAATAGGAGGCTGCTATGGAGTGGAAAGTCGGAAAGGATCTTAGGATCTTCTCAGCTTATCCATACAGAGCCGAGAAGGTCAGAGATAAATACAAGCTATACCGATACACACAGGATCCGATCTCTAAGCGCTGGACGATGGAGCTTTTAGGCAAATACACAGAATTTGAGGACGTTGACAAGGCTGCAGAGGACGACAAAAAGCAAGGGAGGCTTTTCTAATGATGTATAGATGCGAAGTGTGCGGTAAATATTATGAGCATTCCGGGCTAGGTCGGAAGCCGAAGACGTGCTCGCCTGAGTGCGCTCATGAACGAAATATCACGCGGCAAAGAGAATATTGGATGATATACAAGGATAAGATCAACTCGGATCGAATCCAGAAGAAGATAAAGAAGAAGCTGCCAAAAGAAAACACACTTGCAGAGATCAACGAACTGGCCAGAGAACAAAATCTAACTTACGGCCAGATGCAAGGAGTTTTCTATTGCCAAGAACATCCGATCAGGTGAAGAGAGAGGGGGGATAAAATGAATCAAGAAGCGCATGATATTCTTAACGCGGTTAGAGTTATAGATTTGCAGATCTTAAGGCTTATAAGCAAAAAGAAGATGCTTGAGAGCTGCCTGTATCCTTCCGGAATCCGATACGATCTGGAGAAAGTCCAAGGAAGCCCGGAAAATCAGTTAGAGAAGCTTACAAGTGAGATCTTCGAAGTAGAGCGCAAGATAAGAGATCTCTATTCCGCGAAGCTGGACAAGGGAGCAGAGATCGAAGCGCTAATCAACCAGGTCGAATCCGAAGAGTTCCGCACGATCTTAATGCTCCGGTATATCGGGCATATGTCGATCAACAAAATAGCCGAATCAATGTCTTACTCGCCTGACTGGGTCTACAAAAAGCACAGGAAGGCTGTTGATGAGGTCGGAAAGATCCTGAAGGGAAGGGAAGAATGACGATTGATGAATTGATAACTTACTGTGAAGAAAAGGAACACAACCATAGATTAAGTTGTAAAAGATATGATGATGCAAGCGGATATACACGGAGCAAAGATAAAAACATTAGAACTGCTTGTGCTATAAGAGAAGAAAAGTATGCTGACTATTACAAGGAAATATCAGCTACCATGCGCAAGTATCAGAAAATAAAGAAGATAGCAAATGATAAGAATATCAACGGAGATCTATTGAGAATGTCAGAAATAAGGTGGGTTCTGAAAGATGATGATGACGATTGATGAAATCAAACAAGCGCTTTACAAAGCCGATTTATCATTACGACCAAATATTTTATTCGTTAATCCGTATAATGCTAAAGCTATTAAAGATGCAGTCCCAGAGATAGACGAGAAAATCGTATTAAAAGAGTCGGAGTTTATTGAAAAGGGCAAAGGCTATGTAATAGATCGAAGAAAATGGGATGAATGGGCCAATAGTATAGTTTATACATGGCCAGGATTGGAGTAGAAAAAGGCAATGACAAAAGATGAGATGTGGAAAGAGTTTGAAGATCAGCTCATAAGAGAAACGCGTACATCTATAACTATGAGCTTTGACGTATCAGAACGAATCACAAAAAGAGCTATTAAGGAATGTATCCCAAAATGGAAAGATCGACTTGGCCAAAATCCTAGAAAAGTCAGATATGAGGGCGACGTAGATAGTGATGGCGATTGGACTGTTGATTATGCATATTGTCCAAATTGTGACCATGAAACGGAAGTTGATTCCGAGAATTGGGGCTGTTCGTACTGCCCAGAGTGCGGTCAAAGATTAGATTGGGAAATGGAGCAAGAGGAATGATTATCATTTTTCAACTTATAGGAGTAGTTGCAGTAATAACCGCACTTATAACTTTTTTAGGAATGAAGGCTGTGGAATGGTGGGAATGTAGAAAGTGAGGGAGAGCAATGACAAGACTTGAAGAAAATGGAAGTGTTATTGAAGAAATGACCAAAAGAGCAAAAGAAAAATCATCCGGGACTTATGAAGAATTGGTAACATTTCAGCTCGGTGTAATCGCTACTATGCTTGCAGATATATCCAGAAGTCTTGCGATCTTGGCTGATAAGGCAGAAAGCGAGGCCTCAGATGAATGATTATATTATAGCTATTATTCTGATTCCCGTTTATATCTTATTAGCTCTTTTAGGAAGAAGATTTCTGACATTTGCGCATGGATACGAAAAGGGATTAGAAGACGCAGAAAAAATAATGAAGATAGAGGAAAAGAGGGCTCTTGATAAAATAAGAACTGAGATAGAACAGTTACCAATTACAGATACCGCAATACGATTGGTGGATGAAATTCTTGACAAGTATAAGTCAGAAAGTGGGGATAAGCCGGTATGACTAAAAAAGAATGTGCCATAATTATGGCCCACACAGGGATTGTGATGCTATCAGGCGAAGATTTTAGCATCTACCATAGATATATCGAGGATATCTTGGGAAGACCTGTCTATACTCATGAGTTGGCAAGTGAGTCCGTGGTTAAAGAAATCAAGGAAAAGAGCAGATATGATTTTCTAAAGCTGTGCGAGAGTGCTAAATTTTCAGCTTTTGACGATAGATCCAAGGCTGGAAGAAGTCAGCTTGTAGCTCTTTTTGATTGCTTCCGGAAAAGAGTATCAAAGCACCAGGAAAAAGTTCTTGATGAGGATATGATCGACTCCGGAACAGCTGTGCAGATTCTATGTGATCTGCTCTGTGAGCTTGGAGTATGGGATGAGGGAGAAGAGCCGGAAATATGAAATTAATTTTAATTGTCATAAGCATTTTACTGATGGTGATAATCTATAAGCTTTGCGAGATATCAAATCAACTGTTCAGCTATTACGTATCAATCAAAGATTATTTATATTCGATCAGAAAAGCAATAAAGGAGCGTGAGCATGAGTGATGAGCTAATTGTATGTAGTGCAATATTGATCTTATCAGCCATAATAACAGCTATATCGATAATATATATACACGCGTTTTTAGCAATCACAAGGGCGGAGGAATGTCAAAAAAATGAAGGGGACACTATTCGAGATCCGGTTGATAAGCTCCGGAGAGTACCGGAAGATCTTCATTCGGGCGGACAATCTGAAGGATGCAACCAAGGCTGTATCCGAGAAAATACCGGGAAAAATAAACATAATATCAATTGAATCAAGGGGAGAAAGTTATGGAGATGCTAAACGAGAGAGCGATCAGGATAATCGAAGAGATTCCGATCGAGACGGACGAACAGAAGGCAGCGCTGGAGCTGGCCACGGAAGCATTAAAAATGTTTAAATGTATCGAGCTTGCTCCGATGGACGATAAAGCTTTTTATGCGTTCAGGCAAGATCAGGTATTACATATTTACTGCAAAACAGAAGAAGATATGGACAGCGCGATAGCAATAATCAAGAAGGGATGGGAGAGCAATGATTGAAGACATGAGCGTGTTCACCAAAGATGCATCTGATATCTTGGCCGCGGTCAATGCGATCATAATAACCAGGTCAAAGCTTCAAGGTCACAATCCGAATCTTTTTTTGAAGCTGGTATCAAAAGGAAATGAGTACCTGTCCGATATCGGGGACTTTTCGGAATATACTCAGAGAAATATAGATGTTGTTAGGCAAATGGACGAACAAGAGCTTGCTGAATTCATATTTGGGATACATGAGCTTATTAAAAAGCGCTCAGATTTGACTGAGAAAACTCAAAAAGAAATGATTATTCGGCTCCTTGGAGATGATAATGAAAGAGTTTTTAAAAAATGAGCGTATGGGATAATTACGAATGTGATGGACAGATGAGCCTTAACGATTGGCTATCCGATCGGGATAAGGTCAGAGAAGTCGGGATCATTGGTCTCTGTGATGATCCGATCTGCTCGAATTGCGGCTATGAATTCAGGATGATCGAGGATAATCGATACCATTTAAAGAATGAAATTGATATAGATCGCTGTCCGCGCTGTAAATGTAAATTGGATTGGTCAAGGTGGCACAGAATCAACGAGGAGAATAACAGATGAAATTTAAAGAGATGATTGACACGTTAACACAAGACTATAGTGTTTTGATTCGAGACGAAGAAAATGAGAATGTATGCAGCACTAGAACAGATTCAAAGGGGGTAATTCCATATTTAGACAAGGATGTGATTACTTGGTTCCCAGACGGCACGATGTTAAAACCGGTCAGCTTTACTGTGCAGCTTAAAGGGGTGTAAGAGATGATTATAGTAGATGGTGAGAGATTACAGATAAAAGGGAAGGCTGGAACGATAAAGAAAGAGATGGCTACGCTTCTATATGGGATGCAGAATCGATGCCCGGAGCTTCTGGGTGAATGCGTTGATTATCTTGAAGCGCTTGACAAGCTTAATCCCAAATGCACGATTCGAAATAATAAAAAGGAGTAATGATGGATCCATTAACGAAGCTAGAGAATCAGATGCAAAATGAAATGTATAAGCAGATTCGATTATATTTCAGCGCTACCGGAATAGCCTTAAATCAGGGCTGGGGATGGAAGCATGACAGAATTAACAAGCTCCTGAAGGAAACACAAAAAGCCTGGAACGAGTGCGGAAAGGACAACAATAAGTCAATGGTCGAGCTCTTGGAAGATGAAACCGGAGTAGAGCTGCAGAACGGATCAGGCAAGAGCTGGCGAGAATATGCATTTCTTAACAACAGCCATCCGCTTAATAAAAGGCAGCTATCAAGACAGCAGTTATATTTTATGCGAAGGCAGCAGATGACCTGGATCGGATCGCTTGTCCTTGCTTGCATTCTGCTCGGAATCCATAGGCGCGAAGGCTTCGGATCTGAGAGAATCCAGAGACTATACGATCAAATTATCGAGGTAGGAGAAGCAAGCAAATGGAGCGTTGATAAGCTTGACAGCAAGCTTATGGAGCTTGTAGGGCTTTCAATAAATGATGATTTTTTGAAAGGGGCAGAGACATGAAGATGATCCGGAAGGCAGCAGCCTTGATTCTGATAGCGACGATTCTGATGGGCTGTGATGCCTGGGAGGAAGATCGCAAGATAATTGTTGATTATCGGTATACATCCGAGCATTACGAAAAAGAAACAGAATACCGGAAAGAGTATAGCTGGCTGGCCGAGGATTACATTAACGTCCCTTATGAGGTTGATCGCTATTATCCAGAGAAATATGAGCTTCTTTGGGAGATCACTTATCAGGATGGACACAGCGAGAGACATTGGAAGGACTGCACGCGATTCGAATACGATAATGCAAGAATAGAGCTAGGGGATATCGAATAAATGTGAGAATTCTCACAATATTAAAGCTTTTTAATATTCTCGCTAAAACTGTCCAAAAAAAATAATTTCATTCATGATAATATGTAAGCGTAGAAAAGGGCGATGGAAATCGCTCTTTTTTCATGCAAAAAACGTTAAAAATCATCAAAAAACAGCAAAAAACGGCATAAAAATGACAAGAGAAGAAACAGAAGCTTTTTATAATTCTCCTGAATGGAGAAGAAAACAAAAAGCGATCCTGAGACGGGATCATTATCAATGTCAGCTCTGTAAAAGATATGGAAGGATCAGAGAGGCCAAGATCGTGCATCATAAGCTTGAGCTTGCTGATTATCCGGAGCTAGCCATGAAGGATGATAATCTTGTCAGCGTATGCATGAAATGTCATAACAAACTGCATCCTGAGAAGGGAGCAGACACGATCAATAAGCGGAGATTCGGACGATATGACAGATACAGCGGCGAAAAGATGGCATAAAGGCTATCCAAGAGAAAAAGGATATTTTGATTGTCTTGTCGAAGGCGAAGAAATGAGGCTGTATCACTTTATTTGTTCGATGAATGGAAAGCACAAATGGTATATATCAAGCCATGAAGAATATCGCGGCGAAGTGCTCTGGCTGGATC
>OCTX012276263.1_pt1 | contig 17254 bp, 11 predicted proteins | sample 1539691 | NCBI WGS metagenome assembly OCTX01 (sample SAMN02144231, study PRJEB22623) | gut metagenome | biome: sheep rumen | host: Ovis aries | place: New Zealand | reverse complement strand
AACAGGAACAAACCCAAATCACGGAAAATAGCGTGCTTCTCTTTGGGAAAGAACAGTTCCTTCCCGTTTTCGTCTTTTGCCTCGTCTCTTTCCCAAAAGTCATACAGCATGCGCATGGTTGGGACTTCCAGATAATCGGCTTTCCTGCTCCCCGACTTATTATACCCCGTGTCCTTAAACATCTCCTTGGTATTACCTTTTATCAGTTTACGACTTATGCAGACATTCACGATGGCGCGAAAGGTGCGAAGGGAAATACCAATAGTCGTAAGACTTAGTTTCTTCTCCTTCATTATCTTAACCCATTTGTCAACAAACGATTTGTTGATGTCTGCAAATTGCACATTGGAACCCATGTGTCTTTCAAAACGTCTGCGCACATCTTTATTACATCTGGCAGTGCCTGGACTTTCTTTTTCCCTCTTGTTGTCGATGATAGAATCCCAAACAGAGTAGATGGTACAGTCGTTGTCTGCCTTTCCCTGATGGAGTTCTTGAATACGCCGCAAAGAGAAACTATCTTCTGCAATCAGTTGGTTGACCTGGTTCTCTACTTTCTGCATCAGGTTCTTCAGATCCTTGCGTTCAGCAGCTTTCTTATTCCTGCCCTGCTTTTCGCATTCGCAGAGTTCAAGCCATTCCCCCATCGTATATTTCTTCCCGATGCGCAGATAGACAGTCTTTCCGTCATAAGCTACCCTTACAGCTACTGGCAGTTCCTGAGTGTCATCATCAGTGGCTCGCCGGGTATCAAGAGCCAGCGTTCCATATACATTCCCATTAGCAGAAGTGAACTTGGCAAGGCTTGAAATGCCACGACTGCTATACTTTCTCGTTCCCAATTTCACTTCATAGGTGAAATTCATCTTTTCTTTTTTCATAACAAACCTCCTATTTATAAGGGTTTTGAAACATGCCACGTGAAATTCAGGTGAAATACGCGAGCGAAAACTGCTGCAAAATTACACAATTTTCTGCAAACGCCAAAAGAAATAATCCTTTTATTTACAGGCTTTTGCAATAACATGGCATTTCATGCAAAAACCGTAAATATGACTCATAATCTGGAGGTCCCAGGTTCAAGCCCTGGCTGGTCCACTCTGAAAATCAAGCACTTACGAGTTTCTCGCAAGTGCTTTTTTCATGTCTGCGTAAACAATGTGGCTTAATTTCCATCTGATGTAGGAATCTCCTCGGCTGCTATCAGTGGTTCTTCCTCCGGAATCTCATATCGGCGGACACTATGGTCTTGCAGGAAAATCCTGTTGAGCGTGTATGCCAGCGACTCTAAGGTCTTTTCCCGCACCTTCGGCTTCAACTCACACTCCCAGATGGTGATGCTGTGCCAACCCATCGCAGCCAGTTCATGCTGTACTCTCAGGTCGCGCTCCTGGTTCCTCCGTATCTTTGCCACCCAGAAGTCACGATTCGTCCGCGGAATCTTACAACACTCGGAATTGTCAATTCTCAATTGTCCATTCTCGATTTGTACAGTTTGCAACTGCACATTGTGACCATGCCAGAAGCAGCCATTCACGAAGATGCACGTCCTGTACTTCCGCATCACGATGTCAGGCTTCCCTGGCAGCCGTGGATGGTTCAGCCTGTACCGGAAGCCATGCCCCCAGAGCCAACGGCGCACCACCATCTCCGGCTTCGTGTCTTTGCCGTGGATGGCCGCCATGTTGTTGTGGCGTTGCTGTGGGGTGTGGCTATCCATATCCGATTACTTTTTCAACTTCCTAACTATATCCTTGTCAGCAGGCAGCCAGTTGACGCTCTCCAGCTCATCCTTGCAGAGCCACTTCGCAGCCTCATGTTCCTTCAGCTCCAGATGTCCGCTCGCCACACGGCAAAGGTAGCAGTGCATGGTCAGGTGGAACTGCGGGTAATCCCATTCCACCGTCTGCACAAACTGTTCCACCACGATGTGCGTCTCCAGTTCCTCCCATATCTCACGTTTCAACGCCTCTTCGGGCGTTTCCCCAGGTTCCATCTTTCCGCCGGGGAACTCCCACCAGTCCTTATAGTCGCCATATCCCCGCTGCGTGGCGAAGATGCGCCCCTTGTCATCATGTATGATTGCTGCTACAACCTCAATCTGTTTCATTTCGCCTGAATGTCAACTGTATAGCCATTTTTTCTAATTCTGCTTGCAAAGATAGTCAATTGTTGGCAAAAACGATGAGAACAGCGCCGCGTTTTTTCAATTATTTCACCTTTTTGAATCATTCAGCCTTGGTCAACACGACATTAGCCAAACAGACAGCATATTCTATCAGAGAGTTAACCGGCCTCCAGGCCAACGTAAAACTGACCCTGGCTTCGGTAACGACATATCCTCTGTCAGTCCATGCTTTCAGCTTATCCTTGCCTGCTGCTGACAGGGCTGCAATGTTTGCCCCCTGCTCACTGAGTAGATAGCCGTCTTGATAACGAAGGCCGTCGCCGCTACGGAGCCTAAGCACCAGCTCCTTACGGCCTCTGAAGAAATCGAGAATGACATCATGCATGTTCAAGGCTATCAGTATGGCGGCACGCTCGGCAGGCGGGTTCGTTACAAGATAAAGATTCTGTTTGGCGCGAGTGAGCCCTACGTAATAGGCCCGCATCTCGCTCTCTGACGAGCTAGCGGCGAAGCCGGGCGTACGTCCCGTCCATCGGGCACGGGCGACAGCAGATAGACCGTGTCAAACTCACGCCCCTTAGACTTGTGGATAGTACTCACAAAGACAGACTTCTCGTCGGCAGCGATGAAGTCCTCGATATTCGACTCAAAGATGTACTCACGCAGGTCGCTGTAATAATAAGTGCGGTGAGTCGCCTCAAAGTCGGCAAAGAACTGCTTCATGATGCCCAGACAGGTGCTCGTGGCGTATGTCTCGAGGGTACGTCGCTTCGCCTCTTGCCAGCGGTCGGTGGGAATGACGGATTCCGCTTTGCTCCCGAGCTGTTTAAGGAAGTACCTGACTTCTGCCAAACTGCCGAACCGGAAGCCTCCCATCGACTGGGCTACCGTGGCATGCAGTCCACGGCACTCCAGCTCGTAGGCCACCTGCATGGTCTCTTCGTTGGTGCGGGTCAATACAGCCGTGCTGCCTTGGGCGCTAATCTCAGCGCCCATGAGCGTTTTTAGCGTGACGACCTTGCCCTCCGTGCCAGTGGCAGATTGTATAGCCGTGTGCTTCATACGTCCAGGTATGCGTTCTACAAAACGATTGGCGCAGTTCACGATGGCACGGGCAGAGCGATAGTTGTCGGTCATTTCATACAGCTTGGCACCATCGTCACTGACGAGCGACTGCATGTAGCGAGAGTCAGAGCCACGGAACGCATAGATGTTCTGGTCGTCGTCACCGACGGCGATGACGCGCATCTCCTCGTTCTGCCGCATCAATGCCCTAACCAGCCGGAAGTCGTCGGCACCCATGTCCTGCGCCTCGTCGATGACCAGCACGCTCTTGGCAATCTTCGACGGTTCCACCTCGCCCCGCTCAATCATCGTTGCAGCTCGGCCTACTACGTCTTTTGCCTCATCCAGGCTGCCTTGTCTGCCAATGAGGTCGAAACTATAGGAATGGAAGGTCTTGATGTCCACATAATGCGCCGCGCCGTCGACCAAGTCAATGAGTCGCTTCTTGAACTCAGTAGCCGCAGCGCGCGAGAAGGTGAGCATCAGCAGCTGTTCGTGCTTCACGTCCTCCAGCAGTAGCAATGAGGCCAGCTTATGTACCAGCACCCGCGTCTTGCCGCTGCCCGGTCCTGCAGCCACGACGATGTAGCGCGACTGTTTGTCGTCGATGATTTCAAGCTGGCGGCGGGAGAGTTCGCCAAAGAGTTGGTGGTATTTGGCCGGCGTGATGTTCTTGTCGATCTGTGCCCGCCGTTCTCCCTTGAAATAGTGGTTGATGAAACGGCGGAAGTCCATCGTGAAGTAGTCGTTGACGAACATCAGGGCAGCGTTGTAGTCGCGCACCATCAGGTTGGCATATTCGCCCACGATATGAATCTGTCGGATGCGCTGCTTGTAGAACTCGTCCAACAGTCGGTATTGCTCCTTGCCGTAGCGTGTACGGCGGTCGGTCAAACGGCCTATCTGCATGGTGTTGTAGATGACGATAAACCCGCCCTCAATCTTCACCAGCTCCGTCTTCGTCAGATAGAGCAGGGCCTCTTCGATGTCGGCAATCGTGGGTTTCTCCTCTACCTGGTCTTCAAATATCGTTGACTGTCTGGCGGCAATATACTGCTGCAGCAGTTCCACCTCCGAGAAGTTGACGAGCGTCATCTCCTTGCTGCCGTCCCGCTTGGCGGTCAGCGTCTCCACGATATATCGGCAGATATTCGTGCGCCTGTCAAAACGGGCATTCGTGGCATCCACAGAGGCTTGCAGCCGCACGCTCACACAGCCAATTGCGCTATGCTCATGTTTGTGGACGTAGCCTTTCAACGACAGGAAGTGAAGCAGCAACCGCAGGCGCTTGACGTTCGAATAGGTCAGGCCGGCCTGCTGTGCCTCCGCGTTCAGTTCCTTGTAACTCATTCTATGCGACTGCCCGTCGATTCGCTGCAAGAGGAATTGCTCCAGTTTCAGGATGATGTCGAGATTGCGCAGCGAAGTACTCTTACTGACCCAGGCCTGCATATCACGACTGTCGGCCAAGAGGCCCTCCTGCCGCATCAGGTTGATGTTCCTGATAACGGTCGCCTTGCTCATGCCGAGGATGTCGGCCAGATAGTCCACCCTACTTTCAGCTTCCGCTCCTCGACCCTCAGCTGTTGCCCGTGCGCTGATGAGCGACTTGATGATGCGGGCAGCCTCCTCACGCGACTGTTCGTCAAAGAGCGGCGAAACGGTCAGCTTACGCCGGGCCTCATCCATCGTCTTCACCGCTATGCCCGTGGCAAAGACGTGCGGCGAATTGCTGCCTCGCTGGATGAATCCGGCATCCTCCAAGGCGGCAATGGCGGCCTTCACGCGAGTTTCTATATCCTCTATTTCGTCGCCCCATCCGGCCTGTCGGGCGATGTCCAGCGGCGAACAACTCACCTTGTCGCGCTTAGCCGTCAGTTCTTTGATGGCTTTCCACACCTGTTGAATCTCACTGATGCTCAGTTTGGTCTGGTTGAGCAGGATGAAGTGGTTGTCCAGGTCGCTGTCGGCATAGAGCACGAAACATTCGGCTTGCATCTGAGGGTCGCGCCCAGCACGCCCAGCCTCCTGGACGTAGTTCTCCAGCGAGTCGCTGATGTTATAGTGAACCACCAGTCCTACGTCTTTCTTGTCGACGCCCATACCGAAGGCTGAGGTAGCCACGATGACCTGAGCCTCGCCGCTCATAAAGGCGTTTTGGTTCTTCACCTTCTCAGCAGCTTCCATCTTGCCGTTGAAGGGCAGTGCCCGTATGCCGTCGCTGACCAAGTGGTCGGCCAGCAGGCGGGTACGCTTGGTTCGCGAAACGTAGACAATCGTCGGACAGTTATGACCCTGTATCAGCGACCGCAGCAGATTGTATTTATCGTCGGCAGTATCAGCATGGAGTACTGTGTAGCGTAGGTTCTTACGCTCAGCATTAGCAGCGAAGACCGTCAGCTCCAGGCCCAGTTTCGCACGGAAGTAGTCGCAGATGTCGCTAATCACCTTCTGCTTGGCCGTTGCCGTAAAACAGGAGACGGCGATGGGCTTCTGCAGCTGTTTCTTATCTTGCAACTGCCAGATGAAATCACCGATATACAGGTAATCCACCCTGAAATCGTGGCCCCAGGCCGAGAAGCAGTGAGCCTCGTCAATCACGAAGCGCGCCACATCCCTGCCTAAGAGCAATCGCTCGATGGTTTTCGAGCGCAGCATTTCGGGAGCGATATACAGCAGATTCGCTGTGCCGTCGGCCACCAGTTGGATGGCTGTAGCCCGCTCTATGGGGTCGAGCAGTCCGTTGATGGTCACAGCCTCGCTGATGCCGCGTGCGGCAAGATTGTCAACCTGGTCTTTCATCAGCGACTGCAGCGGCGAGATGACCACCGTCAGCCCGTGAGTGTTCCGCCCGGCCATCAATGCCGGCAACTGGAAGGTCAACGATTTGCCGCCACCTGTAGGAAATATCGTCAGCAGCGACTCGCCACGGATGGCCGCCTCGACGGCCTGCTGCTGCATGGGGGCGCCATCGAACGTTCGGAACTCGTCGTAACCGAAGAACTCCTTCAGCCCATAGTGGGCATCCAACCGCTGACGGCAGTATTCGCACTCGCCGCACGACGTGTTGCAGAGCAGGTTCATCACGTTGACCACCTGCGGATAGTTGTACAGCACCCAGGCGGGCGTGATAGAAAAGACATCGTCAGCACCAATCACAGCCAGGCAATAAGCCAGTTCTACGGGATATTGCTTAACAAGCATCTCGAAGTCTGCGTGGCTGCATACCTTTCCGTCAAATGCTTTGGGTATGAGTTTCAGCCAGTCAGGCTGAGCATTCAGTATCCTTCCAAGGAATGACTGCCTGGCAGTGGGAACATACTTGACGTATTTGAAGAAGCCCCCAAACTCCATCGTCCGATGAAGCAGCTGGTAGTAGATTTCCCGCCTGTCGGGAGCCAACTCATTCCAGGCCGCAATCTCGTCGTTCAGCAGGTCGCGGGCCTTCATCGAGTCGTTCACGGGATTGTTCAGCTCGTCCACCTGCAGCTTGTCGTCCTTTACCAGACGATGATACGGCCGCTTGGGAAATAGCAGAGGCGACAGGAACAGTGTGTCGACAATCGTGGGATTTCCCCGTAGTGCTGTATATTTTAAGTCGTGCCGGATGATGTTGTGCCCGCAAATGGTGTCGCACCCCGATATAAAGGCATCGAAGTCGGCCTTGGAGTGGGTGTGCATCACAGCGCCATCCTCTCTTACCGCTCCGTAATCTGCCACTCTTTTCGTCTGCAGACTGACCTCTGTATCAATGAATACGATCACGCTATAGCCGTTGCTTCTTGTTATCAGTCTGCAAAGGTAGCAAATTTGTCGCAAAATAGTTGTCTGAAAATCATAAATCATCCTAAATAAAGACCTGAGTCGGTGCTGTTGTCGGCAGAAATGCTTAATTTTGCAGGCTCTGAGCAGAATGAAATGATAAAAATTGACAGATGATAAAGAGATTGTTTTCACTGCTCACGGCTACGGCTGTGGGCACGGCCTTGTTTCCTAGCGCTGCTTCAGCTGAAGAGCTGAACGACTCGCTGTCGCTGCAAGAACTTGTGGTGACGGGCACCCGCAATGCCACCGACGTGCGCCACCTGCCGATGACGGTGACGGTCATCGGCCGCGAGAAACTGACGGAGCAGCACCAGACCTCAGTCTTGCCAACCGTCATGCAGCAAGTGCCGGGCTTGTTTGTCACCAGCCGCTCGATGATGGGCTATGGCGTTTCAACGGGTGCAGCAGGCGGCATCAACCTACGCGGCATTACGGGCGGCGCAGGTCAGCTACTCGTCTTGATCGACGGACATCCACAATACAACGGTGTCTATGGCCACCCCATCAGCGACAGCTACCAGACGCTGATGGCCGACCGCGTAGAGGTGCTGCGAGGCCCGGCGTCGGTGCTCTACGGGTCGAATGCGATGGGTGGCGTGCTGAACATCGTCACCCGCGCCATGCACGAGGATGGCGTGAAGACCAGCGTCAGCCTCGGTGCAGGCAGTTACGGAACAGTCCAGGCCGAGGCCTCTAACCAGGTGCGCAGCGGCAAGTTCTCATCAACCGTTTCTGCGCAATACGGGCGTACTGACAACCATCGGCCGCGGATGGGGTTCGAACAGTATGGCGGCTACATGAAGCTGGGCTATGACTTCACGGCGCACTGGAATGCCTATCTCGATGCCGACATTACCCACTTCAACAGCAGTTATCCTGGGGCGGTGAGCAGTCCGCTTTATGGTGCCGACCAGTGGATTACCCGTGGCGTCGTGTCGGCAGCACTGGAGAACCACTACAATCAGACCAGCGGTACACTGAGCGTCTACAGCAACTTTGGCCGCCACAAGATTGACGACGGAACGGCCAATGCCGAACAGCCCACGCAGCGCTACTTCCGCTCGAAAGATGCACTGATGGGCGTCTCATGGTATCAGAGTGCCCAATTGCTTGAAGGCAATCGTCTGACCGTCGGCATCGACTATCAGCACATCTACGGCAATGCCTACTACACGTCGAAGCTGACGGGTGTTGTATTGGATACTCCCAACAAGCAGAGCGGCAAGAGCTATCGCAACGAGATAGCAGGCTATGTGGACTTCCGCCAGGACCTGGCTACGTGGCTGACCATTGACGCCGGCCTGCGTCTGGACCATCACTCAGTGACTGGTACGGAGTGGATTCCGCAGGCTGGTATTGTGGTGCGTCCCATCCCGACTGGCGAGGTGAAGGCGATGGTCAGCAAGGGATTCCGCAATCCCACGATGCGCGAGATGTATCTCTATCTGCCCTCAAATGAGGAGCTGGAGCCGGAGCGCATCTGGAACTACGAACTGTCGTGGAAGCACCGTCTTGGCGCTTTCCACTACGGCGCCAACCTTTTTTATATTGAGGGCGACAACATGATTCAGACCGTTAACCGCAAGAACGTGAACACGGGCGAAATCAAGAACTACGGCGCCGAGCTGGAAGCCGACTACCGCGTCAACAGCCATTGGGCGCTGAACACCAACCACTCGCTGCTGCACATGGAGCGTCCGGTCATCGCGGCCCCGACTTACAAGGGATTCCTCGGAGCAAACTACTACCACAACAGATGGACGGTCGTGGCGGGACTGCAATATATCAGCGGCCTCTACACAGCCGTCGGCGACAACGAGCAGAAAGAGAACTTCTGTCTGCTGAATGCCTCGGTTACCTACAACGTAGCAAAAGGCCTCCATCTTTGGCTGCGCGGCGAAAACCTGCTGGCACAAAGCTATGAGATAAACCTCGGCTACCCCATGCCCCGTGCTACGTTCATGGGGGGCGTCAACTTTAATTTCTGAAGTTACTGGTTCAGCAGTTTCGTCACGTCAGCAGGATTGAGCGCCCACTCGTAGGTGTAGGCTTCGTCGGCATCTTCTGCTTTCTCGGCTTTGGTCAGATGCTGACCCTTTGCCTTGATGTCGAGGAGCTCGCCAACCGAGAGCTTAGCCTCCAGCCTGTTGAGCAGGGCCTCGATGGATGTTGCGTCAGCGCCCCTCAGCGTCTGGGCCGTGAATGGCATTTCGAGCCAGACGATCTCACGCTTGGCAACATCGAGAACGCCGAACACCAGACCCTTTGAGAGGTTGCCTTCGCTGATGCGGACCATGTGCTGCACGCACGACGGGTCGTAGGCCACGCCGTTCTCTTCAGAGATTTTCATCGGATGGGCAGAGTCCATCCAGCCCACGACGAGATTGGGGGAGAGGGCACCCGTGGAATAGGCATTACAGGTGAACGTAACGTACTTGGCACCGGCTGCCTCCAGTTTAGGGAGCGACAGCTCTATGTACTCGGCGGTACCTACCATCTCGGGGACAGAACGGATGTCGCCCGAGTGCTTCGCTCCAACTCCCTGCAGGCTGTAGTAAGCACACTCAGAGACCTCACCATCGGCAAGGGCGATGCGTGCGCTCAAATCCATGTCGAGGTGCTGGGCGTGCAAGCCCTTACCCCACTGGAGGAACAGTCTCACGGCGTCGCCCGCAACGGGGAAACGCGTGCCCATCAAGGCGCAGGAAGCATCCTGGACGGTGGCCGAGCGGTCGCCCACGCTGACGGGAATGTCGTACAGCGACGGCTCGATGTAGATGGTCTTAGCCTCGGTAGGCTGTGCGGCGAAACGTCGCTCCATTGAAGCCCTGTACACCTCGTTGACAGCACCGACCATTGCCTTTCGCTCATCGTCGCTATAAAGCGCCAAGAGCTTGTTGGGCTCAATCTTATGGGTCACGCCTGTGATAGGACGTGCCAGGCGAGTCGCCTTAGGGTCGAAGTAAATTTCAGCGGCATTTCCAAGCGACAGCAGCAGACGGGCTGGCAGCCTGTCGGCCGTCTCGCTGAATGCGTTAAGCACCTTGTCGCTGCCGAAGCGGAGCATCGTGGCGAACAGGCAGCGCGCAAACAGTCCCGGGCGCTCTTTCAGCAGTGCCAGTGTGGCCTCAGCATCGTTTTCCACGCGTGCCTTATCCACGCGCCCCTGCCATGTGGTGTAGTCCTGCTTGTAGAACACGTCGAGAATCTCAGCCAGATGGCCAAAGCCGTTCTTCCGGGAGTATTCGCCCAGGCGGAGGGCACGGATCATGCGCACCCACATGCCACGCTTGGGGTTCATGTTCTCGGCAGCCTGCCGGGCCGTCATGGGAATGGCATTCAGCCAAAGGGCGACACGAAGGCAAGTCTTCCGGTCGTACTTCAGCATCAGTTTCTTCTTCATGTCCTGGGCTGCATCCGCGCCGCGGTCGAGCGGCCCCCATATATGGTAGTACAGCCTGCGGGCATGCGCCACGAGCGTCTTAGGCTCTATGATCTGCACATAGCCAGTCTTTTCGTACCAGAGGTAACGGAGCACGTCGGTCGGTGTTTTCAGCAGCAGGGAAGCCTCGTCGCCTTTGCCCTGCTCCACCAGGAGCTTGACAACCAGCATAACGGTCTCCTTCATGCTGATGCTGACCTCCTCGGGCAGTGGAAACTCGCGCAGCAGCTGTTCCAGCGAATCCTTCTGCGTGCCGTCGAGCGGTGTTGGCGATGTCAGCAATGACTCAAAGACGTTCTCCATGTCCTTGACCGTGAACAGCCTGAGCTCTTTCAGCTTGCTTCCCTGGCCTTTATACACAAAGTCTGCCGTCACGAATGGTGTGCCACAGAACGGACAGCCATTATAGCGCTCCAGCGGAAAAGTGCCCTCTGGTATAAGGTGTCCGCAAGGCAGGGTGGTGCCCTTGAAGCCTGCTTCCTCTCCGAAGATGTTGGCAATCCAGGTGACGAGATGGTCGGCCAGAGTTTCACCAGTGGGCACGTTCCATCCCTTGACGAGCGGAGCCCAGTTGAGCTTCACGCCCATCACCTCGTCGATGCACTCAGTAATCTCGGAGAGCCTGCCGACAGGAACCACATTCAACGCGTGCAACAGCTCCTCGCTGACACAATAGCCATTCTCCTTCAGGCGACGGACGAAAGCCATCACGGGAGCGGTCAGTTCCGACCTCATGCCGATGTCTTCGCGATTGACGTCGAGGAACACCGCACGGTAGCGTAGAGCTACATTTGTCAAAGTCTTGTTGTTCATAACGCTTTTTAATTTAAAAGGTAATTGGCAGACTATAGATTGCATTTTTGCTTAACGCAGAGGAAGTAAGCCTGCCTTGACCTTGTTAATTATCTGTCCAGCGCATACACCAAGCTAATTGCGATGCAAAGATAGTTGTTTTTTGCGAAATCCGTCTGCTTAGTTGGAAAAATCTTACGAAAAAACAAAAATAATTGCTGTTTCGTCTGCAAATACAACAAAAAAGTCCCGAACCGACAAGCGATCCGGGACCTTCCTTCAAGGTGTTACAATTTTCAGAGGCAGCTGGCCACTGCTCCCGCTCCGAGCACCGACGCGATGGCGGCGGCAACGGCAGCAATAATCTTAAAAATCATTATCCAGTTCTTCATCACTTCTCACTCCTTACTTTTCACTTTTCACTTCTCACTTCTCCCTTTTCACTTCTCCCTCCATTAGGGCTCCGGCTGCTGTCGTGCAGCCTCGCGGTCGGCGCGAGTCTTGGTACCGTAGGTAAGCTTACTCTTAGCCTTGGTCAGCTCGGCACGGCTGAACGAGCCGGTGGCCTGAGCCCAGAGCTTGATGCTCTTGACGTGGGTGCCGAGGTCGTAGTCCAGGAGGGTGGGTGCGCCGGCCGACTCGATGTGGGCCTTGAAGATGGCGAGGTTGTCAATCTTGACGTTGTTGCCGTCGAGCAGGAGGTGGCGGATGCACTTCACCATGTCGGTGAGCACGCCCTTGATGCAGCCCGGCGAATACGGAGTATTATGGTTGGCCATGTGTTCGACCAGCTCATCGAGGGTGAGTGGGGGATTGTCAACGGTACGGCCGTAGTACTGGCCATAGGTCTTCGACGCGGTGTTCATGTTCTTGTACTCTTCAATCTGAATTGCCATAGTTCTTTTCTCCTTTGCTTTAGAATGGTTCGACTTGTTGTTAACTGTTGCAAGTGTTGACGTCAGCGCTGTTGTCTTGTTTGCGAGTGCAAAGGTAAGACAAAAAAACTCCAGCCACAAGCTTATACTTGTGGCTGGCAGAATCCTAATATTATAAAGTACTGTGTGCCAGCGGCTTCCGGAGCCGCCCAGCGCTATGCGTCAATGTTGGCGTAGGTAGCGTTGCGCTCGATGAACTGTCGGCGCGGCTCCACGTCGTCGCCCATGAGCATCGAGAAGATCTCGTCGGCCTCGGCGGCGTTCTCGATGGTCACCTGCTTCAGCAGGCGGTTCTCGGGATTCATCGTGGTCTCCCAGAGCTGTTCGGGGTTCATCTCGCCCAGACCTTTGTAGCGCTGGGTGTGGAGCGCCTTGTCGTCGCTGTCGCCAGCCACGTACTTGTCGATGAAGGCCTGGCGCTGCTGCTCGGTGTAGCAGTACTCGGAGTTCTTCTTGTACGTGCATTTATAAAGAGGTGGCGTGGCGATGTAGAGGTGACCCTCCTGGATGACCTTCGGCATGAAGCGGTAGAAGAGCGTCATGATGAGCGTGTCGATGTGAGAGCCATCGACGTCGGCGTCGGTCATGATGATAATCTTGTCGTAGCGCAGCTTGTCGACGTTGGCCTCGCGGTCGCCCTCGCCGTCGACGCCGAAGCGGACGCCGATAGACTGGATGATGTTCATCACCGACTCGGCCTCGAAGACACGGTGCCACTGCACCTTCTCGACGTTCAGAATCTTACCGCGCAGCGGCAGGATGGCCTGGAAGTGGCGGTCGCGGCCCTGCTTGGCCGAGCCACCGGCGGAGTCACCCTCGACGAGGAATATCTCACAGTCCTTCGGGTCTTTGTTCGAGCAGTCAGCCAGCTTGCCGGGCAGTCCGCCGCCGGTCATGGGGTTCTTGCGCTGCACGCTCTCGCGGGCCTTGCGGGCGGCAATACGGGCAGTGGCGGCCAGCACCACCTTGTCGCAGATCATCTTGGCCTCCTTGGGGTGCTCCTCAAGGTAGTTGGCCAAGGCTTCGCCAACGGCCTGCTGCACGGCACCGGCCACCTCTGAGTTGCCGAGCTTCGTCTTAGTCTGACCCTCAAACTGGGGCTCGGCCACCTTAATCGAGATGACGGCGGTCAGTCCCTCGCGGAAGTCCTCGGGGGCAATCTCAATCTTGGCCTTCTCAATCTGCTTGGAAATCTGCGGGTCGTTGTCGGCGTACTTCTTTAAGGTACGCGTAAGTGCGGCACGGAAACCGGCGAGGTGGGTACCTCCCTCTATCGTGTTGATGTTGTTGACGTAGGAGTGGATATTCTCGGAGTAGTCGGTGTTGTACATCACGGCCACCTCGATGGGTATGCCCTGCTTCTCGGTCTTCAGGTAGATGACGTCGTCGACGAGGTGCGTGCGGTGACGGTCGACGTAGCGCACGAACTCCTTCAGACCGTCCTTGGCGTGGAACACCTCCGGCTCGCGCACCTTGCCTTCCTCGTCGGGGCGCAGGTCGCTGAGCGTGATGGTGATGCCGGCGTTCAGATAGGCCAGCTCGCGCATACGGCGGGCAATGATGTCGTACTTAAACTCGGTGGTAGTGAAGATGGAGCCGTCGGGCCAGAACTGCTGGCGGGTACCTGTCAAGTTCGTGTCGCCCACAATCTTCACGTCGTACAGCGGCTTTCCCTTTTCGTACTCCTGCTGGTAGATGTGGCCGTTACGGAACACCTGCGACATCATGTGGGTCGACAGGGCGTTGACGCACGACACACCGACGCCGTGGAGACCGCCGGAGACCTTGTACGAACCTTTGTCGAACTTACCGCCGGCATGGAGCACGGTCATGACGACCTCCAAGGCCGACTTGTGCATCTTCTCATGCTCGTCGACGGGGATGCCTCGGCCGTTGTCCTGGACGGTGATGCTGTTGTCTTCGTTGATGGTCACTTCGATGTGCGTGCAATAGCCCGCCATCGCCTCGTCGATGGAGTTGTCGACGGTCTCGTTCACCAGGTGGTGCAGACCCTTCTCGCTGATGTCGCCAATGTACATGGCCGGACGCTTGCGCACGGCCTCCAAGCCCTCGAGTACCTGAATATTACTCGCGGAATAGTTCTCTTGTTCTTGCTGTAATTCGTCGGTCATTTCTCTTGTTTTGCGAATTTGGATGCAAAGGTACAAAAAAAAAGCGACTTAGCACCACTTTCAGATGCTAAAAATGGTCAAAAAACACGCGCCAGCGCAAATAAGGTCAGCCGAGGGTCGTGGTCAGGATGCTTTCAAGCTCTTCGGCCGACAGACGCAGGCGGAACTCGCCGTGGAGGGCTATCGAGATGGCTCCCGTCTCCTCGCTGACGACGATGGCCACGGCGTCGCTCTCCTGCGAGATGCCCATGGCCGAGCGGTGGCGGAGCCCCAGCTCCTTGGGTATGTCGAGGTCGTGGCTGACGGGCAGTATGCAGCCGGCAGCCTTAATACGGTGCTGCGAGATAATCAGGGCACCGTCGTGCAGGGGAGAATTCTTGAAGAAGATGTTCTCGATGAGCCGCTGGTTGATGTTGGCATCGATGCGGTCGCCGGTGGCCACGATGTCGTCGAGGGGCATGGTGCGCTCGAAGACGATGAGCGCGCCCACGCGGCCACGGCTCATGTTCATACAGGCCATGACGACGGGCATGATGTCGGGCTTGACGCTGCCCTTCTTCTTCTCGCGGGTCTTCTTCGACGTGAAGAACTCCGCCAGACGGCGCATGCGCTGGTGGGCGCCAAGGTTGTAGAGCACCTTGCGGATGTCCTCCTGGAAGAGCACGATGAGGGCGATGACACCCACTGAGACCAGCTTGTCGAGGATGGTGCCGAGGAGCCGCATCTCGAGCACCTGCGAGACGAAGATCCAGACGACGACGAACACCAGGATGCCGATGAACACGTTCAGCGAGCGTGAGTCGCGCATCAGCCGGTAGATGTAGTAGAGCATCAGCGCTACCAGCAGGATGTCAATGATATCCTTCAGGCCAAATTCGATAAACATAGCTTGCAAAGTTTTACACTCTCGACGGCTTCGCGGACGTCGTGGACGCGCAGGATGGAGGCACCTTTCATCAGGGCGACGGCGTTCAGGGCGACAGTGCCGGTCAGGGCCTCGGCGGGCGTAACGCCCAGCGCCTTGTAGATCATCGACTTGCGCGACACGCCAACCAGGACGGGCAACTGCAGCACCTGTAGCTGCTCCAGCTGGCGAAGCACGGCGTAGTTCTCGTCGAGCGACTTGCCGAAGCCGAAGCCCGGGTCGATGATGATGTCGTGCTGGCCGTAGTCGCGCAACTGCTGCACCTTTTCGGCAAAGTCGAGCAGCATGTCGCGCAGCGTCGGCTGCTGTGAGGTTAATATATAAGGTACGTGCTGACGGGCCACCATGCGGAACATGGCCGCCGAACCGCCGCTGATGTCGTTGATGATGTCGACGCCAAACTCCTCGACGGCCATGCAGGCCACCTCGGGGCGGAACGTGTCGACCGACACGACGGCATCAGGCAGCTCGTGGCGCACGATGCGCAGGGCCATGCGCAGACGCTCGGTCTCCTCCTCCTCGGCAACGGGCGTGCTGTCAGGCCGTGTGGAGCATGCGCCGACGTCGATGATGGCGGCTCCCTCATCCACAATCTGGCGCGCCCGCACGGCCACAGCCTGCTTCGTGGCGGCACGGCTACCGGCGTAGAACGAGTCGGGCGTCACGTTTAAGATACCCATTACCCGCGGCTCCGAGAAGTCCAACAGCCGACCCTTGACGTTGATTGTATAGTCCATTGCGGTGCAAAGATACAAAAAAAACTCTTTTCTCACCGCTCATTTCTCATTTTTTTGTAACTTTGCAGCAAAATTCATCTCTATTATGACTATCAAGGAACTATACAAGCTCTATCAGGAGCACCCGTGTATCACCACCGACAGCCGCAACTGTCCTGAGGGCAGCATCTTCCTGGCCCTCAAGGGCGACAAGTTCGACGGCAACCAGTTCGCACTGCAGGCCCTCAGTCAGGGCTGCGCCTACGCCATCGTCGACGACCCTTCTGTCGGCTGTGCAGCGGCGGCGCCGCTGCAGGAACGCCTCATCCCCGTCGACGACTGCCTCCAGACCTTCAAGCTGCTGGCACGCGAGCACCGCCGCCAGTTCCAGATACCCGTCATCGGCATCACCGGCACCAACGGCAAGACCACGACCAAGGAACTCGTTGCCGCCGTGCTCGGCCAGAAGTACAACGTGCTCTTCACCCAGGGCAACTACAACAACGACGTCGGCGTGCCCAAGACGCTGATGCGACTGACCCCCGACCACGACATCGCCGTCATCGAGATGGGGGCCAGCCACCCCGGCGACATCAAGACGCTGGCCGAGACCGCCGAGCCTACCTGCGGACTCATCACCAACGTCGGCCGCGCCCACCTCGAGGGCTTCGGCTCGTTCCGCAACGTGGTCAAGACCAAGGGCGAGCTCTACGACTTCCTCGCACGCCGGGGCGAGAGCCTCGTCTTCATCAACGTCGACAACGAGCGACTGATGGGCATACTGCCCGACGACGTCTGGGTGGCGCCCTACAGTGCCAACCCCGACAACGTCGAGGGCTGCACCTGCGGCGAGGTCATCTCGTGTGCACCCTTCCTGAAGTTCCGCTGGCGCGAGAGCGACACGAACCTCGAGGACCGTGGCGAACAGCCCGTATGGTACGAGGTGCAGACGCAGCTCATCGGCAGCTATAACATCGACAACATGATGGCAGCCATCGCCGTAGGACTGAACTTCGGCGTCAGCCCCGACGACATCAACCGTGCCCTCGAGGCCTACAAGCCGTCGAACAACCGTTCGCAGCTGACCGTCACCGAGAGCAACCACCTCGTCGTGGATGCCTACAATGCCAACCCCTCGTCGATGCGTGCCGCCCTCGAGAACTTCCGTCTGATGGAGGTCAGTCCGAAGCTGGCCATCCTCGGCGAGATGCGCGAGTTGGGCAAGTCGAGTCAGAAGGAGCACCAGAAGATTGTCGACCTGCTCGCCGACGCCGGTCTCGACGAGGTGTGGCTT
>OCTX012219001.1_pt1 | contig 17257 bp, 19 predicted proteins | sample 1539691 | NCBI WGS metagenome assembly OCTX01 (sample SAMN02144231, study PRJEB22623) | gut metagenome | biome: sheep rumen | host: Ovis aries | place: New Zealand | reverse complement strand
AATATTGCATAGTATTGTGTGTTGTTTTTATATATTTTTGTTATGTCATCTCCGTATATTGTGTTTTTGATGTTTATTTGTATGTTTTTGAAATCCTGGAGATGAATATATTGAGGATTCCGGAAGCAATACCAACGGAAATCCTGGAGACCAGTCAACCCCGAATCCATATCATTATGATGAAACACAGCATATAAACGGTACTCGTGTTGACAATGGTGGAGTGACAGAGTATAATGAGGGAATGAGTTTATCTGAAACTAAAATGAATAACGTTACTTCAAATACGGATTCAGGTTCCACAAATACAAATTCCTATGGTGGTCAAAATTCAATTTTAGTTAACACAACTGTTGACTCACCATCAAATACAGGTGAAGATTCAGCTGCAAGTTCAGAAAAATCTTCAACTTCATCAAATGTGGAAAGTGTAGGATCTGAAAACCCGACATCTGCTAATCCAACTCCAAATTCTGTTGCAAAAGCCTATGAAATATTGGACAATATTGTTAAAAATCCTCAAAACCTGATGTTGCCTGTAATTTTAGGATTTTTGGTTTTAGCATTATTGTATGTAGGTTATAGGCGTAAATCAAAAGAGGATGAATACTAAATTTCATCTTTTTATTATTTTTTTATTTCATGGTATATGAATTATCATAAAATCTATTTTTTTATTTTATCAATTTAAAATTATCATTTTTCAATTAATTATTCGCATTATTTCATTAACATCATGGTGTTTAATGATACGATCATCTGATTAAAATGCATGAAAATTATTGGCAGAAATTTGTGAATATTTTTGATTTTTTGAAATTGTCCAAATTTGGTGAACTAATATTTTAATGGAGTGTTAGTAAAAAAAGAACAGGATTATTACCTATTAAAATATAGTTAATTAAATTATAATGGATATCTTCCATTTTGTTTGTATTTTATTGTTAACCTGGTTTTCTACATTTTATCTGAAATATGGTCTTTTTGTAGTTTTTAATTTTTTTAAAGGCTTTGGGTGTTGGTGTAAAAAAATAAGAAAATTGAAAGAAAATAAATTCTTCCAATTTAGAAGTATCTTTCTAAAATACCTTCTAGGATTTTGTAGTGACGACCTTCGTCTTTGGAACTTTCTCTGAAGAAATCAGCAGCGGTTTCGATTCCAGCTTCCTGAGCTTTTTCAGAAGCTTCTCTTTTTTCAGCGTTAGCCATTTTTTCTCCGCCCATCATCCATTCAATGTTTGCTTTGAGGTCATCTTTAATAATTCCGTTCATTTCACAGAATCTTGCAGCATGTTCAGCTTCTTCCCATGCTAATCTTTTGAATACTTCAGCTAATTCTCCGTAACCTGCTCTGGAAGCTTGTCTGGACATTGCTAAGTAGATACCTACTTCGTTAGTTTCTCCTTCAAAGTTTCCTGCAACAAATTTTTCTACAGGGGTTCCTTTTGTAATACCAATTTCATGTTCGTATTTTACCATAATAATACATCTCCATTAATTAAATTATAATTCTTTACAAGCTTGTGCTAATTTTTTACCTAATTCGTAGCTTGCTTCGTTTTCATCTTCGGTTGGGATGAAGTAAATTTCTTGAGTGTCTACAATATCAAATCCACAGTTACCTAATTCTTCAGCGAGTTTAGCAGGAGCTCCTCCTCTTCCACCCATGGAACCAAAGGTAACAGCTTTTCTTTCAATACCTGTTCTGTTGAATAAGAGACCTTTTAAGTAGTACATGATGTCTCCGATACTTGGGTATGGTACATCGTTGATTGTAGGGTCACCGATTGCAACTCCTTTACTGGTTAAGATACTTTTAACGATTTCTGATCTTTCATCTTCGTGTAAGAAGAAGATTTCAACATCGTATCCTTCGGAAATTGCACCTTCAGCGATTTCGTGAGCCATGGTTTGGGTTGAGTAGTGCATTGTATCGTAGATGATTGTGATTTTGTCTTCACATACACCAGTTGCCCAGTTTTGGTATGCTCCGATAATTTGCATTGGGTCAGTCCAGATTTGACCGTGTGATGGAGCGATTACTTTAATTTGATCGAGTAATCCTAATTCTACAACTTCATTTAATTTTTTAAGTACTAATTTTGAAAGTGGGGTAATTAAGTTTGCGTAGAATTTTTGAGCTGCATCCATTAATACGTATTCAGGGATTTCGTCACTGAATCTTTTGGTGTAACATAAGTGTTGACCGAATGCATCGTTAGGGAATAGGATTCCGGTATCGTCAGCAAGTAAGGTAAACATGCTGTCAGGCCAGTGGAGTAAGAATGCATCTAAGAATGCTAAGGTTCTTCCACCAACATCTAATGTGTCGCCGGTTCCTACGGTAATGAATTCAGCACCTTCTAATTTAGGGTAATGTTTTAAAAGACCTTTTACAGCAATTTCAGTACAGTAAATAGGTGCTTCAGGGAATCTTTTATGTAAATCATATAAAACACCGGAGTGGTCTTTTTCAACGTGGTTTTGGATGATGTAGTCAACTTTTACATCTCTTCCTTCTTGTGCGAATGCATCATCGATACGTGCCATCATTTCAGCGGTTTTTCCAGGGTAAGCATTATCAATGATTGCTGCTTTATCTTCTCCAAATACAATGTATGCATTGTAAGTGGTTCCATCTAAGGTGTATCCATGGTAGCTTCTTAAATCCCAGTCAAGAACACCAATCCAGTATACTCCTTCAGCTATTTTTTGAGCATTAGCTTTCATATTATATTCCTCATATTAATTTTGTTTCAATCCATACGAATAAACATATAGATTAGATATATCTATGTAAATGTTAACTATATATAGATTTTGTTTTAATGAATAGTTCGTTTGATTAATTGAACAGTTGAGAAATTTATTGATTTTTTATCATAGCATTTATTCAATTTTTAATCAAATTTTAGTTAATTATATTAAGTTAAAAATTTAAAATAAAGTTAAGAGGTGTAAATTAATGGGTGATGAAAAACCAATTCAAATATTCTCCAATTCTGAAAACAATATAGGTGTTAATGTAGTTAAAAGTCCAGTAAAACTCACTATTTTGGAAATGTTAAGGGATAGTGAAATGGAATTTGATGAAATTGTCTCAAATACTGGTAAATCCAAATCTACTATTTCTGTACACTTGAAAAGCTTAAGAGAATTGGGAATAGTGTCATATAAAATTCATCCTGAGGATAATAGAAAAAAGATTTTTTACATTAATTCAAAATATTTGGGTTCCGTTAACTTATCTGAACAAAAAGAGCTTGAAGAAACCCAAAAAGATTACTTAATTAATAATATCATTAATGATGATGGTGATTTCACTGTCTTATTATTCCATACTTTAAGGTCAATGCTTATCCAGGAAGGAATAAATATAGATCCTGTCCTGCAGGCAACGGGTAATCAAATCGGCAAATCATTATTCGATTTATTATATGATGATAATCTGGAAATATTCTTGGACAATATTGCTAAATTTTGGAAAAACAAGGGTTTGGGAAGGGTCTCATTTGAAATAGGTGATATAATAAAAATCACTTCTAAAGACTGTTTTGAATGTGAACTGTTGCCAAAAACAGGAAAACCTGCATGCTTTTTAGATACTGGTATCTTTGAAGCATTGTTTTCTGAATACTTCAATTCACCTGTAAGCGTAATTGAAATTCAATGTTATACTATGGGTGATGGCAAATGTGTTTTTGAAGTTGAACCATTAACTCTCAATACGAATTAATCATCCAGTTTTATGATGGTTGTAGTAAGATAAGGTTTATCCTTTGAAAAGCCATCAATTATTTTTTCATTTTCTCGGGTACAGTTTTGAACGGAATATATGTCTGTAGTGCGTTTGTTGTTTTCAATTTTCAATTCCAGTTTGCGCATGTTTCTTGATGCTTTCATTAAAGCTATCGCATTGCTGTATTCCATTACATCATTTAATCTGTCATCAATTTTAGGAACAACAGATAAAATATCATTTTGTTCAACCAATGCTTCATTACGAGCAGCAGCACAGGCTGTAAATGAAGTGATTCCAGGAACGGTTTCAATATCATAGGCTCCTTTCAGTTTCTTTTGAACATATGAGTAAGTACTAAAAATTGAAGGGTCACCAAGGGTTATGAATGCAACATCGCGTCCTGTATCTAGATATTGTGCAATCATCTCGGAAGCGGATGTCCAGACCTTTTCAAGTTCTTCTTTGTCTTCAATCATTGGAAATATTGGTTCTACTAGCATTAATTTTTTATAATCATCTCTACCTTCAATCACTGGTTTGACGATTGAAAGTGCTATACTTTCCTTTTCTTTTGAGGATTTTGGTGAAAAAACAACCGGGACGGATTCCAATATTCTAACAGCTTTCAAAGTTAATAATTCAGTATCTCCCGGTCCAACACCAATTCCATATAATTTTCCTCTTTCAGCCATATTATCACTTATAAATATTTCTTATCAAATGCTCTTATATAATTTATTTATAGTATACTATACTAATATATTTTTAATGTCAAATTCTATGTTTTGTCCAAATTGTGGTATGCTTAAAAGCAATTGTATTTGTAGTAATAAGAAATCTAGTGAAAAAAAGCTTTCTGGAGATTTATTTAGTTTTACTAAACCTAGATCATCTTCTATTTTAGATGATGAGATTCCTGAAGTCTATTCTATAGAAGACCATAAGATGCAGGTTAATAGATTTTTTGAACTTAAGGAGAAATATCCAAATATCGATGAGGAAATAATTGAGAACTTTCCGTTTGACGAGCCAAGGGTTGGTCAATTCGAGATTATACAGGATATTGATGATGCAATTAAGCAAGGCTATAAGTATATTATTTTGGAAGCTGGAACAGGTACGGGCAAATCTGCAATTGCAACTACACTTGCAAAAATGTATGGTTCTGCTTATATTTTAACAATGACGAAACAGCTACAATCCCAGTACAGCGATGAATTTGAATTTCCTCTGGTTAAAGGAAGGTCTAACTTTTCATGTTTGCATGATGGCCTTGATGTCACATGTGATATGGGGGCCTGTAAAACCTCTCCTACTTCAAGTAACTTCTTTTGTGCATTTGGTGTTGCCAAGAACCCGACTTTGGATGCAGAACTTGCATTTGAAGATTCATTTGGTGGGGCAGTATTTTACCAGTCAGCAGATCATTGCAATTACTGGCAGCAGAAGGCTAATGCAATCAACTCCCCAATAACTTTGATGAATTATGATTATGCCATTGCTGAGTTGAATTATGTTAAGCATTTTGGAACCCGTTCACTTCTCATTTTGGACGAAGCCCACAATATCGAGTCTAAACTGATGAATACTATGGAAGTCAATCTCTATAATCATCGTTTGGAGAAGGATATCAGCAAAGTCATATCTAAAGAGACTCTTCAGGATGGTGAACTTGAGGATTGGCTTATGGAAATTTCAGCTATTAGTGAGTCATATGAAGACATTGAAATTAAGGATTTATCCAAAAATAAGGCTGATAGAATTCGCTCTACAATTTCCAGACTCAAGACACTTAAGAAAAACCTTGAAAGTGAACCAAAAAATTGGGTTATTGACAGTGATGAAAATGGCGTTTCTTTCAAGCCTTTAAGGGTTCATCATTATGCAAAGGATAGTCTTTTAAAATATGGTGATGTTGTAATTTTCATGAGTGCAACTATCTTGTCTAGCAATCTCTTTGCTAAATGGCTAGGCCTATCTCCTGATGAAGTATATCATATCAAGGTTGACAGTCCATTTACTAAAGAAAAAAGGCCTATCATTTTAAATCCGGCAGGTAAAATGTCCAAAAATAGGATTAAAAAGACTGCTCCTAAAACTATTCCTATATTAAAGGAAATACTTGAAAAGCATAAGGATGAAAAGGGGCTGATTCATACTAATAGCTATAAGTGCCAGCATTACATTAATAATAATCTGATTAACTCAAGATTGATTTCTCATAATTCTGATAATCGTGAGAATATATTGAATTATTTCGAAAAGGATGAAAATCCATTAGTTCTTGTTTCTCCATCAATGAGTGAGGGTGTCGATTTGCCTTATGATAAGTGCCGGTTTCAGGTAATCTATAAGATTCCTTTCCCATATCTTGGAGACAAACAGATTAACATGAGAAGAAAAACAGACCAGAAATGGTATGCATATAAGACTGTCATGACATTGATGCAGGCTTACGGTAGGGGTATGCGTGCAGAGGATGACTATTGCTACACGTATATTTTAGATTCAGATATTAATATGGTACTTAAAAGTCCAATTTACAGATCATTAGTACCTGACTTTTTTAAGGAAGCTCTGGTTAGGGTTAAAAAATAGTTTAAATAAAATAATAGCGGACCTGGAGGGATTTGAACCCCCGATTTCAGGATCCGAAGTCCTGTGTCATTCCTGACTAGACCACAGGCCCAATAAAAAAATAATTATTTTTCATCTTTTAAATCTTCAACATCAGCAAAAATCTCATCAATGGACTCACCATCAAGCTGTGCTTGCTCATAGTCTCTTTCTTCAATTTCCTCTTTTATTAGTCCTTTATCATCAGGATTTTTTTCACGGGCAGGAGGAAGATTTTCAACATCAATTTCTTCTTCTGCTTCTTCTGATTTTTCAACAGTTTTAGAGAAAGATTTTTTGAGACTACTTTTAAGCTCATCCATATCAAATTCACCAATTTTATAGGATTCTTTGTCTAATGGAATATTGCTTTTAGGAATAGTTGGCTCTTCTGGTTTTTCTTCAGCTTTTTGCAATTTTTCAGTTGGTTCTTCATCATCATTCATTGAATCAAACATGCTGTCAAATGGATTTTTAACATTCAATATTTTAAATAATCCATAGATAATTAATAATGCTCCAATAATTATTAATAGAACTACTAAAAAGTTATTTTCACCGGAAACTACATTGTCTACTATTCTGTCAGTTCCGGAGTTAAATACTATAACTGAAGCTACTATAAATATAATTCCTAAAATTAAACTTACTATGGCTAAGATTGGCTTTTCACCTATTTTTAAGTTAACCATATTGTCAAAGTTTTCGTTAATGGCATCTTCATATCCTGATGCTTGATTTACTACTTGTGATTCCTTGTCGATTTTTTCGTTAATGTCAGTTTCAATAATGAAGTTTTCATCGATTTGTGCATCATCTTCTAAATTAATTGCTTCAATAGATTCTTTTCCAGGACGGTAGATATATTCATCATCAAGTTCATACTCTTCCATTCCTTCATTGAGGAAGTTAATTAACTCTTCATCTTCTTCGATGTCATCTAATTCGTCCTTTTTTTCCTCAGATTTTTCTTCAGTTTCATCATCGTTCATATGATCAAACATGTTTTTCAGATTGGAAATTCTATTTTCTTTATCTTTAGAATCTTTCATAATGCTTTCCTCTTAATCATAATCTCTCCATTTGTGTCCACATTTAGCACATTCAAAGAATCTTGTAGGTGCTTCATCAGCACTTCTAGTTTGTTTTAATTCATAATAAGCTTTATCATGACCACATTCTGGACATACTTCGGTTATTTGGGATCTCATATCTTCAACTTCACCCATATTAACAACACCTTGTTTACCTTTCACTTCTTGTGAAACAGAGTATTCGTTGTTGTCTGAAGATAAATCTTTTGTATATCCGCAACTGCATTTAAGTTTATTATCGTTAGGAAGTAACATTGCTCCACATTCTGGGCAAAATTCCATTTTATCAACCTCTTATTTTATTTATATCAAATTAAGATTTTTATTTTAAATTATTTAAATATATACTATTTAATAATATTAATATTTACATTATAATAGATTTAAAGCAATCATTAATAATTTTTTCATGGTCAAAAGCAAGATTTATTTTTTCTAAATCTTCCTGTTTAAAAATGCCTATGTCACATGCATCATCTGCAGCATTCATTTTTTTCATATCTCCTCTTGCAGTGTAGGTTATACTTACAGTATGTCCTCGAGGATCTCTTGAAGGCTCAGAGTATACTCCAACAAGTTTTTTTAGTTCAACATCGATACTTGTCTCTTCTAAAGCTTCTCTCATTGCTGCATCTTCAACGCATTCTCCATAATCTACAAAACCGCCAGGCAGCGCCCAATAGTCTTTATATGGTTCATTTTTACGTTTAATTAATATAAAATTTAAATCATCATCAAAAATAAAAATATCTGTCGTTAAACTGGGATTTCTGTATTTTCCCATATTAATCACATAAAAAAGTAAAGGTTATTGAAGTTATAAGTTTTCTTCAATAAGTTGTTTGAATGATTCACTGTCTGCCTTGAGTTGTTCAGCAGCTCTTTTTAATGCATCTTTTGGATTTCCTTCTTTTGTTCTAATGGTCATTATTGGTTTTCCAGTAAGTGGGTGGTCAATGTTGTAAACTGCATATTCAACATCTTCATCTTGCATTAAAATATGTCTGAGTGCATTACATACACCATGACTTTCGTCTTCAATTTCAAATTCTATTTCATTAGCAGTTTTATTAAGAATTTTAATATTATCCATATTATCTACCTAACTTTAATTTACATAGTTTATTGAAACTTTACGTTTTTCTTTTCTGTTACATGAGTTACATTGAACTTCGTCTTTTTTATTGGTGGTGTGCATATAATCTCTGCAGCGAGTACACATCGCTTTTAAGACACCACAATCTTTATCTACAGTACTTAAATCAACATTATCTCCAGTTATTTTAACTACTTTAGCTTGGACTATATCGCCTATTCTAAATGCATCTCCTAATTTTTCTAAATAATCCTTTTTAGCTTGGGAAATATGAATTGCTCCCATATATGGCAATGCTAAAGGTCTAGGATTGTCTTTGATACATTCAATATTGATATTTGCCCTTTGCGGTTTAATGTCGGTAATTTGACCATATACAATATCACCTTTTTTCAAAAGAGCAGGTTTTCCAAACTTTGAGTCAACTGAGATAATTCTTCTTTTTTGGTTAATTTTTACATTTCCTAGTACTGATGATTTAATTTCTCCATCGTCATCATAAGTACCTTCTCCAGGCACATACTGTTCAATTATTCCTAATTTATCTCCTGGCATTACAATTTTCTCTTCATTTTCGCCCATATTAAATCACCAAAGTAAGAAAAATTTCATTAATATAATATCTTTATTAATTGTTTATATTTAAATTTTTAGTGCATTATCGTCTTCTAAAAAGTATTTCATCCAATTGATAGTTTTCCCATTCTCTCTTATTAAGCACTATTTCAAGTTCTTGTGGAGTAATCAATGGTTTTTTATACATTTGTGAATCATCAATAGCTATTCTTGGACATGCAGTAACTACAAATGCATCCAAATCGAAATATGGTAATAATACATCCGGATTTACGTTATCCACCATTATTACAAATCCTTCCATTCCTGTATCTTTCAGGAGCTTCTTTATCTGATTTGCTAGCTCAAGCCTGTATTGGCCTTCTTTTGAAGATACTATAATTCCCCATTTTTTGGCTTCTCTTGCCTTTGTAATTCTTGCAAAGCGTATTCTTAAAATTCTGTCTGCATAATCAGTCATTTCCCTTAATTCATTGTTGTACGGATCAAGTGCATAAACTGGGGATTTCGTAAACAAGTAAATTCCAAGGGGGTGAAAGTTTCCGCTTCCAATGAATAGAAAAACATCAGCATCCAGATTTTTTATTGATGAAAAATTGCAGCCCAGTACTTGTCCTTTTCTTGTGCTTTTAGAAGATCCAAGAACAACTTCCTTTCCGTTGTCCTCTAGGAAGTCTTTCATTTCATTCAATAAATGCAGGTGCTGCGTTGTTGTAACCAATGCTATTCTTGAATAGTCTTTTAAACTTTCCAGGCATTTTTTTAAATCTTTTTTGACATCTATATTGGCAAATGCCTCTATAAAGACTGTCGGCACTTCATATCTGATTGGAAGTGGGGTGTGACCAAAATGAACTATCAAATCAACTGAATCCTTCATCTTATAGTCGCTTACATCACATGCTCCAAAGCAAGGATCTCCAGATATGATTACATTCACATCACATTCCTCTTCGATTTCACGTGCAATGGTGACTGCCTGCATCTTAAGGCCTTCTGGAAACTGAAGGCCTACATTTCTAACATTTTTGGAATTGATTTTACGGATTACCTTATCTAAATCCATATTGTATAGTGACATTTTAATCTTCAATTGTTTTTTCGATAACTACTTTTCCATCAATGACATCAAGTTTTATTATGGAAAGCACTTCCACACCGGTTTCCTTTTCAACAATTTCCTTTCCTTCTCCTTTTTCGATAACGGCTACTGTTGATTTAATTTCCAAACCTAAGTCCTCTAAAGTTTTGATAAGGGCAATCAATGTTCCGCCGGTACTTACTACATCATCGATAAGCAGAATTTTTTCGCCAGGATGCAAGTCATTGATATAAAGGTTTGATGAACCGTATCCTGTTTTTTGATATACCTGCTTTTCTCCTTCAAGACCGTATTGCCTTTTACGGATTACAACAAATGGAATATCTGTTGCAAGGGACAGTGCAGTTGCCAAATGTATTCCCATTGCTTCAACAGCAACAATTTTATCAATATCCAAGTCCGCATGTTTGTGAACTGCTAAAGATAATTCTCTTAACATTTTCGGGTCCATTGCTGGAACACCGTCACTTATGGGATTAACAAAATAGTTATAATCTCCTTTTTTTACAATAGGGGAAGACTCCAATGATTTTTTTACTTCTTCTAACATAGTCTCACACAAAAATTTTAAAACTTAATATAAATATAAATATATCTTAATATAATTAATAAATTTATTTAAAAGTGATAATATGCTTGGAAATTTAGGTGAAAATCTCACTAATACAATGAAAAAATTAGTGGGAATGTCCGTTATTGATAAAAAAACAATAAAAGAAGTTGTTAAAGATATTCAACGTGCATTAATTCAATCTGATGTTAATATCGCTTTAGTATTAGATTTATCTAAAAAAATTGAAGAAAGGGCTCTTGAGGAAGAACCTCCAAAAGGAATCACTCCAAGAGAACATGTTATAACAATCATCTATGAAGAAATGGTAAATCTTTTGGGCAGTGAAGCTGCCGGTTTGGATATTAACGAAAGACCTTATAAAATATTATTTTTAGGACTTCAGGGTAGTGGTAAAACAACCACAATTGGAAAATTATGTAGATACCTGCAGAAAAAAGGTTTCAATCCTGCTGTAGTATGTACAGATACCTGGAGACCTGCTGCTTATGAACAGTTAAGGCAGTTAACAGAAGAGATGGATGTTCCGCTTTATGGTGATCCTGATAATAAGGATGCTCTTGATTTGGCTGAAAAAGGTTTAAAAGAATTTAAAAATCGTAAAGTTATTATTTTCGATACTGCAGGTAGACACAAAGAGGAATCTGATTTGATTGCGGAAATGGATCAATTGGATGATATAATTAATCCTACTGAAGCTATCCTTGTTATTGACGGTACTATTGGTCAGCAAGCCGGTGAACAGGCAAGAGCATTTTCACAGGCTACAGACATTGGTTCAATCATTATTACAAAATTAGACGGTTCAGCAAAAGGTGGGGGAGCAATGTCTGCTGTTGCAGAAACCGGAGCTCCAATCAAATTCATCGGTACTGGTGAGAGAATAGATGACTTTGAACTCTTTGACCCTGAAAGGTTTATCTCCAGACTGCTTGGAATGGGAGATATTAAAAGTTTAATAGAAAAGGCTGAAGAAAATATTGATGAGGACATTGCAGAAAAAACCATGAACAATATGCTTAAAGGTAAATTCACTCTCGTTGATATGAAAAATCAGTTCGAAATGATGAATAAGATGGGTCCTATGCAACAGGTATTGAATATGATTCCTGGTATGGGAAATAAGATTTCTAAGGAAGCATCAAAGATGACTGAAGATAAAATAGAATCCTATAAAATCATGATGTCATCAATGACTCAGGAAGAAATGGAAAATCCTAAAATCATCAAACAGTCCAGAGTTCAAAGAATTGCTCGTGGAGCAGGTGTTGAAGAATCTGAAGTTAAAGACCTATTGAAATATTACAATAACACTAAAAAGACCATGAAAGGAATTGGAAAACGTGGTGGTCGTTTAGGTGGCGGTGCAATGAACCGTATGATGGGTCAATTCATGAAATAAGATTAATATGCAGCTAGTTGAAGAAATTTTAGAAAAAACAGATGCCAAGATATGTAAGCATTGCCTTGGACGTATGCTTTCAAAGACAATTGACGGTGAAGATAATGTTTCAAGAGCAGAATCATTGGATTTGGAATTAAATGAGGATGAATGCATTATCTGTGCTAATATTTTCAATAAAATCGATGATGAATTGTTTGATAAAATTTATGATAAAATAGATTTCCTAAAAGTTCAATTTGATTCATTCATTGTTGGATCACGCATTGACAAGGAACTCAAAAAACGTGATGAGGAGTTTATAGATGAATTAAATCTTGACGTTGAACCAATCAAAAAGGAAATCAACAGAATAATTGGTAAAAAATTAGAAAAGGAACTTAAAAAAGAAGTCAATTTTGAAAAGCAGGACATCATTGTTAATGTTAACTTAATTAAGGAACCTAAAGTTCGAATACAAATCAATCCTCTTTTCATTGAAGGTAAATACAATAAATTGGTTCGTGGAATTCCTCAAACGAAATGGCCTTGCGGAAAATGCAAAGGTAGGGGCTGTGAGGAATGTAATTTTACAGGCAAACAATATCCATGTTCAGTAGAAGAGTTAATTTCTGAGCATATTTTAAAAGCTACTAACGGATATGAAGCCAAATTCCATGGGGCAGGAAGAGAAGATATTGATGTGTTGATGCTGGGTTCGGGAAGACCCTTTGTTCTTGAAATAAAAGAGCCTAAAATAAGAAAAATAGATTTGCCTAAACTCGAAGCTGAAATTAATGAAATTAACGAGGGTAAAACTCAATATCATAATCTAAAATTTACTCATAGGAATAGAAAAGCTGAAATTAAGGTATCATCTCCTGATGCATATAAAGTTTATAAGGCATTGGTTGAGTGTGAATCTCCGTATAATAAAGGGGATTTGGCTATTTTGTCCCAATTGGATGAAATTCATCAGCAAACTCCAATAAGGGTTTCCCACAGACGTGCAGATAAGGTACGTATCAAGCATGTTTTGGATTTGTCATGTGAAGTAATTGATGATACTCATTTTGAAATGACAATTAAGACTGAGGGTGGATTGTACATTAAAGAATTAATTTCAGGTGATGAAGGAAGATCACAGCCTAATGTAGCAGATAAGTTAGGCATTAAGGCATTTTGCAAGCAATTGGATGTAATTGAAGTAAGTGAAAAATAAGGCGATAATATGGGTGAGGAATTTACACATTTAACAGACAGTGGAGTACACATGGTTGAAGTAGGTGCAAAGCCAGATCAAAAAAGAAGGGCTATTGCTTCTGGAAAAATATTTCTTGATGAAAGTACAATCAAAATGATTCAGGCTGAAGAAATAAAGAAAGGTAATGTTTTGACAACTGCTCAGATTGCAGGAATTCAGGCAGTTAAAAACACTTCATCAATAATCCCGTTATGCCATCCGTTAAGCCTAACTGGAATTGAAATTGATTTTGATGTTAATCCTACATTTATTACATGTACCTGTGCTGTTAATACTTTAGGAAAAACCGGTGTGGAAATGGAAGCTATCACTGGTGTTAGTGTATCTTTATTAACAATATGGGACATGGTTAAGGCTGTTGAAAAGGATGAGGATGGCCAATATCCAGATACAAAAATAAGTGAAATCAAGGTTCTTAAAAAAGAAAAAATTTAATTTTTTCAAATTTCCCTAATTAATAAATATTATATAGTATGAATAAAATAATTAATATCAGTTATTTTTATGAATTAATTTAAAAGGAGATATTATGGCAAAAAAAGATAATAAAATTAGTATGCCTCAAACCGGTGCAGGTTTGGTAAGGTACTTTGATGAAGAAAGTGTTGGTCCAAAACTTTCTCCTGAACATGTTGTAGTTTTAACTGTTGTTTTAGCTATATTTTGTTTTGTTTTAAGATATTCAGCTTAATATTATTGTTTTTTAAAAACAATAACTACTTTTTTTATATTTGATATTATGTTAACTAAAAGAATTATTCCTTGTTTAGATTGTGATTTACAGGTTCCTGAAGGACGTGTTGTAAAAGGTGTTGAATTTAAAGAAATAAAATATGCAGGTAATCCTGTTGAACTTGCAACTCGTTATTATGAGGAAGGTGCTGATGAAGTTGTTGTTTTGGATATTACAGCTTCACATGAAAGACGTGCTACCATGGCAGATGTAATTGACAGATTAACTGAAAATGTGTTCATGCCAATCTGTGTAGGTGGAGGAATAAGAAAAGTTGACGATTATATTAAGATGTTAAAGGCTGGAGCTGATAAATGCTCAACTAATACGGCAGCTATTAAAAATCCTAGTTTACTGACTGAAGCTTCTAAGGTTGTCGGTTCCCAGGCTGTTGTCATTGGAATCGATGCAAAAAGAAGATATGTTTCACATCCTGATGACGCAAAGGATAAAATAGTTATTGAAACCGATAAAGGATATTGCTGGTTTGACTGCAGCATCTATGGCGGACGTGAATTCACTGGAATGGATGCAATAGCTTGGGCATGTGAGTGTCAGGATCGCGGTGCAGGTGAAATCCTTTTAACCAGTATGGATGGGGATGGAACTCAGGCCGGATATGACATTGAATTAAATAAGGCAATCAATGATGCAGTTGATATTCCTGTCATTGCCAGTGGTGGTGTTGGTGAGCCTAAAGATATTTTAGATGTTTTCGAAAAGACAGATGTAAGTGCAGCTCTTGCAGCAAGTATTTTTCACTTCAATCAATATTCAATTGGTGAGGTAAAAGAATACTTGAAAGAAAATAATGTGGCTGTTAGATTATGATTATAAAAGCCCCTATTGATTTGGAACTGACTCAGGTTTCCGGTCAGACTTCACAGCCTCCATGGAAATACATTGATGATTCTTATAGTGATTTAGTCTGTATTGATGGTGAGCCTTCTATTTTTAATGTAAAACAAACTGATGAATACATGGATTTTACTTACACTGGAAATGTATCTGAAAAGACAGCTATTGAAAATGTTAAAAAAATTTATGATTTGGACTTTGATTTGGATAAGTTTTATAAATATCTCGATAGCTATGATGAGCTTAAAGACATGTCTAAATTCTGCAATGGATTAAGATTGTTTCAGGCTAAAGATCCTTTTGAATGTATAATTTCATCAATCTGTTCGGCCAACAATTCAATCAAACGTTGGACAAAGTCTATTGACGATATGAAATTAAAATGGGGTCGAAATTTCAATGATTATTATTCTTTTCCAAATCCAAGTAATTTTAAGGAATTATATTTGGATGATGATGAAGAGCTTTTAAATGAAGGAAATATTAAAAATAATAATTTAAAATCTTGTGGTGTCGGTTATAGGGCACCATATATGAGAAAGGCTAGTGAGATTTTTACACTTGAAATAGACCTTTCAGATATTTATAAGATGTCCTATGATGAAGCATTTGAAACAATTTTGGAAGTTCCTGGTGTAGGTCCAAAAGTTGCAGATTGTATTTTACTTTATGGATTTGGATTTAGGCAGGCTTTTCCAAGTGATGTATGGATTAAAAGAATTGTATCTTATTTGTATTTTGATGGAAAGGACATTAAAGTAGAAAAAGTACGTGAATTTGGAATGGATGAATTCGGAGACTATGCTGGATATGTCCAATTGTACATGTTCCATTATGCCAGAATGAGTGGATTAATGGATAAACTTAAAAAATAAAGCATAATAATTATTTAATCTTTAAATAGATATAGAAATATTTATATATAATCATTTCTTTTTTATATAATAATGGAGTCAAAAAATCTTCTTTTATTGATTTGTACAGTATTGTCATTTTTCACAGTTTTTGCAGTCAATGCAGTGACTATTGTAATTCCAAGTATTGCCAGTGAGTATGGAATGAGCAATATTATTCAAAATTGGGTTACTATTATATTTTTATTGGTTGTGGCAGTTCTGTCGGTTCCGGCAGGCCAAATTTCAGCTAAATTCGGCCTTAAAAAAGTCACAAATATAAGCATTGTTTTATTTATTATAATTTCAGTTGTTAATGTCCTTGTAACAACACAGGAACAATTCCTTGCTTGCAGGTTTATTTTAGGAATTTCACTTGCTTTTATTAATGTTACTTCAATGGCAATGATTGTATCAGCATTTCCTCCTGAAGAAAGAGGTAAGGCATTAGGCATTAACATCACTGGTGTTTATGTTGGGCTGTCATTATCTCCTGTTCTTGGTGGAATATTAAATTACAATCTTGGATGGAGATCTGTAGTATTGTTTGGAGTACCATTCTTATTTGTAATATTGGCTTTACTTTTAACCAAAATTGATGAGGAATGGATTTCATTTAAAGGCATTCCACTGGATATTAAAGGTTCATTAACATATGGAATAGGTATGGTTCTTTTCATGTATGGGTTCACTATACTGAATACTCAATTGGGAATTGTATTGACTATTTTAGGAATCCTGATCTTAATAATATTTGGATTAATTGAGCTAAGGCGTGAATATCCGGTATTTAACATTAATTTTTTCAAAAATCACAAGTTTTTATCCGCCAATTTCGCATCACTGTGTGCCTACTTGGCAACATATGCAGTAACGACAATACTAAATTATCATTTGCAGTATATTAAGGGATTTGATTCACAGACTGCAGGTTTAATACTGCTTGTTGCACCGCTATGTCAGGTGGTGCTTGCGCCAATAGCCGGAAGATTATCTGATAAGTATGTTCCACAAATTCTGGCAGCTATTGGAATGGCATTGGGGACGATTTCATTATTTTTATTCTCATCTTTAAACGGTCAAACTCCTCTTGAGTTTTTAATATTATCTATGATAATTTATGGTATTGGATTTGGACTATTTTCACCACCAAATACGAATGTGATAATGGGTTCGGTTCCTCCTAAAGATACATCCGTTGCTTCAGCTGCTGTTGCAACGATGCGTACTGTTGGCCAGGCAATGAGTATGGGAATATTGACATTGGTATTTGCTTTTGTAATGGGAAATGTTCCTATTATTGAACAGTATTATCCATTACTGATAAGCAG
>OCTX012282683.1_pt1 | contig 17262 bp, 34 predicted proteins | sample 1539691 | NCBI WGS metagenome assembly OCTX01 (sample SAMN02144231, study PRJEB22623) | gut metagenome | biome: sheep rumen | host: Ovis aries | place: New Zealand | reverse complement strand
TTTCAATTGGGATTTTAAATTCAAATTGAATCACCTCAGTGGTGAATTTATGGTTAAAAACAAAATTCCATTTAAACAAAATGGAACATCAAGACATAGTTAAAAAGAAGGAAAGGATAGGGGTAGAGTAAGGGTTAGCGTAGAAGGGAGGGTGTGAGAGATAGACGGATGGCGGGGAGATATGAAATTGCGGGTGGAGAGAGGGAGAATATGTGGATGTGCCAAAATTGCTACTTTTGTCAAACATTCACATATAAGTTAAAAACATAGGATTTTCTTTTTCTATCTTATTATATCATACAAAATTATTCCAAGTCAAGTATTTGACATAATAAAATAGGGGTTGTTTTCGGGCAAGTTAAATAATAAATTTTAATTTATTTTATTATTTTAAAATTAAAAATGAAATTTGATAATTTATTTAAAATTATTTGTTGGGCGCCGCTGCGCGTCGCCTAATTAATAAATGGCACGCTCCGCGCCTTCGGCGCTCCGCATCCCATTTATTAATTATATAAGGGAATTTTTTTAATGGAAAAAAAGTAGCCGATTTTTCAGAATATATATAGGGCCCAAGGGGGTTCTGAAAAAATGACTAAAATTATTTAGAACATTTTTTTATTATTGAAAAAGAAAATAGACTAGAATTTTTAGTTGAAAAATACAAAATTTATAGTAAGAAAAAATACTTGACATTTTACTAATGTTGTAGTATGATATAATTGAGGTGATAGAATGACTACAGTATCAGATTTGGCACAATAGAATAAATTATTATTTCGTTATGGTATGTATAATATTTTAGATTGTGGCATTCGAACCGGTAAGACATATTGGGCCGTAAATAATTTATAGTAGTTTACGCGCGATGGACAACTTAATAGAGTTTTATTTTTAGTAGATACAACCGCGTTAAAAGATTAGATATTAACAGAATATCCAGACATGTGTACTAATGCAGATATCTTCTGGGAGAATCATGCAGCTTGGGGTGAGTCTGTTAATAAAATTGGTATTATGTGCTATTAGTAGCTGGGTTCATATGCCATACATAGCCGTTTAAAATTTTTAGAAGACATTGATGTTATCTGTTGGGATGAATGTGATTCTATATTTGATTTTGCGGCGGCTGCTTTTGCTAAAGCACGTAGAACTGATTATGCCAAAACAGAAGATGATGATGAACAGGAAATATCTAATGCTGAAATATTAGCTGTAATACAAAAGTATTCTACTAAGAAAGAATATATGCCCTTGGTATTATTAGGTGCTTGGGAACGTATTATAAATAAAGGACGTATATTATGTGTTGGACTTTCTGCTTCTCCAGAACGTGCACGTATGTATTATTCAGGATTAATAAGCGCGAGTAATCAAGGTAAATTAGAAGCAGGCTATCGTATGGCTGCGGATATTTATTTTACTAATGTATTAGATCACGTACGGAAGTTAACTCCTGAACCAAATAAAGGATATTGGTGTTACTCTCCATTTATTGAGCCTAATAAAGGAATTGTAGCTGCGGCTTAGTAGCAGGGATTTCACGCGATAGAAATTCATTCTCCAAATAATATGGATAAACCAATGACTGAAGAATAGATGCGCGTTTATAATTTAATAGTAGGTAGTGGTATGGTACCTTTAGAATATGATTTTGTAGTAATTAATAAAGCTTTGGCGCGCGGCATTAATATTAATGATACTAGGTTTGATACTGTAATTGTAGATAGTTTTAATAGTGTAGATAGAATACAGGCTGCTCGATAGACCTTTAATTATTAGCGGCACTTAAAAGTATTTGCAGCTCCTGTACCAGAAGAATATTTAAATAGATGGCTTACTATACCTGAATGCCGCGAATTAGCAGAAGAAATGGCAGTTCCCAGCTTATCCAAGGGAAGCGCGGTCATGACTTGGAACTCTTTAAAAGATGCTTTACCAGCGATTGGTTATAATGTAGAATAGAAACGTAAAACATTAAATGGCAAACAATAGTAGGCGTGCTTTATTACTGGTACGTGGCACGATGTAGAAATTAAAGATAATGAATTTTTAGCATTAGTAGATGCTAAAGGAGGAGTACAATGACATATAAAGGATAGAAATGGATGCCTGCTTTACCACCTTATAATCTCACGGTAGATGAAGTTGCGCATTTAGCTTATGAACGTTCATAGTATTATAAACTTGAATAGCCCGGGATTTGCAGTGTAGAATACTACTGGATTCCTGAAAAGGTTGGACTAATAGAGGTAATTGGTAAAAGTAAATTAGCAGATTGGGATCGTATTTTAGATTGCCGTAAAGATCGCTATATATCTATAAAGGATTGGGATTTTAGTAGAAGTAGTGAATGGCGTTTTTATTATGATAAAACGGGTAACTGGTTGCGTGAAAAAGTAAATTAAAATTGTATACAGTATCCAGTATTTTGTATACAATTCCAGCTTAAATTGTATACAGTATCCAAAATTTCAGCTTCTTAGCGGATTTTTAGTAGCAAATTTCCAGCTCCCACGGAGTTTCATATTGCGGCGGCTCCTTGTATTCCTATCTCATATGGGAATACTCCAGCTTCTCGCAATATAAAATTTCGTGGGGCTAATTTTTTTGCAGCTTGGTAGGAATAGAAAACTTCCAGCTTAATTTGCTCAGTTAATTCTGCGCGGCAAGTTCCAGCTTTTCCAGCTTGTCAAGTATTTGACAACGGGGCGAGGTATGATTGGATACAGGATGCGGGATTTTGGATACTGGATACTGGATATTGGATACAATGTTTGACAGGGAGTGAAATTAGATGTATAACATCTAATTTATATTATTGACTTTTCATAAATTTCTGATATAATGTACTCATGAAGTGAAGGGAGAATGGAAAGAATGTATAAATATGAACAGGAAATTGAAGAACGTATTGCTACATATCACTGGAATAATATGGTTGAATTCTTTTCAGATGAAGATGGAAATATTTCTGAAGCTACATTGGAATGTATTTATCATGATTTTCGTTCCCCTTTGAGTGCAAATGCCAGATATGGCTTAGAATTTCATTATGTATATGATAAAGCGGGAGTGCATAAAAAAGATGAAACATTAAAAGATGAAATTCCTACATTAGAAATCAATTGTGCCAAAACAGATGAGCTGCCTTGTACAGAGGGAGTGTACTTTCTTGGAATGATTGGAATCAATCCCGCTGGCGAGAAATATTATTTGGTTAAGGTTGGAAGAGCGAAGAATCTTTATTCTCGTGTATCTTCTTATGCTACATATAATCCTATGCTATATATTGGTGGATATTATGAAACTACAAAGTCGGATAGAGCAGAACGTTTTTGCCATCAATATTTAGAAAAATATGCTTATGCTAAAGCTCAGAGAGCTAATGAATGGTTTTATGTAAATGAAACTGCTTATTATAAATTATGTGAAGCATTTAGTAATCCGGCTATATTTAAAATAATTGCAGAGAAGAAGGCGTGAGCCTTCTTTATAAATTTAGATGTAATACATCTAAAAATGTCGCTTGACTTTTCTCCTATTCATGCTATAATATAGCTATCACCTGAAGGGAGCGTATGGTATGGAATTGAGATTAGCAACACATAAAGATTTAATGAAAGTTATCAATGCTTTAAGATATAAGCATCTCACGTATCTTACTCCGGCACAAGCGGACTTGGATTATAGACAGCGGCGGCTGTATGTTGTTGCGGATAATGAGAAAGTATTGGCGACTGTTTCACTTGTACCCGAACCGCAATATAACTATACCGCTATTAAAAGATTATGTATTTGTAATAAGAAAAATCAAGGCAAAGGTATCGCTCGATATGCTCTACAAGAAATTACTAAAATTGTACAAGGTAATATTGGAGCAACTCCGTGGGATGATAATGCGGGAATGCGGCATCTGCTTGAATCAGAAGGATTTGAATTGAAATATATTTTTGATATTAAATGGTGTTTCTATTGCAAGACCGTTTGACGGTCTTGAGAAGTTAGATGTTTAACATCTAAAATCGGTACTTGACTTTCCCTATATCTGTGATATAATACAGACATGAAGTGAAGGAAAACACTGAAAACCAGAAGGGATTATGATATGACGAAGTATCTGATTGTAAAGTGCGAAGAACTTGGTGACCAGTATGAATGTGATGCTGACCGTGAACCGATGTTTCTGGTGGATGATTGGAAAGATTGGATTAATAAGAATCATCCGACTTATCCGTTTGAGGTATATAAGTTTGTGGATGAAGAAGAAGCAACACTGGAAAAAACATATTATGAAGCGCTGGATGAAGGAATGGCGCTGTATTATTGGGACAATGATGAAGAAGATCATGAAGCAATAGCGCCGACTGTAATTGCACATTATAAAGATTATGATCGTAACAAGAAAGTGCCTGATAAGGTATGGAAAATTTTCCGGCAGGGTGCTTACTGGGATGATGGTGATGAATTTACTGAAAAAGACTTTAAGAATGATTTGAAGTGTTGCGGCTGGGCCGCTTGGCTCGATAAGGAGTATAAGAAATATTGGGTATATGGACACTATGCGGATGGACGTTATGACTTAGGATATTAAGGGGTTTTACCCCTTATTAAGATTAGATGTTTAACATCTAAAATATCCTATTGACTCTTTTCTTAACTTATGATATACTTATCCCGTAATCAAGAAAGGGGTGTTTGAGAGATGGCTAATCCTTGGCAGATTCGGGCTGAAAAGTTTATGAAGCAGTTTGCGCAATATATTCCTGATTTTGATATAATGAATAAATATGATCGCCGTGGCTATGTAGAAGAAGGAGTAGAGTCCTTTAATATGGAATATCATCGCCATATTGAGATGGATTATGGGAGCGCGCGTATCTGCCTGATTGGGCCGGACTATGTGATTAAGATAGATTATGATGATAAGGCTTGCGGCCGTATTGGTGGATGCGAACAGGAATATAAAGTTTACCAGAAGCTGAGTCGGACTCCTTATTCCTATCTTCTCGCGCCCATGCACCGCTTTATGATTGACGGAAAATATTATTATGCTATGCGGAAAGTCAATCATGTTGGGAACTATGATTATGCTGAAATGGAGTATGGTTGGGATGATGATGAACGGGCTTTCCTGAAGAAATATATGTGTGACCTGCACGCTTGGAATGTGGGTATGTATAAGGGAAAGGGAGTAGTTGTAGATTATGCTTGTTCGGCTGGCTACTGTAATTTCACGAATTGTATGCACTAATGTGCATACTTTTTTATTTAGATGTTTAACATCTAAAAATAAAAGGGAGAGTTTTACTCTCCCTTGTAATACAGATACTTATCCAAAAGGTATTTATGCAATTTATCAAGAGCACCATCCTCAAAGATTGTCTCTTCAGAAATAAAAAACCTGTCTTCTTCCTGCCAACTACCCTCAGAAATACAAGTTTCTAATTCCTTCTTGTCGTGAATATCATCAAAGATGGGGTCATAAGAATGGTCACAAGCAAGGTCTTCCATCCAACTTTCCATATAACTATCGGGAACTTCAAACGTGATAATCTTCTTAATCTTCATACTCATTACTCCTTTATAAATCTTTTCGTAATTTCTTGTTTGTCTTCTTCAGTAAGAGTATCGTATAATTGTCTTGCCGAAGGTGTCATATAATCATAAAGCACAAGACCTAATATACACAAACAACAAAGTTCCTTTTCCTCAGAATCAATCGGAATGATGTTATTCACTCTCATTACTCCTTTCCTTTCCTTTCGAGATCATCATCATTATATCACCATTAGGACTATTTGTCAACTTTAAATTTGAAAGTTTTCGATAATGAGGAACAATAATATGTTCCCATCCAAAAGTAAGAGGGATGTGTTCTCGCGCGAATACTATTGCTTCTTCTTCAGAATCATACTCGCCTTCAAGGTCAATGATGTCTGGGGTCACACGGTCATCGGGCTGAAACCACAATCTGATAGTGTAGTATTTTTCATATAGTTCACGCATTCTCAATCATCCTTTCTGTCCCATTGGAACGATATCATTATATCATACTTTAGAAAAAATGCAAGAGAAACTTTTAGATGTTTAACATCTAAGTATGGAAGGTAGGTAGTGCCTACCTATACAGAAGGGAAAGGAAGTATACATTCAATACTACACTAGACAAGTGCATAAGAATATCATTGATATGCCGATGCTGAGATAGGTCTTTACACACACCAAAGAGCGCGATTGCAAGACCGAACCAAGATACTTGCAAGCCAAAGAGCATAATTAGAATTACATTCAGAATAGTAATTCCGCAACGAAGGTCGTTCCATTCAAACTTATAGGAAGTTTCAATGCCGAACCAGTTTTTAATTGTCTGCATTTTACTCCATCTCCTTATCCAATTCGTGTTCAAAGATTACATAATCACAAGCGGCTACCCATTCATTTTCTGTGGTCGAATAGCCATATCCATCTTCATCAAAATGAAAAGCTTTCATCTCTTCATCTGTATAAGCATCTTTTACTCGTGTTAAAATTCCCTGCTGTGCCTTTTCAAGAGAAGAATAGTAGCCAAAGGCATTTTCTGCATTATCTACATACTCGATAACTTCATAAATTTTCATTTTATTCCATCCTTTCCGTAATACCAAAGTGCTCTAAATAATCGTTAAGTTCTTGTTTCGTCATTTCACCTGACCCACAATATTCCCCATATCTGGTTGCCCATAGTTCTACTGGATACTTATTATTGACCATTTCATATACATTAAGTTGTTTCTTGATACCATATGCATTGACGTACTGAAATTTGCGAATAGGCTTTTCCATTTTACTTCATCCTTTCCGTTCCTCTTGGAACAATGCTATTATATCATATTATAGGAAAATTGCAATACCTTTAATTAGATGTTTAACATCTAATAATTGAAAATAAAAATACCGCCCGAAGGCGGTTGTGGGGTAAGCGCCCTCACTGTAGTTGCTTTGATGGTCTACTTCATCCGCCCACGTTTTTAAGTGGATAGGGCTTCTGCCACTAGGTAAGTCGTGGCAACGGCAAGAGTCGAACTTGCTAACTATGGGGTAGGCCGTGTCCCTCCATCGCCATAAAAGGAGGGCTTATGTTGTTTAACCACACTGAAAGCCCTTGGAAACCCTCGTGGGAAGGCTTTAGTTGTTTAGCCACACTGTAAACCTTCAGAAATCTCCTCGTGGTTGATACGCTTAATCCACCGATGTTCTGCGTATCTGTGCGAGCCGATGTCTTACCGCACAACCCGTGGAGGGCTTACGCCCTCCGATAGGTATTCGGCTTACCCTCAATCTTCACAATCTCATCCTGCCACAGGTGAGTCAGAGCATACTGAACCTTGCCCTTGCCCATACCATCAGGCAGTTCATCCTTGATGGCTTCATACAGTTCGGCGCAGGTGCAAGGAGCATCGCCCAGATTGTCAACAACCAGATCGTGGATGGACTCATAGGCATCGGCATTCTTCTGCTTCTGCTCCGCGCCCTTGTTCAGTTCGGCATTAACTTCGGCGATCAGGTCAGAATACTTCTCAGAGTCGATGGCAGTCAGAGCGGTAACGATGGCGGTCATAGTGGTCTTCTTCATAGGTTTCATTTCCTTTCTGGTTTTTAGGGTTTTCCTTCCCTTCATCTTTCGTGGTTATTGTACCACAGTTTTGGAAGCTTGTCAAGAGGTTTCCGAAAATTTTCCAAGGTTAATGTTTCGCTTACGAGCGAGAGGACATCAACCCTGAGATTCGCTCTTTTGTACGACTTACTGCAGTTCACGTACTCGGCTTTTGCCTCAGAGGGGAGAATCCCTTGTCCCTTGGAACAATTATATTATATCATGAATTAGAAAAAAATCAACCCCTTGCAGAAGATTTTGTTTAGATGTTTAACATCTAATAATGGTAGTTGACTTTTAGGAAAATCTGAGTATAATATAATTATCAAAGGAAGGGAGCGGTGATGGAATGAAAAAGCGCCTTGTGTATATCCCTAAGAAAGATGGCCTTGATATTATGTATGGCGGTCAGGAATTTGACGGGCATATTCCTGATAAAGCTATTCTGGATTTTGTTCACGAGAGAGGAAAAACTGTATGGTATTATATGGGAAGTCCTCGTCTGTATCTGATGGATAGAGAAAAGCATAAGATTATCTATGAAATTATTGTTGAACCTATTCACGAAGAGAAAGTTAGTTGGTTCAAACGGATTATGAAGTTGGCGCGATAAGCGCCATTTTTTATTAGATGTTTAACATCTAATTATTGTAAATAAAAAAGAGGACTATTAGTCCTCATTAAAATTGATGCGGTCCAATACAGTTTCAAAAAGATTATCAAGGTCATCCTTGTCAATCAAACTAGTATCATATACTTTCATATAATCCGTCACATTATCCAGAAAAACTTCCTTAATATTAGCTGCTATTTCTTCAATCTGTTCATTATTGAATTTATAACTATGACGCACATTAATTTCCATATTATTTATCTTCTTCCACAATTTTCTGAAACTCATCGGCAATGGCGCGAACCAGACCTGCGAAATCTTCATCGTCAATATCGCTGGGTTCAATGTCTTCAAAATATCCTGAGTTCCAGAAAGTATATGACATATCTTTGGCGATGCTACACACGTCAGTTTCATCAAAAGTCAGTGTTTTCTTGACACGAACGGTAATCGGCTTCTTCATAGTTTTAAACTTCCTTTCTGGTGTTTCGGTGTTTTCCTTCACCTGATGATTATATTATACTCAATTTTAGGAGAAAGTCAACATTTCTTTTTAGATGTTTAACATCTAATAATCCGAAATGAAATATGGCGGTTATCCCGCCATATATTCTTCCAATTCTTTCAACATATTACGCAATCCAACCACGTACCGAGATTCTTCCTTGGTTTCAATATATGCTATGATTGCTTCATATACTACCATTACTTCATTAATGTGAGGAGTTTTCCTACGCATTACAAATTCAGTAGTAGTACCCAATTCACGGAAAGGGAAGAAAGTAATTCCAGTAGAGATAGCGTGCTTCTTGGCTACACAAGAAAGAATATGAGTTTCAATCATAGCGTCATCAAGTGCGGTGTGACTTTCTTCAAAATCATAGCGGTCACACAGATATTGAAAAGAAGATTCGGCGCTAGTCTTGAAGAATGTTCCGCTTGCGGTTAAAAGATTATGATCAAGGCATTGTTTCTTATAAGTGGCGTTATTCAGAAGATGCTTGGTCGCAAGTCCCCAAAGGTCAAACAGAGGATAAGACTTGCCACGGAAGGTGAAGAAATCACTATCAAATTCTTTTTCTTCCTTCTTCTGATACTTCTCGTTAGCAATCTTAGTGCACATCTTGCGCTGAAGGAACTCCCAATTCTGATAATCAGGGCTGTACAGTTTATTAATATACAGTTCAGTAAAAGGAATTGCTTTCTTAAAGTCAAACATTGCATTGTATGCCCCAACGGCATCAACCTGCTGAAGGTCTTCAATAAAGAGTTCCATCACTTCGCCCCACGGCTTGATAGAGGTCTTGTTCTCTTTCAACATTTCCAGATAGAGCGGCCGCTTTTCTGCATAATATGCAGTATTGAACACGGCGGGAACGGCGAAAGTTTCGGCAATCAGGAATTGCTTTTTATCCAGAATCTCGCCCTTGCGGTTGGTAATAGTCCAACCAATATCATACACGAGAGGGCGAGCGATAGCAATCTTTTTCTTCTTCTCAGGATTATTCTGGGCAATTTCATTAGCAAAGGGAAGAGTGGCGGTCTCAGTGTCCAAAACCATATAACGGAGTTCTTTGCGCATATAGTAACCTTTCTGGTTTGTGAGGTATCCTTCCTCTTTCGTGTTCCTCTTGGAACAATGATATAATACCATAGTTATAGGGAAATTGCAAGGGAAAGAATTAGATGTTTAACATCTAATATATAAAGAAAGAGGTTAGCTTGCGCTAACCTCTATTTCAACTGTTGTTTTTATGCATTTATATTCATATGTGATATCAAATTTTTTATGACAGGAGGAACAAATACATTCCCATACTCTGATACCACCGTCTTCATCAAAATCATCCCAGTAATTATCAACATCATATTCTCCCGATAAGCAATTGGGGCATTTTTCATCAGGCATTTTCTTTTCCTCCACTCTTACCAAAAGAAATCAATATATACTCTATCGCCGTGCTTGAAGCCATTTTCCAGTAACATTTTAGTCAGGCCAAGTTTCCATTTTTCATCAAACCAATCATCTTCATCTTCTTCAAGTTCTTTGATTTCTTCTTCTGTCAGAACACAAAAGCTTTCACTTGTACCATTTTTGGCTTCATAGTGAAGAGACATATGTTCGGCTACATCTTCACCGCACAGACGAGCAATTTCAGAATCTTCAATGTGAGGATAGGTTGTGACTTTCAACATTATTATCATTCCTTTCTATTAAACCGTCACTTCATTAGGAAGAAACTGGTTAGGGTCATCTTCTTCTTCCTGTTCCTGTTCCTTCTGGCGCTTGGCCTTATCCTTGGCAATCTTTTCTTCCTTCTTCTTAGCCTTTTCGGCCTTTTCCGCCTGCTTGGCCTTATACTCATCAATTTCCTTCTGCATAAGTTCGCGCGCAGTCATATCCTCACGTTCTTCTGCGACAATCGCGCCAATGCGCACATAGCGTTCAATGCCGTTCAAATCGGTAATGATAGTGCCGTACTGGCGGTCATTGATTTTTACATAGTCATACATTCCACAATCATTCTGGAACATATCAAAGAAAATACCATCACGCAGAGCCTTGTCAACAACAGTCTTAGAAATCTTAGCCATTTCAATTTCCTTTCTGGTTTTCTGGTGTTTTCCTTCACCTTTCGTGGATAGTATAGCATAGATATTGGGAAATGTCAACATAGAATAATTAGATGTTTAACATCTAATAACTCGGGATGAAATTGGGTTACTCCCTTTCGGGAGTAACCTTAATCTTACGGAGTTCTTTCAGATTCTTATTCGCTTCGGCAAGCGCTTTCTTTTCCGCACGCTTCTTTTCATCAGCCGCGATTTTCTTGGCTTTCTGTTCTTCCGCTACACGTTTCTTTTTTGCCTTATCAGCAAGGTCAAACTGGTAATCTTCTGCGACAGAATAACCATCATAAGGTTCGTATCCGCCTTCGCCGTTACGGCTACCACGAGGAATAGAAACCTTAATCAGAACCCACTTTTCGTTGCCCTCAGCATCCAGACAAGGAACGGCAAGTTCGTTTGCGCTAACAGGGAGCACATCAGTTTCACGGGATTCAGAGATATACTTCATAATAGAATCAAGAAAGTCATTGCGAATAGCGGTTTCAAGCTGTGCCTTATTCATAAGCATTGCTCCTCTCTGGTTTGTGGAGTTTTCCTTCTCCGTTTCTGGAATAAGTATACTATAAATTTGAAAAATTGTCAAGCATTTTTTTAAAAGAATACTGTATACAATTTTAGATGTTTAACATCTAATTCCTTGTAAAAGAAAAAGGTGAGCATTAGCTCACCTTACGGGTATAGGAGTTAACCTTACCGGGAATCTTATTCACATCCTCTTCCCAGTAATGGGTAAGAGCGTAATTCACCTTAGCCTTGGTGAAGCCTTCCGGCAGTTCGGACTCAATCGCTTCAAACAGTTCGGCAACGGTGACGGGAGTTTCGGTCGGGATAGCGTCGATCACGATATCGTGCGCTTCCTCATACAGGGCGCGGTTAGCGTCCGCCTTATCCTTGTTCTTCTTGAGTTCGGCCGTCATCTCATCACGAATATCAAACAGGTCAGTAACGGCATTGTCATTGATGTAACCAACGAGTCTTTCCATAGAAGTCTTCTTCATAATAGTATCCTTTCTGGTTTGTGGGGTTTTCCTTCCCCTGTTTTCGTATTAAGTATATCATAAGTTTGGGAAGTTGTCAAGAGGTTTTTTGAAATTCTTTTGAATTTCTTTTGCCCTTGTCTCTCGAACTCAGAGGCGCGCTTCTCATTTTCTCTACCTCGCATCTCCTCTTGACAGTTATAAGTATATCACAATTTTAGGAAAAGTCAATTACTTGTTTTAGATGTTTAACATCTAAGAAAGAAAGGCCCAGTTTTAGGACTGGGCCGTAGTGAATTTGTATACATCGTTACGAACATATTTCTTAATATAATTGTCCGATACAATACATTCGCCGTCTACGAAAATCTGAAAAGGTTTTTCAATCTGTCTGGGGAGAATGCGGTTGACCTTATAGTCAAGATTCCATTCTGCTCCAAGTTGAATACATTCATCAAGAATAAACGCTTCAATCCCTACGTCATAAAGCCCCATATGCTTTTCTTCAAAATCCACTACACCGGAAAGATACCGATAGACAATTTCTGCACTGGCCTTGTAGTTACCCGTATCAGTAAAGAAACTATGTGTTTCACAGAAAGCCCTATATTCGGGAGTATTTGTGATATACTGACTGGCATAGCCCCAAATATCGTGAATTGCGATATCTTCAAGAGGATTATTGCATTTAAACCAATCACAGTTGAAAGCGAACACTTTGTCATCAAAATCAGAATTGTAAGCATAAGCGTCAGTTACATTATACTTACGCAGATCGCGCTTAATCTGTTGCATAACGTAACCCCATTTGTCCATAATGGCAAGACGTTTGCGCATAAGCTGGACATACTGCGGACGCTTGTCTTTATAGTACGCAGATTCAAAAAGCGGCAGATTGTGCCAAACCTGTTCAATAACGAAATGCCGCTGTTCTGCAGTAAAATGCCTATCAGTATCGACGATAAAATAGCCTACATCATAACAGAAAGGCTTGTCCAGTCCGGTAGTTTCAGTATCAAAGATCATTACATACATACGAGTACCCTTTCCGGTTTGAGTTGTTTTCCTTCAACTTTCATAAGTAGTATATCAAATTGAAATAAAATTGTCAACGAATATAATTAGATGTTTAACATCTAATTATAATAAAAAGGGCTTACCGCCCTTTCGTCAGTCCCTTCAAGACTTCCATAATCTCATCGGGAGTGAAAGCGAGTCCATCCCAGTTTTCACGGTTCTTGGGTTCATCATCGAACAGAATATCTTCATCACTATTCATAAAGATGGACTTATCGGTACCATAATCGACAATGTTGATTTCATCCCAATCTACAGAGGGGAGATGTTCAGCAAGCCAGCCCAGCTTGGTTTCTTCAACAGCTTCATCATATTCAGGGGTAGAGGAGCGGCTGAGCCAGCTGATAATCCCGATAGAGATTCCAGCTCGCTGTGCCTTATGCAGATATCGCGCAAGCACACTCATATTCAGCATAACTTCAGCTTCTGCGTAGGGCTTCGGGTCATAAGCTCGAAGCATATCAAGCCAACCGTCAACGCCGTACAGGTTCGCAATAGTTCCATCCATATCAAACCAAATCGTCATCAGTCAATCCCTTTCTGGTTTCTAAGTGTTTTCCTTCACTTTCTGGAATAAGTATATCATAGAGTAATAGGAAAGTCAATAGGCAATTTTAAAATGAAATTAGATGTTTAACATCTAAATATGAAAAGGGCGCAAAGCCCTTAAATTTCGATTTTCTGATCAAGTTCGATCATCCGAATATCATAACGGCAATCATACATATCATAGTTATCAAATTTAGTTCTCATATGATGTAGTTCATCATCTTCATCCCATTCTTTAATATGATTTTTAATGTCTTCTTCGTCAATATTAAGTTCGCGCAGATGATTATATACTGCTTGAATTGCTTTTTCTTTGGTAGAAAATTCCCAATGACCATAAAATTGACTAACGCAGTAACTAATCTCATCTAGAACAATATATTCTTCAACTGTCCAAATCTTCATAACATTTTCCTTTCTGGTTTTAGGGAGTATCCTTCTCCTTTCGTTTACATAAGTATAATATCATATTTAAAATGAAATTGCAATACAATAAGTTAGATGTTTAACATCTAAAAAGAATCCCAAAAAGAAAAGCCCCGTTAGGGGCTGGGAATTACGCCTTAGTGTAATAGGTCTTCTTGTCCTTGGCGTCCTCGGACTTGGTAGCAACTACAACGCCCGCTTCGACAAGACGCTTAAGAGCAGAACCGACAAGCATAACGGTCTTGGGCTGTTCACCCTCGGCAAACATATTAAACACATCGGTCGCAGTAGCATTCGTGAAGGAAGGAAGAGCGGTGATGGCGGCATCAAGAGCCTGACGGCGAGCTTCGGCTTCGGGGTTGGGGCCCTTGACCTTAACGGGCTTGTTAGCACGTTCAGCGGCGCGGAGAGCGGCTTCGGCTTCCCAAGCCTTGTACTCGGCAACAGCGGCTTCATAATTGAAAGCGCTGTGGTTCTTGGTGTCCTTAGCCAGAGCGGCAGTCACGCTAACCTTGCTGTAACCGTCCTCAGTAGGAACAACGATAAAGTTGGTCTTGTTCGCACGACCCATAGTAGCACCGGGGATTTCCATGATCTTAGAAATAATTTCAGCAGTCTTCATAATTTACTCCTTTTTCTCTGCGGTTTAGTTTACGGCAGACCGCCCTGCACAATTTTATTTTTGTTCCCTTGGAACATCTTCATTATATCAGATTTCTACTTGAAAGTCAAGTATTAGTCTGAAAATTTTTTGTTCGAGGGGCGGTGCGCAAGTTGTGGGTAAGCCGGCACTTGCCACGGTGTTCCATCGCCTTCCGTCCCTCGGAACAATTATTATTATACTCAAATTTCGGGAAAAGTCAACGCTTTGTTTTAGATGTTTAACATCTAATTATTTGAAGGGGAAATTACTCCCCTAACATATCATAAAGCCGCAAAATCTTTTCAACGGTAGGTACATCGTTAATTTTGCAAGTGATAGAGAAACGAATAGTTTCGGCCTGACGATTCAACTTAAATTCACCGACAGAGCAACCAACCTTTTCAACAATATAATTCATTACATAGCGCCCAATCTGGTTACGGGGGATGTAATAGGTACGAGTAACAATATTCATATTATTCCTCCTTACACATATAAGACCAGAAGATAAAGCCCGGGTTTTCGGATTCTAACTTATAGCATAGTTCTTCGGCGCGCTTTTCGGTATCTACAATCAAATAAGGATTCGCGCAACCACTATCCTCAAGTTCCTGCATGATAACCCATTTATATTTCATTCGTCAAACTCCTTTTCCTTCTCGTCCATAATTGGCTGTAATTCATAATTAGATACTTTATAAACAATTTTACGAAGGGTGCAACTATCAATCACACAACGATTTAACAGAAAGCGAATCAACTTATTATTGATTACATTACGAACATCCCACCACCAAGGCATCAGTCATCAAACTCCCTTTCCTTATGTTTTGGTGCTTTCTTGCGCTTGTCTGGGATAATACGAGTGACGCAATATCCCTGTGGAAACTCCTTCCGTTCTCCTTGAAATACTTCAACCCAAGTTTTAGGGGTGGGTTTCTGTTTCTTACTCATCTTATCCCCTCCTTGCATAGATATAATATCATAAAAATGAAATTAAGTCAAATATTAGAATTAGATGTTTAACATCTAATATAATAATGGACGATTACTCGTCCATTCTCAAAAGTTTTTCCCGCGCGGTTTTCAATTCTTCTCTACTCTTAGCAATTTCTTTTTCAAGTTCTGCAATTTTACGCTTTAACTGTAATTTAACGTCGCTTTCAATCCTGCGTTTAACTTCATTGTAGATTTCTTCAACTTCATCATCGCTGTTAGTAACTTCAAAAGTATCTGCGAACATAGAAGCGCAATAATCCATTAACCTTTCTTCAACATAATTCATAGCTGGTACAGAGTCTAAGTCTTCATACATATTATTAATTAACTCTTGTACCTGTTCATCCGTCAATTCATACCATTGAGTAACTGCGATCTTCATTTCAGCTTACCTCCAAATTGTTTTCCCATCATTAGTATATTTAGACTGATTGCGGTCAACCCGCTTCTTCAGGTACGGAGGAATCCGCTTGGTTCCTTCATAAACCTTTACCAGCTCTCTGTAGGTTGTAACATACATAGTTACAATCTTCAGCTTGTCAGCTGACTTGATAATGGTAATGCCAGTATCAGTAATACAGGTGTAGCAGTTGTTTACAAACTTCTCCTTAACAATCTGGCCCATACCGATATCATTAATGATATGCTGTACCCGGTTTGCCCTCTGAACCTTTACGTGATAAGTCATTTCCATCGTGGTGGCCTCCCTTTCTTTGATGATGTAAGTATATCATATGGTAACGGGAAAGTCAACAGAGAAAGTTAGATGTTTAACATCTAATTTATTTTAAAATAAAATAAAATTGGGGATATTAATCCCCGTCAGGAGAAGCGTAAATCTTGTCCTGTGTTTCAGTAAGACAAATCCAAGTGCAAAGACCATTATAGTTAAAGCATACGCCCTTGGACTTGGCTTCATCAATCAGGTCATGCAGCTTCTTTTCATAGCACTGTTCCATCCTGCGCTGTTTGATCGTATCATTGACGATTGACTGTAGAGCGTCAAGTTCTTCAAGTTTCATATCCTGCACATCAATTTCCCACAGATACGGCCCAACTCTAGTCATATTGCATACTTCCTTTCTGTTCCTTCTCTCTTGGAACAAGTATAATATATCATACCTATATAAGAAAGTCAATGGTAAAAGTTAGATGTTTAACATCTAAAATAGAAAGGCGCCCGCGCGCCTTAACAATTATCATCCACAGAAAAAGGGTTTGTTAACCTTTTTTCTCATTCAGTACGAAAGAAATTTCTGTCCAACCTTCGGAACAGTTGCCAAGCTCTTTTGTGAATCCTTCAAGCTCGAATTTTTCCATCAACAGGGTACGCATTTTGCCGCCCCACCAAGTGCAATGCACTTTCCAGAAACGGCGGTCTTTCCTTTTGAGATACCGCTTTGCAAGTTTGTAATTCCAGCCCATACCATTGTCGAAGAAGTAAAGACACTTGTCTTTTTCATCCCATTTAGACGCGCGCGGGATGTAGTAGTTGAGAATTTCGGTGGCGCGTTCTTCGCTCCATTCCTGCTGATTGTTGAGCCATTTGCGCCCTTTTTCAAGCAGGATACTACCAATCCAGATCGGGAACAGGATCACGCGCATGACCTTGTAACCGTTCTTGTGCCACCATTTGCGCGCCTTGTGTTTCTTCTTGTCGCCTTGCATAGCCTTGATAACTTCATCTGTCATTGCTCTTACTTCCTTTCTG
>OCTX012200889.1_pt1 | contig 17274 bp, 22 predicted proteins | sample 1539691 | NCBI WGS metagenome assembly OCTX01 (sample SAMN02144231, study PRJEB22623) | gut metagenome | biome: sheep rumen | host: Ovis aries | place: New Zealand | reverse complement strand
ACGGGTGCTACCGGAGCGACGGGAGCAACAGGCGCAACGGGAAGGGGCATCAGCTCCGTCACCGAGTACTACGCGCTCAACAATTCCACCGCCGCTCCTGCGGACAGCGCATTCTCCACGGGCGTCAAGACGCCGACTGCGACCAACCGCTACGTGTGGAACTACGAGCTGATTTCGTACACCGACAGCTCCACGTCCAAGACGGCCAAGCACATCGCCGCGACCTACGGCGAGACAGGCTCGGATGGTAATGGCGTCTCGTCCATCGTGGACTATTACGCCACGAACAACAGCACGACCGCGCCAGCAGACAGCGCGTTCTCGACCACGATCACGAACCCGACCGTTACGAACCGCTACCTCTGGAACTACGAGCTGGTGACCTACACGGACTCCACCACGTACACGTCGGGCAAGCGCATCATCGGCGTCTACGGCCAGACGGGAGCGACAGGCGCAACGGGGGCAACGGGCTCCACTGGCGCGACGGGAGCGACAGGTGCGACCGGCAACACGGGCGCCACTGGTGCCACGGGTAGCACGGGTGTTACAGGTGCTACGGGAGACGCGGGTGCCGATGCGTACACCGTCGTTCTCACGAACGAGAGTCATACGTTCCCTGCTGGCGTGAGCGCGGCGACGTCGTCGTCCACGACATGCAACGTCATCGCGTACAAGGGAACCACGCAGGTCGCTGCGACCATCGGAACCATCACGGGGCAGGTGACGGGACTCACCACGTCCATCAAGTCGAACGGCACGACGTCGGCATATTTCACTGTGACCGCCGCGACCACGCTTACCACGAAGAGCGGAACGCTCGTGGTGCCCGTGACGGTCGATGGCAAGTCGTTCTCGAAGCGCTTCACATGGTCACTCGCCCTCACCGGAGCCACTGGCGCAACGGGTGCCACAGGAGCCACGGGCATAACGGGCGCAACAGGGGCTACGGGTGCGACGGGAAACACTGGAAATACGGGTGCTACAGGAGCCACTGGTGCAACGGGAAACACTGGAAAGACCGGCGCAACAGGGGCCACGGGAAAGACTGGTGCCACAGGGGCTACCGGAGCAACGGGCGCCACGGGCGCCACGGGAAACACCGGCGCGACTGGGCCAGAGGCCGTCGTGACCATAGCCCCGACTGCCATAGACTGGCAGGCCGGCACCGCGACCCTACAGGCCACCCTCCGCGTCAACGGCACGGTCAAGACGAGCGGCGTCACGTACAAGTGGACCAAGGGCGACTCGACGACTTCGCTCGGGTCGAACCGGACGCTCAGCATCTCCAAGGCAAGCGACTCGACCGCCATGAACGCGACGTACCACTGCACCTGCACCTGGTAAAGGAGACGAGACATGAAGCACGCGGCCTACTGCGGCTCGCGGAACCTCTACTGCGACATGGTGACGTGCTGCAAGGCGCTACTGCGCAACAGCGACGTTGACCGCATCTGGCTGCTCATCGAGGACCCAGAGTTCCCGTACGAGCTGCCGCCCGAGGTAACGGCCATCGACGTGAGCGGCCAGAGATACTTCGACCATGACGGCCCGAACATGGGCAGCAAGTACACGTACCTCGCGATGATGAGGGCCGCGCTCTGCCACGTGCTGCCCGACGACGTACACAAGGTCCTGTCCATGGATATCGACACCGTCGCCGTCCGCGACGTGTCTGACGCATGGGACACGCCCATGGACTCGTGCTACTTCGCAGCCGCGCGCGAACAGCACCGCTGCTACGAGGGTCTGCTCTACACGAACACGGGCGTCGCTCTGTACGACCTCGACATGCTGCGCGACGGCAAGGCCGACGAGGTCATCGACGTGCTCAACCGTAGGCGCTACACATGGGTCGAGCAGGACGTCATGAACTACCTGTGTCAGGGCAGGATCGCCCTCATGGACGGGAACCTGAACGCTTGCGACTGGACTGAGCACCCCGACCCGAGGCTGCTCCATTTCGCGGGCCACGCGGATTGGAGGTCCCGCGCGGAGCTGTGCGCCTACCGGGACATGACGTGGGAAGAGGCAAGAAGGGGGAGGAGGAAATACCGATGAGGGTTCTCATAGCGGTCCCGACGTTCGAGACCATCTCTCCGGAGACGTTCAAGTCAATCTACGGGCTCCGCGGCTGCGACTACCTGCCGCTGTTCGACTACGTCCGCGGCTACGACTGCGCGAAGGCGAGGAACGAGATCTGCCGCGAGGCCATCAACGGCGGCTACGACTTCGTCCTCATGGTCGACTCAGACGTCGTGCTCCCCGACGACGCCCTCGAAACCATGCTCGACAAGCCCGTCGACGTGCTCCTCGGGTGCTACCCGCGCAAACTGAGCCCCGGCGAGTCCGAGCTCTTCAAAATGGGAACGAAGGACTTCACTGACCGCTATCTCTACGACGAGATTCCGGGCGGCAGGTTCGAGGTCAAGGGCGGCGGTATGGGCTGCGCCCTGATATCCGTGCCACTTTTGCGCGAGATCGGCGGCGGGTGGTTCAGGTACGTCGAGTACGGCGACGGCAACGTGCTGAGCGAGGACCTGTACTTTTGCGTGAAGGTCTCCGACACCGGCAGGAAGATATTCGCCGACGGCCGCGTCAGGTGCGGCCACTCGTGGCGCTCGACGAACTGGGGTGAGTAGCGAATGGCAACCCAGACCGGCTCCATCGACCTCAGCGTTACGAACGCCGTCCACCTGGCGGCGCAGGCCGAGTGGGCTAGCGACTTGGAGAGCTACGCCACCAAGACCGATTTGCAGGTGAGCGCCGACGGCGTGCTGTCCACCGTCTCCTCCACCTACGCCACCAAAGACTCGCTCGAAGACTATGCCACCGTCTCCTACGTCTCGTCCAGCGTGGAGCAGACCAACGCGGCGGTGAACCTCCGGTTCGCGACCTACGACGAGAAGGTGGACGCGCTTGAGGGCACCGTGGACGGGCTTCCCACGCAGGATGACTTGGACGCGGCGGTCTACGACCTCGTGCACGAGTCAGACGCCCGTCTTGCGTGGCTAACCGCAACCACGGAGGACGACAAGCCCGTCCTCGTGCTCGGAACCTCGGAGACGAGCTACACGGCCCGCTTCGACAACGAAGCGCTGACCTTCCTCGACGGCGACACCGAGCTTGCCACGTTCGGCGGTCAGGACGGCGCTCACATGCCCACCGCCGCCGTGGACACGCTGCTGCGAATCGGAGACTGGATTTTCGAGCAGCGCAGCAACGGTCACCTCACCCTGAAGTACGGAGGATAGCATGGCGATAACCTACGGCGGCACCGTCCACCACTGGTGCGCGGGTATCGAGGCTTCTGTCGCGAACACGAGCAACACCGTCTGCACCGTCACGGTCAAGGTCTACTGGCACTCCTACGCATGGGGCTACAGCTACTACGGCAACGGGTACGGCGTCATCGGCTCCAACACCAACACCGCCACGAGCACCACCTTCAAAAGCGACACGGGCGCGACGGTCGACCAGCTCATCCAGACCTACTCCAAGACCTACACGCGCGGCACGTCGGCCCAGACGGTCACGTGTAAGGCCGTGGTCGCGCTCACTGGCGACTCCACGGGGACGAGAAACGGCACCTCCGCGGCCACGATCAACGTGTCCATCCCCGCCAAGCCGTCCTACGCGGTCACGTACAACGCCAACGGCGGCTCGGGCGCTCCGTCCGCGCAGACCAAGTGGTACGACACCTCGCTCACGCTCTCGTCCACCAAGCCGACTCGCTCGCAGTACAACTTCCTCGGGTGGTCGACGTCAAGCACCGCCACCACGGCGTCGTACCAGCCCGGAGCGACCTACACCACCAACGCGGCCCTCGCGCTCTACGCGGTTTGGGAGCTCGCCTACGTCTACCCGACAATCGCCAACGCGAACGTCATCCGCACCGACAGCTCGAACAACGCGCAGGACGACGGCACCTACGCGTACCTTACGTTCAACTGGGCCGTTGACGGCACTGCGGACTCGGGTACCAACACCGTCAAGACTGTGGCGTGGTCGGTCAAAGAGTCCACCACGGGGGCGTATCCCGCCGACATGCCCGTGACGGTTTCCGGCACCTCGGGCACGGTCGGAGTCAGCATCGGCAGCGGCTTCGACGTTGACAAGACCTACGACGTGAGGGTCTCCGTCGTCGACAAACACGGCGGCGTGTACACGAAATACCTCGTGCTCACGCAGGCGTTCTTCACGCTCGACTTCGGGCGCTCCGGCCATTCCATCGGAATCGGCACAACGGCGAGCGAGACTGTGGATGGAATTGATGTGGCCGAGTCCATGCCGATCAGATATAACGGGCACCTCATCCCACATGTCGCAGTCTTCTACGCCTCGAGCGGTCGGGCGACGATAACGCTTCCTAGAGACACACGGCACCTGATTATCTCGGCGCACAACTCGACCCCCGAGCTGAATGGCATCGCCCTCGTTACTGGCAGTACCGTATGGAAGCTGGCGGGCGGGAGCTACATCACGTACACGCACAGCGGGACGACCGTGACCGCAGCCTCGACTCAGGGCGGCAACGCAGCCTTCTATCTTATCCCGCTTGAGTAGGAAGGAGACGGAGTGGCAGAAGTAACGCTAGGCTCCAAGGGCCTCGTCAACGCAGATCTAATCTTCGTGCAGTCCGCCAGCTTCTCCGCGACGTTCACCCACGTCGACGGCAACGGCGATGCAATCGACCACACGGGCTGGTCGGCTTGGTCTCGGCTTCGCGGAGGCTCGACCGACCTCGACCTGTCCTCGTGCGTGTCGTTCGGCGAGGGCGGCGCGATTGACATGCTCGTGACCGACGAACTCACGGCGACGATTCCAGTCGGCACCTACGAGTGGGACCTCATCGTGGAGGACGACCTCGGCTACGCGACGAGGGTCGCCTACGGCAAGTGCAAGGTGTACGACTCCCTCGCGAGGGACTAAGGGGGACGAGATGCTCCTGACGATGAGGGACGGCTCCCGCGTCACCGTCACGCAGCCGACTCAGGGAGTGACGGTCGCCATCCCCGCGCAGACGGTAACTGTGAGCGAGGGTCGCGGCTCTGGCGGAGTCCCCTACGAGGGCGAGTACGAGGTCACTCCGCTCGCCTTCGTCGAGCAGACTCTCATGACCAACGGGCGCGTCATGCGCGGCGACGTGACGGTACACGAGGTTCCCTACCACGAGACAAGCAATGTGGCTGGCGGCGTGACCGTCAGCATAGCGAGCTAAGGAGACTCCATGGCCAACCAGTACAAGAACAAGGTCGTATACGACGGCAACGTGCTCATCGACCTCACGCAGGACACGGCGGTAGCCACCGACGTGGCCTCTGGCAGGTACTTCCACCTCGCCACGGGCGAGCGGGTGCAGGGCACGAGCACCCTCGACGCCGACACGAGCGACGCGACCGCGACGGCGGCGGAAATCCTTCTGACCAAGACCGCCTACGTCAACGGCAACAAGCTCACGGGCACCATGCCGAACAACGGCGCGGTCACGGGCACCATCACCACAAGGGCGCAGCAGTACACCATCCCTGCTGGCTACCACGACGGCAGCGGCAAGGTGTCCATCAGCTCCACCGAGCAGGCGAAGCTCGTTGCGACGAACATCCGTCAGGGCGTCACCATCCTCGGCGTCGAGGGCACCATGTCTGGTCAGGAGGACGTGAACGCGCAGTCGAAGTCCGTCACCCCGACGTCGTCCCAGCAGGTCGTGACGCCCGACACGGGATACAACTATCTCTCGCAGGTCACGGTCGCGGCAATCCCGTACAGCGAGATCCAGAATTCGGCTGGTGGCCTGACCGTCACGATTGGCGCGTCGGCCTAATGTACAGCGTCTACCGACACACCACGCCGAGCGGCAGGGTGTACATCGGCATCACACGACAGAGGCCAGAGGCCAGATGGCAGCGAGGTTGGGGGTACTACACCAACCTCGTTTTCTTTAGGGCGATAAACAAATACGGTTGGGACAACATCAAGCACGAGGTGCTTATGGAGGGCCTGACCGAGAACGAGGCCAAGCAGGCCGAAATCGAGCTGATAGCCAAGCACAACGCCACAGACAGGCGCTATGGCTACAACATCACGACTGGCGGCGATAGCGCGATAAGCAGAAGCCACACAGACGAGGAAAAGCAACGCTTCCACGAGGCGTGGCTTGGCAGCAAGAACCCGAACGCCCGCGCCGTGATCTGTCTTGAGACCCTTAAGGTGTACGAGACTGTGACGGAAGCCACGACCGAAAACGGCGCGTCGAAGGTGAGCGATTGCTGCCACAGGGCGTACAAGCATCGAACATCCGGTGGATATCACTGGGCCTACTACGACGAGTCCCTACCCATGAGCCACTACGCCGCGCTTCTCGACAAGTACGTCGAGGAGGAATCCGCGCCGCGTGGCCCCATGAGCGAGGATGCCAGGCGGAAGCTCGTGGAGCGATGCGCTGTGTCCGTAAGATGCGTCGAGACGGGCGTGGTGTACGGCTCGATGGAAGAAGCCGTGCAGGCCACCGGGGTGTCAAAGGCGAATATCTGCGCCTGCTGCAAAGGCAGGAGACACACGGCAGGCGGCTTCCACTGGGAGTACGTGGACAAGGAGGTCGCATAAATGCCTTACCCCAACAAAATCATCAAGGACGGCACCGTCCTCATCGACCTCACCGCCGACACCGTGACCGCAGCGGACGTGGCGCAGGGCAAGACGTTCCACCTGCCGAGCGGAGCGCCTGCGACTGGCACCGCGACTGGCGGCGCGGGCAGCGTCTATCAGGACGCCGATGGCTACCTCGTGCTCGCGGAGGACGGCAGCACCCCCGTCACCGTGGAGGCGCTGAGCGTGACGGCGAACGGCACGTACACCGCGCCCACGGGAAGGGCGTACAGCCCCGTCACGGTCAACGTGAGCGGTGGCGGCGAGAGCGGTGATATGTCCGACCCCATCCGCTTCTTCGACTACGACGGCAGGCTGGTCGCATCGTACACGAGCGTTCCATCGGCTCTGCCGTCCGTACCGTCGCACGCGGAACTCACCAACGGAACGTGGAACTACAGCTTGCAGCAGGTTGCAGACCAGTTCAACGCCATGGGTACGTGTGACGTCGGCGCAAACTACGAGACCGCAAGCGGCAAGACGGAGATTGACTGCGAGTTCGAATATGGACGACTCTCCCCGTACCTGAGGATAGGCGTCAACGGCACCGTCGCAATTAACTGGGGAGACGGGTCTTCTGCCGAGACAGTGACGGGGACATCGATTACGACAGCTGTGAACAAGCAGCACGTGTATCCCTCTTCGGGAAGCTACACCATCACCATAGAGGCCCAGCAAGGCGAGTATCGCTTGAGCGGAACGAACACCTATTCGCTGCTTCACGCCAATAGCTCTACTGCAAACTACAACCTATGTTACGCGACGTGTATCAGAGCGGTTAGGATTGGAGCCAATGCGAGCGTATCTAACTACGCCTTCTACAATTGCCGCAAGATGAAGTCGGTCTGCATTCCAAGCGGGATTCAGCTTAGCGAGTATGCTTTTGGTTTTTGTCACAAGCTTGAGGCGGTTGTCGTGCCGAGTGGCGCCAATGGAAATACTCTCAGCTACTTTGTGCAGAACTGCCACAGCCTGAAGGTAATCAGTTTCAACGGTGACCTCATAAGCTTGTCCCAGTACCTATGCAGCAATCTGTACGTTGACAGAATCAGCCTTCCATTGACAGCAACGGTTGGTACAACTGCCAACATCATTTATAACTGCTACTCGGTTGAACATCTCAAGATAAGAGACGGAGCGACAAGCGTACCCAACGGTTTCGGTTATGGATGCACGAGCCTGAGTTCAGTGTCTTTGCCTGACTCAATCACGCAGATAGGGTCGCAAGCGTTTAGGAACTGCTACTCTCTGGCATCCGTTACCATCCCACCGGCTGTAACAAGCATCGCCGCCAACGCATTCAACGGCTGTCAGCTAGGTGAAATTCACTTCAAGCCGACCACGCCGCCCACGTTCGCCGCAAACACGGTGTTTGGGGGCATCCCCACTGACTGCAAAATCTACGTACCTACAGGAACGCTGTCTGACTACACATCTGCTGCCAACTACCCGTCAAGCAGCACTTACGCATACATCGAGGAGTAGACATGGCAGACAACCTGACAGTATTCGGCGTCGACTACACCAACGTCGCTGGCATCAAGGCGCACGCCACGTCCGACTCGTCCCTCATGGCGTACATCCGACCGCAGGGCAGCACGTCCATCACGCAGAACGGCACGGTGGACGTGACACAGTACGCGCAGGCGGTCGTGAACGTCCCCGGCGGTGTGGACATGCCGACGTTCACTGGAAACAGCTCGGCTACCGCAGTCACGTGCGACAAGACATACGCCGAATGTCGGGCTTATATAGCCAACGATATGTACGGCGCGATGCTCAAGGTCGAGGGCGAGGACCTGACGTATTCCATCGAAGCATACGAGAACACTCCATCCCAAGGAGACCCGCTTCGATACGTCTACGTGTACAACGGGGTGCCGTCGCTGCAAATCACCTACGAGTCAGACGGCACCATCAGCATGGGCGACCCTGATGCGCTCGCCGAGGTGACGTTCACGCAAAACGGCACGTATAACGCGACGAAAGACGGGTCCAGCCCCTTCGTATGGGACAAGGTCATCGTCAACGTGTCGGGGGGCGCTCCCACGCTGCAAAGCAAGACCGCAACGCCTACGACCTCGCAGCAGACTATCACGGCAGACAGCGGATACGACGGCCTTTCGAGCGTGACCGTCTCGGCGATGCCGACAGGAACCGCAGGCACGCCCACGGCGTCCAAAGGCAGCGTCAGCAACCACACCGTCAGCGTCACCCCATCCGTCACCAACACCACGGGCTACATCACGGGCGGCACCATCAACGGCACGGCTGTCAGCGTGGCGGCGAGCGAGCTTGTCAGCGGCACGTACACGGTGAGCGCGAGCGGCACACATGACGTGACGAACTACGCGAGCGCATCGGTAGCGGCTGGTTCAATCAGCGCACTGACCGCCACAAAGGGGACGGTGAGCAACAACAGCGTTACCGTCAGGCCGTCAGTCAGCTTCACAAGTGGCTACATCGAGAGTGGAATGAGTAGTGGCGCGGCAGTCACGGTCAGGGCGTCGGAGCTGGTGAGCGGCAACCTCGCCATCACCGACAACACCGCGTCGACCGACGTGACCAACTACGCCACGGTGTCAGTAGCGATACCGTTTGTGACCTACTACACGTCCAGCAGCACCCCGACAAGCTCTCAGGGCAGCAACGGCGACATCTGGCTGGTGACCTCGTAATGGCGACGATGAGGCTCATCCCGAGCACCTACTACCGAAACAACAGCTCGTATGTGACGGTAACCAACCCGTCGAACATGTACACGAACACCGACAGCACAACGTATGCCTCGGTGCAGAACACGCGCAACAGCACGTCGAACACCTACTACTGCTACGTTCGCGGCTTCAACTTCTCGGACATCCCGAGCGACGCCATAGTGTCTGGCTTCACGGTCAAGATTAAGGCCAACGAGTCGTACATGAGCACCAGCTCGTCGTACCGCATGAGCCTTTACAACGGCACCACGTCAATCGGCAGCACCACGGTCACCAGCTCGCTATCCACATCGGTCCAGACGTTCACGTTCCCCATCCCGAGCACCCTCACATGGGAGACGCTGAAGGAATACGGAAGCAACTTCGGCATCCGAATCCCGCTCCGCAGGAGCAGCACTAACAGCAGCTCGTACGTCTACGTCTACGGCGCGGAAATCGATGTCACATACACCGTCCCCGTCTACCACTCCGTCACGGTCAGCAACTCCACCTCCGCAACCGTCACCGTGAGCGACTCGAACCCTCTTGAGGGAACGGACGTCGAGGTGCGCGCGAGCACCGTCACAGGAATCCAAATCACGGACAACGGGGTCGATGTCACCTCGCAGTTCGTCCAGCGCACCGAGAGCGGTGCCTCGTACGATGTGGAGAACGTCGGCAGCTACGGCTTCACGCTGAACGGCTCGACGGGATACTACGTCTCGAACAACAAGGGCATAAGCAAGAGCGCGGCGGTCGCTAGGGTGGACTTCCACGTCCCCGTCGCAGCCACAATCACGTTCACGTACATCAACTACGCTGAGCAGGGCTACGACTTCGGCGTGTTCGGCAACATCGACGTTGCCCTCTCGGATGACTACTACGCGGCAGGCTCAAGCGGCGCAACCATCACAGACAGCTCTTACAAGCGTGCGTGCAACACCTCGACCTACAACTCTTCCAGCGCACAGACGCTCGCCTACAGCATGGCGGCTGGCGACCACTCCATCTGGGTTAAATACTCTAAGGACGACGCCTCGGACGACAACTACGACACCTTGCAGTTCAAGGTATCAATCAGCCTAGACGAGCCTTTCACGCCCAGCACCTACTGGGGCTACGACATAACCAACGTCAGGGCCGACCACGCGATTGTGGTGGCCGCAGTCGCTACCACGGCCCTGTACGTCAAGCTGAGCGGCGCGTGGGTGCAGGTGACCACCGCCTACCGGAAGGTGAGCGGATCGTGGCAGCAGGTGGCGCTCGACCAGGCATTCGACTCTAGCAACCGATACGTAAGGGGATGATGGCTATGCCAACCACAATCGACGTGTTCCTCCAACCAGTTCGGGAGGGCAGGGCGCAGGTTGCGATCTGCGCCTTGTTCATTCTCGCGCTACTGGACGTGCTCTTCGGCGTCGCGAACGCGATGTTCGTCCAGCACAACTTCTCAAGCCACGAGTTTCGTGCGGGACTCATTCGCAAGCTGTCCAATTTCGGCATCATCATCGCCGCCGACGTTGTGGACGGGATGCTGCTGGGCGGGCTCGAACTCGGATACCAGCCCGTGCTCATTACCGTGACCGTATCCCTTGCGCTCATGGAGCTGTGGTCGCTGCTTGAGATTTTTGCCGAGATGCACCCGGAAATCTCGGATGCTCCGTGGTACCAGATGCTCCTCCACTCCAAGGACGGGCTGCACGGGGAGGGCGATGCCGCATGATGACGGGCGCTCAGGCCCTCGCGCTTGCGCAGGGCTATATCGGGTGCGACCGCAGCAAGTTCCGCTCGAAATACAAGGCCATGACTGGCGTCGACTTCGGCGCGTCCGCAGACTGGTGCTGCGGCTTCGCGTCGTGCATCGTGGTCGGCTGGGGCGGCGCGACGCTCGCCGGCCTCCCGTCGCTGTGGTGTCCCGACGCTAGGGTCGCCGCGACCAACGCTGGCCGCGAGGTGTCGCTGGAACAGGCCAAGGCTGGCGATGTGGTCTACTTCGAGTTCTCCGGCAACGAGAACGCCGACCACGTTGGCATCTTCGAGAGCTACAAGAACGGAGTGCTCACGACCGTTGACGGCAACGTGAGCAACCGCGTGGGCAGGCGCTCGCGCACCCGCAAGGACTGGCACAAGGTCTGGGTCGTGCGACCAACCTACGCGGCGGAGCAGGCCAAGAGCGAGGCCGCAGAGCACGAGAAAAAGGCACAGGAGCAGGCTGAGATTGCCAAGCTCAAGTCGACGATCAGGAGGAACAACGGCATGGAGATGCTTTTCTACATCAAGGGCGAGCGCGGTACTCGCTACCTCTCTGGCAGCTTCCAGCGGATGCTCGGAAGCCCCGAGGAGCTTACTGCAATCGAGGACGCCTATCGCATGGCATACGACATGGAGATTCCCCACGTGGTTCTCAGTGCCGACAAGGGCAAGGCCCTCCTCAAGGCGCTCGGGACCAAGTAGGTTCATCGCTGGCAAGTTCTAACGCGCATCCGTAGCGCGTCTCTCTGCAAGTGGTCTTCCCCCCGCCCTTGCCCTCTCTCCTTCCCCAACGCGCTACATGCGATGCCCCGTCTCCGCTAATCGCGGGGGCGGGGCTTTTATTGTCTCGATTTTCGCGTCCCAACCGCGTCCCAAGTGGGTCGGAAATAGCTCGAAAAACGAGACGGGTGAGCACGAAACGCAAGGTAAAGCGCCTAGTCGCAACGGAGCGCAACAGAACCAACTGAACGAGTACATCTACTTCGACCTGCAAAAGCGCAGGTAGAGCATGGTGGACTGCGGATTTGCGTCCCAATTCGTCCCTAAAGCGGCACCTCATGGACGAACCCACGCTCGCGCCACGCCTCAGCGACGGCCTCGGAGATGACCTCGGCGTCTGGTCGGTCGTAGCTGCGCCCAGTGACGCCCTCGCCGACATGGCCCATCATGCGTTCGGTAATCCACGGCGGCAGTCGCAGCGTCCATCGCGCCATCGTCTGCCACGATCGGCGCAGCGCACGCGGCGTGTGGCGCTCCACTCCCGCGTCGGCTATGAGTGCATCGAACGCTCGGCGGGCGTAGTCCTGGTTCATCGCGCCACCACGTTCGTCCTCTGCCACGAACTCGTCAGACGCGGCGGCAATCTCGCAAAGGCGCTCGGCGGGGATGCCCGCCAGCACGGCGGTTCGGTAGCTCCATCTGTTCTTTACCGTCCCGACCTCGGTGCCGCTCGCGTCAATCTGCGAGTCCACCGTGACGTACGCGACCGTGACGCCACCGACCTCGCCGCGATCCACGTCTGCGGGGCGGATGCCCAGCGCCTCGCCGAGACGAAGCGAGCCGAACCCGCACAGCAGCACGACGGCCTCAAGCGGCGTGCCCACGCATGCGCGCCACACCTCCACGAGCTCGTCCGGTGACCATGCGCCGTCATCAAGCGTCTTGCTCGTGGACTTCGCGGGCATGACGTACTTCACGCTCATCGGGTTCGTCGGGATGTGCTCGTAGCGCACGGCATACTCCATCACCTGTCGCATGACCGGGACGCACCCCTGCGCGGAGCTGCGAGAGAGCGTCAGGAGCCACTGCTGCACCGATAGCGGGCGCACGGCATCGACGGGGGTGGAGTCCCATGCGGGCGCGATGTGATGCTCCCAGAGCGACCTGTAGCGCCCAAGCGATTGCTTCGCAAGCTCGCCGTCAGCGACCCTGCGCTCCGCGTCGGGCAGGTACCACTTGCGCCAGCACTCGCCCACGGTGGGCTTCGGCGCGTCCTCGCTATGGTCGAGCATCAGCTCCGCGCGGCGGCGCTCGGCGTCCATGATGGTGCCGCGCACCGTCTCGGAGACGCGGCGGTAGCCGTCTGGGGTCTGCGACCAATATCTGATGCGGTATTTGCGTCCGCGCTCCACCTCGGTGATGGAGGCCCACGACGCGCGACGCTTCTTGCGCTTGCGTGGCATGTTAGTTCCCAGAGTCGGTCATGTCGGCGAGCAGTTGCAGGGGAACACCAAGACCGTTAGCCAATGCCTTTGCTTTGGTGAACGTCGGTTCCTTCGAGCGGCCTTTGATTAGCTCGTTTATGGTCTGCTTGTTTACGCCGCTTCTAGCTGCAAGCTCCGTAGGCGTCATACCCTTTTCGCCCATGATTTGGATAAGAGCCTCGCCAAACGTCATCTGAGACACCCCCAACCGTCCTTCCCATGTAACTGAGAGTTTACAGAGTTCTGGACGAATTTACAAATCACTATTGACCGATACAGAAGTCTGTACCATAATCATTCGCGGGGTACAGAGTTCTGGACGGAGGTGAACGCATGACTCAATCAGCAACGACAACTGCCATTCAGGAGCGTGTCGCGCTCTACGTCACTCGCACCAACGAGGACAGACAATCCATCGCCAAGAAGATGGGCATGCCCGTCTCGACGTTCTACACGAAGTTGAACGGCCCGTCCGAGTTCTCTTTCAGCGAGGGCAAGCGGCTGGCAGAAATCATCGGCTGCACGGTTGATGAGATGTTCATTCGACCTTCCTAAGACTGCTGGAAAGACAGCACCGCGCGGAGCCGGAGGGCGGGGGAGTTCCATCCCGCAAAGGCTAGGGTCGCAAGACCGACGAGAACCGAGAGAGACGGAACCTCACGAGCGGAATCTAGACGGCTAGCGCTTCTCAAATGGCAAGGAGCGCATGAAACAAGACACAACAACAACGACGCATGCCAACTGGCGCGGCTCGCTTCCGTTCCTTCCACGCGCGGTTCTGACTGTCTTCCCGCGCGGCGGTCGCAAGGCGGGCGTCCGTCTGCCATCGGACGGCTACGACACCAAGCCCACGGCCCGCCTGACCGAGCCGCGTCAGATGGCGTGCGTCAAGAGGGGAGCGGGATGCGCTGCTACTCGCTCAGGGAAGCCGCGACGGAATGCGGCATGAGCTACCACCACATCATCCTGCCAGCCGTGCGGCGCGGCGAGCTGCGTGCGTTCGTTCCTGCGGGGATGAAGCGCAAGCGGTTCGTCACCGAGACGGAGCTGCGCAGGTGGGTGGAAGAGATGGAGAGCGCCCAGCGGACGGCGTAGGAAACCAGCTGGGCGCACGGACGGGGCGGGCATGCGTGTCCGCTCCATGCGAGAAAGGATATCACATTGTTCGAGCGAATCACGAGCCGCGTGCTGTGGCTCCCGAGCATTACCGACCAGCCCGTCACCGTGGGCGAGCTGCTGAGCGCGGTTCCGTTCGCGCTGGCGCTCTTCGCCATCGCATGGGTCGCGCTCGCATGGGCGGTGATGTAGATGATTGACCTCAGCGAGTTCACGCCTGCGGACAACAGCAGGTCGAGGTGCAGCGAGTACAAGCAGCAGACGTACCTGATCGTGACCGACACCAAGATGCGGTTGAAGCTCGGTCGCAAGGTCGGCGAGGAGGCCGTGCGCTACTTCGGGACGAAGTGCCGCGTGCTGGTTCAGCCAATCACGGGCGAGATTGCAATCTGCCGAGGCGACGCGAAGCGCATCAGCTCGGTGAGCACCAGCTACTGCATCTCGCTCTCGTCGGAGCAGGAAGCGTTCGCAAAGAACCACGGCGAGTTCCGCCGCATGTTCTTCGACGTTCGCTGGGAGAACGACGAGCGCGGCAACAAGTTCCTCTACCTAGAGCCGAACGGGCGGATGGAGAGGGCGGAGTCGTGAGCTACAAGTCCGAACACTCCGGCAAGTGGGGCGAGACGCACTACGGCGGCGGCATCAACCTCACGTCGGACGTGGGCGTGGCGCGGTCGATATCGTTCGGTACGCGCAGGGACAGCCCCGCGCTGCCGACGCTGAAGCCGTCGCGCCGAATCGTCAGCAAGAGCAAGAAGCACACGCTCTTCTACTCAAACACGCTTCGTGCCTACTTCGACTACGTGCCGGTGCATGGCCGCACGTACCTGGGCAAGTTCCGCGACGACGACGAAGCCGGTGACTACTGGTTCGAGTGGCTGCGACCGTACAGAGAGGACAGGGAGGATTCTTGATGCAGGAACATGCATACACGCGAACCGACGCTGACGGCAACGTCGTGGCGTCGTTCGACTTCCCCGACGTGGGCGAGCTGACGCCGACGCGCGGGACTCCATCAATCGAGGACAGGATAGCGTTGCTCGCGGTAGAGCAGGCGTTCTACAAGATCGTGGCAGAGGATGTGAGCACCCGCAAGCCCGGCAACCTGCGAGACGAGGTGGACAGGCACTACCTCACGCTGTTCGCCGAGACGGGCGGCACGAGCTACAACGTGCGGCTGGGCGGCGAGAAGGTTGGCGTGGCCTCCATCAAGCAGCCGAGCGCCCGCAGGGCGAAGAGCACAACGGCGGTGGAGGTCACCGACCTCGACGCGCTGATGGAGTGGGAGAACGCGGACTTCGACCGCTTCACCGAGCGGTACGTCCGCGAGCACATCGCAGAGATTGGCCGCGCCTACTTCGAGGAGACGGGCGAGCTGCCAGACGGCATGGACGTGGTGGAGCACGAGCAGACAGGCGCCGTCCCCGCTCCAACCGTGCAGCTCCGCATCGACCCAGACATGGTGGCCGACGCGCTGGGCGAGCACCAGCTCGGGCAGATGGCGCGAATGATGCTGGGAGGTGCGTGATGGCGGTGCCCGTGCTTATCATGGGGCCGAGCGGCGTTGGCAAGACGTACAGCCTGCGCAACATGCCGCCAGACTCCCTCGCGCTAATCGAGTGCCAGAAGACCACTCTCCCGTTCAAGAGCGATATCAAGTTCTTCCGCACGAAGGACTTCACGCAGCTACAGGCGGCTGTGGGCAGCGCCGCCACGAAGGTTCCAGCCGTGGTGGTGGATGACTTCGGCTACTGCATCACCGATATCTACATGCGCGGCAGCTGGGGTGACGAGAAGTATCACGACCAGTTCGAGGTCTACAAGGAGATCGCGGGCCGCGTGTACCGCTTCATCGAGTACGTCAACAACATTCCGCAGGACGTGATCGTCTACCTCATCATGCACACCGACGTGGACGCCACGGGCAACATCGTGCCGGCGACGGTCGGCAAGCTGCTCAACGAGAAGGTCAACCTGGTCGGCATGTTCAACGTGGTCATCCTCGCTGAAATGAGCGGCGGCGAGCACAAGTTCATCGTGAGCGGCAAGCCGCCCGCGAAGTCGTGCGGCGCGTTCGAGACGGACGAGCTGCCCAACGACCTCGCCGTCGTGGACAAGGGGCTGCGCGACTTCCTCGGGTGGGAGTAGACATGGGACGGCTCCGAGACGTTACGGCGCTCGACCTGAGCCTAGCTTGCACGGCCTACTCGAACAGCCTGATAGAAGACGGCTGCGAGAAGGGCGTGGCGTACGACCGAACGATGGACGCACTGAACGCCGCTGTCATGGACAACGGACGCCACTGCTTCGACACGCGCGACCGCCTGTTCGAGAACAGGCTGCGGACAATCATCTACAGAAGGGAACATGAGGAATGAAGTCTTTCGACTGGAACAGCATCAAGGCATCGACTGACGAGTTCACGCCGCTTCCGGCTGGCCCGTACGTGGCACGCATCACCGACGCGGTTGACTACGAGCAGCGCGAGTACGTGGAGGTCGTCTACGACATTGCCGAGGGGCCGCACGCGGGCTACTACTCCGACAGCTGGGGCAAGGCGCACCCGTACGCCCACCACTTCTTCATGAGCTACAAGGACTCGGCGGCGGGCATGCTCGCGGGCAGGCTGGACTCCATCGAGAGGTCCAACGCTGGCTTCGACGCCCACGCCGCGTGGAACGCGGGCCGTCTCGACATGTTCGTCGGCAGGATCGTCGGCATCAACCTGCAAGAGGAGGAGTACGAGGGCAGCGACGGCGAGATTCGCACCCGCCTCAACGTGTGCTCCGTGGTCGACGCAGAGCGCGTCCGCAAGGGCGAGGTCAAGGCCCGCCCGAAGAAGACGCTGGGCGGCGGCA
>OCTX011678028.1_pt1 | contig 17279 bp, 18 predicted proteins | sample 1539691 | NCBI WGS metagenome assembly OCTX01 (sample SAMN02144231, study PRJEB22623) | gut metagenome | biome: sheep rumen | host: Ovis aries | place: New Zealand | reverse complement strand
TTTCGTTACGATATTGATAGCCCCACTAAAGGCAGAGGAACCAAAGATGCGTGAAGCAGCGCCTTCGAGAATCTCGATGCGTTCAATGTCGGAAAGAGAAACGGGGAAATCGGATGCGTTATGACCAGTTTGTGGGTTTGAAATGTTGATGCCATTCAAGAGAATGGTGATTTGGTCGAACGTGCCGCCATTGATGGAGATGTCCGTCTGTACTCCAAAGCCACCGCGTTGACGGACATCCACGCCCGTGGCTAATTTTAATAAATCGTTGATACTTGTTGCCTGAGTACGTTCGATGTCATCGCGATTGATGAGGGCAACAATCCTTGGGCTTTGCCAAGCGGACAATGGCGCTCGCGAACCCGTGACAATCACTTCATCGAGTCGCACTTCCTGTTGGTTGAGCGTGTCGCTTGCCAATTCCGTTCGGATGCTTACCCCATTGGCTTTGGCGTAAGTCAGCGTAGGAACGGATAATGTTCCGATGATAACGACACGTCCCAAACATGCAAAAAGCGCATATCCCTTACGGGTAAACTGCTTGAAGATGATTGCCTTCTGCTTGTTGAATGTTGGTTTATACATAAATAAATGATTAAAAGAAAGTGCAAAAGTACGAAAGAAAGAGTAAATAAACGAATGTAAGTCCCGAAAAGTGAGATTGTGTATTGATAGTAAATCCAGTTTGCAAATCAAATGTAAACCCATTGCAAACCGAAACTAATGGTCAATCACCAATGAATGAGTAATTTTGCGACATGTTAATTTGATCTTTAAGTTAGATAAAAGGAATAGGACTATTCATCGGTTTTAGATTAGCTAACAAGTATGTAAAGCCTTCTCGCTGTGAAGCAAGGAGGTTTTTTTGTTTAGTGTTTAGTGTTTAGTGTTTAGCGTTTAGTGTTTAGCGTTGAGTGTTTAGAGTTGAGTGTTGAGTGTTTAATGTGTTATCATTGACCATTGAAGATTGAAAAAAACAATTCTCAATTAGCAATTCACAATTCTCAATTCACAATTAGCAAATAGACTATTCTCTTGCTTCTTGCTTCTAACCATCATACTTTCTCAACACTCAACACTCAACACTCAACACTTAACACTCAACATTAAAAACAAACTTCAATCGCAAGCGGTTGTTGTGGGATGTTCTTGGGTAATGTGATGATGAGACGACCATTTTCGTATTTCGTTTTGAGTCGCTTGTTGGTAGATAGCAGACGAGCACTCTTTATATTCTTGTCACAATTCCATGAAATTTCAGTTGGTAGGTTTTCGCCTTCTTGCAAAGGATAAAGGGCGTAAAGTTGTTTACCGTCTTTAGATTGCGTAAACCATACGTTTCCCTCATGGTAATATGGTGTTGGGATGGTGTTAAAGATAGCTTTGCCATTTTGACGTAACCACTTGCCAATTTCCCTTAACCGTTCCTCAGCAGCTGGTTCGATGATGCCTTCTGGCGTAGGACCAACACCTAACACCATGTTGCCTCCCTTAGCCACAATCTCAATCAGCGTGTTGATAACCTTTTGCGCACTCTTCCAATGTGGTTTCTTTACGTATCCCCAATCATCACTTAGTGGAATACAACTCTCCCACGGGTAGTTCAATTGCTTTTCGGGAATCGTTCTCTCTGGTGTTTGGTAGTTCTCGTATGGTCCGTGAATGGTTCGGTCTACGATAAGGATTCCTGGTTGATGCTTGCGAGCCATTTGTGCGATGTTAGGCATATTGATGTCTTGTCCTCTGTTTTCAGGACACACCCAACCACCATCCAACCAAAGAATGTCTACGTTGCCATATCGTGATAATATCTCTTCAATCTGTCGATAGGTGAATTGCTGGAAACGCTTCCAACGTTCGGGATATTGCTTGATGGGATAATTGACGTTGCGCCCTTTCTTGCCATAGACATCCCACCAGTACAATTGCGAGTGCCAGTCGGGTTTAGAGAAATACGTTCCAATCGAAAAGTCCTTTTCCCTAAATGCCTGTAATACATGCTGCAACACGTCGCGTTTTGGGTGATTACGAAAAGCATGATGGGCAATAGAAAAGTCCGTTTCGTGAGAATCAAACATGCAAAAGCCATCGTGATGCTTCGTGGTGAAAATCATGTAACGCATACCAGCATCCTGACAGATGGAAGCCCATTGAGAGGGATTGAATTGCGTAGGACAAAACTCGTCTGCCAAAGAGAAATACCAATCCATATATTGTTGGTAGGTGAGGGTAGTGTCTCGCGTAATCCAGTCTTCGTCACAGATAGACCATGACTCCACGATTCCAGGCACGGCATATAATCCCCAATGAATGAGCACACCGAATTTAAGGTCTTGCCAATCCTTTAGTTTCTTTACTACTTGTTGGTCAGTAGGCCAAACATATTCACTGGATTGTTCGTGGATGTTGCCTTGGGCGAAAGAGAGGCTCAATAGGCAAATGGTGAAATAGGAAGTTATGAGGATTCTGAGGCTTTTCATGAAAGGGAATAATGGGGATTGGTTTAGGTTTGAGCAGTCTTATAAGCCCAATAGGTTATTAGGTTCCATGAAGTTAGTTCCCCAAAAGTCCGATTGGGCTTTTGGGGAATGTCGTAAATGCTTAATCCATGTGGAATAATTCGTCGAGCGGAATGCTGATAGGACTATTGTCGGGATTCGTGTCCATGATATCAGCCATCATATCCCACCATTTCTGCGTGATAGGATCAACGTCGGTGGTGTCTTGACTATTGGTTTCTTTGCTGCACTCTTGGTAAGCAAACAGGATGTTGGTGTCTTTGTCCCAATAGATACTGTAGTTGCTCACGCCTTGGTCCTTAATCATCTGTTTCAACTCTGGCCAAATGGCAGCATGACGTTTTGCGTACTCTTCCTCACAACCTGGTTTGAGGAACATTTTGAATGCGAATCTTTTCATGATGTGTATGTTTAAAGGTAAATAGTCATGATTTAGATTGCAAAGTTACGATTATTTTTCGATAATCCTCATTTTTACAAGAGAAAAGTGATGTCTGGCAATAATCACATCGAGATTATAGTGGTCAATATTACGACGCACTTGACGATTTCCCTCTTGTCGAACTAATAAGAATTTCTTATAAGTTCGATTCTTGTCAAGTTCTCCTTCCAAGAAAATATTGGAGATATGCATTGAGACATTCTCTTGTGCAGTCTGGTATATCTCTGCAAGTTGCTCTTGTGTCAACCATACGTCTTCATCAGCAAAGCGCGTGTTCACGCTCACTCTTCCTTCATCATCCCTATATAGTATCAGTTTGTTTTCCTTGTTCATTTATTGTTAAATCAAGTTCAATATACACTTTATCCATATATTCCTCTTCCTCAGGAAGGAATAGATAATCATGTTACAAAGATACAACAAAAAACTAAAACACTTGTGTTATTGCAAAAGTTTTTTGATTACACAATCTTTGTAAAGATTATCTGTGATAATACCACGGTTTCCTTTCAGGATATGGCTTGCCATACATGCGTTCATATTCTTCTTTTCTCTTTTGCGACTTGAGCCATTGTTGGTCGCCCTTTGTTGAGTTGTTGAAGGCAATGGCTACCTTATGCCTTTCTTCTCCTTTGTTTCGTTTGTATCTATCGCGCATTTCCTTGCGAGCCAAAGCCACATTGCCACTCTTCTTGTCTTCAAACTCAGCTACCAACTCTTCCACGGGCATTGTATGAATGCGCTCTTCTCGCTTCCCAATCTTATCCGCAAACAACATCTTAAAGGCAGCAATCCTCAAAGAGTGTTTCTCATCCAAGAACCTACAATGATAGATTCTCAATAATTCCTCTCTTGTGAGCGACTTTAACAATACTATGCATTTCCTCAACTCCTCTTCATCCCATTGCTTGGAACGAAATTCACGGCATTTCGCCATCATGTACTCGTAATTTCCCATCGTCTTATTGCTTTTTGATTCACAAGGTTTGTGATTTAGGTAAAGAGCAATCCCATTTCACATTAGCGCGAGGCAATAAGATTGCTTTTGCTTCTCCCCGTTTTCCTGAAATGTAATAGTAACGAGCAATATTAGCAGGAAGAATGTCTGAAAATATCTTACGGATTCTGGCACATTTCTCATTAATAGAGTTTAATGTGGAATTCGTAACATCTTCAATGCTTTTTTCTACTTTCTTGGTTATTCCTTTTGGACGCAACAAAAGATAGATACTTGTCAATTCTTTCTGATAGTCAGGAAGAAACTTCAAGATAATTCCCTCTGGGTGTAACAGGAAAAGTAGATATACTGCTTTAACAAGAGGTTCCATTTTTACATTCTCTTTCTTTTCTCCAGAAAGAATAATCTCGTAATCATGGGTAATGATAAGTTGAGGAAACAACTCTTCGTCATGTATGATAGACTCAATCTCAGTTTCTTTTATGCCGTAAGCTTTTAACTTGCGAACCTTTTCTTTCACATCATCCAAAAGGATGGAGCAATGAAACTGCTCCAATTCCTTTGAAATCATTTCTTTTAGTTGCTTCTCCATAATTATGCGTTTTTAGTATCCCATTGCATCCATCATTGCGTCGTATTCCCAAGGGCTACTTGGCATATCACCATACATTCCGTCCGTTAATGCATCCCATGAGTCTTCCTCTGTCCACTCATAACCACCATCGTCATTGTAGTTCTCGCACTCATAATCCTCACACTCTTCATAAGAGTCATAATCATAATCTCTATCCATAATTCAAAATGTTTTTAAATTGTTATTGCTTATTTTATTTTCTTATTAAGACACTTTGTGCCGTTTGTTCCATTAGATTCTTTTTCAAGTTAAGTTGGTTTTCAACTATTAATTCGTAGTCACATTTGTTTTCTCCCATCTTGATTGTCAGTACAAATAATTCAAGGAAAGTTAGGAAGCAGAAAAGTATGATATAAAAGGCTAATGATACTTTACTTTGAGACACGACCTTTAATGTTGCTTCAAGTTCTTCGATAAAACCTGGAGCACGTTGGCTAACCTCAACTCTTACGTTTTCTGCAACTTCTTTCTTATCCAGTCTAAGTTGCTCTAATTGTTTAGAATAAATTTGGATTTGGTCATTGTTTGCCTTCAACTGTTCAGCCAAAGGATTTGCCATTGTTATAGTATTTACAGTTTGAGTCCTTACTTTTTTCGGTTTTCCATTCTCGTCAACTCCTATTACTTGTTCCTGTGTGGATACATTTGTACCTTTGATAATAGGTCTTTTTTGTAATTCCTCATTCAATACAATAGTAGCCTTACTCAATGAGTCCATTTCTTGTGTTATGCGCAGAATGTCATTGTCATAGATAGACAGCCTTTTTGCGATAGTTTCTTCTATTACGTTTTCACGATGCTCTAAAATAGCCTGTTGAATGTCATTGCGGAAGATAATTTGGTCGAAGATGCATGAGCCAAGTACAGCCATACATAATGCCAGCAAAACCCTCATAAAACTCATTAAGTGTGCTTTTCCTACAGTTAAGATGATTACACGCTCTACGCATAGTACAACAAACATGAATGCAAGAGCAACACATATTTTTAAGGCGCACGATTCAATGTTGATGTATCTATCAGCAAAACAATATCCAATGGTTCCCCATAGAATCATCATAATACTGATGGCAGAAAGTAACTTTCTATATTGGCGATAACTTGCCTCACCACATTCTTTCAGGATATCCTTATCCCATCCAATAAGAAAGCATCCTATATTTCTATATGTTTTCATAAGTTTATGTGTTTAATGGTTTTCATCTATAAATTGCAATGTCTTTGCGGTAATTCCTTTATGGAATCCTCTGCGATAAGATTCTATCATAGTCGTCATTTTAGGATCATCAGCATTTAGTAGCTGCTGCATTTCATTGATTTCATTCAGATGTTCTTCAAAAGTCTCACGCCGTGCTTGAAGTCTACTTGCAGCCGTAAGGGCGTATGCCTTTCTTGCGTTGTCAATGTTCACGTCAATCTCGCGTATATCGTTCTTATAACGGAGAATTATACGCCTAAATAACATTTCCAAGTCGTTACGGATGATTTTCTCCTTTGTATCACGATATTTTATATCGCTATTTACAAGGGCATCTTGAAATCCCTCTTCCTCGAAATTCTTATGGATAAAGTTGAAGATGACATCAATGGGCATTCCTGTTCCCCATGAAATGGTAAGCAAACGCTTTTCGACTTCTTTCTTTTCTTCTGAGGATGTCTCTGTTTCATTATTGTCCTCTTGGAAATTCTCTACTTCAGATGGAGTTATTTCCACGTTTTCTTTTGGCATTGTGCCGAATAAACTAAATATTGCCATGATAAAAAGCTATTAATTGTTATTATTTGTTGTTTCTTTGCCTTTTTATACTTGAAAAAAGCTAAAGGTAACCGCATAATCCAATTTTTTTTGTAATTTTACCCCAAATTATATAGTAATGAATTTGAGATTATATGTTCTTTTGATAACAGTTTTGTTCTCTTCTGTGGTGATGTCACAACGGAAAAGAGCTTTGATGATAGGTATTTCTTGTTATGATACTGCTTTGACAGGCTTTCAATGGAACAATATTAACGGAGTAGAAGATGTTAATTTGATAAGTCCCATTCTAAAGAAACAAGGTTTTATTGTAACTACATTGTTGGATGAACAAGCAACTTATGACAAAATAATCAGTCAATTAATCCAATTTACTGAAAATACAAAAAAAGGTGAGATTGTTTATCTCCATTTCTCAACTCATGGACAACCTGTTGAAGATTTAAGTGGTGATGAAGACGATGGTTGGGATGAAGCAATTGTGCCTATTGATGCTTATAAATTATATAGAAAAGGTGTTTATGAAGGAAAAAAGCATTTGATAGACGATTTACTCAATAAGTATATTAACAAACTAAGGGAGAAAATAGGAAGAACTGGATTCTTATATGTTGTCATTGATGCCTGTCATGCAGGCACTTCATCAAGGGCAAACGATGAAACAATCAGAGGCACTTATGTGGGATTTACATATAGTAATAAGGTGTTTAAGCCATCTAATACTAAAAAATCTCATTATATAATTGGGTCATCTAACAAACAATCACCTGTTATGTTTTTAGAAGCGTGTCGTTCAGACCAAGTGAATATGGAGATTAGAGTAGGGGAGAAACGATTCGGTCCTTTATCATACAACATTGCTCAGGCATTGTTGGCTAAGCCTCTATCCCATAATTCAGAAGAGTTCCTAAACAACATTAAAACTTCCATCCTCAATAATGGGCGATGGCCTAACAATCAGAATATGGTAATTGAAAAGAGTTTTTGAGATGGTTAAGGAATTATCCATAATAGATCAAGACTTGAATCGTTTCATAACTGACGAGAAAGCAAAGGTTCATGCTTATCTGAGAAAGTATTATTCAATCTCAGATGATGATTTTGATGACATCTTTCAAGAGTCATCGATGGCACTTTACTTGAATCTACAAGATGGTAAATTATCCAATCTTACCAGCACACTCTCTACATATTTCCTCCGAATATGTATCAACCAGACATTAAAGTTAAAAGGAAAGCAGAAAAAGCTTGTGTCTCTGTTTGACGAAAGTTCCATAACTAACAAAGATGTTTTTCGAACTGACAAGATAGATGAACTTTACCAACTTTGTATGGAAGATGAAGATGCTGATAAAGTATCACGAACTGAGCGGATAGTCCAAAACATTATCGATTCAATGCCCGAAACATGCAAGAATATTTTTAAAGGTTACTACTGGGATAATCTTACAACAAGTACGATTGCTGACATGTTTGGTTTCGCAAATGCTAACTCTGTCAAAACACAGAAATATAAATGCTTACAGAAATTTCATAAAAGGTATAACGAATTAATTAGCAAAATAGATGGATAAAGACAACGATATATTGATAGATAGTTTTGATGAACGAATAGAATCATTTCTTCGTGGCACGATGACAGTAGAGGAAGAGTCGGCTTTTAAAGAGGAGATTCGTCATAATCCGGAATTGCGCAATCGTACAAAGGCAATGACTTCACTTATTCGAGGGTTGAGAGCCAAGAATACCGCCATAGAGGAATCTATCATCAAAGAAAATACTTCTAAGTCGAGAGTGCGTCCAATTCTTTGGTGGGCTTGCTCCGTTGCGGCAGTATTTGCAATTTTCTTCAGCATATACAAAGACAGAAGATACAAAATGTTGGAAGCTACTGTTTTGCCATATTACACAGAATACAAAGTTGCAAGCACCGTTCGTGGCGAAACAGATTCTGTCGCTATCGTTCATCTTTACACAATGTTTGAACAAATACAGGATAAGAGAAATGTTTCCGCCATCATCAAGGAATTAGAAATTATCTATTCTTCACTTGATGAAGACTTTACTTATCGTCCTTTTGCAAACGATATAGCATGGTATCTTGCGTTGGCATATATTAAGGATGATGATATAAAAAAGGCTATCCCCATATTAGAAAAGTTGAAAGACGATAATCCGGATATGCCGATAGCAGTCAAGGCAAAGGAAATTTTAGAGAATATAGAAGGTCTATAATATAAGGTTTTTACTAAAATGTTTGGAGTTTTGATATCTTTTACATATCTTTGCATCGACATAAAGAATCATTGAATCAGTATGTTAGGAATTAAGACAAGGCGCGCCCCTATTGGAGGAGACATTGCGAAAAATATTCGTGATGCTGTTGCTCGTGTCGCCAATGGGCAACTCAATGCGCAAGAGAAGGCGAGTGTGGAGCGATCTAAAAAGATAAGAGAACAGTACGAGGTACATTGGTTTGGACTTGATGGAAAAGAAATATAATTTCCGCATTGAAAGAGCCGCTGACACAACGGCTCTTTCTAATTTCAGATGTGGAGTAAAATCAATGGATGATTTCATTCACGACAAAGAAAATGGACTGAGCAAGTTTATACAGTTGCGATTGTCTAATTTATGGATCGTTTATGAAGGGACAAAAGCAGTAGCTTTTTTCGCACTTAGCAAAGATGCCTTAATGCTGAATAGTGAAGACAGACGTAACATGGAACATAAGGAGCAGAATGCTGCCATCTTACCAAGTAGCAGTGATGATGCCGATAAATTTTGGGATAAAGAAAAATATCCAGCTTTCGAAATTGACTATTTGGCTGTTTGCAAGGAAAAACGTAAAAATCCCAATGACCACTTGGGAACTTACATTATCGAAGAGATATGTAGAATGGCAGAGGTAGACATTTTTTCAGCTACCCTGTTTTTGACTGTTGAGGCTTTGGACACTAAAGAGTATAGCGCTGTAGACTTCTACCGCAATTGTGATTTTGAGTTTAGTGAGGTGGCGCAAAATAAGTACAACTATGATGTCATGTACGGCAATCAACCCACTACACGTCGAATGTATAAACTTATTATACCAATAGAATAACAAGTATTTGCTATCATAGAGGACAGTCCACAAGATTGTCCTCTTTTTTTTCGATTACCTTGGTCCTGCAGGATGTATCAAAGATAAAAATAGATACTGCATGGAAGATTATGTTAATCAGATAGAGAAGTTCCTAAGAGGATATATGAGCCCAAAAGAAGAATGTACTTTCAAGAATTCGTTGATAACAGATGGTCATATGCGAACATGTGCTTTTATTATGGCGTTTATTATGAAAACACAAAAAACAGAGTGAAAATTTGGCTATACCAGCTTTTATTGCTATCTTTGCAAATAGAAACTGCCCCAGTTTCTGCTCCATACTCGAGTCTTGAACCAATGTTAGTAGCTTGATAACGCGGTGCACGGGGAGTCGCATAGTATTAACTTAACACATTGGTTATGCAAGAAAAATGTTTCTTTTGTAAAAGCCAGATGGTTGAGACCAATAGACGATACGGAATCGTTGAAGGTAGACCAGAGCTGCAGGTCGAATTGACATGCACAAATCCTGAGTGCAGAAATGTTTGGATTCGTAGATTCCCTACAGGGTAGCCGTAAGTTCTGCAGGTAATCCTGCTACGTAAAGACAACCAGCACTTTCCAAAGGTGCTGATTGAATTGCTTTAGGCAAATGGGTCCCCATAATCCTTTCACAATCTACAAGAGTCTGCGCGTCACGTTTATGTTGTACGACATATCCTTTCTACGTTCCGTAGATTGGACCAGTAATTATTGCATAGACCTAATCTACCAGACTAACAGCATTAATTTAATTTCTATCATATCTTTTAAAATTTAAGTCCCAGTCATACCTTTAACGTTCTATACCTTTTTTGGACGAATCTATTCAATCTAATAAGATGAAACCTGCCCAATAATATGGAGTCTTACCTCTTGCCATCATTTGCTTCTGGGCTGACTTTAGTGATTGGTGCGGTGTGTTCCCGTTTAACAACTCTTTGTAAAACATTCTCATAAGGTCATTAGTTTCTCCATCAGGAACTTTCCATAAAGACATCAGTATTGTTTTTACACCAGCCCTCTTTAATCCTCGTTGCAGTCCAAAAACTCCATCTACATTATCAATGTCACCTAATCCTGTATTACATGCGGATAATACAATTAGTTTGTTGTTGCTCAAATCAAGTCGGGAAATTTCATCGGACGTTAGTATTCCGTCTTCTATTCCTTCGACGATTTCTTTCCCAGTCCACACATTGTTGCAGCCAGCAAATAAAAGACCACTATAAAACAATGAATAGTCTTTTTGAGTGTAACTATGAAGACCATTAAAAAAACTTGAGGTTACATCCTCTTCTGGAGGATAGTAAAAACCATGCGTTGCAATGTGTATTAGTGCTGGTGCATCAGCATCGAATGCTTTGAACGATTCCTCATTTGCATCATTCTGAGTAAGCATATATACGTTTAAGCCTTTACTTTTCAACAGTTCTGCAATAGTTTTAACTTCTTCTATTGTTCCAGGCAGCAAATCCCATGTTCCCCTGTTTAACGAACGTGTCGCCAACACCTCTCTTGAGGTATACGAAGAATACGCTCTTGCTTTCTTTCCCATTAAATCAACATCTTCATAATAGTTGATGTCTCCATATAATGCCGCATTATGATAATCTAATCCAACACCTTGTTTTACTTCATCAATCAAAGCCGTTGTTGAGACCTCATGAAAACCATAAAGCTCTGTCAAACGGTTATTGCCGTTTGACAGAGCAGAAAGATTTATCTTACTGATATAACCTGTTGGGGAATAATACACAGTGGAGCCTACAGGTATATAAGGTTCTAATTTTTCCCATACAAGGTGATAGAGCGTCTTGTTTGAAAAAGCATACAGAGAGTCTATTTCATTTTGTCCCATGGGAGCATATGCATCAAGCAGATCTTCCAAATCGTATTCAGAACAAAGAGGTACAAGCTTAGGAAAAGAGTCACCTTTTGCTAAAAGCATAGCGCCATACAAAAGTTCAGATTCATCAAAAGGGAACTTTATTTGTGGAAGGAAAACGAATTCGATAGCAATATCGTTGTGTGAGAGCATCTTTTGCACATCACTGCATGTTTTAAACTGAGTCATCAACTTACTTCCGAAATCGGGTATAGCAGCAACTATAGCTTTCTCCTTTTGACTTATTGCCTCGCGATATACTTCTAAAGAATCATTTGTGCAGTTCTTTTTCGAGAGCATTCTCTTCATATTAATCATTGAAGAGTATTCGTTTTGAATGTCTGAACTGCAATCATTAACCAGTTGCCCTAACAATCTACCAGAGTTGATAAGCATGCTTTTCGTATAAATAGCATTATCATATGCCATCTTAAGAGCTTTGGGGGTATTAAATGTCATCACAGACAGATTATTAAGAAGTAGCAGGCTATGAGATTTTTGAGTCCAGTATTCCTCTCGTTCAACCTCTGAAAAATGCGCATACGTACTAGCTAATTCATCTTTAATTTTCTTATTATAGCTTTCTATGTCATTGGTAGAATTCTGTTGTTTCTGCAGAATCTGAGTGAAAAGCAAATCCATCTCAGCCATATCATTTACATTTGATGCAGCTTTCATCTTCATGGCTTCACGAAGATGTTCCTCTGCTTTAGAAAAATTATTCTCATATAAGAGGTATATTTCCGACAAATTTATTAATGCTAATGCTTTAGTGCCAACATTTTGTGAAGAGGCGGCTTCATCTATAACTTGCTCATAAAGTTCCTTCCCTTTGGAATAATCTTTCAATTTTGTATAAATCGTGGCTAAGTTATTAAGAATCAAAAGTCTGTCATTTGTGTCTTTACTATTGTCACCGTAAAATTGAGCACAAATATCATATGCCTTATCGGAAAGTTGTTTTGCTAATGAATAATTTTCTTTAACCATTTGACACATGGATAGGTTTGAAATGAGCAATCCATATTGTAGACTATTCTCGTCCTCTGCTGCATACATTTCCTTTGCCTTATTATACCAATAAAGTGCCATGTCCACATTGTTTATGGTATAATACAGTAAACCCTTTCCTTCATATAGGTTCCTAATTTGCTGTGTGTTGACATTGTTATTTCTAAGATTCTCAATTGCCCCATTAAGAATATTGTCTGCCTCTGAATAATGACCTATAGATACTAAAGCGTTTGATAAAGAACCGACTACGAATATATAATTACCCAAATCTATAGAGCGAAAATGATTATCATAATAATCTAGCAAATCTCTCAGTTTAGAAATTGCACTATCAGTTCTGCCTTTTGCATAATCGTCAGTTGCATCCAGAATAATAGAGTTTTCTGTGGCTATTGAATTGTTGCTTTTTACATCTTTCTTAATATTTAAGCGTATATAGACATATTTCAGCTTGTCTCTATAGTTTTGTTTTTCAACTTCACGCATTTTGGGAATACTATCAAGTAACGCAACGATCTCTTCCATATGCTCTAACCCCAAATCTGTCTTGTTCAGTCCAAATTCGGTGTCAGATAGAATTCCTAACGCATTCACATACTCAGAAGATGCTTTCCCATAATTACTATTATTTAACTCACAAGCTTCCAATGCATATTCATATGCGATTTTGTTATTTCCTTCCAAATGATACAAATAAGCCATGTTGCTTAACAATTCGCAATAAGCTCTAAACTTTTTTCTTTTCTCAAACTTATGGAAACGTTCATATGAGTCAGAAAACCACCTTTTCGCTTCCTTGTTTTTTTTATCCTGTAAATATGCCGATCCAATAAAGGCAGAAGAAATAGGAATCCTTATAGTTGAATCTTTTGCCTCAATAGCAATCCTATTATAGTTTTTCATTATACCTATAGCAATCTGCCACTCGTTTCTCAAGAAATGGTGTTGATACGTGTTTTGTGCAACGGTATAGTAGGAATATAAGTTCTTTTGTCCAAACTCTTCATAATACTTGGCTGAAAAACTAGCGATATCATCTATTATGCTGTCATTCATATAATTGAAGATCTCAGCATAAGCAGTTAATATTGGCCAACAATCTAATTGGAATGCATTTTCTTCATTAATATTTTTTTCGATGTATGTGAATGCTCTTTTCCCCGCTTTTGCATATGGGACAATCACGGAAACATCTAGAAAAGTTTGGATTTTTCTGTACCCATTAAGGCTTCGAGTCAAATCCAAAAGAAAGGATGCATCTGCTCCTTGTGGATATTTTTGATAATGATCGAGAATCGAGTCTGCTTTATCATGCTCCTTATTCATGATAAAGACTTGAACCTTCTTCATCGCTGATTCGTCAAACTCTTCTTGGGCAAACAGATTGGTTTGACACAACAAAGCTATAATAAATAAAACTATAGTCTGCATACTATCTGATATTTATGTACTATTTTTTCCAATTATTTATCTTTTTTATGTAGAATAGTCCCCATGCATTGTGTTTTATTATCAACCAATTATTCATTTACAGTTAGGAACCGTTTAAGAAGTTCTGGTAACTCCTTATGGCAGTCATCACCTTTATACCATATAACATTGAGCCCTAAATCTGCGAACATATTCTCTCTTGTCTGGAAGTCTTTTTCAGCTTTCTCCAATTCGCTATATGCACTTTTCCTTTGCAGAAAAACATAGTGTCTTACAGTGCTACTATCTCTGTGTGCTATCTCTAACAACCTCCTCAAATTCGGATCGTTCAATGATAATCCAATGAAGAAACATGTATATTGCGCTAATGCATGTATTTGCTCCACATTAGACCAATCAAATACTTCGGAATATACCCGGTGGTAGTCATTTTCTGTCAGCACAATTTCTTCATCAAAATTGTGTTCGCTGTTACGGAATACGATTCCATGAACATGATACACGGGAAATGAATTACTATCATCACGATTGTTTTTGTATACTGAAAAGCATGATTTGCCTTCTCTCGTCAGACATTCTTCTATAAGAGTATCATAATTATAAGTTATAACACTTCTAAGGTTTTTCTGCTGTACTATCAATCTACAGATTGTTTTTATTAATTCTGATTCAGCATGGTAGTCATTTGGATATAACATTCCTCTAATCTTCTGTATCAGAGTCTTTTTATCAACATTAAGGGTTTTCTCTATATATCTTGCTGTTACTAAATTAGAACAGTCCGAAGACTTAAAAACATTTACAAAATCATCTGTGGTAAAAATGCTATCGTCTGCTAATAAGTTTCTCAAAAGAGATTGCCAATCAGGGATTTTAGCAGATGCACTGACACCTGCTCCAGCAAATATTGCAGTGTTGTATCTATTGAAATCATTTATCGCATTTGCTAATCGTTCCTCTCTTATTTCAATCCATGACTTTCTATTCTTTTTCTTTCCTTTTCTTAGTGCTTCGTTTATCGTACCTTTACCTGCTCTTATTGCCTCTTTTGCTTTGTTTATGAATGCATTTGCATTAACAAAAGTAATTCTACCTATAAAATGAGAGCTTTCTAAACTAACCTGATTTGAATTTATATATATTATGTATAAATTGTCAACAAGACCATCGTCTGTCAGAATTTTATAAACCTCTGACTGTCTTATTTCAGTGTCTAATAGTAGGTTTTTTTTGATTTCAATAATGGTTTTTCCTTTTAGCTGAAGTGCTTCACAGCCTCTTTCCAAATAAATATCAGGGATATAAGAGAATCCAAGTTTTTTAATCTGTATAAGCTTTCTCAAATCGTATGATTCACCACCAGTCAAAAGCAAAGAAAGTGCATCTACAATCCATTTACCCAAACTTAATTCATTTTGTATGATTTGGTCATTTCCCACATCAACCATACCCAAATCAAATAGTAAAGTTCTAATGTAACTCATATTTTAATTAGTTTAATCAATCCAACATAAAGAACGAAGCCCAATACTTAGAATCATTAATTTCCCATTTTCGACTTTTTGTAGATATTTTTGAGCATTTTTCAGAGATAGATGTTTATTATTACCATTCAATAGATTTTTGTAAAAAATCCAAAATTTTTATTTTTAGAAAAATTTAATTACAAAGATACAAATAATTACTTAAACTGTATCAATCTTGCCAAAGAATTTTTCTTTTTCACAAGCCTTGTGATTTATTTTTGCTTGGTTGGTTGTTTTGGAACATATATCTTTGCGCTGTTTTATTGAAAACATCAATTATTAGAACTAAACAAAAAGGAGGAAAACATGAAAAAGAGAATGATTTTGATGGGCGTGATGGCTGTTGTGGCTATGGGCTTGAAAGCACAAGACAAAGTGGTTTTGCGCAGTGGTGAAGAGCTGAATGTGAAGATTGTGCAGAACGGGGAGACCAGCATTCAGTTTCAATATCCTGGTGAAGAGATGCTGAACGAGAAGAACAAGCGCGAGATCAAGTACATCGTGTATGCTTCGGGTAGGCGTGAGGAATGTTCGCAGGGAATCGAGGTGCCTGTCATTAAGAGCAAGAATGATTGGAAGAAGGTGGTCATTACGTATGTGGAGAGTGATGTGATTGGACTGAAACGTGTTGGCGAAGTGAAAGCAACGTCGGGGTGGGGCGGTCCACTTGGTTCGAGCATGGGATATAAGGGTGCGTTGAACAAGTTGAAGAAGAAAGCAGCCAAAATGGGGGCTGGTGTTGTACTCGTTCATGAGTCGCCTAATAAGACTGCTGCTGCATTGGGCGGTGGTGTGCAAGTTGTCGGAACGGCTTACAAGTAGTTTAATATCAATAAAAGGTGCAACTCTAAAGTCGCACCTTTATTGATAATAATTATAATGCATCTGCCATTAGGTCTTTACGCCCAATAAGACTGAAAACGGTAATTTCATTGTCTTCGTTGAGAATACGAAGTGTACGAAGAATCTCGTTGAGCGTGGAACCACTGGTTGTAACGTCATCAATCACTAATACATTCTGATGGCGAATGGTGGAGTAGAGTTCTTTATCTGTTTCAGAGGCGAACTTCAAGAATTCCATAATAAATGGGCGGAAGCGACTTTTTTTGACATCTTTTGCAATTGTAAAATACTTCTTTTGATGAATGAGGTTAAGCATGTTGTTGATGGATTGCTTTACTTCATCCTTTTGGGCTTGAGTATAACGTGGTCGCCCATTCTCAAGCACATCATTTAAATAGGATTGCTCAAAACCATCCATATCAAAAGAGATATTTGATGGGAGTGCCTTAACTAATTCCATCTTTCTCAATGTCGGTTGTGCAAACCTATATATATAGCGTAACATATATAGATTTACCTTACTGGATGATTCTGGCATTACCACCAAATCGTAGTTGTACAAATTAATCTGCTTATCAAGATTATCTATAGCTTTCTTGATAAAGTTAGTCAAATCAGGAGAGTCCTGTAATGTTTCCGTAAATTTTACGTATTTTATAAAAGCAGTACGTACACTACTCTCTACTTGTTCGGAAAATTCATAACCATAGTAGAAGCATTTTCCAAATGCCTCTACTTGATAGCCATTACCAGTAAGGCTAACAATGTCTTCCGCACCGTCGTGTTCGAAATCGAAAACGAATTTTTTCTCTTTATCATCGAATGTAACACCCATATTCTTATTATCTTGTTTGCAAAGATATGAAGAATAAGTTATGTTTGCAAATATTTTTCCCTTTTTCGCAAGTCTTATATGCAAGTTTCATTTCGTATAATGGCAATGTACGAATGGTACATAGCCAATGTACGAATGGTACATGGCTAATGTACGAAATAAAATGAAAGCCTCTCCCCAGCCCTCTCCCAAGGAAATGAAAGCCCATCCCCAACCCTTCCCCAAGGGAAGAAAAGCCCATCCCCAACCCTTCCCCAAGGGAAGGGAGCTTTAAATGGTTGCGAGAGTCAAATTGTTAATAGGTTAATT
>OCTX012281729.1_pt1 | contig 17285 bp, 10 predicted proteins | sample 1539691 | NCBI WGS metagenome assembly OCTX01 (sample SAMN02144231, study PRJEB22623) | gut metagenome | biome: sheep rumen | host: Ovis aries | place: New Zealand | reverse complement strand
CGGTTTTTATTGTGTGGTAACTTTATTATACCAGAGGATCCCGCTTTTGTATGCTTTTTTTAGACTTTTTCAGTGGTCTCGAACCGTCCCCTGTTATTGGGAAGCGTCCCCTTATTACTTTTCCTTCATCGCCGCCAGCCGCTCATACCGCTCGCGCGACATCCGCGCGCCTTCGGCGAAGAGCTTCCTGGCATTTTCCGGGAAGGTCCGGCGGAGCGAGGCGTACCTGACCTCGCCGTCGAGGAACTCCTCGTAATCGACGGACGGCGCCTTCGAGTCGAGCGTGAACTTCGGCTCCGCCGCCGGGTTGTAGCGGTAGAGGAACCAGTAGCCCGCGTCGACAGCCTTCTTCATCTCATCCTGGACCTTCGCCGCGCCGCACTTGAGCCCGTGCTCCTGGCAGGGCGCGTAGGCGATGATGACCGCCGGGCCGTTGTACTCCTGGGCCTCCTTCACGGCCTTGATGAGCTGGGCATTGTCCGCGCCCTGGGCCACCTGGGCCACATAGACGTTCCCGTAGGTCATGAGCATGCTGCCGAGATCCTTCTTCGGCTGCTTCTTGCCCGCCGCGGTGAACTGGGCCACCGCGCCGACCGGCGTCGCCTTGGAGGACTGGCCGCCCGTGTTCGAGTAGACTTCGGTGTCGACGATGAGGACGTTGACATTTTCGCCGGAGGCCAGCACATGGTCGAGGCCGCCGAACCCGATGTCGTAGGCCCAGCCGTCGCCGCCGTACATCCAGAAGGTCTTCTTCACCAGCATATCTTTCGCCGCGAGAATCGGCCGGGCTGCCGGATCGTCTGAGCCCGCAAGCGCCGCGATGAGCTTTTCGCTCGCCTCCGGCGAAGCGTTGAAATCGTCATAGGCGTCAAGCCACGCAAGGCAGGCGTTCTTCACGGCCGGGTCGGCGGCATTTTCCGCGTACTCCGCGATCCGCTGCCGCTGCGCTTCCCGCTGCTGGCCCACCGAGAGCACCATGCCGAGCGCGAACTCGGCGTTATTTTCGAAGAGGGAGTTGGTCCAGGCCGGACCCATGCCCTTCTGATTGGTCGTGTAGGGGATGCCCGGCATCGCCGAACCCCAGGCCTGCGAGCAGCCGGTCGCGTTCGCCCAGTAGACCCGGTCTCCGTAGAGCTGGGTCAGGAGCTTCGCGTAAGGCGTCTCGCCGCAGCCCGCGCAGGCTGCCGAGAACTCGAGGAGCGGCCGGCGGAACTGGCTGCCCTTGACCGTGTAGGGATCGAAGATATCTTCTTTCTCCGGCAGGGAGAGCGCGTATTCCCAGGCCGCGGAGGTATCCGCCGCCGCATCGATCGGGACCATCGTGAGCGCCTTCTCCTTCGCCGGGCAGACATTTGCGCAGCTGCCGCAGCCGGTGCAGTCGGCCTCGCTCACCTGCATCGTAAAATGAAGCCCTGCCGCCTGCTTTCCCTTCGCCGGAGCAGACTTAAGGTCTGCCGGGGCGGCGAGCTTTTCATTTTCCGTGAGGAGATACGGCCGGACGACCGCGTGCGGACATACATAGGCGCATTTGTTGCACTGGATGCAGGCCTCCGCGTTCCAGACCGGGACGCGGGTCGCGATGCGGCGCTTCTCGTAGGCGGTGAGGCCCATGTCCATGACGCCGTTCCTGTAGCGCATGAGCCGGCTTACCGGCAGGTCGTCGCCCTTCTGGGCGTTCAGCGGATCCAGGATCTCCGTGACGACGGCCGGAACATTTCTTGCCGGCTTCGGCGCATCCTCAGCATCCTTCCAGCTCTCCGGCACATCGACTTTGACCGGAGCGGAAACGCCCGCGTCGATCGCCTCGAGGTTGCGGTTCACGACGTCCTCGCCCTTCGCGAAATAGGTCTTCTTCGCGGCCGCCTTCATGTAGCCGACGGCCTCCTCGGCCGGAATGACCGGCATGAGCGCGAAAAATGCCGCCTGCAGGACCGTGTTGGAATGGCTCCCGAGCCCCAGGTCCGCCGCGATCTTCGTCGCGTCGATCGTGTAAAGGCTGATCTTCTTCCCGTAAATCTCCCGCTTCGCCTTCGCCGGCAGGTGGGCTTCCAGCTCCTCCGCATTCCACGGGCAGTTGATGAGGAAGGTGCCGCCCGGCTTCACCTCGGAGACGATGTCGTACTTGTCGACATAGGTCGGGTTGTGGCAGGCGATGAAATCCGCCGATTTGACGTAGTAGGACGCGCGGATCGGGTGGTCCGCAAAGCGCAGGTGGCTCTTCGTGATGCCGAAGGATTTCTTCGCGTCGTACTCAAAATAAGCCTGCCCGAACTTCTCCGTGTGGGAGCTGATGATGTCGACCGTGTTCTTGTTCGCGCCGACCGTGCCGTCGCCGCCGAGACCCCAGAACTTGAGGCTGACCATGCCGGGCTCCTCGATGTTGATGACTTCCTCCTCCGGGAGGGAGAGATGCGTCACGTCGTCGACGATGCCGACCGAGAAGCTGTCAAGCGGCTGCTCCTTCGCAAGGTTCGCGAAGACCGCTCCGATCTGGGAGGGCGTCGTGTCCTTCGAGGAGAGGCCATAGCGGCCGCCGACCACGGTGATATCCGCCCGGCCGCGCAGTGCCGCGCAGACGTCGAGGAAAAGCGGGTCGCCGGAGGCACCCATCTCCTTCGTGCGGTCGAGGACCGCGATCTTTTTCACGCTCGCCGGCAGGGCCGCGATGAAGCGCTTCGTATCGAACGGCCGGTAGAGATGCACCTGCACGAAACCGACCTTTTCGCCGCGGGCATTCAGGTAATCGACGGTCTCCCTGACGCAGCCCGAGACCGAGCCCATCGCGACGATGACCCGCTCGGCGTCCTCTGCCCCGTAATAGCTGAAAATGTGGTAGTCCCGGCCGGTGATCGCATTTATTTTCTGCATGTAGTCTTCCACGATGTCCGGAAGAGCGGCATAATCGCCGTTGTTGGCCTCGCGGACCTGGAAGAAAATGTCCGGATTCTGGACCGTCGCGTGCACCATCGGGTGCTCTGGGTTGAGCGCATCGGCGCGGAACCGCGCGAGCGCGTCATAGTCGACGAGCTCCTTTAAGTCCTCGTAGTCCATCTGCTCGACCTTCGCGATCTCGTGGGAGGTCCGGAAGCCGTCAAAGAAATGCAGGAACGGCACCATGCCCTTGATGGCCGAGAGGTGCGCGACGCCCGCCAGGTCCATGACCTCCTGGACGTCCCCGCTCGAGAGCAGGGCGAAGCCGGTCGCGCGGCAGTTATAGATATCCGAGTGGTCGCCGAAGATCGAGAGCGCGTGGGAGCCGACCGTGCGGCTCGCGACGTGCAGGACCGCCGGCAGGCGCTCGCCCGCGATGCGGTGCATGGTCGGGATCATCAGCATGAGGCCCTGGGACGAGGTGAAGCTCGAAGCCAGCGCACCGGTCTCCGCAGCCCCGTGGACCGCCGCGATCGCGCCGGATTCGGCCTGCATTTCCACCAGGCGGACCGTCTGCCCGAAGATATTTTTCTTGCCGTTCGCCGACCAGACATCCGTCTTGCCCGCCATCGGGGAGGACGGCGTGATCGGGTAGATCGCCGCAACCTCCGTGAATGCGTAGGCGATGTAGGCCGCAGCCTCATTGCCGTCCACGGTCACGTAGACTTTCTTTCTGTCAGACATAATTGCCTCCTTGTGCTTTACGCGGTCTCGATGCTCGCGTCCTTCTCCAGACCGAGCTTTCTGATCGCCTCTTCACGCATTTTGTATTTCTGGATCTTGCCCGCGTCGTTCATCGGGAAGCCCGTCACAAACTCGATGTACTTCGGCACCTTGTGCTTGGCCATGTGGTCGAGGACGAATTTCTTCATTTCCTCCACCGTCATCGTCTCGCCCTTCTTCAGGATGATGCAGGCCATGATCTCCTCTCCCATCGCCTTGTCCGGGACGCCGATGACCTGGACGTCGCTGACCTTCGGGTGCGTGTAAATGAACTCCTCGATCTCCTTCGGGTAAATATTCTCGCCGCCGCGGATGATCATGTCCTTGAGGCGGCCCGTGATGCGGTAGTTGCCCTCCTTCGTGCGGCAGGCGAGGTCGCCGGTGTGGAGCCAGCCGTCCTTGTCGATCGCGGACGCGGTCGCCTTGGGCATCTTGTAGTAACCCTTCATGATGTTGTAGCCGCGCGCGACAAATTCGCCGATGACCTCGTCCGGGCAGTCCTCCCCGGTCTCGGGATCCACGATCTTGCACTCGACTTCGGGAAATGCAGACCCGACCGTCGTCACACGCACCTCAAGAGAGTCCGTCGTTCTGCTCATCGTGCAGCCCGGCGAGGCCTCGGTCTGCCCGTAGACGATGACGATCTCGGGCATGTGCATTTTCTCGACGACGTCGCGCATGACCGCGATCGGGCAGGGAGAACCCGCCATGATGCCGGTCCTCATGTAGGAGAAATCGGTCTTCGGGAAATCCGGATGCGCCAGCATCGCGATGAACATGGTCGGAACCCCGTGGAAGGCCGTGATGTGCTCGTTGTTGATGCAGGCGAGCGAGGATTTCGGCGAGAAATACGGAATCGGCAGGATCGTCCCGCCGTGGGTCATCGTCGCGGTCATCGCGAGGACCATGCCGAAGCAGTGGAACATCGGGACCTGGATCATCATGCGGTCGGCCGTGGAGAGGTCCATGCCGTCGCCGATGCTCTTGCCGTCGTTGACGATATTGTAGTGGGTCAGCATGACGCCCTTCGGGAAGCCCGTCGTGCCGGAGGTGTACTGCATGTTGCAGACGTCGTTCACGTCGACAGCTGCGGCCATGCGGCGGATCTCCTCAATCGGCGTGCGGGAGGCGTAATCCAGGGACTCGTCCCAGGTGAGCGCCCCGGGCATCCTGAAGCCGACCGTGATGACGTTCCGGAGGAACGGCAGACGGCGGCAGTGGAGCGGGCGGCCCGGCTTCGCGTCTTTGATCTCCGGGCAGAGCTCATTGATGATCTCCCGGTAGTTCGAGTCGCGGTAGCCCTCGATCATGACCAGCGTGTGGGTGTCGGACTGGCGGAGCAGGTACTCCGCCTCGTGGATCTTGTAGGCGGTGTTCATCGTGACCAGGATCGCGCCGATCTTGGTCGCTGCCCAGAAGGTCAGGAACCACTGGGGCACGTTGGTCGCCCAGATCGTGACCTTGGAGCCGGCCTTCACGCCGAGCGAGACCAGGACGCGCGCGAACTCGTCCACGTCGTCCCGGAACTGGCTGTAAGTCCTCGTGTAGTCCAGCGTCGTGCACTTGATCGCGAGCTGGTCCGGGAAATCCTCCACCATCGTGTCCAGCACCTGCGGAAATGTCTTGTCGATGAGGGTTCCCTTCTTCCAGACATATTTGCCGGTGTGGGTGTTGTTCCAGTAGTGGTGGCGTTTCCCGCGCTTTGTATTTTCGTAAATGCGCATCGCATTTTCAAAATGCGTCAGGATGATCTCGATGTCCTCGAGGCCCGGGATGTACTCCGGATCCCACTCGAGCGAGACGAACCCGTCGTAGTTGACCGAGCGGAGCGCGTTCATGAGCTCCTCGACCGGCAGGCTGCCCTCCCCGATGAGCTCGGGCACGGCGACACCGTCCTCCATGCGGAAATCATGGATGTGGACGTGGCGGACATACGCGCCGAGGTTCGTGATCGTGGTCTCGGCGTCCTCTTTGGAAAATACCGTCGTCGTGTGCATATCCCACAGCGCGGCGAGACGGTCGTCCGCGAAGCGGTTTAAGAGGTCGCGCAGGCGCGCGGTGTCCCCGTAGGCGTCGCAGGTCTCGACCAGCACCGTGACGGGCTTGTTCTCGACCTTCTTTAAGATCTCCCGGACGCAGGCTTCCGCCAGTTCCTGGTCCTCCGCCACCGTGTGGATGCCGATGTTCGGGATGCCGAGGTTGACGGCGACGGCGGCGCATTTTTCAAACTCGTTCATGAAAGCCGGGTTCGTGAAATCCCGCACCGTTCCGATGCAGGGAACCGCCAGGCCGTCGCTGACCAGGTGCCGGCGCACGTAGGCCGCGCGCTCGGGGTTGGCCGGGCTCCCTTTTCCCTCAAAAAGCTTTCCTTCTATATTATAGAACTCGATACCCTGCATGCGCGCCGAGACAGCGGCTTCGCGGAGCTGGTCCCAGTTCTCTCGCCAGTTCTGAATGGAAAATGACAGTTTCATAAAAAACCTCCCCCGGCCTTACTCGGCGTCCTCGTAGACGATCTTGTTGAGCGCGCTAAGGTATGCGCGGATCGACGCGCCGATGATATCCGTCGAAATGCCGTTTCCGGAGTAGACGCGGCCGTTCGCGCGGAGCTTGACCAGCGCGGAGCCCATGGCGTCGCGGCCTTCGGTCACGGTCTGGATCTGGAAATCATCGAGCTCATAGTGGTGGCCGACAATGATCTCGATCGCGGCGAACGCGGCGTCGATCGGGCCGTCGCCGGTTCCCACGCCTCTGACCTCCTCGCCGTCCTTCTCGAGCAGGATGTTGGCGGTCGCGGTGATCACATTGCCGCTGTTGATGACATAGTTTTTGATCCGGTAGGTCGACGGGACCTGCATCGCGGAGCTCGCGACGATCGCGTCGAGCTCGCGGGTGCCGACGAACTGCTTCTTGTCCGCCACGCGCTTGAAGGCCTCGTAGACCTTCGCGTTGTCCGCCTCGCTGAGGTCATAGCCGAGCTGGTGCACGACGCGGATCACCTCGCCGATCTCGTCATTTCCGTCGAGGCAGACGTTGGCCAGGTCCTCGATGCCGACATTCGCGAAGCGGGAATTCTCCTCCTCCGGGATCAGGATCTTCTTAAGCTGCCCGACCACGCGGTGAAGCTCCGTCACGCGGAGGTTGGTCTCGACGCCGAGCTCGGCGCCCTTCACCTGCACAAAATGCGCGAGCGCCTCCATCGTCGGGTAGCCGTCCTCGATCGCGAGGCATTTCACGCCGGCCGCGCCCTCGCGGACCGCTGCCGCCGCGCAGGCGAGCGCCATGCCCATCGAGTCGCTGATCTCGACGTAGAATTCGATGTCGGCAAGGCCGGGCACATTTTTCACAATATCGGAAATGAAAACCCCGAACTCGTCCGCCAGCATGATCCCGGCCGTGTCGCAGACCGTGATCTTGTTCGCGCCGGCCTCGATCGCAGTGTTGAGCGCCTTGTAGAGGAACTCGCTCTCCGCGCGGGTGGCGTCCTCGGCCGTAAACTCGACATACTCGCTTAAGAAGCGGGCCTTCTTCACCTGCTCCGTGATGAGCTCCAGCATCGCCGGGGCCTTCTTGTGGCACATGTACTCCATCTGGACCGTCGAGACCGGCGCGATGATGTTCAGCTTCGGCTTCTTCGCGGTCTTAACGCTCTCCCAGGTCTCCTCGACGCTTCCGTCCGCGATGTTGACCGCGGCTGAGATGCGGGTCTGGACCATGGACGCGATGGTCCGGTTCGCGAGCGTGTCCGCCTTGCTGCCCGAGATCGGCGCAAGCTCGATCGTGTCCGCGCGCAGCCGGTCAAGGCTTCTCGCGATCTCCAGCTTCTCCTTGAAGGAGAGGACCTTCCCGAAGGACGGGGCTGCCTGACGAAGCGTCATGTCGATGAATTTGAGGGTTTTCATTTTGACTCCTTTCTTCTCTCCGGAACAAAACAAGTCCCGGAGGTTCACTAAATTGAACCTCCGGGACGATAAGAATCCATTCCAATCGCGGTACCACCCGGATTGCTGCGTATGCAGCCGCTCTGCGATACTCCACTAAGTATCCGGCCATGATAACGGGGCCAGCCGGGTCTCCCTACGCAGCGCACCTTCAGGAGACCTGCTCCGGCATGAGACTGTCCTCTGTGCGCACCCCGGCTCGCACCGACCGCCGGTTCTCTTGAGTGGTAGACAGATTCCATAGTGCCATCAAAGCAGTTAAAGTTGCTAATGAGAGATTATAGTGGATTTCAGGGGGTTTGTCAATCACATAAAAATATTTTTCCGGCCGCGGAAACGCTTCCGGAACAGCCAGTCAATGCACCTCCCTCGGCAGCACGATCGCCGTCTCCGTCCTCCCGGCCATGCGCGTGCTGATCACCTCGCCGCGGCAGAGCACCGCGAGGCGCGCCTTCGCGCGCTCGATGTCAGCTCCCGCGGACTCGGCGGTCTCACGGCCGTCCCCGGTCATCCCGTTGTCCGTCACGCGGATGATGCTGCGAAAGGCATTGCCCTCGGTCTCGATCACAAGGCGGCCGCTGCCGTCCGTAAGCCGGTCGATGCGCCTGATCGCCTCCCAGACGATCGGCTCAAGGATGTAAGGCGGGATCATGAAATCGGAGACGCCGATGCGGCACTCGATCTCGACGGACACGCCGAGAACCAGCTTCCGCACTTCCATATACTCGCGCACAAAGCCGAACACATCCTCAAACGGCAGCAGCTTCGTCTCCGCGAGAGCCTCCAGGGTCTGTTTCAGGTAGTCCGAGAAGAGGCGGGTCGCCTCGGCCGCCCGTGCGCTGTCACGCCGGCAGAGCTCTTCCAGCATCCCGAGCGCATTGAAGAAGAACTGCGGGGAGATCTGCCGGGTGAGCAGCATCATGCGGCTCTCGGAGAGCTCCATGCGCTTCTTCAGGAGTTCCGCCTCGAGCCGGCTCTGGTAATGGCTGTAGATCAGCATATACATGAAAGTAAAACCGGTTCCCACCAGCTGAATTTCAGGCCTCACGATCCGCAGAAAGACCGATGCCGCTGCCGTGAAGACGGCCGTCCCCAGCAGGAGCGCGTCCGGCCCTTCTCTTTTTTTGTCCCGGAGAATACCCGGAAAATACTGGGAAAGCAGCAGCACGCTCCCCAGAAACAGGAAGGCAGGGAGCCATTCGGAGACCGCCGCCCTGCTCATCCCGGATTCGGCGGAACCGGCCTCCAGCAGGCCGTAAAGCGAGCCGCATGTCCCCATGAGGCTCATCAGCATGCCCGAGATGAGATACCCGTTTCTCGGGATCCGGTTTTTCTGCCTCGCCATCGCCGTTACGAGCACGATCCCGAACAGGAAGGAAACGCCCTCGCAGCAGATGCTTAAAGTCCGTGCGTCGATCTGTCCGCTCATGAGACCGCCTCCTTTTCTCCCGCGTGGTAGACCAGCGCATCATAGAGCATGCCGGCCGCCCTCTTCAGCATCACAAAGATCAGGATCCGCAGGATGAGGATCAGGCCTTCCGTCAGGAGATAGCCTCTGAGAAACGCTCCGGTCAGGTTAACCCCGCCGGCCGAAGCTGCCTGGTACCCGAACAGGATGCTGCCGGCCAGGACCTCAAGGGCGAAATATTCCCATGCCAGTCTCCGGCAGCGCACCGCCTTGCCCTCCTCCCCGAACAGGCGGAGACTGTCCGCAAAGACGGTCAGGATGATGAAAAATGCCGCGGCGTACAGAAGATCGCCCGCAACTGAAAACATCGTGTAAACGCGTTCGGCAGTCCCGGCGAGATCTGTTCTGCCCATTTCCGTGAAATAACCGGACAGCCCCTGGCCGATCCGGAATACCAGTCGGACGATGATGCAGGCAATGTAGGAATACCAGGCCTTCTCCATGCGGGGCGAAAGCTCCAGAAGGCCGTAGATGCAGTAGACTCCGAGCAGGTAGGAGAACGAACGGCCGAAAAGCGGACTCACGGCGACTCCGGCCGCCGTCAGCTCGCCGATAAACTCTTCTGCGCCGGCCAGCGCCCCGATCACCAGCGTCGTGAAGGAGGCTGCCAGGGTCAGTGCGACGCAGACCGTCTCGATGATCGTGGCCCAGGGGATCATTTTGAGGGCTGAGGGGTTGATGCGATTTTCCATTGTTTAATCCTCCGGCTCCATTATATCACATAATCCGGGTGCCTAAAGTTTTATTTGCAAAAAGAGTCCGGTGTGCTATGATAGGAGAACACACAGATTTGCGCACATAAGAAAGGAGCCTGATCATGAACGGTGCCGGGGCCCTTGTCAAATGTCTTCAGCTCGAACATGTCGAAGCCGTCTTCGGTTATCCCGGGGCAGTCATCTGCCCTGTCTTTGACGCGCTCTACGACACAAACATAAAGGTGGTCCTCTGCCGCCAGGAACAGAACGCCGCCCACGAGGCGAGCGGCTACACGCGCATCTCGCGGAAGCCGGGCGTCGCCATCGCGACCTCAGGTCCGGGCGCGCTCAACCTCATGGCCGGCATCGCGACCGCCTACGCGGATTCGATTCCGATGATCTGCATCACCGGGCAGGTGGACTCGCGCCTCATGGGGACCGACGGCTTCCAGGAGTCGGACATCGCCGGCGCGGTCGAGTCCTTCGTCAAGTACAGCTATATTGTCCACGACGCGGACGACATCCCCCGCATCATGAAGGAGGCCTTCTACATCGCCTCAAGCGGCCGGCCCGGCCCGGTGCTCATCGACCTGCCGGTCGACGTGCAGACGGCGGAGGTGTCTTCATTTTCCTATAAGGGCGAAGCCCAGATCCGCAGCTACAAGCCCACCGTGAACGGGCACCCGCTGCAGATGAAGCGGGTCCTCGAGGCCCTGAAGGAGGCCAGGAAACCGCTCATCGTCGCCGGAGGAGGGATCCATCTCGGCGGTGCAGCAGGCGTCTTCCGCGAATTTACCGAAAAATACCGCATCCCCGTCGTCTCAACCATGATGGGGCTCTCCGCCATGCCGACCGAGGACCCGCTCAACTTCGGGATGGTCGGCAACAACGGGCACGCCTTCGGCAACAAAGCCATGCGCGAGTCGGACCTCATCATCATGGCGGGGGCGCGCGTCGCGGACCGTACGATCCGGGATCCGGAGCTCATCGAGCAGAAGCTCCTGGTCCACATCGATGTGGACCCGGCCGAGATTGGCAAAAACGCCGGCCCCACGATCCCGCTGGTCGGCGATATCCGCCACATCCTGATGGATTTCTGCGAAAAGGAGCCCGAAGCCCACTATGAAGAGTGGATCGAATACCTGACGCGGGCCCGCGCCGAATGGATGGAGAAGTTCAAGGCGACCGAGATCCCGCGGGGCATCAGCCCGGGCCGCTTCATGCGCGCGCTCTCGCAGGCGATGGAGGATGACGCGGTTTACATTTCCGACGTCGGCCAGAACCAGCTCTGGTCCTGCTCCTACGTGGTGATCCGCGAGGGCCGTTTCCTGACTTCGGGCGGCATGGGCACCATGGGCTACGCGCTGCCCGCGGCGATCGGGGCCAAACTCGGGGCTCCCGGCCGGCAGGTCGTCGCAGTCTGCGGCGACGGCGCCTTCCAGATGACGATGATGGAGCTGGCCACCGCGAAGCAGTACAATATCCCGGTGAAGCTCGTCGTCATCAAGAACGGGACGCTCGGCCTGGTCCACCAGTACCAGCGGATGCACGAAGGCGGCCGCTACTGCGCGACGGTCCTCGACGGCGACCCGGACCTTGCCGGCATCGCGGCGGCTTACGGGATGGATTTTCTGAAGCTCTACAAGGGCACGGACACCGACAGGATCATCGCGGAATTCCTCAAATACCCGGAGCGCTCGACCATCCTCGAGTGCGACGTCGACCGCGACAACCTCGCGTGAGAAGGGAGGAAAATGAAATGAAGCGCATCTACTCTGTCCTCGTCGAAAACCGCTCCGGCGTCCTCTCGAAGGTCGCGGGGCTCTTCTGGCGGCGCGGCTTCAACATCGAATCCCTCGCCGTCGGCGAGACCGAGGATCCCAACGTCTCCCACATGATCATCGTGAGCTCCGGCGACGGCCGCGTGCTCGAGCAGATCGAGAAACAGCTGAACAAGAAGATCGACGTGATCAAGGTGAAGACCTTCGACGAAAGCGAGAGCGTGAGCCGCGAGCTCATGCTCGTAAAGCTCCGCTACACCAGAAGCACCCGTAAGGACATCATCGAGACCTGCCAGCTCATGGACGCGACGATCATCGACCTCTCCGAGGGGATGATGACGATCCAGATCTGCGACACGCCGGAGCGCGTCGCGAGCTTCCTCCGGATGCTGAAGAGCTTCCGGATCGTGGAGATCACCCGCACCGGGACGCTGGCGCTGACGCGGTGCGCGGATACGGTGAGCTGAAAAAGCGGAGGGGACGGTTCCTGAGGGACGGTTCTTGTACAGAAAGAGGTTCTCTTTGCGAGAACCTCTTTCTGTGCCTAGAACCGTCCCTGCATATTTCACCCCTCGCCCCACAGAAGCTCCTCGTACTGCCTCGTGTAAAGCTCGTAGTAATACCCTTTCTCCTTCATCAGCTCCGCATGCGTCCCCCGGCTTATGATCCGGCCGTCCTTCACCACCAGGATCACGTCCGCGTCCACGATCGTCGAGAGCCTGTGCGCGATCACGAACGATGTCCGTCCCCGAATCACCGTGTCGATCGCATTCTGGATCGCCTTCTCCGTCACCGTGTCGATTGAGGAGGTCGCCTCGTCGAGCACCAGGATCCTCGGATCCGCGAGGATTGCCCTCGCAAAGGAAATAAGCTGCTTCTCCCCGGTCGAGAGCTGGCTCCCGCCCTCGCCGACCTCGGAGTCGAGCCCCTTGTCCATCTTCTCGAGCACCTGCTCCGCGGAGACCAGCCGCAGCGCCTCCATGATCTCCTCGTCCGTCGCGTCCGGCCGCCCGTAGCGCAGGTTCTCCCGGATCGTTCCCGAGAAGAGGTGCGGCGACTGCAGCACATACCCGATGTTCGAGTGGAGCCAGAGCTGGGACCGCTCGCGCACGTCCCGCCCGTCGATCAGCACCTGGCCCTTTGTCGGCTCGAAGAACCGGCAGACCAGGTTGACCAGGGTCGATTTGCCGGCCCCCGTCTCGCCCACGATCGCGATGTTCGTGCCCCGGGGCACCTTGAGATTAAAATGCTCGAGCACGTACTCATCCCCGTCCGGATACCGGAAAGAGACGTCCCGAAACTCGACGTCCCCGTAGAGCTCCTCCCAGTTCTCCTTCTTCGGCTCAAACATATCTCCGTATTTTGCAATAACCTCCTCCGAGTCCGCGACATCCGACTTCTCGGCTAAGAGCCGCGTCAGCCGCTCGATGTTGACCTGGATCGCCGCGAGGCCCGCCAGCGTCTCGATGATGCCCTGGATCGGGTCCAGCATCTCGAGCGCGTAGGACATGAAGACCGAGAGCGTGCCGATCCGCATCGCGTTTGCGAGCGTGAGCTGACCGCCCTGCCAGAGAACGATCGCCAGCGTGACCGACGAGAGCATGGTCACCGTGGAAATGAAAAGCGCCGACACATGGGCCTCCCTGACGGAGGTCTTTTTCATTTCCCTCGTCTCGGCTTTGAAATCGGTTTTCATTTTCTCCTCGATCCCGAGGACCTTGATGGACTTGGCCCCCGTGATCCCCTCGTTGTAGCTCCCGGTGATCTTCGAGTTGATCTCCCGGATCAGCCGGTTGTATTTCAGGATCTTCTTCTGGAAATACATCATAAGAAGCACCGCCTCCGGAACGAGCACGAGGATACACGCGGCCAGCCGGATGTCGATAAAGAGCATGACGATGAGAACCCCCAGCACGTAGGAGCCCGACCAGACGATGTTCATGAGCCGCCAGGAGACAGACTCCCCGATGAGACCCGTGTCCGACATGACCCTCGCGTGGATGTAGCCGACCGAATTCTGGTTGTAGTAGGAAAATGACAGCGTCTGCAGATGATTGAAGGCCGCATTTCTGAGGTCCTTGTTGACCGTCATCTCAAGCTTCCCGCACGCAAACGCGCTCACATAGTTCATGACCGCCTGCCCGATGAGGAGCGCGATGTAGGCCATGATGAAAATGACGATCCCGTTCAAGGTCTGCTCCCCGATAAAATGGTCCAGCGCGTAGCGGTTAAAGAGCGGGTAGGCCGCGTCGATCGCACTCGTCGCGGCGCCCAGAAGCACCATCACGACCATGCGGCCCCGATAGGGCTTTATGTAGGGGAAGAGCCGCGGGATCCCGTAGAAGGGAAGCTTTATATTCTTTTCTTCTTCTTTCACAGGTCACTCCCCCTCTTCCATGCCGGCCGTCTGCAGGTCGTAGATACGACGGTAGAGGCCGTTCATTTTCAAAAGTTCCTCGTGGGTGCCCGACTCGCGGATCCTTCCCTTGTCGAGCACGATGATGTTGTCCGCGTTCATGAGCGTCGTGATCCGGTGGGCGATCAGGATCACCGTGGCGGACCCGGTCGTCTCCGGCAGGGCCGCACGGATCTTCATGTCCGTCTCCGCGTCGACCGCCGAGAGCGAGTCGTCGAAAATCATGACCGGCGAATGTCTCACCAGCATCTGGGCGATCGCCGTCCGCTGCTTCTGCCCGCCGGAGAGCGTCACGCCGCGCTCGCCGACGAAGGTGTCGTACCCCGCCGTGAAGCTTGTGATCGCGTCGTCGATGCTCGCAGCCCTGGCTGCCCGGCGGATCGCCTTCATGTCGGCGTCGTCCGCGATACCGATATTCTCGGACAGCGTCCGGGAGAAGAGATAGGGCTCCTGGAGCACGATCCCGATATTTTTCCGAAGATAGGACGCCCTTATGTCGGCGATATCGACGCCGCCGACCGTGATTTTCCCGTCCTCGGGCGGCAGCTCGTAGAGGCGGGTCAGAAGACCCATGAGCGTCGACTTGCCCGAGCCCGTGCCGCCCAGGATGCCGATCGTTTTGCCCGCCGGGACTGTGAAGGAGACGTCGTGCAGGACCTCGCCGGACCCGCCCGGATAGACGAAGGAGACGTGGTCGAACACGATATCGCGGTCCATCGGAGGCTCCTGCGCATCCGGCCTGTCGGCCTCTTTTTCCGAGTTCATGATGTAGCGGAGACGCTCGATGGAGATGCCCGCCTTGCTCATCTCGGAAATGACTCTCCCCAGCTGCCTGACCGGCCACATCAGCATAATGTTATAGGAAGTCATCGCGATGAAGCCGCCCGCGGTCATGGTCCCGTTGATACAGGCATAGGAGCCCAGCGCGATGACCGTGAGGACCTGCAGGCCCGTCAGGACGTCCGCCGAGGCCCAGTAGGCCGACATCAGCTGCATGAGGTGGATCCAGAACCCGGTGTAGTAGGTGTTCTGCTTCTCGAAGCGCTCCCGCTCGTACATTTCCCGGCCAAAGGCCCGGACGACCCGGACACCGGTGAGATTCTCCTGCACGATCGCGGAGAGCCGCCCCTCCTCGGCGTCCACCTTCTCAAAGGCCCCGCCGATCTTTACGTGGAAGACCAGCGAGTAGCCGATGATGATTGGGATAAAGACCGCGGAGCCTAAGAATACGCGCGGATGGATCCCCGCCATGAAGATGAGCGCCATCGTGATCATGATGATCGTCCGGATGAGCTGGACCATCTGCTCCGAGACGAACCGCTTGATCGTCTGGACGTCGGAGGTGCAGCGCTGGATGATGTCGCCCGTGCTGTTCTTCTCGTGCCAGGCGTAGGGCAGGTACATGATGTGGGAAAAGAGCTCCTCCCGCATGATGCAGACGAAGGTCTCGGCCCCGCGGGCATTCATGGTCCGGAAGAGGAAGCGCGAGAGGGCCGCCAGCGCTCCGATCGCCGCGACCGCGCAGGCGATGAAGAGCGGGTGGGCCTTCAGGGCACCGATACCGCCGAGGCGCTCGATCAAAAGCTCAGCGATCCGCGGGACCTCGGGGGCCTTATCGCCGATGACCGAGTCCACCGTGAAGGAGATGATCTTCGGGGAGATCATGTCAAAGAGCGACACCAGGGTCGCAAATGTGAGGCTCAGCGCAAAAAACCGCTTCGAGCCTTTCAGAAAATGCAGCACCAGCTGCCGGTTATTTTTGTAAGTTTCCATACGTCAGATGAGTCTCCATTTTCCGGAGAGATAGTAGGTTGATCCGATTACAAAGGGCATAAAGCCCGCCAGGGCGTCGCCGAGCCAGAAGCCGCGGCAGCCCATCTGAAAGAAGAACCCGAGGAGGGCCGCAAGGCCGACCCTCGCGATCATCCCGTCAAGGATGGCCACGAGCAGGTTCAGCCGGGAGTTGCCCGACCCGTTGATGAGGGAAAATGCGCCCGACCGCGTCGCGCACCCGTAGAAATTGAGGGTGATCGGCAGCGAGAGGAGCGATGAGAGTGCGAGCACGCTCGCGTCGGAGGTGAACATTCTCGAGACCGCATCCGGGAAAATGAGAACCACCGCCGAGGCCGCCGTCGAGATCACAAGCCCGACCGCGATGACCGTCATGAGGATCCTGGGCACGCGGTCGTATTTCCTGGCGCCGAGGTTCTGGCCCGTCATCGAGCTGCCCGCCGTCGTGAAGGAGTTCGACACGATGCCCATCATCATGCCGGTCTTGTTGTAGATACCCGAGAGAGCCGAGTAGACGACGCCCCCCGCGTTGATCCAGCTCGTGAGGACGATCTTCGAGATGTTGATCGAGGCTGACTGGATCGCCATCGGGACTCCGAGCATCATGAGCGGGCCCGCAACCCTGCGGTCGATCCTGAAGCTCTCGGGCCTGAAATCAAACCCGAATTCCTCCCTGTTCCGATAGAGGTAGATGATCGAGATGATGAAGCTCACCGCCTGCCCGATGACCGTCGCAAGCGCGGCTCCGAAGACCCCCATCCCGCAGAAGCCCACGAAGAAGATGTCGAGCACGGTGTTAAGGACCGCCGCAATTGCGATGAACATGAACGGCCGCTTCGAGTCGCCCATCCCGCGGAGGATCGCCGAGACCGCGTTGTAGCCGTAAATGAACACCAGCCCGACCACGCAGGTCACCATGTAGTCCATCGTGTAGTCGTAGGATTCCGCCGGCGTGTTCAGAATGTTCAGGATCGGGACCCTGAGGATAAAGCAGACGGCCGAAATGGCGACCGAGACGATGAAGAGGAGCGTAAAGAGGGTGCCGATGAGGCGTTTTACGTCTTTCATTTTCCCGGCACCGATGTACTGGGCGATCTGAACCTGGCCCGCGGAGGAGAACCCCATCGCGAGGAAGGTCAGCAGGTGCAGGATGTCTCCCCCGATCGAGACCGCAGACATGCCCGGTCCGCCGATCACCTGGCCGACGACGACCATGTCGACGAGGTTGTAAAGGGCCTGCAGCGCGTTGGCCGCAAAGAGCGGCATCGCGAACTTAAAGAGCAGTCCCGCGACGCTCCCCTCAGTGAGGTCGGTGATCATGGTTTTCTGGCCGTTTTTACTTGTGTTTGTCATGATTTTCTTCCGTTTCTGTTGATCTCCGGGGACGGTTCCTGGGGGACGGTTCCTGGGGGACGGTTCTCAGGAAACCGGTTCTCCGTGGAGAACCGGTTTCCAAGAACCGTCCCTGGGAACCGTCCCTGGGAACCGTCCCTGGGAACCGTCCCTGGGAACCGTCCCTGGGAACCGTCCCTGCACCGC
>OCTX011805234.1_pt1 | contig 17287 bp, 12 predicted proteins | sample 1539691 | NCBI WGS metagenome assembly OCTX01 (sample SAMN02144231, study PRJEB22623) | gut metagenome | biome: sheep rumen | host: Ovis aries | place: New Zealand | reverse complement strand
AAGAGGCAGGAGGTCTTGGGGAGAAGAAGGAGTGGGGGCGGGGAGGATGCCAGCCCAAAATGCTAAAAAACCCACGATTTCATCGGGATTTTTATGTGTCTCGCGAAGGGCAGAAAGGTCGAGAGAACGGTCGCGTTTGCAGAGACGCTGGCCGGCTTCGTTGATTAAAAGCGGATGATGGAAGTAGGAAGGTTCTGGAAAGCTCAAGGTGCGATAGAGATGTAGTTGCTGGGGAGTGCTCAACAGCAAGTCACGACCTCGCACTATCTCCGTGATGCCCATCAAAGCATCATCAACTACGACAGCCAACTGATAAGCCCAAGCTCCGTCCTTTCGCCTGAGAATGTAATCGCCACAATGCTTCGCCAGATTCACTTTCTGCTCGCCATAGTGACCGTCTTGAAACGTTATGTCTTCATCCGGAACGAGGAATCTTGTTGCATAAGGCACATTTTTGCCCATTTCATCACGTTTTTTGCCTCTGCACGTGCCGGCATAGACGATTCTTCCATCTGTTTCGTGAGGCGCTTGCGTTGCCATAATGTCGGCTCGCGTGCAATAGCAAGGGTAGGTGAGACCCTTGTCCTCTAACAGCTTGAGATAATGCTCGTAGATGTCCGAGCGCTGACTTTGCCACACGACTTCGCCGTCCCAAGGCAGTCCGAGCCATTGCAAATCGTCCATCAACTGCAGGGCAAAGTCCTGACGAGAGCGGTCGGGGTCGAGGTCCTCGATGCGCAAACGCCACTCTCCGCCCTTGCTTTTGGCAGAAAGCCACGAGAGAAGTGCGCAGAACACGTTGCCCAAATGCATGCGTCCCGTTGGCGATGGAGCAAAACGACCTGTTGTCATCATTATTCTTTGCAAGGCTGTGACGTTTCCTGTCGCAAAGATACACATATTTTCCGATATTGTTTGGAGAATTGCGTATTTTTGTTTAGTTTTGCATCATGAAAGCTCAACTTTATAACCTTATACACCATGAACAAGAAAACAAGCAAAACGAATCAGAAAGAGAAGACGTCTATGTCGCGCCGAGAGTTCTTAACAACAGCCGGCACAGGTTTAGCAGGTTTCATGATACTGCCAAGTTTCACCATCGATGGCGTGAGAGTTGCACCAAGCGACCGTATTGTGCTTGGCTTTGTAGGCTTGGGCCAACAGGGATGTAGCGACTTCCGCAGCTTCGCAGCATGTCCTGGCGTGGAGGTTGCGGCGTGTTGCGATGTCGACAGTATCAAGCGCGAACGTTTCCGTCGCTATGTTACGAAGTGGCAGAAAGAGAAAGGATTGCCCGAACGTTGCGACATGTACGAGCGTTACGAGAAATTACTCAAGCGGAAGGACATCGATGCGATTGAGATAGCAACACCTGATCATTGGCACGCTCTCGTTGCAATCCATGCACTTCAAGCAGGGAAGGATGTCTATGTGCAGAAACCTTTGTCCTATACCATCACGGAAGGTCTTGCCGTGCAACGTGCTGTGCGAGCCAACAACCGCATTCTTCAGATGGGAAGTCAGCAGCGAAGCAGCTCGGAATTTCAAACGGCGATTGCAATGGTACGCAGTGGTGCCTTGGGAAACATCAAGGAGATATATGTCCGTGTAGGTGAACCGCCGAAGCCCTTCAACCTTCCAGAGATGCCTGTTCCCGAGAACCTCAACTTCAATCTATGGCTCGGACCGTTGAACAATCCCAAGATACATTATCATCCCGACATTTGTCCTGTTGTCACGCTTGACCCCGACAAGAACGAGACGTTGTGGGGTGCATGGCGTTGGTACGAGGAAACTGGCAACGGCTATCCTGCCGACTGGGGTGCTCACATGTATGACATTGCCCAAGCTGCCATCGGTATGGACGGACTTGGACCTGTCGAGTTCATTCCTCAAGGCTATAATGGTGCTGAATATGCCACAATGAAGTACGCCAACGGAATCGTTATGCAGGAGCGTCCGTTTACTGATGACAAGGAAGCTAAAGGCATAAAGTTCATCGGCGATAAAGGCTGGTTGAAGGTTTCACGCGGTTATATCGAATGCTCCGACAAGTCGAAACTGGAGAAGCAACAGCAAGAAATTGCTGCCGGACAGTATGAAGTAAGCGCTCCACACATGCAAAACTTCCTCGATGCTATCAAGGAACACAAAGACCCGATTGCTCCTGTCGAGTATGGTTGCAGCACAAACACGCTTTGCTGCATCTTCAACATTGCCCGCGAGCTGAAACGTCCTGTGCGTTGGAACCCGGCAACATTGTCCTTCGAAGGCGACAAGGAAGCCTTTGCACATCGTCTTTACTACTACGATTACAGGCGTCCGTACACGCTTCCATACTTGGAAAGGCGCGGGTAAAAAAGGAATCAGAAGACTCGCTCCGCAACAAAAGAGGCGAGGAGATGCAGGGCTTCGGTCACAGCGGCATCACGAGTGTCGTCGATCAACCCGTCGGCCATGCCTTGCATATCTTTCATATGCCATTGCGCATACTCAAGTCCGCCACCACTTATCGCGTAATCGATGAGCTTTTGTATCTCTTCGGCAGAGGCTTCGCGACGTCGAACCTTCAGCGCCAACTCGTGCATCGAGGCATCTTCACCATATTTGACGGCATAGATGGCGGGTAAAGTCAGCTTTCCTTCCTTCATGTCATTGCCAACAGGTTTGCCTATCTCTGCTTTTCCATAATCAAAAACATCGTCGCGCAACTGGAAGCAAATGCCGATAAGTTTGCCGAACTGTGCCAATCGTTCCGCTTCTGCATCGCTGCCTCCTGCTGTCAAAGCACCTAAACGGGCACATGTCGAGAACAGACTTGCCGTTTTGCGAGAGATGACATCAAAGTAGGCGGCCTCCGAAAGGACGTCGGAATCCTTGTTGTCCAACTGCAGAAGTTCGCCGTCTGCAAGCGCTTGACCGACCTGCGAAACGTAATGAACCACCCTGATGTCTTGTGTCTTGGCAGCACATTCGAGCGCTTTACTCAAGACGAAATCGCCGACAAGAACGGCAACTTGATTAGATAGGAAGGCATTCAAGGAAGGAAGTCCTCGCCGACGATCGCTTTCGTCCACAACATCATCATGTATGAGGGAAGCCGTGTGGAGCATTTCCAAAGCCAAAGCTACATTGATAACCTTGTCGTCGACATTGCCCACCATTCTTGCCGAAAGCAGGACAAGGAGCGGCCTTATCTGCTTCCCAGGGGCTTTGAGAAAGTGCTCGACAGCCTTTTCGAGCAGTGGATTGTCGGCATAAAGCGTTTCGCGGAAAGCCTCGTTAAATCTGATCAAATCCGAAGCAACAGGAGCCTTTATCTTATCAAGTACGTCCATTTATCTCATCTTTAGAGTGCAAAGGTACGAAGAAAAGTTGAAAAGTTAAAAAGTTAAAAGGTTAAAATGAACGAAGAATTAAGAATTATTTCGTAATTTTGCACTGATAACTGGTAAGAATTAAGGGTTAAGAATTAAGAATTAATTGTTTGATTGATGCAGAAACTCTATTTACTTGATGCTTACGCACTGATTTATCGTGCTTATTATGCCTTTATAAAGAACCCGCGCATCAACTCGAAAGGTGAAAACACATCGGCGATTCTTGGCTTTGTCAACACACTGGAAGAGGTGATCAGCAAGGGAAGTCCTACACATTTAGGCGTGGCCTTCGACCCTCACGGCGGTACTTTCCGTCACGAAGCCTTCCCAGAATATAAGGCACAACGTGAGGAAACGCCAGAAGCGATACGTTTTGCTGTGCCAATCATCAAGGAAATACTGGCCGCTTATCACATTCCTGTGCTCGAAGTGCCTGGTTATGAAGCGGATGATGTCATCGGAACGCTTGCTCATCAGGCTGACGAAAAGGGCATCGAGACCTTTATGATGACACCCGATAAAGACTTCGGACAGCTTGTTACAGAAAGGGTGAAGATGTATCGACCCCCAGTTGGGAAGAACAGTGAAGCAGAGATTCTGGGCATCGAGGAAGTGAAGAAGAAGTGGGGACTGCAGTCACCTTTGCAAGTTATCGATATGTTGGGACTGATGGGAGATGCAGTCGATAACATTCCAGGTTGTCCTGGAGTGGGCGAGAAGACTGCTCAGAAGCTCATCGAAGAGTTTGGCAGCATCGAAAACCTGCTGGCTTCGACGGACAAACTGAAAGGTGCGTTGAAGGAAAAGGTTGAGAATAATGTCGAACAAATCAAGCAAAGCAAGTGGTTGGCGACTATAACAACAGAGGTGCCAATCAGTCTCGACATGGACCTTCTGCAGTTAAAAGAGCCTGACAGGGACAAGCTTCAGGAAATCTTCAAACGCCTTGAGTTCCGCCAACTCTTGAATAAAACACAAAGCAAACCTGAAGAGCCCAAGGAAACGACACCAGAACCCGTCAAGAACAACGATGGCTCCCTGCAGCTCGATCTCTTCAACACAGCTCCCGAGCCACAAAAGAAAGAGCAAGAGCCCGTGCAACTCGACCTCTTCAGTCAGCCGACAATACCACTTCCAACCGAACAGAAAACCGAACAAAACACAACATTCGTGGTCGCAGAAAACGTCGTTGTCGGTCATAATTTGAAAGCAAACTGGAAGGAACTCAAGTCGCAAGGACTGACGGAAAATGTGATGTTCGACACTGAGATTGCCCATTATCTGCTTCATCCAGAGATGCGTCACTACCTCGACTACTTGCTTTCGGTCTATAACTGCAAGGATGTCTGCCAGCTTAAACAGGCTTTGGAGGCTGAGTTAAAGCAGGAAGGGCTTTGGGACCTCTTTACAGAGATAGAAATGCCGCTAATGCCTGTGCTTGCCGAGATGGAGGAAGCTGGCGTTCTTATCGATACAGAAGGGTTGAAAGAAACAAGCAAACTCTTCACCAAGCAACTTCAAAACCTCGAACAGGAAATACATGCTTTGGCTGGCATGAACTTCAACATTTCCAGTCCAAAACAGGTTGGTGAAGTTCTTTTCGAGACACTCAAGCTCGACAGCAAGGCGAAGAAGACAAAGAAGGGACAATACGTCACCAACGAGGAAGTGTTGGAAGCTCTCAGACGAAAGCATCCGATTGTCGGCAAGATACTGGAATACAGAGGACTAAAGAAGTTGCTGAGCACTTATATTGACGCTCTTCCGCAGCTCATAAACCCTGAAACCGGACACATTCACACGTCGTTCAACCAGACTGTTACAGCTACAGGTCGCCTCTCCTCGTCAAATCCTAACCTGCAAAACATTCCTGTTCGAGACGCGCAAGGCAAGGAAGTGAGAAAAGCCTTCATTCCTTATCCCGGACAACTCTTTTTCAGTGCCGACTACAGCCAAATCGAGTTGAGGATTATGGCGCATCTCAGTCAGGACAAGAACCTTATAGAAGCCTTCCTGCAAGGCAACGACATTCATGCTGCAACTGCTGCTAAAATCTTTAAGAAGCCGTTGGAGGAGGTCACTTCGGACGAGAGACGCAAAGCCAAGACGGCCAATTTCGGCATCATCTACGGCATAAGTGCCTTCGGACTTGCTGAGAGGATGGGCGTTTCGAGGACTGAAGCCAAGCAACTCATCGACGAATACTTCGCGACATATCCTGGCGTGAAAGCCTACATGGACAAAAGCATCGAGATGGCTCGCGAGAGAGGTTACACGGAGACTATCTTCAAGCGTCGTTGTTCGCTTCCAGACATCAACTCGAACAACTCGGTAGTTCGTGGATATGCAGAGCGAAACGCCATCAACGCGCCCATTCAGGGTAGTGCTGCCGACATCATAAAGATAGCGATGATTCGCGTTCACAGACGCATGAAGACAGAAGGTCTGCAGTCGAAGATGATACTGCAAGTGCACGACGAACTCAACTTTTCGGTCCTTCCGTCTGAAAAAGAACGGCTTCAAAACATCGTTATCGAGGAGATGCAAGGTGCTGCAACACTGAGCGTTCCACTTATTGCTGACTGCGGTTGGGGCACAAATTGGCTCGAAGCACATTAGTCGTTTTGAAACAACTCCAGTTAAGTTTTCAAACGACTGCAGTTAAGTTGGCAAAGTTAACGTGTTAAGTTTGACATTTTAACGTGTTAAGTTTGACATTTTAACGTGTTAAGTTTGACATTTTAACGTGTTAAGTTTGCAATCGTAACTAGGGTTGTTTGGAAACGTAACTGGAACTTATATCACCATCGAAAGCATAGAGAGGTCGGCTTCTTCGCCTACAATCCAAACGATGTCGTTTTGGGCGAACTGTCGCTTTGCTTGAATCGTGCCGAGATGACCTTCCTCGTTCTCCACTCCAACCACCATACAATGGTAACGCATGCGGAAGTCGATGTCCTGCAAAGTCTTGCCAATCAGCGGACTACTCTCGTTAAGTCGCAAGGAAATAATGGTCAGGTTGTGGTTGTCCTTGTTTCGTTCCTGTGGTTGTATCAGTTCCTGTTCGCTTCGTTGACGCAACGACTCGATGGCTTCGTTGCCAGCCACTACCTCGAGTATATCGCCAGGATAGATGCGATGACTGCCTCCGGGAATGTTTATCCTGTGTCCTGCACGTATGATGGCCGCAATGTGGATGCGGTCGGTTTTGCCGAAATGAAGCTGAGCAAGCGATTTGCCGCCCCAACGAGAGTGCTGAGGAATCTTAACTCGAGCAATCTGAAGGTCTCTTCCACGCAGTTTTCTTCCATAACTCAAAGAGGCTTGTTGCTCTCTCAGACGAAGATTTTGCTTGAACGTGCGCTCCATCCTGATGCTTATATACTTGACAAGTCGGCTCATAATCATAAATACGAGGGCTGCCACGCTGATAAGCACTTCCCAAACCCACCAGAGAGGAAGGACGGAAGACACTACATTATATACTATTACAAAGCCCAACAATACCTTCGCAAACAGCAGTAGGCGAACCAGGAAAGCAGACATTTTTCCCGATGAAATCAGGTATTTTACCTCCTTACTATGGTTTTTCTTGACGGCAATCGCTCTGACGCAAGGCGACAGAAGTAGCAGAGTGATGATAAGTCCCACTATATTGACGTATTTCTCGCCAACTATGTGTTGGAACAAAGGCAATATCGTCGCATAACTAAACAGGGCGAGTGCAATACTTATCGTGAGATAAGCTGCCGTTTGGAACAGAATGGCAGACAAAAGACGCTTCCAAACGAGGCCTTTTGTCAGCCTTAAACGCTCATATTGTCTGTTAACAGAAAAGGTTTTTCCACGATTGATTAACGACTGCAACTCGCTACTCATCGACTTTTCTATGCGGTTGGCAGCCTTCGGAGAAAGTTTGATGGCATAAGGTGTCAGGAAGGTCGTGATGATACTTACTGCCACAACGACCGGATAAAGAAACTCGCTTGTCACACCCAACTCGTTTCCCAAGCCCGCGATGATGAAGGCAAACTCACCTATCTGTACCATCGAGAAACCACTTCGAACGGCAGTCTGGACATTGCCGCTTGTTGCAAAATAACTTAGAGAACCGAAGAACATCTGTCCAAGCACGACAGCAAAGGTCAAAACAAGTACCGGAAGCCAATATTCTTTCAGCACAGAAGGATCTACCATCATGCCGACAGACACAAAGAAAACTGCGCCGAAGAGGTCTCGAAGCGAACCTACACTCTTCTCTATATTCTCGGCTTCAAGTGTTTCTGCTAAGATGCTGCCCATCATGAACGCACCAAAAGCTGGACTGTAACCTACCTTTGTGGCAATTACTGCCAGCAGAAAACACAATCCAACCGAGACAACAAGCAAAGTTTCGCTATTGATGTATTTCTTTGTTTTACGCAGAAGAAGCGGCAAAACATAAATGCCAACAATAAACCAAAGCATCAAGAAGAATCCCAACTGCAGGAGACTTTTTATGAGCTCTGTACCTTGAAAGGTTCTGCTCACAGCCAAAGCACTCAGCATTACCATGAGTAAGATGCCAAGAATATCTTCTATAATGAGTACCGAAATAACGTTCGAAGCAAAACGTTTCGTACGAAGTCCGAGGTCGTCAAACGCTTTATAGATGATTGTGGTTGAGCTCATGCTCAGCATTCCCCCGAGGAAAAGCCTATCCATACTTGTCCAACCAAACAACGAAGCTGTCATGCCGCCTACACCTATCATGCAACACATAATCATGATGGCTGTCAGAATAGGCTGCATTCCCATCTTCAAAATCTTCTTGAACGAGAATTCAAGGCCAAGTGTAAACATCAAGAAGATGACTCCCATCTGGCTCCATTCCTCAATACCCTCAAAACTACTTACCGAAGGTGTGTAGGGCATGTGAGGTCCTGCAAGGAAGCCAGCAACAATATAACCAAGCACAAGCGGTTGTCGCAAACGTTTGAAGATGATGGTCACAACGCTTGCTACAACAAGTATATACGCTAGATCGGTTATTAAATGAGACACCTAATTACAATTCAAAATTTATAAATATAAATTTAAATATGTTACTTTATAGAAGCCGACAAGTCAAGCATTCTATTTATGCTCTTTACAGCTTTTTCTGCAACTCTTTTGTTGACCTTAATCTCCGGCCATTCATACTTGAGACAGTTGTAGAGCTTCTCCATCGTGATTAGCTTCATGTAGTTACACTCATTGCAAGCACAGGTGCTGTCATCAGGTGGAGCAGGCAAGAAGACCTTGTTAGGACATGCTTGCTGCATTTTATGAAGAATGCCGCTTTCTGTTGCAACGATGAACTCTTTAGCTTCATCTTCCTGACTGAACTTGAGAAGAGCAGCCGTACTGCCAACCTTATCGGCTACCTTAACGATAGGTCCTTTGCATTCTGGATGCACAAGTATCTTTGCTTGAGGATGCTTGGCCTTCAACTCTAAGATGCGTTCCAGGCTGAACTTCTCGTGAACATGACAAGCACCATTCCATAAAAGCATCTCCCTACCAGTAATCGAGTTGATGTAATTGCCTAGATTACGGTCAGGACCAAAGATTATTTTCTCATCTTTAGGTAATGAGTTGACAATCTTCAATGCGTTACCACTCGTCACAACTACGTCGGTAAGTGCCTTTATGGCAGCAGTCGTGTTCACATAACTAATGACAGTATGGTCTGGATGACTCTTCACAAACTCTCCAAACTCTTTTGGTGGACAGCTTTCTGCAAGGCTACAAGTGGCATTGAGGTCAGGCACAAGCACCTTCTTGTCTGGACAAAGTATCTTGTTCGTCTCGCCCATGAAATGGACGCCACACATTACTATGATGTCTGCATCAGTCTTAGCAGCCTGTTGAGCAAGGGCAAGACTGTCGCCTACAAAGTCTGCTATGTCCTGTATCTCACCCTGCGTATAATAATGCGCCATGATAACTGCATTCTTTTCCTTGCACATCCGGCGTATTTCAGCTTTCATATCGACACCTTCTGGCACAGGTTCAGTCACAAAACCTGCTGCTTTCCACTTGTTATCAACCATCTTTATATTATTATTTATCTTTTTATTTTTTATAATAAAATACTATATGATGATGATGATGTATGGTTGAAAAGTTCATAACATTTTGCCCCATTTCATCGAGAAAAACGTTGTTCACACTACTTCAACATTTCATCATTAATTATCCACCATTTTATATTTTCTCTCTTTCCTTTATATATTAGCTTTTTCTTTATTTTTGATTACAGAGTTATCAACATCTGCTTACAACCGACAAAGTTAATAATTTTCCCTGACATCCTGCCTTGATAAGTCTCTTTTTTTTAGTTGAAAGAAGTTTTATAACTTTTGGTTGGTGTGAATAAAGGGTAGGGTAGCATCGAAAAGCAGCATTTAGTGTGAATAAGTGTTCGGTTATTAACAAAGTTATCCACAGAAAATGTTAACTTTGTCAACGCTAAATGAACAATCGAAGCATGAGAAAGCTGAAAGTTACGGAGATGGGAAGACTCAGTTTGGCTGAGTACAAAGCATCGGACAAGCAGCCTATTGTGGTTGTTTTGGACCATGTAAGGAGTCTTTATAATGTGGGCAGTGTGTTCCGTAGCAGTGATGCTTTCCGCATTGAAGGTGTTTGTTTGTGTGGCATAACAGCACAGCCTCCTCATCCTGAAATACATAAGACGGCACTTGGAGCTGAAGAGAGTGTAAGTTGGAAGTACTTTGAACATACAGAAGATGCGGTAAGTTGGTTGAAGCAGCAAGGCTATAAGGTTCTCGCGATTGAGCAATGTGAGGGCAGCACCATGCTTCAGGACTTTGTTCGGCAGCCTAAAGAGAAGTATGCCGTTGTGTTAGGGAATGAGGTTAAAGGTGTTCAGCAACAGGTTGTGGACATGTGTGATGGCTGCCTCGAAATACCTCAATATGGCACGAAGCACAGTTTGAATGTCAGCGTTACAGCCGGAATTGTGCTTTGGCACTTGTCGAAGAAGTAATCATCTTGTTGTAAGTTGAAAAACTAAGCGTGCCTAATTTGCAAACTAAGCACGCTTAAATTGTAAACTTAACGTGCCAAGTTAATCAACTTAACACGCTAAGTTTTCTTACTTCCTTATGCCATTAATGAGGAACTTCTTGGCTTGTTCTCTTGCATCCTTAGCTTTGGTGACTTCGTCCTTAGCCTGCTCGTGTTCACCCTTCAAGTTCTCCATGTTGTTTTGGGTGCTTTCGATTTCAGAGCGAATGTTTTCAAGTTTTTGCTGAGCCTTTTGAAGATTCTGCTCGGCCTTATCTACAGCTGCCTCTGCCTTAGTCGCTTTCGACTGAAGCTTAGAGAGTTTGTCACCAGCTTTTGCGTGCTTGTTTTGCAACTTAACAGTCTTGTTCTGAGCTTTTTCAAGGGAAGATTCACCTTTTTTCTCAAGGTCTGCAGCCTTCTTAGCTACCTTGAGGTTTGCCTGAGCCTTTTTAAGTTCAGCACTTTTTGCGCTGATGTCGGCTTTTGTGACTGTTCCTGCTTCCAGTTTTGCCTTTTGTTTCAGGGTGTTAAGCTCGCCTTTGAGGGTTGCAACCTCAACCTCGAACTCGTTTTTCCACTGTTCGCATGTCTTACCGTCGTACATGCTTTGTGCCATTGTGGGCAGTGAGATGGCAAGTGCCATCACAGCTAAAATCTTTTTCATAATTGTTTAATTTAGGTTTATTATGTTTTTTATTTACAAAGTTCAATGCATACCTTATCCTGGAAAGCACGCCCCATCGAAGCAAGGGCAACGCCTTGATTGATGATGGCGAAGGCAAGAACGTGTCCGCTGGCTGTCGTCAAGTAGCCTGCAAGCGAGGTGATACCTGTCACTGTGCCTGTCTTTGCACGTACATTTCCCTCAGCCTCAGTGCCTTGCATGCGTTTTTGAAGCGTGCCGTCGTAGCCTGCAATGGGAAGGGAAGGCAGGAGATGTTCGCGGATAGACTCGTTTTGCCAGGCATAGCAGAGCAGTGCAACGAGCATTTCGGCTGAGGCATAGTTGTAGAGCGAAAGGCCGCTACCGTCTGCAACCTTGTATGGAGTTGGGTCCACGCCTATCTTCTTCAGCAATTCATCCGTTCTTTGAGCGGCTTCTTTCCTGCCCGCGCCTTTCTTTCCGGTTGTGGATGCGGTCTGATAGAAAAGGCATTCGGCATAGATGTTGTCGCTCTGTTTCATCATTGGCTCCAGTAGGTCATCGAGGTCATGGCGTATTGAATAGACTGATTTCGTCTGCTGCTTGCCCTTTTTAGCTTGGCTGTTGCTGCTATAATTCACTTTTATGCCAGCTTTTTCGAGTGCCTGAAGCCAGTTCTGGTCAAAGCTGTCTTTGCCATCGACCAGCAATGCGGAGAGCGGTCCGTAGTCGTCGTCCCAGCACCAACCCCAGCCGTAAGGAGTGTCCTCGCGCATCGAGAGGTCATAGATGATGTTGCCCGTGATGCTCTGAATGCCGTTTTGTTCCTTGATGGAGGCAGCAGCCTGAAGCAGTTCGGCTTGCGTTACGAGCGGATCCATACCGCCAACCACGATGAGGTCGCCGTTCAGGATGCCTCCAGAAACAGTGCCTGTGATGCGGAAATCCGTTGTGAGTTTGTAGTCGCTCCTGAGGAAGTTGAGTGCTGTAATAGCCGTCACGACCTTTTGGCACGAAGCAGGTCGCATTCTCTGGGCTGCATTGACGGCATACAGAGGCTGTCCGTCGGTCAGGTCGTACACATAAAGTCCGAGCTGAGTCGTCTCGAAGATGGGCGACTGAACGAGCTGGTCGAGCGCTTGCTGCTTTGCTGCTTGCCAAGTACCCTCTTCGAAGCGATGCACCTGCGAGATGAGTGGCCGTGCACTCACCACAGGCTCTTCCACCACAGGCTCTTCCTCTTCTACAACCACAACGGGCTGCTGCACCTCAACAGGCGCAACAGGACGCACATCGGCCTGCTGGCTGCGATGACTTATCGAGCGCTTCGAAGCACACGACGCCAAGACGAGAAGCAGAAGAAGGTACTTTGTGTATTTCATCCGACCATTCGATTTATGGCTGCAAAGTTACGAATAAGTGAGCGAAACACAAAGGAAAATAAAATTTTTTTTGTGTTGTGTTTCCGAACGAGAGCAACTTCGACAAATGTCAAAGTTAAGAATAAGTGAACGAATCACAAAGGAAAACAGGAATTTTCTTTTGCTATGAAAAAAAACGCCGCACGCGGAGATTGCAATCCCCGCACGCGGCGTTGGCCATCCCCGCACGCGGAAATTAAATCGCCGCACGCGGCGTTTTTCATCCCCCCTGCGCGAGTGGGGTCATTCCACATGTTATAATAAGGTATGTAGCAGCCTCGAAAACAAGCTTCACAGCCCAACAGAGAAAACTTGGCACGTTAAGTTGCTCAACTTAACACGCTAAAAAATATTTTTAACACGTTAAGTTGTTCAACTTGGCACGCTGAGTTTGTAATTCAACCACGGTGTGTGTTTCAATGCCCCGTGTTTTTCCTTTTTTACTTCAGCGTTAAGAGGGCGTAGTTAATGCCGTCACATTGGATAGATGTGCAAGGAAGTGAGTCATCCTGCTGAGGCGAGGACATACTTTCGGCTTGCTCAGAAACCTGAATTTTCTCGATGGAATCGGCATTTTTTTGAATATAGACAGGTCTTTCGACAATCCTTTCCTTCTCCACAACCTGCGTGAGATACAGGGTGTCGTGAACGGGTCGAACCACTTCGACTGTGTCTGTCGTTTGCACAAGCTGTACGTCCGAACCATCGCCTACAATCGAGTTCATGGACATACCGAGCACAATGCCTGCAACCGCTGCGGCTGGTGAGGCAACCCAGCCCCAATAGGAAGCCTTTTGGCCGAGTGGATTTTGTGGGACACGCAGGTTCTTATTGTCCTCGTGGGCAAGGCGTTGAGCCGATTCGCTGAGTTTATCTTCAAAGTTTTTCATGCTGGATTGAGTTTTTTCTTGAGTGTTTGGGTTAAAGTATGTAGCCTTGACTTGACGGTTCCCTCAGGTATCGCCATCACTTCGGCTATTTGCGGCACGGAAAGCTCCTCTTCGAATCGAAGGGAAAAGAGCAGTCTGCTGTCTGGCGACATGCGCTCCAATTCCTGTCTCAAAGCGCGGTCGAAGGCTTCGTTGTCCATCGACTCCACCACTTTGCTGTCCTCCGTAACTGCTTGATGCTGGGCGAGAAACTGCTCATAATGCTGCTGATGTACCGAATGTCGAATGTGGTTCTTGGTGAGATTAAACGCTATGGTGAAGAGCCAGGTGCGGAAACTCGTGCCAGTAAACTTGTCGCGAGCCGTCCAGACACGCATGAAAGCGTCCTGCGTAAAGTCGGAAGCCAAAGCTTCATCCCTGTCTAATTGCCTGAAGAAGAAGCCCATAAGCCTTCGAGCATGACGATGGTAGAGCTCGCTAAAAGCTCTATCATCGTCCTTGCAGCTCACCCTTTGCATCAACTCATCGTCCGTGAGCGAGCCAAGCGGCTTGAAGAAATGGGTGATTATCATTACTTCTCTTCGAGTTGTTCCTTTAGAAGAATCTCGTAATACTCTTTCGATTTAGCCGGGAAACTGTTGCTGCATCTCTCGAGACACTTGCTGAGGATGCCATAGAGGCGTTCTGCTTCGACTTTGTCGCCCTTTTTCCTGAACTTCGAAATCAGGTTGGCAAGGAGCGTCACATGGTTCATGTCGGTCATTCCGCTTGTTTCCCAAGAGTCGTACACAAAGTCTGGTTCTGCCAGATACTCAAGGTTATAGACCTCCTTGACGTTCTGCATCGCCTTGGCAAAATTGTCGTAAGGCTTGTGGCTGTACTTCAAGACAAGTCCCTCGTTGTAGATGCTGTCTTTGTCAAGAATGCTGCTCTTGGGGTTTGTGGGTGATAAGTAGGCCGGCCTGCCACTTTCCTTTATCAGATACATAATGATGTCCGCCTCGTAATGCCTGGCCCAGTCATCGCCGTACTTACCGTAATCCTGCACATTTAGCGTGAGAGGTTTGATGCCAAGCTTCTTGTAAAGGGCGTTCATAAAACTGTCTGCATGCAGGAACGACACGTTGATGATGGTCACGTCCTTGCGTTCGTCAAGTGCTTCCTGCAGCATCTTCATCGGAGCCGAATCGAGGTCTCCGTTCGGGAAGTATATCGCGTTTGGCTCCATGCTGAGCAGCATGTTCCGATTGAACTGCATGATGCGGGCAGGATAGTACTTGTTCCTGTACGACTTGGTGAACAGTTCATTCACGAGCGGGCTTTCAGGATCGGCAATCCACATGCGGCAAGCCAAGTAGTTGATGTCCTCCGCACAAGCATTTTCCGGCATAAGTTCTACAGCTCGGCGAACGAAATCCCCTCTCCTGCTTGGGATAGAATCCTTACTTAAAGCAAAGCGGCACTTGCAGAGGTTTGATACATAACTGTCCGGAAAATGGTCCTCTATCTGACGGACCACGTCTGCCGTCTTCGTTTTATCTTGCTCTTTCCAACTATTACCCCATCCTGCGGTAAAAGAATCATGGTAATAAGTGGCTCTGAACAAGTTCCTCCAAGCCCATTCGTCTTGTGGATTCGCATCAATTACCTTTTGCCAAGCCTCCATTTGGGCAGCATACCATTCCGTCTCATGACTGTTTGAGACGATAGATTCTATGGTTTCTGCCTTCTGCGAGAAGGCAAAAGTTCCGCATACGAGCGTTAAAAAAAGAAAGATTGTCCTTTTCATATTCTTAATCTGTGACTATACATTATTATATTTCCTATTTCTGAGGCGCTCTCATTATTGCAAACACCTGAAAACGGAAAACGTTCAGTTATAATCAGAGATTAAGGTTTTTTAGAAAAACGGCGAGCCATCTTTTCTCAGAAGACAGCCCGAACGATTTCGCAGACATTGTCGGGTTTGGCCATTGTGTAGTAGTGGATGGCTGGGAAACCGTGCTCGAGGAGTTCTCGGCTCTGCTTGATGGCCCATTCGATGCCAAGGTTGTAAGCTTCTTCGGCAGTCTTTGTCTTCTCCATCAGCGTGACGAGTTCCTGCGGGATGTCAATGTGGAAGGCACGTGGAAGCAGGTCAATCTGCTTCTTCGACGAGATGGGTTTGAGGCCGGGAATGATGGGAACGGTGATGCCAGACTTCCTGCAGAGGTCGACAAACGTGAAGAAACGTTCGTTGTCGAAGAACATCTGGGTCACGATATAGTTCGCTCCGGCATCGACCTTCTGTTTGAGATGTTCGATGTCGGTTTCGATGTTAGCTGCCTCGAAGTGCTTCTCAGGATATGCTGCCACGCCGATGCAGAAGTCGGTGCATAGTCCGTTGGTTACTGTAGGGTCGAGATATTGTCCGCGATTCAGGTTGCTAATCATCTCCACCAACTCCGAACTGTGCGAGAAGCCGTCGGGTTCGGGCAGGAAATGCTTTTGTCCTGGCAAAGCGTCGCCTCTTAAAGCCATGATGTTGTTGAGCCCAAGGAAGTGAAGGTCCAGTAGTTCGCTCTCGACGCGGCTGCATGAAGAACCGCCGCAGATGACGTGTGGCACAATCTCCAACTTGGGATAGCGGCGCATGATGGCAGCCACGATGGCAACCGTGCCAGGCCGCTTAGCCAAAGTCATCCTTGTGAAAGTACCGTCGCCATTTGGCACGAACTCAATTTCATCACGATGACAAGTGATATTGATAAAGGGAGGCTGGAACTCCATCAACGGGTCGAGGCTCTGGTAGAGACGGCTCGCGTCGCTTCCTTTCAAGGGAGGAACGAGCTCGAAACTGGCGAAAGGCTTTTCTGCGGAACGAAGAATATCGATGACTTTCATGTTATGATTGTTGTGTTATGTACTTGGACAAGAGGTTTTCGCCTTCCTCGATGGTGATGCCGCGACGCTGACAATAATCATTTAATTGGTCTCGGTCGATGCGGCCTACAGGGAAGTAAGCGGCTTCGGGATGGCTGATGAACAGACCACAAACGGAGGTTGAGGGCTGAATGCTGTAGTGGTCGGTCAGCGTGACGTTCAATCTTTGTTCAGCTTCCAGCCTATCGAAGACAATACGTTTCAGCGAATGGTCGGGACAAGTTGCATATCCGAAGGCAACACGCAAGGTCTTATTATCTTTGTAATGTTGCGTCTGAAGCCATTCGGCACCGGCTTCTGCCAAACGAGCACAGAGAGAATGCGTCATCAGGCGCTCCTCTTCACTTTCTGCTTCCTGTAAAGATCTGGCAGTCACCAGGAAAAGACCGATAGGCGAGGGTGCTTCCTCGTCGAGGTAATCAGCGAGGCAGCGGTAATGGTACGCGCCGGATTGGCTGCGAAGCATTGGTAAAGTCTGTCCGTCGGCACAGAGCACGATGTCGTTTCCCCTTCGAAGAGCCGCCTCTTCCTTATATAAAGTCTCCACTTTGAGTTGCCCTTTCTGCACGAGCGACTCGAGGAGTTGCTTGCCTTCGCGAAGTGTCTTCTCCGCTTCAGGATTGACCAAGAGCTGAGGTAACGTTTCGCCCTTGAAGCCCCAGAACAGCAGGAACATTCGCCAATCGATAAGGGGAAGCAGCTCCTCCACTTGACAGTTGACACTTGACAGTTGAGAGTTCGGCTTTTCACCTTTTAAACTTTTCACCTTTTCTGCAAGGCGATTGGCCTCAAGGTACGGTGTGAGGGGTGCATGATGCTCGTTGTAAGCATCACGAATCTGTTGTTGTTCGGCCTTATAACTCTCGATGAAATGGGGCAAAACTGACGTTAATCGTTTTGCCAGCACGGATGTTTGGGACGCGTCGCCGCCGTAAATGACCAGGCCATCATAGAGAGGAGCCAACTTCACAGCAG
>OCTX012222875.1_pt1 | contig 17288 bp, 9 predicted proteins | sample 1539691 | NCBI WGS metagenome assembly OCTX01 (sample SAMN02144231, study PRJEB22623) | gut metagenome | biome: sheep rumen | host: Ovis aries | place: New Zealand | reverse complement strand
GACTCGAAGGAAGTCAACTACATCTGCTCGTTCATCGAGAACTCCAAGCGAGGCGTCATCCGATAGGATAACAGACGACAACCTGACAAAAAGTACAGCGTGGACACGCTCATAGTCATCACTGGCCCCACGGCCGTAGGCAAGACGGCTCTTACCATCGAGCTGGCACGTCACTTCGGCATCCCCGTCATCAATGCCGACTCCAGGCAGATATACCGGGAATTACGAATAGGCACCGCCTCGCCCACAGCCGAGCAGCAGCAGCTGGCCCGTCACTACTTTGTAGGTACCAAACACATCGGAGACTACTACAACGCCTCCATGTACGAACAAGAGGTCCTGCAACTGCTCCAGTCGCCCGACCTTGCCAGCCTGCCTTCTTCCTACCGACTGTTGTCAGGTGGCAGCATGATGTACATCGACGCTGTCTGCAACGGCATTGACGACATCCCTACCATCCGCGACGACATCCGGCAGGAGATGAAGCGACGCTATCAGGAAGAAGGTCTTGAGGCGCTCTGCGAAGACCTGCGCCGTCTTGACCCCGAACACTATGCCATCGTCGACCGCCAGAACTACCGCCGCGTCATACACGCCCTTGAGATATGCTACCAGACGGGACGTACATACACCTCCTTCCGCACACAACAGCGCAAGCCACGTCCCTTTCATATCATAAAGATAGGACTGAACCGCGACCGTGAGGAGCTATACGACAGGATAAACCAGCGCGTCGACCAGATGATGGACAGCGGCATGCTCGAAGAAGCCACCGCCCTTTACACACAACGCCACCTGAATGCGCTAAACACCGTAGGCTACAAGGAGCTCTTCGACTACCTTGACGGCCGCTGGTCTCTGGCAGAGGCCGTAGAGCGCATCAAGGGCAACACCCGGCGCTACGCCCGCAAACAGCTCACATGGTTCAAGCGCGACCCGCTTATACGCTGGTTCCACCCTGACCAAAAAGAAGAAATACTAAAATACCTCTCAACAATATGAATAAGTACGTCAAAAAGATTGTTCAGGCCCCACGCCGCTTCTGGCAGTGGTACAAGTCGCTATACCAAGGCCGTCCATGGTACGTCAAGGCTGTCAGTGGCTTCGTCACATTCATCGTTGCCTTCCTGCTCTACCTCATCATGGTAGATATCAACTTCCTATGGCTCTTCGGCAAGTCGCCGTCCATGAGTGCCATCATGCACCCAAAGACCATTCAGGCCTCCGAGCTGTACAGTGCCGACGGACAGATTATAGGAAAATACTTCAGCGAGAACCGCACACCCGTTGACTATGAAGAAGTTAACCCCGTCTTTTGGCGCGCACTCATCGATACCGAGGACGAACGCTTCTACCATCACTTCGGCATCGACTTCCATGGTGTTTTCGCTGCCCTGAAGGACTACGTCGTACACCACGACGCCCGTGGTGCATCCACCATCACCCAGCAGCTGGTGAAGAACATGTTCCGCGTACGAACCGAATATTCTACAGGCCTGCTTGGCAACATTCCCGGTCTGAAGCTGCTCATTATGAAGAGCAAGGAGTGGATTACCGCCGTCAAGATTGAGATGTTCTTCGACAAGAAGTCCATCCTCACCATGTATGCCAATACCGTCGACTTTGGCTCCAACGCCTTCGGTATCAAGACGGCAGCCAAGACCTACTTCGGCACCACGCCCCAGCAGCTTACCGCCGACCAGGCCGCCATACTTGTCGGACTGCTGAAAGCCACCACCTACTACAACCCACGCATCAACCCCAAGAACTCGCTGGCCCGGCGCAACGTGGTACTGGGCACCATGCTGAAGCATAAGGACCTGACACAGTCGCAGTACGACTCGCTGACAGCCAAGCCCATCCAGCTGGACTATAACGTCGAGAACAACTACGACGGCCAGGCCCAGTACTTCCGCGAGGCCGTGAAGAACTATTTGCGCGAATGGTGCGACGAAAACGGCATCGACCTCTACAAGGACGGCCTGAAGATATATACCACCATCGACACCCGCATGCAACGCTATGCCGAACAAGCCGCCAAAAAGCAGATGCGCCAGGTACAGCGCAACTTCAACTCCCACTGGGGCAACACCAACCCCTGGCAGGACGAGCACCATCAGGAGATACCCCACTTCATCGAGGACCTAGCCAAGAAGACCCCCGGCTACAAGTACCTGTCACAGAAATACAATGGCAACCAGGACTCCATAGACTACTATCTGAACCTTCCGCACAAGGTAAAGCTCTTTGACTACGAGCAAGGCATCATCGAGAAAGAGATATCCACCCTTGACAGCATCCGCTACATGGAGCACTTCATGCACTGCGGCTTCGTGTCCATCGAGCCTCAGACCGGCCATGTGAAGGCCTGGGTGGGCGACATCGACTTCCGCACATGGAAGTACGACAAGGTGACGGCCATGCGCCAGCCCGGCTCCACCTTCAAGCTCTTTGTCTACACCGAGGCCATGAACCAGGGACTTACCCCCTGCGACCGCCGCGTCGACTCCTATTTCTCAATGAAAGTCTTTGACAAGGGGAAAGAGGTGACATGGGCTCCTACCAACGCCAACGGCTACTTCACCGGCGACTCCATGCCCCTGAAGGCCGCCTTCGCACAAAGCATCAACAGCGTCGCCGTGAAGCTGGGTCAGGAAGTAGGCATAGACCGTATCGTAAGCACCGCCCACGCCATGGGCATCCGCTCACACCTTGATGCCACGCCGTCGCTCACGCTGGGTTCCAGCGACGTCAACCTGCTTGAACTGGTCAACGGCTACGCCACGGTGGCCAACAACGGAAAGATGCACGACCCCGTGCTCGTCACCCGCATCCTGGACCGCGACGGCAACGAGATATATGTGGCCCCGACAGAAGAGCGCCAGGTCATTCCCTACCGTTCGGCCTTCCTGGCACAGCAGCTCCTCATGGGTGGTCTGCGCGAGCCAGGAGGTACCAGCATGAGCCTTTGGGGCTACGTAGGCAAGTATCCCGACACTGAGTTCGGCGGCAAGACAGGCACGTCGAACAACCATTCCGACGCCTGGTTCGTTGGCGTCAGCCCACGACTGGTGGCCGGTGCATGGGTCGGCGGCGAATACCGCAGCATACACTTCCGCACAGGAGCCCTCGGCCAGGGCTCGCGCACGGCACTGCCCATCTGCGGCTACTTCTTCGAGTCTGTGCTGGGCGACCCTGCCTTCAAGCAGTATCACGCCAAGTTCGACAAGCCCAAGAGCGATGTGGTGCGCCCCGAGGAGTACACCTGCGCCAGCTATTATGAACGCCGCGACACCGACTCGGTGGCCGTCGACAGCCTGGCTGTCGAGCCAGAGGTCGAAATGGTGCTTGACGAGTACGGCAACGCCGTGGCGAAGCCTAAGGAGCACAAGGACGAGGCCGGCAAGCATCCGCAGCCTGCCGACCCACAGGCAGCCACCGAGCCTAAGGACCCTCTTGACTGACGCTGACGCTCACGCCGGCAGCCCCAACAGACTCACCCTAAAGAAGCTACGTGAACATCCAGGCCGAACAGTTAGACCTTGACAATCGGGAGTGGCAACAGGCTCTCCAGATTATACAGTACACCCGCCGCTCGCTTTTCCTCACCGGAAAGGCGGGCACGGGAAAGTCTACTTTCCTGAGATACGTAGCCCAGCACACGAAGAAGAAGTATGTCATCCTGGCCCCGACCGGCATTGCCGCCATCAACGCCGGTGGCCAGACCCTGCACTCCTTCTTTAAGCTGCCCTTCCACCCCCTGCTGCCCAACGACTCGCGCTACAATGCCCGCAACATACGCAAGACGCTGAAGTACAGCGGAGCCACCCTGAAGCTGCTGCGCGAGCTGGAGCTTATCATCATCGACGAGATATCGATGGTACGCTCCGACATCATAGACTTCATTGACAAGGTGCTCCGCATCTACTGCCGAAACATGCGCGAGCCCTTCGGGGGCAAGCAGCTGCTGCTCGTGGGCGACATCTTCCAGCTCGAGCCCGTCATCAAGGAAGACGAATGGCGACTGATGCAGCCCTTCTACCCCTCGGCCTATTTCTTCGATGCCAAGGTGTGGCAGCAGATGCAGCTGGTCAGCATCGAGCTGCGTAAGGTGTACCGGCAGAACGATGCCCAGTTCATCGCCCTGCTCGACCGCATCCGCCAGAACCAGGCTACCGACCAGGACCTGGCGGCCATCAACAGCCGCGTAGCCTCCAGCCAGACAACGCCACGCCCCCATACCGACAACGCCCTGCAGATTACCCTTGCCACACGCCGCGACACGGTAGACTGGATTAACGAGCAACAGCTGTCAGCCCTTGAAGGCACAGCCACCACCTTCCGCGGCACCATCCGCGGCGAGTTTCCGCTGACGTCGCTTCCCGCACCCATGGAGCTGGAGGTAAAGCCCGGCGCACAGGTCATCTTTACGCGCAACGACAAGGAGAAGCGGTGGGTCAACGGCACCATAGGCGTGGTCACCGGCATCGACGCCGACGAAGGACTCATCACCGTCTGCGACGAAGACGGCGAGGAATACGACGTCGGCGAAGAGGTATGGGAGAACATGCGCTACACCTTCGACGAACAAGAACAGAAAATCGTCGAGCAGCAGCTCGGCACCTTCATCCAGTTTCCCCTGCGGCTGGCATGGGCCATCACGGTACACAAAAGCCAGGGACTGACCTTCCGCCAGGTCAAGATCGACTTCTCAGGCGGAGGGGCCTTTGCCGGAGGACAGACCTACGTAGCCCTCTCACGCTGCACCTCGCTGCAGGGCATGACGCTCGAAGAGCCCATACGCCGCAGCGACATCTTCGTACGACCAGAGGTAACCGCCTTCGCCCGCCGCTATAATGACGGCCAGCTGATGCATCAGGCCCTCAGCGAGAGCAAGGCCGACCGCGAATACCACGATGCCGTGGCAGCCTTCGACCGTCGCGACTTCGACGCCTTCCTGAAGAACTTCTTCCTGGCCATCCATTCACGCTACGACATCGAGAAGCCCCACGTACAGCGTTACATCCGTCGCAAGCTGGCAGTCATCAGCAGCCAGCAGGAACACATCGACACGCTGGAACAAGAGCTGCGGCGCCGCGACGACCTGCTGAAGCGCCTGGCCGCCGAATACGTCCTCTTAGGTAAGGAGTGCGAACAAGAGCAGATGACGGAAGCTGCCATCCGCAACTACCAGAAGGCCCTGCAACTATACCCCGACGCCTACGAAGCCCGCCGCCGCATGGAGAAACTACAGACCAAATCATAGATGCAAGGTACGGTAAGCGGCAGGAGTGACACCGTAGTATTTCTTGAAGTTACGGCGGAACGTGCTATCCTCATAGAAACCGGAAGACTCCCTTATCTCTTTCGTAGACATCAACGGCGCTGACACGAGCAGATGAGCAGCATACTCTACTCGTTTCTGGTTCATATAATCCACACGCGTATTGGTGCTGGCGAATTGCTGAATCAGTTGCGTTGACCTACGCCTACCGAATCCTGCCTGTTCCATCACCATATCGATACTTGCCTTCGGATTCAGGAACATCTTCTGTTCGTCGATGATGCGTTCCATCTCCAGGAATTCCTGAAGATCGTCAGTCTCAGCATTTTGAGACTGCATGGCGGCAGACGGTTTGATACGCTCTAACAGCTTCTGTTTCTGCTCCAATGAGCTGATGACGTTCTGCAGGTCACGGTTCTTCCCATAAATGCGGCGCATGAAGAATACGAGGATAGCCAGCACGACAAGTGCAAATGCCACCACCACCCAAAGCATGATGATACGGCGTTGCTGCAGGGCTATCTCGTGGTCCTTCTCCTGCGACTCAAACTGCTCGGCATATTCCATCGCTTTCTGATGCATATCACGGGCATGCAGCGAGTCGGTCACTATTGCTGCACGTCTGCTGAGATTGTAAGCCTGTTGATGACGGCCCATAGCCACATTGTAGTCCTCTGCCTCGTGCAACAGACTCACATATTGACGGTTGATGGTATCAGCCTGTTGACGGCAACGCAACAAGTAGTCTTCTGTCACCCGTAGTCCCTCGGCATACCTGCCGCTGAACTTGAAGTAAGTCTTCAGACGTTGTCCTTTGTTTTGCTGTCCGTAGGGCGTCTGCCAATAGATGTGAGCGTATCGGTCGGCACTGTCTCTTAGAGACAATTTTGCAAAAGCCCCTGCCATCATCGCGTAAGCCTGGCCACGCAACATGTCGGCATTGCCAGTATGGAGAGTATCTAAAACACCAAGCGTAGTACGGCACGACGCAATACCTTCCTCCATCTGTTGGTCGTTGACGTGGGCTGTCGCTACCGTCAGTGCCATCATGGCCAGTTTTGTGCGCTCGGCACTTTTCAGCTCTTTGCCCCCTAACGTCTTGACCTGCTCCATAGCCTCGTTCATCTTCGCCCAGGCTTGCGGCTTGTCGCCCATGTCATAGTAGCTCATGCCGATGAGCATCATGAAGTCGGCCTCCATAATGGGATTGTCCAGCTTCCGTACCAGTTGGATGCCTTCGATGGCCTGCTTGATACACTCCTCATGGTTGCCGAGGGGCAGCATCAGGCGCGTCATCCATTGCAGCACATGTGCACGGATGGTGTCATGCTGTTGTACATAGGGTGTCTCGTAGGCGCGGCGCACCTCGCCGACAGCCAGCAGACGGTCGACGGTTCCTTGATAGATGCGTGCACGGGTATAATAATAGATGTGCTCTGCCAGTTCACCCCTCTCGTAGAGCGAGTCCAGCATGTGGAAGGCCCGAGTGGTGTCCGTCTCTGCTATCTTCTCAATCTCTTGTGTCGTGCTGTCGCTCAGTGCTCCGTCTGTCTTGACCTGTCTTTTCGCCGGGTCCCCACAGGCGGCAGCCAACAGCACAATGGCCCAAAAGAACAAAGGTACTTTTTTTATTGATACTTCCAACTTTTTTTCTTTCTTTTTTCGATTACTATACAAATTATAGCTATACTTCGAACTTGGCCAACACCTCTTTATACATATCTTGTGCCGTGAGGCAGGTGTCCGTCAGATACCCGTTGACGTGGCCCCATTCGTGCAAGCCTCTGTAGTAGAACATCTTCAGCTCGTCGGTGATGATGAACGGTACGATATCGTTGACCAGACACTCCTTGAACATAACCAGGCGGCCCACACGTCCGTTGCCATCCTGAAACGGGTGAATCCGCTCCAGCTGCACATGAAAGTCCAAGATGTCATCCAGCGTCTTACGCCCCGAGGCATTGTAGTCTGACAGCAACGTCTTCATCTGCTGGTGCACTTCCTTGGGCGGACAAGTGTCCATACCACCCACCTCGTTAGGCAGCCGTTTGTAGTCGCCGACGGCAAACCAGTCTCTCCTGCTGTCCGAGGTTCCCGTTTTCAGCAACAGGTGCAGTTGCTTGATGAAGCTTTCTGAGAGTCTGTCCTCCGCATGGTCGATGATGTAGTCGATGCAGCGGAAATGGTTGACCGTCTCCACGATGTCATCCACGTTGATAGCCTCGTCTGCCACTCCGATGGTGTTCGTCTCAAAGATGTAGCGCGTCTGGTCGTGTGTCAGCCTGCTGCCCTCTATATGGTTGGAGTTGTAGGTCAGGTCTATCTGGGTCCTGTGGTAGATGCTGCCCTTCAGCCCCATCTCTTTCTGTTCCTTGAGTGTGGCCAGCAGCGGGTTGCTGGAGCCACTTGCTTTCTTACGCTTTTCGCTTGATATTTCCATCGTTCAAAATGCTAAACCGGTGCAAATATAAGGAAAACATTCCAATTATAGGCCAGGCAAGCACTTAAAATTGCATAAATAACATTATTTTTCTCAACTGGCTGATTCCTTTTCCCCCAAAGTTGCTGAGGGATAGCCCCTGAGGCAGCAAGGTGTAGACATATTTTTCAGGTTGGGTACATCACCAAAAGTGCCATTCCATCGGCATCGGTGCAAAAATGCCTGCTCCGTGTGCAAAAATGCCTGTAGAATAATAAGGGACTATTGCGCTTAATTTCGTAACTTTGCACATAGAATCTAAATTTGTAACTAAAAACATACAACTATGACAGAACAGAAATTCCGAATAGAATCCGACCTCTTAGGAGAACTCAAAGTCCCTGCCGATGCCCTTTATGGTGTACAGACCCAGCGTGGCATCAACAACTATCACATCTCGCGCAAGACGATGTCGATGTACCACGACTTCATTATTGCCATTGCCTACGTGAAGCTGGCAGCAGTACAAACCAATCACACCCTGGGTGTTATCAACAACGAGATAGCAGAAGCTATCAGTCAGGCCTGCCGAGAAATCATTGACGGCAAGTGGCACGAGCATTTCCCCATTGACATGGTGCAAGGCGGTGCAGGTACCTCGGTCAATATGAATGCCAACGAGGTGATTGCCAACCGCGCCCTTGAGATTATGGGGCACGAGAAAGGTGACTACCAGTACTGTCTGCCCAACGATCACTGCAACTGCGGGCAATCGACCAACGATGTCTATCCTACTACTATCCGCCTGGCACTCATCCGCATGAACAAGAAACTGGTGGCTGCCCTGACCGGACTCATCAGTGCCTTCCGCTATAAGGGTGACGAGTTTAAGGACTGCATCAAGATGGGACGCACACAGTTACAAGATGCCGTGCCCATGACCAGCGGACAGGAGTTCAACGCCTATGCCAACAATCTGGAGGAAGAAATCCTGAATCTGGAGCGCAACGTGAAACTGCTGCTCGAAATCAATATGGGCGGAACAGCCATCGGTACGGGCTTGAATGCCGTGCCGGGCTTCGCCAAGCTGTGTGCTGCCAACCTCTCGAAACTCACTGGCGAAGCCTTTGTCTCTGCCGCCGACTTGGTAGAGGCTACGCCCGACACGGGGGCTTACGTCAGTTATTCGTCAGCCTTGAAGCGTCTGGCTGTCAAACTCTCAAAGATTTGTAACGACCTGCGCCTGATGGCTTCCGGACCACGCTGTGGACTGAACGAAATCAACCTGCCACCGAAGGCTCCTGGCTCCAGCATCATGCCAGGCAAGGTGAACCCGGTCATCCCCGAGGTGGTCAATCAGGTTTGCTTCAAGGTCATCGGCAACGATACCACTGTCAGCTTTGCCGCCGAGGCGGGCCAGTTGCAGCTCAATGTCATGGAGCCCATCATCACAGTGTCGTTGTTCGAGAGTCTGATATGGCTGAAGTGCGCTATACAAACTCTTACTGAGGAGTGCATACTGGGCATCACCGTGAATAAGGAGCGTTGCATGGAGATGGTGAAGAACTCTATCGGCATCGTCACCGCCCTCAATCCCTACATCGGCTACAAGACTTCTACAAAGGTGGCCAAAGAAGCCCTTGAGACCAACCGTTCTGTTTACGACATCGTACTTGAGAAAGGACTCATGACTCAGGAGAAACTTGACGAGGCGCTTGACCCCAAAAACATGTTAATATCGCACAACTATACTGCAAAATAAAAGACCTATGAAACGATTACTACTACAAGCACTGACTACCCTATTCATGTTCCTTATCAGCGGAACTGTCTGGGCAGACGATTTCACCGTAGAGCGAGCCGTCAATTTGAGCCAACTCGACTCATGGGCCGACATCAGCCAGTTCCAATGGCAAGTGATTGATCACGCCATTCAGGACAACAGTGAGGAAATGGATGCCCTCATCAACCTGTTCTACGACCCGGCTCCCAAAGACACCGTGGGTTTCTACAACCAGATCTATGCAGCGCGCGACAACCAGTACATCGTGCTGCGCTTAGACAAGGCTCAGAGCAATAGGCCTTTCTACGTGCGCGTCACGGTTGTGAAGAGTAAGGATGACCCCTCGCAGAACTCGTCGCGACTGTATGCCGTAGATAAATACGCCTACATCATGCCGCCCATCGGCGAGATGCAGCTGGAGGTGAAGATATGGCCGCGGGACGAAGGCGAAGAGATGGCGAAGACCTATACCTTCAACAGCCATAGCTACGGTTCGATGTCGCTGCGCTCCGTGATGTTGGACAAGAGCCGCATCGTGCCGGGCAACTACGACCTGCAGCTCATCTACTACGACGAGGATACTGAGAAGAGTGACACCACATATATCCCGAGTCTGGTGACCGATAAGCTGTACACCTTCTATACGTACAACAATGGAAAGCTCAAGGAGGCGTACATGCGTTGTGACAATTTCAAGCGCATCAAGCTGAGACCTGAATGGTGGGCCGTGGATGCCGTCACACATGTGAACGACAACAGCGTGACGGTGATGTCGGGTGATAAGATGCCCTACAACCAGCACAAGCGAAAGGACGCACCGAACCCCACCTATCTGGACTCGCGCCTGTTCTCCCACCACGATACGCTGTGGGTGAACCTCTATTTGGACAAAGTTCGCTCGACGGAAGTGGACGGACTGACCATGCACGCCGTGCTGGCCGACTACGACAACAACCCTAAGGGCGACAACCTGCTGACATGGGGCAAAGACCCCAAAACCAATCGTCTGTACGTGCTGACCGACGGCGAGCCCGCCACCATCGAGTGCTATCGCGACGGCTTCCTGCCCAAGCTCTGCATGTATCCCGGTTCCTACGACCATATCACGGGTATCATCAGCGGCGAGTCGGAAGAGGTTGACATCTACCTGGAACCGATTGCTGCACCCATCACGTCGCCTACGGTAACCACCGCGGTACTCTCCACGCTGACACCGACCATCGACCTTCGTGGCGGCAAGTATATCTGTGACATTCAGGAGAGTGACATCCTGCCGACACCGCTGACGGAGACCGTCTTCTACGACGAATATGCCTCGCACAAGGACACCGCCAAGATAGCGAATGGCATAGAGTACGACAATTATGCGGCTATGGAGGTGGCCATCGTTGCACCGAATAACGTGCCGAACACCAGCGTCGTCTCGCTGAAAAAAGTCAAGGGCGCTGAGAAGAATGACATCAAGACGGACAATCTGACAGGCGACTCGAGGGTCATCTACAGCCCCTTGTACGACTACAGCTACTGGACCTTGCGTTACGACCTGAACGGGTATCTGGACGTCAACAAATCGGGACGTCCCGCAGTAGCCTTCGACGGTACGGAGGTACGTCAGTTGCCTATTCTCGCCAATGTCTTCCTCGATACTGATGATATGAAGAAGCAGATGGAGAATGCCGCTAATGAACGTATGGATCCTAAAGACTCAGGAGACAAAGCCGAGAAATGGATGACCGAAAAGGCTCCTGCTGCAGGCATGAATATGTCTTTGAAAATACCCCTGACGCCACCGCTCTACACACGTTGGGGTTTTTCGGCTGATTTGTTTAAGGCTAAGAAAATCACAGTGTCCTATGCAATAGGTGCCGGTAAAGAGTTCGATTTCCTCGATAAAGACAAAGAACCCGATGCTCCCAAAACAGACCCACCATCGTATTCTGTTACTTCTTCCACTTACGAGGAAGTGGGATATGAACACACTGACGCCAGCGATATAGCTAGTCCAATAGCTGAATTCTTAGGAGGCAACGGGATTGAAAACCCCAAAGAAAAAGATCCTAACAAACTGATTCAGGCGCAAGCCGGATGCGGAGCCTTTATTGAGCAGTACAACCAACTCGGTTTGCCCTTGACGTCCGTGTTTTCAAGCGATGGGGATAATTGGGCACAGCTTTTTCTGGGGCTGGAACTTGTGGATGAGGTAAGTATTCGAGCCAATGCCAATATCGGATTCTCCTGTCGTATTGACTTCATGAATGCTTTAGCAGCGTTATGGCCCAAACCCAAAGTTGGAGAATCCTGGGCTACCAAAGCGTCAAAATGGTTCGGCAGCAACAAGATAACGAAGGCCCTCAATGATTTCTTCGGTGTGTCCATCGGTGCTAACGCCGGAGCCATGCTCAACGCGTCGGCAGGTATCTTTGCGTTCCACAACCTGGACGATTCTTGGGCTCCATGGAAGAACCATATTATCGGCTTCAGATTCTCAGGACAGGCGTTCTTCAACCTGAAGCTCAAGGCTAAGATAGACGCCATCATCGCAGGTGCCGAAGGCGGTGCCAGTCTGGGTGCCGGCATCAATTTCAAATATGCGGGAGGCAGCCGACTCGACTTCAGGAATGGTTTTTCGGGCAGTGCCTATAGCTGGTATGCCGGTGTGGGACTCTACTACAAGGTGAAGTTCTTGGGATGGAGCAAGCATGGAGAGTTCCAAACTGGTCGCCTGAATGCAAAACAGGAACTCATCAAGCCGAAGAGCTACAAGAATCCGTTCGACCCGTACTTCACATACTACCTGAGCGACCTCGACGACCCGAGAGACAAGCCTGCCAACAATATGCTGCGCAGGGCAAACCCGGAACTGCCCGGTATGTTCATGACCAATTACGTAGACTATGACCAGCCTGTGAAATTCGTTTCGGGAGGCGACAGCGTGATTTATCAGGTCAGCTATGAGAACCCCAACGACTATGCTATCGAGGTGGCATCGTCAGGCGATCCCGTCCCCCTCTCGGACACTAGCGTAGGCGGTTGCAGCGATTACGACGCCGCTTCCGTGCCTGGCACCGACCTCGTGGTGATGGAGCAGGCGGTAGGACAGATTGCCCAGGAGGACTTGGAAGACAGCCTGCACCTGGACGAGACCGTGAAGCGTGCCAGCCGAGTCTATAGCCTCTATTACTCGAAGAAGAATTCAGGCAAGAAGTGGATCAGACCCAAACCCGTCTACAGCTCTACCGAGACCGCATCCTTCAAACCCCGTGTGGCACTGGCCGAAAACGGTACGGGTGTAGCCATCTGGCAGGAGGGACTCCTCGATAAGGGTAGCTGGGTGACAGCGAAAGACACCACAGACCTCGCCGACCTCGTGATGACCGGTAACTTGATGATGTCGCGCTTTGACGGCAACGAGACCTGGTCGGCACCTGTGCCGCTGATGGCCGTTGGCGAGACATGCATACTGAAGGACTATCGCGTTACCTATGACGGCTCGACGGCATTCGTCGTTGCCCGCAAGAGTGACGGCACGAAGAACGAGAATGTTTGTATGACCGTCGATGCAGTCAACAATATCACGTCACACGACGTGGATCAGAGCGACGTCATGATGAATCTGCGCCGTGTGGGTAACCACAACCTACTGGCGTGGACCAGCCAGCCTGACTCGCTGTCCAATAGCACATTCTTCCAAGTGAAGAGCTACGATATGAGCGGAAAGCCTGATCAGGGCATCAATACGTCGCTCGAGCTGGAGAATACGGACGTGGAAGACTTCCGCATCATACCCGACCTCGAGGCCAAGTCGCTGGACAATGTGGCGCTGCTGTGGCGTGAGACGAAGTTCGCGCAAGACAGCACGCTGATTAGACTACGTGCCGCACGTCTCGTGCCCAACAAGGACGGCGGCTTCGGTTTCGGTACACCCATCACTGCCGTACAGATTAAAGACAACAACGACATCTATGGTTTCGACGGCTTTATGACCAAGGAGAAGATTCAGGTCTGCTATGTGGCTGCTGACTCTCTGGGCAACTCGCAGCTGAACAAGACGGCAGCCTACTTCGGCAACGCCTTCAACTACACCATTGCGTTCGACAACGACAACAACCAGGGCTTCCAGTGCGACAAGAACGAAATCAACCTGCTCGTCACCGTCAATAACTACGGTACATCGACCATCAGCGAGTGTGTGCTGACGGTAGATGACCAGCAGTATCCGCTCAACATGACGATTCCCGCTGGAAACTCGGCCCAGCAGCGCGTCACTATACCCTATACAATAGGTAAGGGCGTGAATACGGTGCTCGACGTGAAGTACGACGACGTCTTGGGCATTCAGGAGCAGAGCTATGCCCGCTTCCAGGCTCGCCGCCGTGCACGTAAGAACGGTATCCTTCGCCGTACGGCTGAGGAAAAGGCCGAGGATGGTGTCTACGAGCAACAGACCCAGACGTTCTATCCCTATCATCCGCGTCTGGAGTGCTTCGTGGCTGCCCAGCACGTTAACGAGAATGGCGACAACCACATTACCATCTGTGTGCGCAACTACGCACGACGCCAGTCAGGGAGTGACTTCGCCTACATCGTGGGACTCAAGGAGAATGCGCACAGTCCTGTGGTTTACATCGGTGGCGGTGAAGGCCACATCAAATACGATACCAAGATGATATTCAACAAGCCCGAAGATGTGAAGGGCGATGGCGGATGTATGAATGACTGCGGCAGCTACCGCGCAGGCTACGTCACCATTACCGTTCCCAATGTCACGGAGAAGAAGGAGATGTATGTGGGTGCTACGCTGGTCTACAAGGATCCCAAGTCGGGCTGGTATATGCAACTCACTCCAGACCTCAAATCGGCCAGCAAGAATGGTACGGTAACGCTCTATCCGTCAGCGGAGGTGGTATCTGTGAAGAATATCTACAACAACGACGACGCAGGCGTCCACATGCGTGTCAGCCGTCAGGGCAGCAACCTGTTGGTAACGGGTGCCGAGCCGCGTCAGCAGGTGCGTCTCTATCAGGCCAACGGTGCCATCATGGGCCGCCAACAGGCTGACGAGAACGGTCGCGTCACCTTCACAGCACCTGGCGTCAGCGGGGTAGGACTGATCTCCACCGACAAGGAAACCGTGAAATTTGCTTATTAAGTAAAAAGATGATGAAAAGAAGAAATATGAAAAGAATACTGTTTGCTGCCGGATGCTGGCTGCTGGCTACGACTGCCATCATGGCACAGACCCAGCCCGAACCCTGGGACGGGTCGATATCGGGTAGTTTCAAGAAAGAGGGGAAGACTATCTTTATTGATTGTCCTGCTGACCTTGCTGCACTGCATAAGCTGTGGAATGATTATGACGATGGCGACCAAGGCTATAAAGGATGGACCATCAAGCTGAGGGCCGACCTCGATATGAACAATCGTAACTTCAACGGCCATACCATCGGATGGAACGACGACAACAAGTTTGGCGGAACATTCGACGGACAAGGGCACATTATCAAAAACCTGAAAATTGAAGGAAAGGACGACAATCGTGGACTCTTCGGCAAGATGGACAACGGCAGAGTCAAGAACCTCAAACTGGTGAATGTGGACATCCGTTGCGGCGACGGTGACGACTGTCACATAGGCGCTATCTGCGGCCAAATGTTCAACCACAGCACCATCGAACATTGTGCCGTGGTAGGAGGTAGCGTGAGGCAGTACGAAAGCGGCAACGACGAGTTTGGCGCCATCTGCGGCTATATGACCAACAACCACAATACCATCGAATATTGTTATAGCGACATCACCGTAGAGGCCGATTCGCAGGTCGGTGGACTGGTGGGTAAGATAGAGAAGGCAGACGGTAGCAACACCTCGGGCATCTATCACTGCTACTTCACCGGAAAGGTCATCCATCATGGCAAAACATACTTCGCTTCCATTGCCGGTGAGCGTTATAGTCAAATTCTGCAGAATAATTTCTACCTCTACCGCGATGATGGTGTGAAAGGCACTGGCTGGGATGAAGGCAGCTCCGACCCCAGCGGTGCCGAAATCAAGCCGTGCACGGAGGAAGAGATGAAGCAACCCTTCTTGTTTAGTATATATAATGATAAATACACCCTTGAGAGCGATGAGTATGTCTATCCCTTCAACGGCTATCCTGAACTGAAGGTGTTCCTGCGCTATGACGTAGGCGACAGCTTCTACGTGACCAATGCAGGACACATGGGCGAGAATACCGCCGACTCCATTCCCGGACATGTCAGAATCGTGACGAACGGCAAAAGTCCCTTTGGCGTCACGCTCGAGAAGGCTGGTGCCGCTACGGCGAATACTGACTTCGTCATCAACGACACCTTCACGCCTTACTTCAACGACAAGCAGCAGCTCAAGACGGTCGGACTCGGCAGCAATGTCTTCGAGAATCTGGGCGAGGTGAATACTGTCACCATACCTGCTGCCGTCGATTCCGTAGCCACTCCCCAGCGCCATCATGTGCAGAAGGCCTTTATCCTCAACGGCAATGCTTCGGAGGGTGGTGTCAAGGACAACGTCCTCTATAGCCTGAAGACAAGATACCTCCTCACGGCGCCGAAGACGCTTACGACGATGACCATCCATCAGGAACTGGCAGACGACATCGCGGACTACGCCTTCGAGAATATGTCGGCTTTGAAGACTCTTTATGTCGACACCTACACACCTGCAGGAACGCTGATTGACGACAAGGATAACAAGGCACCCACGATGACGATTCATGGCACCAAGGAAACGGTCTTTGGCGGTTGTCCGGACGACCTCGACATTTTTATCAAGGACGGCACCACCAACCAGCTCATCCTGGGGAAACAGAGCTCGCAGGGATATGGTTATAGCAATGCAGACGTATGGAAGTTGTTCTATTCCGTCTGGGAGGATAAGAAAAACCACATGTTCTCCTACTTCCCCGTCAACCGCAATGCCGGCCACATGTCTACACTGATGCTCGGCTATCCCGTGGAACTGCCCGAGGGCGTGACGGCCTGGTGGGCACGGTCGCTGAACAACGGGCTAATCACCCTGCAACGGTTGGGCACCCAGATAGTGCCTGCGCTGACGCCCGTCTTGCTGACCTACGAAGGGTCCGGGCCGCTCTATCTGTCGCGTTATGAGGGTGGCGATGCCGGCGCAGCTACCCACTATGAGGGCAATCTCTTCAAAGGCAGCGTAGACCCCGGCGGACACTCGATGACGTCGTCAGAAATGAAGAGCAACTTCTTCACCCTCGGGCGACCGACGGGCGACAGCTCATACGAACATCTTGGCTTCTACCCATACCATCCCAAGAACAGCCTCCTGCCGTCCTACGTGGCCTGGATTGCCAAAAGTGATATCCCCGCCGAAGCACCGCTGCTGATGGATTTCAGCGACGATGCCGTCACAGATATTGCAAACACTGTCAACTCTCAATGGTCAACCGTCAACTCTCTACAGGTCTTCACCCTGCAGGGTGTGCGCATAGACCCGTCGGACATGCAGAAGGGTACTTTGTATATTATAAATGGTAAGAAAGTAATCATGAGATAAGCTTATGGAGAAGAAAACATATATCACGCCCGACACCCACGTCGTCGTCATTCCCGCAACGACACTACTCAGCGCGTCCTTGACCAATGTCCCATACGATCCGAAAGGTTCAACAGGGGAAGCCCTGTCCCCATTCCAAGAGCTTGACATGGACCCCGACGTGAGAGAAATTCTGTTCTAACCTCCTCTGGCCAATGTGCGTAACAAACGAGAATTATGATTATAAATGGTTTATGTGTTGATTA
>OCTX011928800.1_pt1 | contig 17309 bp, 16 predicted proteins | sample 1539691 | NCBI WGS metagenome assembly OCTX01 (sample SAMN02144231, study PRJEB22623) | gut metagenome | biome: sheep rumen | host: Ovis aries | place: New Zealand | reverse complement strand
AGGGCTACGATGTAGTCATCGGCTCGCGCTACACAAAAGGCGGCAAGACTGAAGACGCTGTTACATCAAGGATCATGTCGCATATCTTAAACGGAGTCTTCCGCCTCGTCACAGGTGTTAAGGCGAAGGATCTGTCGACTAACTTCAGAATTTACCGCGCCGATGTCCTTCACGAGATTACTCTTACATCCGTAAACTACGATGTCCTTGAAGAAGTCCTGCTTCTCATGAAGATCAAGATCGGCAAGGACTTTAAGGTCGGTGAGATCCCGATCACCTTTAATAAGAGAATCGCGGGAGAGTCCAAGAGAAGACTCATCCCGTTCATCATAAGTTATCTTAAGACGATGTTCCGTTTGATCGGAATCCGTATAAGAGGTTAAGACTCTTTATACGCTCCGAGGAAAGTGAACTCGTTCGGCTCACTATCGAGCTGACACAGAAGATTAATGAATTCCTCTGAATAGACCGAAGCCTGTACATCGAGGTAGAACATGAACTCGAAGTCTCTTCCTGTAATCGGACGTGACTCGAGCTTGGTAAGGTTAAGTCCGAGCGCGGAGAATCTCGCGAGCAGGTCAGACAAAGATCCCGGAGTGTGTCCGAGAGAGAGCATGATCGAAGCCTTATCGGCACCGGGATAGATCTCGAGATCCTTACAAATTACGATGAACCTCGTGTAGTTGTGATCTGAATTCTGAACACGGTCATTCATCACATCAAGTCCGTAGAGCAACGCGCAGTCAGGAGAGGAGATGGCAGCTATGTCATCGCGATCACTGTTCGCGACCATCTGAGCTGCTACAGCAGTGTTTGCAACTATATTGACCTTTATATCCTGATGCTCACGAAGGAACTTACTGCACTGACCGATAGCCTGAGAATGGGAGTAGACTTCTTTAATATCTTCAAGCTTAGTCCCGGGCTTGGCAAGCAGGCGGTGTGAGATCTGAAGCTTCATCGCACGCACGATATGGAAATTATGTGAATTCATGAGGTCGTACACCTGAGTAACAGAGCCGTAGGAGGAGTTCTCGATAGGGAGCACACCATACTTGCAAAGCCCTGCCTCTACTGCGTGGAAGACACCGTCGAAAGTTCTGAAGTACATTATATCTGCATTCGCGAAAAGCTTATCCGTAGCAATCTGCGAGTATGCGCCTTCGATACCCTGGCACGCTACGAAAGCGGTGTCGGGGAAGATGGAGGGTGTGTTCTCCAAGGCAGTCTTTATGGTCTTATCGAGATTAGAAGCGTTAGGTGTGTGTGAAGATGTATAAGAATGAGACAGCCCGTACAGAGTGCGGAATAAGGTCTTCTCGAGAGTAGTCATTGTAGCATCGTTCTCCTCGTTCAATGCATAGACGAAGTGTCTCTCGTAATCTCTGGGTGCATCCATGCGGATTCTCTGAGAAACGAGTTGGACGATCTGTTTGTCGAGCTGTTCTGGTGTCATTGTAATGTCCTCCGTTTTTGTAGATAAGAAAAGGTCCTGCAGTCTTCACCGCAGGACCTGTAACTATCTTCTAAGTTAATTATTCTTGTCGCTTTTCCCGCAGTGAAATCTATCTGGTCTTTGTAAAGAAACCAAATCCAAAAAAGAAATCAAAGCTTGTAAACGACTTTCTGTTCATGTCGGTGATTATAAACTTATGAACATAGCATTTCAATAGGGAATTTGTCTTTTGCTAACTGCAAAGCAAGAGTTTATAATTATCTCCTATGCACAGGAAGATTAATTCACATTGTCATATATATCCGGAAGCAATCGCTGAGAGGGCGGTGCAGGGCATCTCTGATTTCTACGGAATCAAGATAGACCTTAACGGTCAGACGGATGATCTTATCAAGGACGGCTCCAAGGTCGGTGTCGTTCATTACCTCGTTCATTCTGTGGCAACTAAGCCTGCACAGGTAAGAACGATCAATGAGTTCATAGCTTCTGAAGTTAATAAGCACCCCGGAGTTTTCACGGGCTTCGGTACTCTTCATCCTGATTCTGAAGATCTCGAAGGTGACCTCAAGCATCTTCTGGGACTCGGCCTTAAGGGTGTTAAGATCCATCCCGACTTCCAGTTCTTCTCTTTGGAAGAAGACAGAGCGATCCGCTTGGGAGAGCTTGTAAGGGAAGCAGGACTTCCGATACTTACTCACTGCGGTGATTTCAGATATAAGCTTTCTAACCCCGATCAGCTTAAGGTATTCCTTGAGAAGCTTCCGGGACTTACGGTCATCGGTGCGCACCTCGGAGGCTGGAGCGTCTGGAGTGATGTTGAAGAAAAGATAGCAGGGAAGTACGATATGTATGTCGACTGCTCTTCCTGCTTTAAGTTTATGGAGAAGGACGATGCCGTAAGGCTTATAAGAAAGTTCGGCGCAGATAAGGTTCTGTGGGGCACTGACTATCCCACATGGGACCACGTAAGTGAGATGAAGCTCTTTGATGAGCTCGGTCTTACCGAAGAAGAAAGAGCGAAGATCCTCTACAGCAATGCTGCGGCTCTTCTCGGAATTGAAGGATAATGGCAGAGTACATAACTACAAATGAAGCGCAGACACAGGCCATAGGCGAGAAGCTTGGGAAGGCGGCGAAGCCCGGCCAGGTATTCGCGCTCGATGGCGACCTCGGGGCGGGTAAGACCGTAATGACAAGAGGCATCGCCCGCGGTATGGGCCTTAACGCAGACGACGTGTGTTCTCCTACATTCACGATAGTAAACGAATACGATGAGAACGAAGACGGAAGCCCTGCACAGGTGCCGCTTTTCCATTTCGATACGTACAGGCTTGGCGGGAGTGACGACTTCCTTGATGCCGGGCTTGATGAGTATTTCGACAGGGGCGGAGTGTGCGTGATCGAGTGGAGCTCCGTTATTGACGACCTGCTCCCGAAGGATACCGTGAGGATAAAGATCACGGGCAGCGGCGAGATGAGAAAGATAGAGGTTACGTGATGAAGATACTGTGCTGTGACACTTCCAACAGTACTTGCTGTGCAGGCATATACGAGGAAGGCCGTGAATTAGGCTACGAGCTGTCGCTCGAGAAGAAGACACACTCCGAGACGTTCATGCCTCTGGTGATGCGCGTTTTTGATGAGTGTAAGCTTACTCCTAAGGATATGGATGTGCTCGCAGTTACGACGGGTCCCGGCTCTTTTACGGGTATTAGGATAGGCCTTTCTGCGGTAAAGGGCATGGCTCTCGCTGCGGGTCTCGACGTTATTCCTGTGTCCTCTTTGAAGGCTCTTGCCTTGAGTGTGGAGAACCTTGCTTCAGCTCCTGAGGATACTATCATCGTGCCCTGCTTCGATGCTCGAAATGACCGCGTGTTTGCAGCAGCTTACGACGATGCTACAGGGGAGATGCTCGTAGAAGACGGCGCGTACTTTAATCAGGATTTTACTGAGCTTCTTGAGAAGGTTCCGGATGCTTGTGAGAAGCAGATTCTTGTAGTCGGAGACGGTGCAGAGACAGTGCATAAGGCGTTGTTCTTCACGCATAAAGTTCAGTATGCATCCGGTGCCGTGATACTTCCCAAGGGCATCAATTCTGCAGCACAAGGAGTAGAGCCCGTCAACGGAGCGGCGGTGAAGGCTTCGTATTGCGCAGTTTCCAGAGCGGAGAGATATCACAATTGAGTGAGATTAGGATCGATCATATAACCAAAGAAGATATCGAAGCGATAATGGCTCTCGAGAAGACCGGTATCGCGCACCCTTGGACTTCTGACAGTATAGAAGGCCTTATCAACGATAATGACAAGGCGGGGCTTAAGGCAGTTCTCCCTGATGGTACACTCATAGGCTACATCGGTGCAGCTTACGTTCTCGACGAGGCTGAGATCGGAAATCTGTGTGTGCTTCCGGAGTACCGCGGTAAGGGAACGGGGCGTAAGCTTCTTTCTTCCATGACAGATTATCTTAGAAGTAAAGGCTGCAATACGGTATTTCTCGAAGTGGAGGATACTAACGCGCCTGCTATAGCTTTATATGAGAGTGCAGGATTTGTTAAGTACAATCAGCGTAAGGATTACTATGGATCCGGACGCGACGCTCTTATGTATAAGCTGACTTAATTACCAGATCTCGATTACCATAAGATCGCCTGAGACGAATACCACCTGACCGTACGATGCGAAGATACCGGAGTTATCCAGTCCGCTGTATTTGCCGCGCTCGAGGTCACCGACGATTACATACTGAACGTTGTATTTCTTAAGGAGCTCATATACGGCCTCAGCGTCGTTGCTTGTATACATGGTATCGATATCGGTGTGACGGGGCGTCAGATACAACTCCCATACATCCTGATCAGGATCTGATACGAGAAGGTCTGTCTCAGGATCGACGATGCCGTGGAATCTCCAAAGCCACTCGTGTGTCTGCCATCCGCATACTGAAGGAAGGCCTGTATAAGCGGAAACGATGTTGTAGTCTGTATAGCTTAATCCGTAAGCTTCGAGAATGACGGGAGAGCCCGTTACCTCTTCATTGAACCACCTGATACAAGCATCGTAATCAGCAAGGTTTCCGGGGCGGACGTTGTTCACGTAAGGACTCGTGTAATCCGCAAGATATGCCACTCCGTCGAGCGTCTTATAGCGTTCTGTCTCAAGTCCTCCGCCGTTACGCTGCTTCAACGAAGGAAGCGTGTAATGCGCAGGAATCAAAAGGAAGAAACAGAATATTATCGACAGGATGAAAGTGATCGTGCTGAAGTTGCCGTCACGGTTGGTCATGAACATAAGTCTGAAGATCGCGTATACCATGCAGATAGACAGAATGATGAACGCGGCATACGTAAACTTGAACATCGTGTTCGAGCGAAGATAACCGCCCGTGTAGATGTCGCGCACATAGAAGATCTCAGGCGCGATAAGAAGCAGAATGCCGACGACTGTGCTTCCGGACATGAGTACATCGATAGGGTTGCGCTCCTTAAAGAATTTCTCGATGGGACTGCCGTAAACGGGGTCTGTGTGAGAGGCTTTCTTGCCTTTGCGCTGTGAGGGGGCGTTCTTAAAGATGATTACGAATACTACAAAAGTAACGCTTATTATCACATGCGTGCCCCACAGTATGAACAGCTGGTACAGCGACGAGTGGTTGACGCAGGGCGCGATCTTGTTGCTTATCATGTCGAAGTTCGCGTTGAAGGGCAATGCCACAACAGAGCCCACAGCGAAAAAGAAAGACATACCAGCCGCGGTTCTTGTAAGGGCTGAGGGAAGCTTTGACGCTACTGCCAAAGATATGGCGAAGAGCACGATCTGCAGTACAGTGTGAAGTACCGGGATGTAAGCGCTTACAAGGTAGATTCCAAGTATGCCCGCGATCTCTACGGCAAACAGGATCGCTCCGAAGATACTTGTGAATACCGGTGTCCTGTAGGTGTTGATTACAAGAAGCAGCATCGAGCCGAAGATGAAGTAGATAAGGAAATCCCAGTAGTTGGTCATCTGGCAGACGCCTACGAGTATGGCTGCTGCGATGATCTCAGGCAGAAGAAGATATCTTGCTTCCTCGATGAGCTTATCCTTGAATCCTTCCTTAGATGAGATGACGTTCTGCATCAGCTCATAAGAGTAGACGCGGCTTATTAGTGATACTGCAAGTGCGAATATCAAAAGTACGACCATGGTCGAGCATACATGTGCGTGAAGATCTCCGACGAGATATGAGTAGAACGGGAACTCTTCGATGGTGTAGTCGCCGCCGTTCTTTATGCCTTCGATAAGTGATGAGTCGGGGTTATATCCGATGTATCTCGTACTGTCAGGATAGAAGAAGTGATCTGTTCTTCCGACATCGATTCCCCACTCGTAGAACAGCTCCAGCAGTCCGTTGCCGATGCTCTCCTCGTCGTAGAAGAATGAGTGCGAATTACCGAAGATGAATGCGGCAGCTCCTGTGAGTATGCCCGCGATGATCGAGATGAATCTGTTGCAGCGCATTCCGTGTTCACGTGCACCGTCGATGAGCATCTGGCCGATGCTGTAGCACATACAGAAAGGCAGTGCGATGGAATTGCACATGGCGATGTTGTACATGACGCCTGTCTTGATCATGGAAAGACGCGTGAGAAGTGCGTAAATGTACTGACCGAAGTAATAGTAGTTGATAGAGTATCCGGACAGCCACATGTCATTCGCGGGAAGATGAGAGTCTCTTACCATGGACATCATGAAGCCGTAGTCCATGAACTTCTCCTGCCCGTTGATATCGGGGTTGTAGCCCTTAAAGAAGCACAGCGCAGTAAGGATAAGAGCGAACAATGTCTCTTCGAATGCGATGTTCTCGATTGTGCCGGACTTGTTAAGTGTGTTGAGAGCATTCTCGCGCAAGCTCTTCGGGTACCAGCATGCGAAGGCAAGTCCCGCGATCGCGATAAGGATGAAGACGATATTAAGTCTTCCTATCTTGAGGTAAGTAAGCGTCCATATTGCAAGTGCAACTGATAAGATGCCGAGAGGTTTACCCAGAGTAAATCCGCCGCTTCTTGATGTAGGGAAGAGCTTAGCGGATAAAGGGTAAGCTGCAACTGCGAAGATAAGTACTGTGAACAGGAAACGAGCGACATTAACTGCGTCCTCTATGTTCATGAGAAAGATCCCGGGGCAGAAATATGCCACCAAAGGGATCAGCAAAGTGAAGAATCTTGCCGGATCAGATTGCTGTAATGATGACGTCTTCTTTGTGCTCATGCTCAGCTTTCTCTTTATCGACTATTCTGTTGCAGATGTCGTTGGCAAGTGTGGTTATGAGATCCATTCTGTTCTCCGGAGCCTCGAGTGTCGCGTGGCTAGTCAAAGCTGAGGAGCATACATAGATATTGTCCAGAGGCTCCGACAGATCAGTCTCAGGGAACTGCTCAGAGACCGCATAACGGACCTTGGTTATACGCCATGACTTGATGTCTGATTTCTTTATAAGCGGATACAGCCTTCTGTATGCTCGGAAGTACTCGTCCATGATCTTCTGATCTGACTCGACCCACAACGGATCGCTGATCTGACACTTGCCTACAAGGTACAGTATCTGTCCGCCGTAGTTCCTGTCGTTGATACATGCAGTGTGGTTGATGATCCTCGCGAAAGGTGTGTTGGAATTCGCAGGGAACTTGAGCTGTATATAAGCGTCGCTCGGCAGCTTCTTCATGAGAAGTGCGAGGCAGATCCTTGACTGATATGTAAGGTTCATCAGCTGATCTCTCGTGTTCATGGAGATAGGCAGGCCGTGGCTTACATTTACGAAAGTTCTGCAGGAGCCCGTGAAGATGACGTGGCGGCTCTCTACCTCGTATTTTCGCGAATCAGAGAGGACGCAGGAGGTAACATATGTGCCGTCTTCCCGGCGCGTGATCTCAGAGACGGAAGTGGAGTAGAGGATAGTGCCTCCGTTATCCGTAATAGTCTGTATGAGCAGGTTGATCAATGTCGCGAAGCCGCCCTCGAAGTATCCGACCTTCTTACGTGAAGCACGGCCGTACCAGAAGGCATCGTACCACTTGATCTTGCTGTCGATGCCGAGTTCCTTCGTAACCTGGTAGAGCGCCTTGTCCGTACGTCTCAAGTGGTGCGGCAAAAGCTCGATATACTCTCCGCCCAGGTGTGTGGACGCCATAAGACCGCCGGGGTACGTCAGCTCTTCTACGATGACGACTTCAAACCCGGCCTTGGAAAGTCTCATTCCGCACAGAAGTCCGGAAAGACCTGCTCCGATGATACAGACTTTACTCATAAGGTTATCTTTCTTGCCTCAAGATAGAATCTCTTCTCGAAAGCCTCGCCCATGGAGAATGTCTTTCTGGGGAATACGCCTTCTGTCTCAATTGTCTTAAAGAAAGTGTCCTTGCTGATGCCTTCAACGAGGATGCCGACTGCATCGCCTGTAGCAAGCTTTCTTACGGAGTCTTCTCCGTGAATGTAATCGCAGTTAAGCTCATACTTATCGATGAGCATCTGAACGGATCCTACGGGGAGCATGTGAGGAGGGTTATTAAGTGTAACCTTGATGTCATCGTTGCCCTCGGAAACTACAATGAAGCTCTGACCTTCCTGTGCGGAAAGATCATTGCCGAAGAACTCCTGGGCTTTGCTCATAAATTCGTCTTTGCTGATGCCGAAGATTACACGGTGGATAGGCTCGAAGTCGAGGCCCTTGTCGTGGATGTTTACTGCCTCTGCGAGAGCGAATCTTGCAGGGTGAGTCTTCTGCTGATCTTCGGGTACAGTCTTCTTTACGTTCTCCCAGTGTGCCTTGGCAGATGCCAGAGAGTGATTGCCGTCGCCCACAGCGAAAAGCAGACCGTCTGCACTTATAAGGGAACTTAAGTCTTCGATGATGCCCTCGGCTATATCGGAACCTGCGGGAGCAAATCTTCCTGTGATGTGTCCGGAACCCTGCATGAGATCTGTGTCATATACAACCTCAGGGTTATGCTTCAAAGCGTTGCTTATAACCTTGTCTTCCGGATCATCATAGAGAAGCATGATGTGGGGAAGTTCTACCTTGGCATTTGCTCTGATCTTTACGCGGGGAGGGATACGGCTTAATACTGTTCCTTCCGTAGCTCTGATAAGAGCCTTGTTGCCGGGAGTGAAGTCATAAGTCTCGAGATCTACTGCGAGCATGATGCCTCTTCTTGAAGGATGAAGAGATGTAGCTCTGTCAGTGATGATAAAGCCCTCGAGAGGCTTATCCCAGATGTTCTCTTTAGTATACTCGTCAATCTTGTCAGCGATTGCCTTAAGGTCGCCTTCAATCTGCTCCTCTGTCTCGAGTCCGAGCTTTACTTCGGGAAGCACGATTCTTAAAGCAGAAGGAGCATCGCCTACGAACTTATCGCAGGCATCCCAGTATTCGGGCTCTGATGTGAACTGATCGCAAGCAATGACTGCCCACTTCTCAAGGTCTGTTCCCTTGCGGGGCATAAGGATATCCGGTACCGCTACAGCGGGGATCTTAATTAATTTCATGTTGTTTTCCTTTGAAAGTTATTAATACACGCGTTATTTTAGCACGGGTCTTCGGATTATACGACAGTCTTTGTCGAAAATTGTCGTCATTTCGTAGGTGTTTTCGACAAAGAAACTTGCTACGCTTAAGTTGCCGGCAAAAATATACATGATTAAGGAGACAGATAATTATGGAAGATGAAAACAAGACATTAGAAAACATGAACGAGAATGAACTGGAGATGGAGCAGGAACCGCAGGAGGACAATACTGCAGTTGAATCAGCTCTTGAAGCAGCACACAGCACAGGTAATTTCCCTCCGGAGCATAAGGCGCCGAGTAACATCGGTAACTCCAGTGCAGGAAGTGCAGGAAGCACCGGCAGTGCAGGTGGGAACAGCGGTGAGAAGGGCAAGACCGACCTTAAGTCACTGGCGTTCGATACGAGTATCGTAGCTTATGGTTACATCAGAAAGCTGAAGAGTCAGGGCAACACTTCAATCGGAGATCTTATCTTCAGAGAGATCATGAACATGAATTGTGCTGCAAGCCTTGCATCGGAGTCGTTCGGAAGAGACAGATTCCTCGACTATCTTGAGAAGGGATTCTATTCTTCGGGAAGACTGCTCGTATATCTGGACTTCGCAGGTGCTGTCACGCCCGGTGATGGAACGCGTGAAGCTCTTATCGAAGCGGTAACCGGGGTGCACAAGATATTTGCAGCTTCTTGCAGAACGGTAAGATCTAAGCAGTATAAGACCTCACGAGACTTCGTCAACGTCTGATGAATTAACAAGCCTTTGGTATCGTAATGTGCCAAAGGCTTATTTTGTATATCAATAAGCATATATCGAATAACAATAAAAATATCTTGCCTTTCGATTCGTGACGTGCTATTATGACGTCGTAAGGGAGGCAAGATTTTTGTGAGAAAGCTTTGTTCGGTAATTCTGATAATGGCAATAACAATTTCCGTTGCAACGGCATGCGGGACGATAGCCGGTAAGCAAGTTTCCGTAAGTCCTGTCGACCGTGCCGGAACCGTTATAAGATGCGGTACCGACTATGATGCAGAAGATCTTTTCGAGGCGGAAGGTGCAGGGCAGAACGCGAACTTCAGGATATATGCAAGATGGATCGCAGTTCCCGATTATGAGATGTATGAGGGAATCGTTGTCTCCGAAGACGGCAGACACATTACGGTCGAAGAGAACCATGGGTATTTGTTGGTGCGCCTGTGCGTGTGGAATGAGGGCGAAGCGGGTTATGGAGGCATAAGCTCGTTTACGGCAGATGTGGAATAAGGAAGGGATACAGGGAGGAAGATATGAAAAAGACAGTTAAGATAATTCTTGCGGTCGTTGCAGCAGGAGTGGTGATATTCGGAGGACTGATGGTCTACGGAGTTTGGGATTATGTTCACAGGTGTGTGGACATCACCGTCAAAGATGAAGTCAGCTTCATAGACGAAGGAGAGTCTTATGCCATAGAAGATCTGTTTAACGTCTATCGCGCTGACGAGACTTGCGAGTACAGTCTTGATGTTACCTGGATGGACGGAAGCACGGACGGGATATCAATTGCTGACGATAACAGAAGCTTTACTGTTGTCGAGGGCACGGGCGCGCTTTACATATTCGTAAGTGCACGTAATTCCGACTCCCCCGAAGGAGCGGGAGAGAACAGAATAGTTGAAGTTGTAAGTGAGGATTAATTGTGAGAGGTATAACCCCTGAGGTCATTTTCAGTTATATAGTAGTTGGTTTCTTTGTGCTTGGTATTCCCGGCGCATTTACATTGTGGAATATCATCAACTGTGTTAACGGAACACGTAAAAGAAGGATACTTGCGGGTACAGGCACCATCTTTATCGGAGGTTTCTTTTATCTTCTTTTGCTTGCATTCTTTGATCCTGCTGGCGACTGGAATGTTCCTGTTTACCCTGACCAGACGCATTACATGATATCGTCGGAATACAGCCCGATTATTATTCTTCCTGCTATGTTAGGTTTTATCGGACTGTTTATCCTGCTGTACTGTAAGCCTGAGAATATTCCGCCTCTCGTGTCAGTGTTCTCGATAGCATCGGTGATTCTTCTTAATGTGATAAGTATTGTGTTTGCCATTCAGCTGTCGGCCAATTCAATCACAAACCTTCAGTTCTGTTTTTATATCTATCACTTTAATATTCTGCTAATCTCTGTAGACCTTATTAGGAATCATATGAAGTCTCAGGCGGCTTACTTAAGTTCGCGCAAAGAGGAGTTCGAGGACAGGAAGAATCTTATGTGGCTCTATATGAAGGTCACCAAGATGTCGCAGTATGCGCTTCCTGTATTCATGGCTTTGTTTTTTATAGCAGCGGCATTTGAGATCTTCGCGATCCTTGCAGGTCAGGGAGTCGATGCTCCGGTTAAGGCTTTTACAGATACAGCAGACTGGACATTCTCTCAGCAGACTCCGCCGCCTCCTATCGAATATGACGGCCATTATCTTTGCACTGTCGCAGCAGGCGGTCATAAGGAGATTGTTAAGCCCATAAGATTCGGAAGACGCCGTGGCGCGATAATCGTTGTTAACCGTCAGCTTTGCATCGCGAATGCCTTCGAAGAGTCGATCGCCGATCATTTTCCGAAGTTTCATAAGTGGATCCGCCATGTCTATGACACATACGGATATCCTTTGTCCAATGTCATTACGACGCAGGGAAGGGCAGATGTTGTTTACTTTCTGATGAAGCCTTTGGAGTGGGTATTCCTTATTTATCTCTATCTGACAGATCGCCGTCCGGAGGAGAGGATTAATAGACAGTACATGTTGTAATGGTGTACTATTAATAGTACCGATTACAAGGGGGCGACGTACTATGTCTAACACCGAATACTCCAAGCTTAAGCTGCTTTATCTTTACCATTACTTCAGGACTCATGTTGACTCTGAGACTGTTGAGGGTGGTACGACTATGAGCTCGATGCTCGCGTACCTTAACGAGAAGACAGGAACGGAGTTTGAAAGAAAGTCCGTCTATTCCGATATCTCACGCCTGAATCAGTTCGCGCGTTCGATGGGTTTCTGCAATGAATCTGACGACTGGATCTCTTTGGAAGGGAAGATGTATTACAGAGGTCAGATTGAAGGCGATCTTACTTCTGATGAAGCTAAGCTCATAGTTGATGCCATCAATGCCTCCGACTTTGTCGACAGCGGACTTACAGAGAAGATAAAGGCTATGTATCCTGCCTACTTCAAGAAGGAATACAACTCCATCGTTCCGCATGACGGCAAGATGGGACACAAGACCATGATGATGATCAACATCATCAGAAGTGCTATCGATGATAATCTTGAGCTTGTATTCGAGTATGGATATCAGGTCGCATCCGGCATCAGAGGCGCTTCGTTAAAGAGTGTTTCACCGCTCGGTCTCGACTTTAAGAATTCACATTACTATCTTTATGCGATTGACAACGAATACGTAAAGGAAGTTGAGAAGCCAAGAGATGCCATCAAATCCTACAGACTTGATAGAATGCGTAAGGTTACTCTCGGTAACGGCAAGAAGTATATCGCTCTGAAGGGCAACAAAGACGATATTCTTAAGGACTACGCGAAGGACTCTATCGGTGCTTACACATATAAGAACAACGAGGACAGATTCATTCAGATCACTCTGAGAAGCAATGACACCAAGATGCTTCTCAAGGCTTATTCCGAGATTGCTGAGAAGCTTAAGACCAAGCTCATATCAGATAAGTTCGACAGCGGAGAGGTTAAGTTCGGTGTTACTGCCGCGCTCGTCCCGACGTTCTTTCAGGAGCTGTTCCTTGTATCGATGTATAAGGGTGTAACCATGACCATCGACGATGAGGAAGTTAAGGCTAAGTTTAAAGAGCATCTTAAAAAGGCAGAGAAGGAGTGCATTTAAGCTCCTTATTAATTGCAATACGGGTGCAATCGTTTTATAATTCATAGGTTTAAAAGAAAAGGAGTTTTATATATGGAACCTCTCGGCTTAAATGAGATTAGAGAAAGATACCTGTCATTCTTCGAGTCCAAGGGACACTTGAGACTTCCGTCATTCTCGCTTGTACCTCAGAACGATCCTTCGATCCTTCTGATCAATGCTGGTATGACACCTATGAAGCCCTACTTCACGGGAGCCGAGACACCCCCGCGCAAGAGAGTTACGACATGCCAGAAGTGCATCCGTACTCCCGATATTGAGAATGTAGGTCATACATCAAGACATGGTACATACTTCGAGATGCTCGGAAACTTCTCATTTGGTGATTACTTCAAGGATGAGGTTATCCCGTGGGCATGGGAGTTCCTGACAGAGAATCTCGAGATCGAGCCTGAGAAGCTCTATCCTTCCGTCTTCCTTGAGGACGATGAGGCATATGCGATCTGGAGAGACAAGATCGGCGTACCCGAAGAGAGAATCGTAAGACTTGGTAAGGAAGATAACTTCTGGGAGCATGGTACAGGTCCCTGCGGCCCCTGCTCTGAGATCTACTTCGACAGAGGAATCGAGCACGGATGCGGCAAGCCCGACTGTAAGCCCGGCTGCGAGTGCGACAGATTCGTAGAGATCTGGAACCTTGTTTTCTCACAGTTCGACCGTCAGGAGGACGGCTCATACCTTCCTTTGAAGCAGAAGAACATCGACACCGGCGCAGGTCTCGAGAGAGTTGCCTGTGTTATGCAGGGTGTTGATAACCTCTTTGAGGTAGATACCGTAAGAAGAATCCTCGATACAGTCTGCAATATCGCAGGCAAGACATATAACGCGAACCACGATGACGACGTAGCTATCAGAGTTATCACTGACCACATGAGATCTTCCACCATGATGATCTCCGACGGCGTTCTTCCGAGTAACGAGGGCAGAGGCTACGTCTTAAGAAGACTTATGAGAAGAGCTGCAAGATTCGGCCGTCTCCTCGGCATCGAGAGACTCTTCCTCACGGAAGTTGCCGAAGTCGTTATCGATCAGAACAAGGACGCATATCCCGACCTTGCTGCAAGACATGACTACATCATGAAGATAATCGCTCTCGAGGAGGAGGCTTTCCACAGAACTGTTGCTTCAGGAACAGAGATCCTCAACGAGATGATCGAGAATGCAAAGAAGGAAGGCAAGGCTGAGCTTGCAGGTGAGGATGCTTTCAAGCTTCACGATACATACGGTTTCCCTCTCGATCTTACCAAGGAGATAGCAAAGGACGCCGGACTTTCCGTAGATGAGGAAGGCTTCAAGGCTTCCATGAAGAAGCAGAAGGATGCTGCAAGAGCTGCAACCAAGGAGAAGGTCGATACCGCATGGGGCGGAACATCCCTTCCTGCTGAGGTTACAGCCGATACATCCGTTACTGAGTACTTAGGCTACGATTCACTCGACTGTGATGCGAAGATCCTCCATATCATCAAGAAGGACGAAGAGGGCAACCTGTTCTCCGAGGATGAGGCGTTCAGCGGCGACGAAGTGATCATCATTCTCGATAAGACTACGGCTTATGCAACGATGGGCGGTCAGATCCACGACGACGGTGCCATCGAGGGTGACGGCTTCAAGGCTGTCATCAAGTCAGTCGAGAAGGATTCATCCGGTAAGTATCTCCATACTGTATCCGTAACAGAGGGTACTGCCAAGAAGGGCAATACCGTTACCGTTAAGGTATGCAAGAAGACAAGACTTTCAATTGCACGTAACCATACGGCTACACATATGCTTCTCGCTGCATTGAGATCAGTTCTCGGAACGCACGTCGAGCAGGCAGGTTCATTCGTAGGTTCCGACAGATTAAGATTCGACTTCAACCACTTCCAGGCAATGACTGAGGAAGAGATCGAGAAGGTCGAGTCAATCGTAAATGACGTAATACTTCAGGATCTACCCGTTATCACAAAGGAGATGAGCATCGATGAGGCTAAGAAGCTCGGTGCTATCGCGATCTTCGGTGAGAAGTACGGAGAGAGGGTAAGAGTTGTATCCGTAGGTGACTTCGAGAATGCATTTGACCTCGAGTTCTGCGGCGGTACACATCTTACATCCACGGCTCAGGCAGGACAGTTCAGGATCGTATCCGAGACGGGTATCGCTTCCGGCACGAGAAGAATCGAAGCCGTAACAGGTGCCAAGTGCTACGAGATGGCAAAGGCTGACAGGGCTTTGATCAAGGAGACAGCTTCCGTTCTTAAGGTCAACCACGACCAGATCGCTGAGAAGAGCGCTTCCGTTCTTTCCGACCTTAAGGCTTCACAGAAGGAGATCGCTTCCATGAAGAAGGCTGCGGCAGGCAACTTCGCTGACGAGGCTGTTGCCAAGGCAGTTGAGATCGGCGGCGTCAAGGCTGTAATCACGGCATGCGAGGCTGAGGATGCTCCCGCACTTCGTGATACTGCAGACAAGATCAGAGACAAGATCGGCTCAGGCGTTGTATTCCTCGCAAGCGCAGCTGACGGTAAGGTACTCTTCACGGCAATGGCTACCAAGGATGCCGTTGATAAGGGTGCTCACTGCGGTAACATCATCCGCGAAGCAGCTAAGATCTGCGGCGGCGGTGGCGGCGGAAGACCCGACATGGCTCAGGCAGGCGGTAAGGACGCATCCAAGATAGAGGATGCACTTAAGGCAGTAGAAGAGGCTCTCAAGGCTCAGATCGGAGGCTGATAACATGTGTTTGTTCTGCGACATCATCGAGGGTAAGATCCCCTCTAACAAGGTGTATGAAGACGATAAGGTTCTTTGCTTCAGAGATATCAATCCTGTAGCTCCGACACACGTTCTCGTTGTTCCCAAGAAGCACTATGATGATATCCTCGATATCTCTAAGGCCGAAGACGGTGCAGAGTATCTCGGTGCAGTTGCTAACGGTATCTCGAAGGTAGCTGAGGCTGATAATCTCGGTAACGGTTTCCGTGTTATCAACAACTGCGGTGAAGACGGCGGACAGACAGTAAAGCATGTACACTTCCACGTCATCGGTGGCGTAAAGCTTACGGAGAAGATGATTTGAATTCCGGTTTGACGGAACTTGAGAAGAGAACATTAATATACTTAAACTTCAGAGGTGAAGCATCTGAAGAACAGATTACTATGGTACGTAAAGCGATCGACGAGGTTAAGTCGGTCGCTCGTCCTGTTTTTACGGTCAAATATTATAAGATCGCCGAGTGTCCGATAGATTTGTCTTTTAACAGTCTCCAGTCGATGTTCGAGAAGGGCGGATCTGATTCGGTAGCTTTTCTTGTGTCGACTTTGGGGGTGTCGGTTGATAAGAGGGTTGACCGTCTGAAGGATTCTGATCCTGCGATGATGGTGCTGTTCGATGCGGCTTCTAATGCTTATATCGAAGAGGTGACTAACGAGTATCAAAGAAAGCTCGAGCTTAAGTCGCAGACATTCAGATTCGCCCCCGGTTACGGCGATGTACCATTGACGCTACAAAAGCAGATATTCGATAACATCCCCGAGATCTCGCGCATGGGGCTCACATTGGACGGCGGTTGCCTCATGCACCCGTTTAAGTCGATGACGGGAATCATCGGTTTCAGAACAGTTGAGGTGTGATAAACTATCGCCATGGCTAAGAAGGATATCAGAGAAATAATAGGTAAAGAATTCTTCGTGTTCGACGGAGGCTTCGGCTCGCAGCTTCAGTTAAGGGGAGTGCCTGCGGGAACCAACAGCGCCGAGATCAATGTCGACAGGGCAGATCTTGTATGTGCTATTCATACTGACTATATAAATGCAGGTTCAACCTGCATCGTTACCAATACATTCGGAGCAGACAAGTTCCACATCACTGACGATAAGATGCGTATAGAGCAGATAACGGCTGCTTGTAACAATGCGCGAAAGTCTGCTGATGAAGCTGATAAAGATGTCTATGTCTTCTATGACATGGCGCCCACAGGTAAGCTTCTGAAGCCTCTGGGCGATCTCGACTTCGAGGACGCTGTTGATGCGTTCAAGGATCAGGTGTTGCTCGCCCGTGATATCGTTGACGGATTCATCATCGAGACCATGACAGACCTTTATGAGGTCAAGGCTGCGATGCTTGCGATCAAGGAGAATACCGATAAGCCTTTGTTCGTATCGGTAACTTTCCAGGAGAACGGAAACATGCTTACAGGAGCGTCTCCTGAACAGGCGGTCGCTCTTATCCAGGGTCTCGGTGCTGATGTTGTTGCTGTTAACTGTGCACTCGGTCCTTCCGAGCTTGAGCCGATCATAATGAGAATGCTTAATACGGCAAGGATCCCGATGCTTGTTCAGCCTAATGCGGGACTTCCGAAGTTCAGAGACGGAGAGACTTACTACGACGTAGGTCCCGATGAATTCTCTG
>OCTX012282723.1_pt1 | contig 17310 bp, 9 predicted proteins | sample 1539691 | NCBI WGS metagenome assembly OCTX01 (sample SAMN02144231, study PRJEB22623) | gut metagenome | biome: sheep rumen | host: Ovis aries | place: New Zealand | reverse complement strand
GAAACGACTTGAAGTTTTTTATCTTTAGTTCTTGTAGCATATCTAAGAGCGAAATTACGTCGCAAAGATACGAATAATTTTCGTTCGTTGGTATCAAATTCGCCACAAAAACGAATTTTATTTTTAAAATTAGCATGATTTAACCAAATCTGATGATTAAAATATAGGATCATTCAGTTTTATAGTGCCTTTTGCTTATATATGCATATAATTTGTGATTTTTTAACCAAAAAATAGCATTTTGACTGTTGGCGTGATGGCGTCTGCCCTGGTATACCCGTTTTGGTGGTGTGTTTTTGAAATTCAAACATAAACCAATCCGTCATCTGTCACTTTTTGACGTAATATATTGATATTATTTGCATTATGAGTGACAGATATGTGTTTCATCTGTCACTTTCTGTCACTTTTGGGTGATTTTGGGTTTGAAGGCACTTTTCTGATAGTTTGTCGTAAGGGGAAGGATGGTTTGCTTACGAGTGAGCACCCTTTTGTCGGTATGTGATTTGGAGAAAAGTGCCTGCAAAGTGACGGTTTTTAGCCGAAAATCCATCAAAAAGCTAGTGAAAAGTGACAGATAGTGACAGATTGGTTGATAAAAATGATATTTATAACGCTTATTTTCAGTAAGTTAGAGAAAATAGTGACAGATGACGGATGATTTTCTATTTCAATTCAAAAAACTTGTTTGAAATATTGTATCTTAGCAGGCAAAAAGCCATTGAAATATGAAGGTAACGATATTCAAGCGCAAAGCTCAGGAGACTTGTCTGAAGTACACACAACTCCACCATGCGCTTAATCACGATGAGCGCATGGTGGAGCTGTTAACAGTAAGAGATGTTTTGCTTGCGGATAAAGTATCTCGTGAGGAAACTCTAAGTTAGTTTGGCAGGATCGGCTCGCCCATTTCTGAGGCTTCGGCATCCTTGTCGTTGAGCTTGAAGAGCATGAATTTGGGATCCTCAGCTGTGCAAGGTGTCCAAGCACCGTCTTTCTCACCGTTGGGATTGCTGTACTTGGCAAAGTTTGTCCAGTAAGTCAGCATTTTCTCAGAGAGATCCCAGTCGCCTTGGGTCCAGGGGCGCCAGCAGTGCTTCAGGCTCTTGAACACAAACCAGAGGTCTGATGAGTGGAAGGCCCCTTTCAGACGGTCGGTAATCTCAGGATGCTTGCCGTCGTCGGGCAATGGACGGGCAAACTCGTAGGCCCAGGCCTTTACGCCCTGACTCTGACGGACTTTGCAGAACTCGGCGATGCCAGGTCCCATCGAGCCCATATCATTGAGCGTGTAGCCAATCATATAAGGTACGTCGGCGATGCTCCCGTCGCGGGTAGCCTCGTCAAAACTCTTCAGGGATACATAGCCGTCGACAATCGGGCGCTGCATGATGATGACATCGCTCTTGGTGGCTGCGTTATAGATGGTGCCAACGGTGTAGAGTACCTCCGTAGAAGCAGCGCGAAGCTTGGCGAGATCCGTTAGTCCGGCCCAGTCCATCACCTTCTTGGTCTCTGCCTCAGCCTCCTGCAGGGTGGGGTTATAGGTGAAGAACTTCACGTTAGGCGTAGCCAGCTTTTCCTCCTCGCCGTCCTTGGCAGGGATATTGATGCCACCACCGCTCATGATGACAGCCTTGTGGAAGAGTCCGCGTGCCAATGGTGACTCGCAGAGCGTCTTGACGCTGCCTGCTCCGGCACTCTGTCCGAAGATGGTGACATTATCAGGATCGCCACCGAACTGCGCGATATTCTGCTTGATCCATTTCAGCGACTGGATCTGATCCAGGATACCATAGTTGCCTGATACGTGGTGAGGACTCTCTGCCGACAGTTCCGGATGAGGCATGAAGCCGAAAATGCCCAGACGGTAGTTGATGGAGACGAGTACGACATCCTTCGAGGCCCACTCCTGACCATCGAACTCGGGTTCTGATCCCCAACCCTCACGATAGCCGCCTCCGTGAATCCACAGGGCCACGGGCAGTTTCTTGTCGACATCGCCAGGGGCTTTGGTGTAGACATTCAGGTAGAGACAGTCCTCGCTGTAGGGAGCCTCGTCGCCGTAGCCCCATTCAGAAGCATAGAAGCCCGGATAGTGGACACCCTGATAGCCAGGATGGCCGAACTTGTCGCAGATGCGGACACCTTCCCAGGCCACGACGGGCTGTGGCTCTTTCCAGCGCAGATCGCCGATAGGCGGTGCGGCATAGGGTATACCTTTATAGACATATACGCCTGGATTCTCTGCCAGGACTCCCTGAATCTGACCGCCCTCAATGGTCAGAACAGGATTTTCCACTTTGGGCGCCGTGCATCCCAACATTGCCAACAGGGGCAATAAGAAAATTGCTTTCTTCATACACAATGATTTTAGTTAGGGTTATTGGTTTATTTGATAATGAATAGTTTATTGTTCCTGATGTACACGCCCTTCGAGGGATTCTTTACCCGCCGGCCGCTAAGGTCGTAAGTGACGTCATTGTTCATGGATGGCATTTTGACTTCTTGGATGCCGGTAGCTTCGCTTTCGTCGATGATGGCGTAGGTCTGGACATCTTCGAGCACCTCCCACTTAGAGAGATCGTCATGCTCGAAATCACCGTTGACGATGAGTTCAGTGCCCGTTTCCGCCTCTTTGCAGGTGACATCGTCGAAATAGATCTTTCCACCGATCCTGCCGCATTCGAACTGCAGTTTCTCTAAAGCGTATTCCGCGGTAAATTCCCATTGGTACTCTTGGAACAGCGGTGAGGGCGTGATATATTCCAGATACTGCAGTTCATTGCCGCCCTCGGGCTTGGGGCAGGTGAGGACAGGCCAGAAAATGCCGTTGCTGTTCTCTGACTTGATGGTGGCCTTCAGGATATAGGTCTTGCCGATGGTCGCAGGATGTGCCAGGATGGTGTTACACTGTCTGTCCCAGAGTTCCTCGCCTTCTTCACCATTATCGACCAGCAGCAGGCGGTTAGGCCCCATGTCTACAGCCTTGACAAAGAAATCTGTGGTATGTTCCTGTCCGAAGAAGTCTGTATAGTCTGCCATGACGGTTCCTTCTGCTTCTTTCTTGGCTGTGATGTATTGGCCTTCTATGTCAAAGTCGTCATTGGTGAAGGCAGCTTCGTTGGACAGCTCTTCCTGATGGCCGTCGGCGAAGTGGCCCCATAATGCCATCTTTTTGGTGCGCCCCACCCTTAGTTCCACATTGTCGACCTCATCCACGCTGTTCAACGTGTAGAAAGCTCTCAGGTCGTCGGATAGATTGTAATGGGGGTCGACTAAAGCGTCTCTGCCCATCGTATGCAGTGCCTGATAGGCATAGCGCTTGCCCATGATACGATAGCTTTCAGCCGTGAAATGCATCTTGTCTACCTGCGGCGCACAGCCGTTGGATGGTATAATGTGAGCAGTCGGAACATAGACAGGCAACCAGTCGATGACCGCATTGTTCAAGGCACAGGGGCTGTCATACTCCGTACCTACTACTTCACCTGCAAACAATGGAACGGTATCTGCACTTAAGTTCAGGTCTTTCAGCAGTGATTCGTAGACCTGCTTGACCTTTCTTGGCCATTTCCCGTCGCCGTTGTTCGACTCTCCCTGATGTAGCAGAATGCCTTTGATAACACCATACTGCTGGGCTTTCCTACCCATATCAACCAGTCGTTGGTAAGGATTGTTGTCATAGGCAGCAGCTGCTTCTTTGACGAAACCTGCCGTATCATCCAGATACTCTTCCACCTCGTCGGTCATGAAGCCTTCGATGCTGATGCCGCCGATAGCCACATTAACCACACCTATCTTAATATGATCAGGCAGTGCAGCTACCATTGTGCGGCCGAAATAGTCGGCTACACCCAGACAGCCGTTAGGTCTGGCGAGGGGCGGTGTAGCAGTATACCATTCTCCCATCGTGCGTCGCGGCTTGTCGAACCAGCGGGCTGCCATCATCTGGAAACGGGGATCGACATGCAGGTCTCTTTCTTCGGCGGTGGCAGCTCCTTCCATATTCGACTGCCCGAAGCAGAGGTAGATATAGAAGTTCGGATCAAAACCTATCACAACATTTGATACTTCCTCTTCGATGGCAAAGGTCTGTTCCCCCTCTACAACTGTCCACTGGGACAGGTCATCGCTTTCGAAGCTGCCATTGGCAACCATCTCGTCGTCTGTTCCTTTTTCCACACAGGAAACGTCGTCGAAGATCACCTTGCCACTGATGCCACCGAATTCGAACTGGATATCCTCGATGTCGAAAAAGGCTGTGACGTTCCATTCGAATTCCTGCAGCAATGAAGTGGGGACAACGGGGTCAGGGTATTGTATCTGTCCGTTATTGGCTAAGATTAGCCACATGGTTCCATCGGCGTTTTCCGACTTGATGTGTGCCCTGATGGTGTATGTCTTACCAGCTTTCATGGGCTGGATGAGCGTGGTGTTGCATTGTTTGGTCCAGAAGTCTTTGCTGGCTTCACCATTGTTGACGACAAGATAATGGTTTGGTCCCATATCCTTCGCCGTGACATTGAAAATCCTTGTGTGCCTATTGCCAAGGAAGTCTGTATAGATCGCCGCGACGGTTCCGGATTTCTCTGCGTCAGCCGTCAAGGTGTCACCAACCATCGTGAAATCACTGCTGAAGAATACGGCGTCATGGGATAGATCTTCACGATGACCGTCGGCGAAAGTACCCCAAAGTGACAGCACCTTGCTACGGCCTACTCTTATCTGTATATCGTCAACCTCGTCCAGACTGGTCAGTGCATAGATGTTTCTCTGATCATTCGGGATGGCATATCTAGAATCGATAACAGGCTCCTTCCCGAGTGCACGCAGGGCCTCACAGGCATAGCGCCTGCCCATGGTACGACAGCTTGAAGCCGTGAAGTAGGTATTTCCATCTTGTGCATCACAGCCTTTGGCCGGGATGACATGGGCAGTGGCAATAACCTCTGGGAGGACATTGATGACATTGTTGAAGACGGCATAGGTTCCGTGGGATTCCGCAGGAACCACTTCACCGGCGAACAACGGCACCTCATTGGCTTTCAAATCAAGGTCTTTTAAAAGTGACTCGTAGATGCTCTTCACCTTATTCAGCCAACCCTCATGTCCCATGTCCGTTTCGCCCTGCTGGAGCAGAATGCCCTTGATGACGCCCATTTCCTGTGCTTTCTTGCCCATATCGACCAGACGTTGGTAAGGTTTGTTGCCGTAATAGGCTAAGATGCTTTTCTCGCTATCGCTCATGTAATTGAAATACTCGTCAGTCTGGTTTGGTATATAGCCATCGATGGCAATAGAATTGAAAGCCACATTAACAACACCCACCTTTATCTCAGAAGGCAGGGCGGCAACCATGGTGCGTCCGAAATAGTCGGTGACCCCCAGTCCAGTCTCTTGTCTCACGATGGGTGGTGTGGCCGTATACCACTCACCTTTATTGCGGATGGGACTGGTGAAATCCCCGGAAGCCAGCATCTGGAAACGAGGATCGACATTCATGTCCACTTCCTCAGGCTCTGCATGACCTTCCATGTTGGACTGGCCAAAACAGAGGTAGATGTAGAAGTTCGGATCTACATCTGCCCTTAATCGGAGGGTAACAATCGTCGTGAGTGAGAGTATGAGCAGGATACGCTTCATGGGGATAGTTGTCATTGTTTGATATTTGTGTGAATGTGTTGATTTCCTCGGAAGAAGACGGGGATATATGCCTTGGTGACGGTTGTCGTCACGTATTGTCCGCCAGCGTAATGTTGTCCTGTATGATAGTCTGTCCAACCTTCTTCGTTCTTTGGCAGATAGGTCTTCCAAGAGGTGACACCAGGTTCCGTGACGGGATTGATGAGCAGGGCAGGACCAAACATATATTCATACTTTTGCTTCAAGGCCTCAGGGTCGTCGGCGAAGTCGAAGACCAGCGGGCGCATCAGCGTGCCCCCCTGTTCCGCAATGGCTACGGCACAGCTGTCGATGTAGGGCTTCAGGCGATAACGCTCCTTCAGACAATCCGCGATGATGGCTTGTGCCTCGGGGCCGTAGTTCCAGGGCTCTGTGTTGCTCATGTAGCCATGAACACGCATCAGCGGCAGATAGACACTCGTCTCTATCCAGCGGAGCATGCGCTCGATGTAGGCACTATCCGTATATTGATCCTGTGGACGGAAGAAACCGCCTGCATCATAGGTCCACCAGGGGATACCTGCGGCCTGTAAGCCGAGTCCTGCCGTAATCTGGCGACGGAAGGTCTCCCAGTCGTTGCCGACATCGCCAGACCATAATGCAGCGCCATAGCGCTGGATACCGGGAAAACCGCAGCGCGTCAAGATCATAGGCTGGCGCTCTGGGGCATCGTGAAGCAGTCCTTCATAGACCGTGCGGCAAACCATCAGCGGGTAGACATTGCGCACCAGTTCTCCTGGCCACTTGCCGTTATTGACCCGTCTTCCCACGAGATCGTCATTCTCAGGCTCTGTCGCATCCTGCCACCAGGCATCGATGCCTAAGGGGACCAGTCGCTCTGAGAAATTCTTCCAATACGCTGCTGCTGCCTCGGGATTGAAGAAGTCTATCCAGTCGGTTTCGGGGATATAATACCCGTCTTTCAGCATCTGGCGACCAACTTCCGATTGTTTGTCAATCTTTGACCATACACTAACCATCAACTTCATGTCCATCTTGTGCAGACTATCGGTAAGGGCTTTCGGATCAGGATAGAAATCCTCATCGAAACGCATGGCGTTCCATCCGTGCTTGCCCCAATACTGCCAGTCTTGCACCAGTATGTCTACGGGCATCTTCTCCTGACGGAAACGATTGGCAGTCTCGAGAATCTCTGCGGAGGAGTGGAAACGCTCACGGCAGTGGATATAGCCGAGAGCCCAACTTGGCATGCGGGGAGCAGCACCTGTCAGTTCACGGTAGGTCGCAATGATCTCATCGGGTGTTCCTACGAATATGGTATAGTCTACAGCCTTTGCTGCAGGTGAACGGAATACGGTCTGATCCAGTACCTTATTATAATAGAGGGTGGGGGTATCGTCTTTCGTGAGTTCGGCTTTCAGAATATGGTGTCCAGCCTTCAGATGAACAATCTTTGATGCCGTCGGCGGAAGCCATAGGTTCTGCATCTCAATGACGTTCTCTCCGTCGATGCTGAGATTGTGTCGGCGTGCCATCTTCTGCCCGACATCAAGCAGCAATGCATAGTCAGCCTCTTCTGCCAAGTCGATGGCGGCTTCGAAGATATGGCGTTCGCGGATTTCTTTCTTACCGCCTTCGGTAGAGGTGACATCCACCACCTCACGTGTGCCGGATTCTGTACTTTTTGTCAACTTGACGCTTTGTTCACAAGGATTGAATTCTGTCAGTCCGTAATTGTTCCATAAAATGCCATAGCCTTTGCTGGACAAGAGCATCGGGATACTGATCTGCGTGTTTACTTGTGTCAGACGTCGTGACAGTCCTCGGATATTGCTGTAACCATCCTGGAACTGTCCGAGTCCGAAAAGACTCTCATCCTTCGGAGAGGCAAATGCCAGGGTAGCCTCCATCACAGGCGTTCCTGCCACGTTTGTCGCTTTCAACTGGTGCTGTATGGCCGTGAAGACAACGCGCCCCTGCTGATCCTTGATGGTCAGGGTCTGCTTGGCGGGATCTATCTCGGCTTTGATGTCAGGATGGGCTATCTCGTCGTGTTTCACATACGCCCAATCCGGCAGTTCGTCCAAGATGGAAGCCGACTCTGTGGTCGTGTACTGCACCCTGAAAGCATTCTTGGCCACCGCCTTGACGGTAAGCTTTTGCTTCCCGTCACCGAAAGCTGCGGTCTGAGCCTCTGCCACCAGGAAGGTGAACATGGCCAGAATCATTACAGATAGTTTTTTCATGTGATTAATCTTTGAAAGTCCACCAGTCGAGGCGGGTATCACCGTTTGTGTTGCTAAAACAGAGGTAGAGGTCGTGAACGCCTTTCACATCAGTGGTCTTGGCACTGAAGGTCTTGTACTTCTCCACACTTCCCGTTTTTGAGATTTCGGCCTCACCGATTACAGTCCCTTTCTGCCCATCTATGCGCAGGGTTACTTTACAGGTTCCCGTTGAGGCGGCCGTGATGCTGAATTTCTTGGCACCTTTCTCACCAAAGTCAACACCACGGAGTTTGATGAACTCCCCGTCGTTGATGTCGAAGATATACATGTTCTTCTTTCCTGTCGATGTCGGCATGTCTGCTACGACACCCGTGTTCTCGATACCCATCTTGGCGCTCTTCAGACCGTAGCCCCATGCCATCGTCTCTGCCTCTACCCGCTCGTAGGGATTCAGCCAGCAGAGCTGTTTCATAGGCTCCTGATCAAGCCAGTAGGGCACCTGCTGGATGGTGCCGTCCTCGTTGTAGGTGATCTCTGTGCCAGAGACGCTGCGGCGCTCGTGGTGTACGAAAGTGTCGAGGTGCATCAGGTCGTAGTTCTGGCCGAAGACATACGAATGCCCCTTGAAATCGCAGATGCCAGGATGATTACCACGGTCGCGGAGTGTAGGGCGCATGATGTAGTTCTTCCATTCCCAAGGACCTATGGGTGAATCGCTCATGGCATAGCCCAGAGCCTCTGGGCAACAGGTGCTGGCAAAGGCGCAATAGTAGTGCCCGTTGCGCTTGTAGAACCAGGGGCCTTCCTGATAATGCTTGATATGGGGCAGTTTCACCACCTCACTCTTCAGTGATGTCATGTCGTCGTTAAGCTTGGCATAAAACGTATGCGGATTACCCCAGTACAGATAGGCTTGTCCGTCGTCATCCGTATATACGGATGGATCGATGTCGTACCAGTTGCTTTGGTCCCATACCAATGGTTTGCCCAGCGGATCCTTAAAAGGACCGTAAGGCGAGTCTGCCTCGAGCACGGCGATACCGTGTCCGTGAAGTGGGGCATAAAGATAATACTTGCCGTTGCGCTCTACAGTCTGGATGGCCCATGCGCCGTTTTCACGGCTGCGCCAGGGAATGTCCTTCAGCGAGGCTACGGCACCGTGCTCTGTCCAGTTCACCATATCGGTGGTGCTCCATAACAGCCAGTCGTACATAAAGAAACCAGCCGAACTCTTTTCGTTCACATCGGGAATATCTTCGGGCGAGGCATCATGGGAGGTGAAGAGGAAGAGCCTGTCGCCCACGACCAGTGGCGAAGGGTCTGCCGTATATTTTGTCTGAAAAAGGGGCAGGTTCATACTGATCTCGCCCTTCACGGCTGCCTGCAGCATCAGCGAGTCGAGAAGCGACTCCAGCGCATGTCTGCGCTCAGGCCAGCTGTTATAATCGTCAGCTTTAATGGTATATTTCTTGTCGCAGCATTGATGACCTGCCTTATCGCAGCACTGCAGACCTTTGCCTTTGCAGCAGGCATCGCCCGTCATGATGCAGAATGGCGGCAGTTTCTTCGCGGCAATCAGCTTGTCGGCTATCACATCGGCACCGCCAATCTTAAACCAGCTTTCCATCGTGTCCTCTTTTCCGGGAATCAGTTGAATCATGAACTTGGCCTCCCCGCTAGCAGGACGATAGCAAGCCTTTTCTGTATTCAGGTCGTAACTCACCACACCGTGTGCGATATCGGCCATATTCGAATAGTGGAAGGGATTGGCGGGATTATTGCAGATGCTGGGCTTGAAGCCTTTCAGCGGGGCGAGGTACATGTTCTGAGGATCGGCCACGGGTGTACCGTCTACGATGAAATAGTAGGTGAAAGCCTCATAGATATGCTCGTCGATCTCCGTACTCCAGATACCGTCGCTGTCGCGCTCCATAGCCTTGGGCTTCGGCAGGATCTCTGCTGCCAGCAGCACCTCTTTGGCCTCGGGTGCCTTCATACGGAAAATCACACTGTCGTATTTGTATTCGGGCGAGATGATGGGCTTCGGGAACAGTCTGGCCATCACCCCAGGCGTAAACTGCGCTTCCTTGCCAGTGGCGGGTTTCGCAGGCTGTGCGTTCTTCATTGCTTCTGCCGATGCCTTGGGGTTGAAGAGCAGGGGCAGGGTCTTGCTCAGGAAGTACTTGGCGTTCATCCAGGTATGGCCGAACTTGTCGTGGGTGTACTCTTTCACACTGGTGATGCCGTGCTTGTCGAGGAACTCCATATAGTCGCGGGCATTGCCATAGAGGAAATCATCCGTACCGACACCCAGCCAGAAAAGATGGATCTTGCCGTTAGTGTCAGCGGCATTGTCGTACACACCGGGAATCTCTGTAGAGGTAAACGAACTGTAGCTGCACAGATACGAGAACTTGTCGAGATGACTCAGTCCATTATGCAGAGCCTGGTTGCCGCCGCGCGAGAAACCGCCGATGGCACGATGGTCGGCATCGTTGATGGTGCGGTAGTGATGCTCGATATAAGGCATCAGGTCATCGTTCAGATCCAGACTGAAGACATCCTTGCCGAACATGGTCTGGGGCACACCGGCGATGTCGGGCACCGATGGCAGCAACTTGTAGGGATTGCCGTAGGGCAGCACCACAATCATCTCCTCGGCCTTGCCTTCAGCCAGCAGATTGTCGAGGATATAGTTCACGCGGCCTACCTTGTAGTACACCTCCTCCGTATCCGTCGTGCCGCTGATCAGGTAGAACACAGGATATTTCTTCCCCGTATTCTCCTTGTACTTCGGTGGCAGATACACCACGGCCTGATTCGTGGCACCCAGACTCTTGGAGTAGTAGTGGATATACTCCAGACTGCCGTGGGGCACGTCGAGGATGTCGTGCGCCAGTTTGCCGCCTTTCGCCGGTATCTCCAGCAGTGAGTTCTTAAAACCTTCATTGGGGAAATACTGCGGATTCTCAGGATCCATCACGCTCACCCCGTCTACGATGAAGCAGTAGGGGTACATGTCAGGAGCTGCAGGACCTAGCGTCGCCTCCCACATACCAGTCGCGGTATTGCGCTTCATGGGGTTGCGACCTGCGAACTGCACGTCCACCAGCACCTCCTTCGCCTGGTCGTTCTTGTATTGGAAAGTGACGGTTCCGTCTTCATGACAGATGGTTGAAGGCTGGGCTGCTACCATCGAGGCCCAGGCAAGAAATAATCCGGATAACAATGATCTGCAGAAATTCATAATGCTTATATGATTAATTTGGTTGCAAAGTTACGAATTAATTGTGATTTATTGTTTATTATTTGTATCATTATTTATATAATATGTAACTTCTGGTTAAACCATTTGCGGTAAACTGATTCTAATTGATATAAATTTCGTATTTTTGCAACAGTAAATTTAACTATTCATTTTCAGCGCCAATGAAAAAATTACTAAGTGTCATTTTCATGGGAGTACCACTTTTTGCAGTGGCACAAAACCCCGTTATCCGCGATCAGTTCGCGGCCGACCCCACCGCACGCGTGTTTAATAATAAGGTGTATGTCTACCCCTCCCACGACATTGTGCCCCCTGCAGGGCAGCGTCAGGACTGGTTCTGCATGGCCGACTATCATGTCTTCTCTTCGGAGAACCTCACCGACTGGACGGATCATGGTATGATCATCTCCCAGGAGAATGTGCCCTGGGGTAATCCCGCCGGCTATTCGATGTGGGCACCCGACTGTGTGTACAAGAACGGTAAGTATTACTTCTACTTCCCCAATGGCCCCAAGGGTGGCCGTGGTTTTGGTGTCGGTGTGGCTACTGCCGACAAGCCTGAGGGCCCCTTTACCTGTCAGCCAGAGCCCATCAAGGGTGTTTCCGGTATCGATCCCTGTGTGCTGATCGACGATGACGGGCAGGCTTATATCTATTGGAGTGGCATGGGTATCCGTGGCGCCAAGTTGAAGAGCAACATGCTGGAGCTCGACGGTGAGTTGCAGGAGGTGCAGTTCCCCAAGCGTGAGGGTATGCCCGAAATGCCCCCGATGAAGATTGGCGGCGAGGAGATGAAGGGTCTGCCCGAAGGTTTCAAGGAGGGTCCCTTCGCCTTCAAGCGCGGCGACTGGTACTATCTCAGCTTCCCTTGGGTGCGCGGCGATACCAGCGATGGCAAGAACCCCACAGAGACGCTGGCCTATGCGATGTCGAAGTCACCGCTCGGACCGTGGGACTTCAAGGGTATCATCATGGCCGAACATGAAAACGGCTGTTGGACCAACCACCACAGCCTCGTGGAGTATAAGGGCCAGTGGTATCTGTTCTATCATCGTAACCATTTTTCACCACGCGATGACAAGCGTCGTAGTGTCTGTATCGAGAAGGTCAGTTTCAATGCCGATGGTACGATTCAGGAGGTCTTCCAGACTCTGCGTGGCGTAGGCATCAATCAGGCAACGGAGCGGATTGAGATCGACCGTTACAGTGCTGCCAGTGCTGATGTGACAACACAGCTCATCGATACCGTCAACACGTTCCGCAGTTTCCAGGCAACACTTCCCGTGAAGGGTAGTTGGCTCTGCTATAAGGATATCGATTTCAGCTGCCTCACCGACGGCTATCTGGTGATTTCTGCCAAGGCCAGCGACAATACCTCTCTCTATGTACGCGAGAAGAGTGCTGACGGCAAGATTCTGGCCAAGATCGATATGACCGTGAAACCAGAAACACCCGCAGGCATGCCAGCCATGTTCCGTCGCGATTTCAGCAACCAGTGGCTGACGATGACTGCCCCGTTGGCATTTACCCCGAAGGGCATCAGTGACCTGGTAATCACTTGTGAAGGTGATGCTGGTGTCAGCGTGGATTGGATCCAGTTCAAGAATCGTCCTAAATACTTCTCACCGGCTACTGCACAGCCTGCTAAGCCCGACGATGAGGGCTTCATCCGCCGTTGGCTGCTTCTGGAGCCTATCGACAAACCCAATCCCGGCAATACCGTGTTTACAGACAGTTATCTGCGTGAACACTTCAACCGCGAATATTTCAAGGGACAGCAGACTATCGTCCCGAAGGACGGTCAGAAGGTGAAGGCTACCTTCAAGCAGGAGCAGGCTCCCGCAGGCTTTGGCCGTGGTGCTGAGGCACCTGCACAGCCCGAGGTGAAGACCGTCAGCCAGACACTCACTTGGCACGCCCTCGATAGTGAGAACATGAACGTGAAGCTCTTCCGCTTCGCCGAGAAGTGGGGACAGCAGGTCTATGGCGTCCTCTTTTGGGCAGTCACCATCATCGACTGCGACGAGGATATCGAGAATGTCCGCCTGGCTGTAGGATCCAACTCTGCCTCCATGTGGTGGCTCAATGGTCAGGAGGTTCTCTTGCTCTCTGGCGACCGTCGTATGGTGAAGGACGATGGTATGTCGCCTCGCCTTACCTTGAAGAAAGGTCGTAACATCCTGCGCGGTGCCGTCATCAATGGCCCGGGCATGAGCGACTTCTGTGTCCGCTTCCTCGATGAGAAAGGTAACCCTGTAACTAACTATTCAATCAAAGCTCAATAATATGAAAAGACTGCATACAATTCTGGCGGCATTGGCCCTTGCTACAGCCGCTCAAGCACAAATAGGCGAACCTTATATCCACGATCCCTCGACGCTGGCCGAGTGCGACGGTAAGTATTACACCTTCGGTACTGGCGGCGGTGGCCTTATAACTGAAGACGGTTGGTCCTGGCATGGCGGCGCTGACCGTCCTGGTGGCGGTGCAGCCCCCGATGTGCTGAAGATCGGTGACCGTTACCTCTGCATCTATGGTGCCACGGGCGGGGGCCTCGGTGGCGGCCATGCAGGCCGTATTCTCACGATGTGGAACAAGACCCTCGATCCCAAGTCGCCCGACTTCAAGTGGTCTGAGGCCATCGAAGTCTGCTACTCTGACGGTATGGAGGATCAGGATGCCATTGATCCGGGGCTGTTGCTCGATCCCACGACGGGTCGTCTGTGGGTGAGCTATGGCACCTATTTCGGCACCATCCGTCTGATTGAGCTTGATCCCAAGACAGGGTTCCGTGTCAAGGGTAACAAGGAAAAAGATATTGCCATCGACTGTGAGGCTTCTGATCTGATGTATCGCGACGGCTGGTATTACCTGCTCGGTACCCACGGCACCTGCTGCGACGGCGTCAACTCTACCTATAATATTGTGGTAGGCCGTGCCAAGAGCATCGAAGGTCCTTATCTTGACAACGTAGGCCGTGACATGTTGCACGGTGGCGGCAAGATGGTGATTGCAGCTGAAGAGCGAGCTTGTGGTGCCGGACACTTCGGACGCTATGTCATCGATGAGGGTGTCGAAGTGATGTCGTTCCACTGGGAGGCAGACTTTGAGCTCAGTGGTCGTTCTACGCTTGCCGTCCGTCCTTTGGTGTGGAAGAATGGCTGGCCTGTGGCTGGCGATAATTTCAAGGGTGGCAACCTCGCCATTCTGAGTGAGCGTCGTGGCTATGCTCTTGAACTCGCCGTTGATTTCGTTCGCATGGCACAGGAACGTCAGGGATGGTTCAACCGTGACCAGATGAAACAGCCCGCCAAGCCCATTGCCAACCAGACATTGGAAGAAGTTAAGGGTACTTGGCCTGAAGGTGATATCCCCGCCCGTATCGGTGATTACATGTACCGTCCCCACCAGCGTTGGACTATCACTCCCGTCGATGAGGCTGGCGGCTATCTCAGCAATCCTTACTTTAAGATTACGATTGAGGGTACGGAGCGCGCCCTGGCTGCTACTGCCGACTGTGAGGTGACCACCGTTCCCACCTATACTGGCGCCGATGAGCAGCTGTGGCGCATCGAACAGCTCACTGACGGCACCTATCGCATCATGCCGAAGGCCATTCCCGGTAAGGAAGGCATCAACAAGGATTTCTGTCTGTACTCCGCAGGCGACTCCACCCCGACGCTTGCCAAATACGACTTCAACAGCGACAACTCCAAGTGGAACTTCCGCAAACACTGACTTTGCATCCATATGTTGACGGAGAAGACCATGGAGAAACTGCGAATCCTTGCAGAGTCGGCGAAGTACGATGTGTCGTGCTCGTCGAGCGGCACCGTACGTAAAGGCAAACAAGGAATGGTAGGCTCCACCGTCGGTGGCGTGGGCATCTGCCATTCCTTTGCCGACGACGGCCGCTGCATCTCCTTGCTCAAAGTCATGCTCACCAACTATTGCAAGTACGACTGTGCCTACTGCATCAACCGCCGCTCTAACGATATCAGGCGTGCCACCCTCTCCGTCAGTGAACTCGAGGAGATCACGATGGAGTTCTATCGCCGTAACTATATCGAGGGGCTGTTCCTGAGCAGTGGGGTCGTGCGCAATCCCGATTATACGATGGAACGGCTCACGGCTATCGTCCGCGACTTGCGCACCGTCCACCGTTTCAATGGCTATATCCATCTGAAAAGCATCCCCGGTGCCTCCCGGGAACTGCTCAACGAGGCAGGGCGCTATGCCGATCGTATGAGCGTGAACATCGAGATACCCAAGGAAGAGTCGCTGAAACTGCTGGCGCCTGAGAAAGACCACAAGAGCGTGTTCCAGCCGATGCAGCTGATCCAGCAGGGGGTATTGGAGAACAAGGAGGACCGTAAGAAATACCGTTATGCGCCACGATTTGTCCCTGCAGGCCAGTCCACCCAGATGATTGTCGGTGCCACGAAAGAGTCGGATAAGGATATCCTCCACATGTCGTCGAAGCTCTACGGGCAGCCCACCATGCGCCGTGTCTACTATTCGGGCTATGTCAGCGTGAACACCTACGATCCGCGCCTGCCAGTCCTGAAGCAGCCCCCCTTGGTGCGCGAGAACCGTCTGTATCAGGCAGACTGGCTCCTGCGCTTCTATCATTTCAAGGTCGATGAGATTGTCGACGACCAGCATGCCAATCTCGACCTCGAGGTAGATCCGAAGCTCGCCTGGGCCCTGCGCCACCCCGAAGTCTTCCCCGTCGATATCAATACCGCCGACTATGAGCAGCTGTTGCGCGTACCCGGTCTTGGCACGAAGTCGGCATGGCTCATCGTCAACTCTCGCCGTTTCAACCGTCTCACGTCCTACGACCTGAAGAAGATGGGCGTGGTGATGAAGAAGGCGAAGTACTTTATCACCTGCCATGAGCTCACGTCGGCCTATTCCGTGCCCATCGTGGGCATCAATGAGCTCCACCCCGAGCGCCTGCGCCCGCTGCTCATCTCGAAGGCACAGCAGAAGCGCGCTGCGGAGGAACAGCAACTAAAGCTCGACTTTGGCGAATGACGGTTTACACCTTCGACGGAACGATGGACGGGCTTCTCACCGCCGTGTTCGATGCCTTTGCCCTCCATGAACAGCCCGAACAACTGCTGAAGGCAGGCGATGCCCTGCCCTTGTTCTGCGACCATCTCTATCACGTATCCACCGACGAGGAGAAAGCCCGTCGGGTATGGACAGGCTTGGAGAAACGGTTGCCGCGCGAGGCGATGAAGCTGATTTCTGTCAGCTGGCTCTCGGAACTGCCGGAGCTGCCCCAGCCCCTCTTCCTCTATATCTGCAAGGTGTTCCGTCAGGGCGACATCTCCCGCAACTTTGCCGATGCCGATGTGCTGGCCGTGACGAACATCGCCCGCCGCGTGCTCCATGAACAACTGCGCATGAAGCAGTTCATCCGATTCCAGAAGGCGAAGGACGGCACTTATCTCGCCGTTGTCTCGCCTGACCACGATGTGCTGCCCCTGGTCACCGACCATTTCAGCGACCGTTTCAACGACCAGTCGTGGCTCATCTACGATGCCCGCAGGCATTACGGCTTCCATTACAACGGGCAGCAGGTGATCCGCATCACCTTCGAAGACGAGGCCGCCGTGCCCTTCAGCCTTACCGATGGCAAACTCGATGCCGCCGTGCTCAGCAGCGACGACCAGCTGTTGCAGAACCTCTGGCGCACCTACTTCAAGGCCATCTGCATCAAGGAACGCATGAATCCCCGCAAGCAGCTCAACGACATGCCGCGCCGCTACTGGAAATACATGACCGAGAAACAGTCGCAGTGACAATAGACATCGCTTGCAGACGTTCCTTTTTTTGTTATGGCGACAAGATTTTACCCGATGAGCTTGTCACACTGTTGGGAATGGTGACGGAGGTAAGGCCAAGGTTTCTTCTCTTCAAGCATTACCTTGAAGTCGTATGCTGTACATTCAGCTATCAGAGTCTTTAATTCCATTTTATATGAATTCTCTTTTACCTTGCAAAGGTACTCATTTCAATACCAAAAGGAAGGGCTGGACCTGGAGTTCTTCGACACACAAAGCAACTACGTCGATTACCTATGGAAGTGCTGTATAGAGCACGGAATGAGGCACGTAATGGAGCATTGTCATAACAATTTAATACACTTTCTTCTGG
>OCTX012280133.1_pt1 | contig 17325 bp, 12 predicted proteins | sample 1539691 | NCBI WGS metagenome assembly OCTX01 (sample SAMN02144231, study PRJEB22623) | gut metagenome | biome: sheep rumen | host: Ovis aries | place: New Zealand | reverse complement strand
GTCGGTGGTGGCGTCATAGGTGGCGTGGCGGCTCCTGAGTTGCCCGAACTGAACCCCGATATGGAGGAGGCTACCAACAACTACGTGGATCAGTTGAAGAAACTCACCGAGACGCTGCAGAAGGTATCTGAACAGAGCGAACGCCTGACCCGTGACAGTGAGGAGATGGAGAACCTGAACCGCACGCTGACCGGCATCACCAGAGTTTACGAGATGCAACTCAAGGGTGCCAGCCAGCAGATAGGCACCATCGACCAGATCAACGAGCAGTCGAAGCGTATGGCTGAGCAGATTGCCGAACTCAATAAAATCTATACTCGCATGATTGAGGCCATGACGGTGAACATGCCCAAACCCCCAGTGGCCCAATGAGCCCAATGAGCCGCATGAGCCCAATGAGCCCAATGAGCCCAATGAGCCGCATGAGCCCAATGAGCCCCATAAGCCCTATAAGCCCAATAGGCCCCATAAGCCCAATAGGCCCCATCAAATAACAGAAGAACTATGGCAATAAAGAAAAGACCAGTCTCTCCGCGCCAGAAGATGATTAACCTGATGTATGTCGTCTTGATGGCCATGCTTGCGCTGAATGTCTCGAACGAGGTGCTCAACGGTTTCTCTATCGTAGAGGAAAGCCTGAAGCGTACCACCGAGAATGCAGCAAAGGAGAATCAGGCCATATACGATGATTTCGACGACCAGTTGAAGGCAAACCCCGCCAAAGTGGGACCTTGGTACGACAAGGCTCAGTTTGTGAAACTCAAGAGCCACGAACTGTTCACCCTGGCTCAGGAGTTGAAGGTGGCTATTGCCGTCGAAGCCGATGGTGCTGACGGTAACCCCGCCAACCTGCAGAACAAGGAAGACCTGGAGGCAGCCAATCAGGTGATGCTTGCTCCTGGTCGTGGTCGTGGTGAGGAACTGAAAAGGGCCATTGACGAGTATCGGGAGAAAATCCTGCGTCTGCTGCCCGACACCGCCCAGCAGCGTCGTATAGCCAGCGACCTGACCACCGAGGTGCCTCCCACCGGACTGGGCAAGAACTGGCAGGAGTATATGTTTGAGTCGATGCCTGCCGCAGCAGCCGTGACGCTCCTGTCAAAGTTGCAGAGCGATGTGCGCAATGCCGAGAAAGAGGTGCTGCATACGCTGGTGCAGAACATCGACGTGAAGGATATCCGTGTCAATGCCCTCGAGGCCTTCGTCATCCCCAACTCGCAGACTATCGTCAGGGGCGACAAGTTCTCGGCCCATATCGTGATGGCAGCCGTCGACACCACACAGATTCCCGAGATCTACATCGGCGACAAGAAGGTGGAACTGCAGGATAATATCTATGAACGGATTTGTACCAGCACCGGCGATTTCACACTTGCCGGCTACATACAGACCATCAACGGCAATGGCGACCGCATTCGCCGCGACTTCTCGCAGAAGTACACCGTCGTCGACCCGTCGGCCACCGTGTCTGCCGACCTGATGAATATGCTCTATGCCGGTTATGCCAACCCCATCAGCATCTCTGTGCCGGGTGTGCCGCAGAACAAGATCTCAGCCACGATGACCAATGGCACGCTGACGCCTACCGGTCCCGGTCGATATATTGCCAAACCGTCGCAGATCGGACAGAATGCCACCATCACCGTGACGTCGACCAACACGGGCCGTCCGCAGCAGATGGGACAGTTCACCTTCCGGGTACGTCGTCTGCCTGACCCTACACCTTATATAGATATGAAGGATGATAAGGGCAACCCCGTTCGCTACAAGGGTGGTGGCTTGGCAAAGGCCAGCCTGATGGCTATCGACGGCATCGGTGCCGCCATCGACGACGGCATACTCGACATCGGTTTCCGTGTGCTCTCTTTTGAGACCGTCTTCTACGACAATATGGGTAATGCCGTGCCGATGGTGGGCGAGGGCGACAAGTTCTCGGCCCGTCAGCGAGACACCTTCCGCAAGTTGTCGCGCAACCGCCGTTTCTACATCTCCCGGGTGAAGGCCATCGGCCCCGACGGCATCGAGCGCACCCTGCCCACGTCGATGGAGATTATTGTGAAGTAAGGCTGAATAAATAATTAGGAAAGAAAGAAAAACAAGATATTATGAAACAAGGTAAGTCGAATGGTATGGTAATAGGCGTGGTAAAAGGAGTTCTGCTTTTTTACCTGTTCACCTTTATGCCTTTCACTATGGCCGCCCAGCCTAAGAAGAGCCGTGTGCAGCAGCAGACGGAACAGAAGAAGCAACAGCAGCAGTCCAGCGGTCAGGGCATGACCCAGCGTATGCGAATCAAGTATCCCACGGCACTCGATATGCCGGAGGATGTGGTGTGGCGACGCGATATCTATAGGGAGATTAACCTCAACGATGAGGCGAATGCCGGACTCTACGACCCTGTGGAGCCTGTGGGCAAGCAACTCAACCTGTTCACCTATATCTTCAAACTGGCCCTTAATGGCTATATCCCCGTCTACGAGTATCGTCTCGACGGCAACGAGGTGCTCGATGCCACTGCCAAGGTCGACATGAAGACCGTGCTCGACAACTACCACATCTGGTACGAGGAGAAAGACGGCAAACTGAAGGTGGAGAACAGCGACATCCCTTCGGCAGAAGTGAAGATGTACTATCTGAAGGAGAGCGCCTACTACGACCAGGCCAACTCGTCGTTCCACATCAAGCCGCAGGCCATCTGCCCGGTGATGCTCCGCGAGGACGACTTCGGTGGCGAGGCGGCCAAGTATCCCCTCTTTTGGGTGAAATATTCCGAGGTGGAGCCCTACCTGAGCCGTCAGTCGGTGAAGACCAGCGATGTGAACGATGCCGCCGTGATGAACCTCGACGACTATTTCACGCTCAACAAGTATAAGGGTACTATCTACAAGACAGCCAACCGTCTGGGCAAGACGCTGGCTCAGATTGCCGGCAACGACTCCACGAAGTTGACCTCTGAACAGAAACGTATTGAGAAAGAACTGGAAACCTTCCGTAACAATATCTTCGGCGACAAGGCCAAGCGCGACTCGCTGGACAGCATAGCCAGTATCGACCCCAAGCAGACCAAGGTGAAGAAAGAGCGCAAGAGCCGTTCGTCGAGTGCCAGCCGTAGCAAGGGCTCGAAATCTTCGTCGGGCGGCTCGTCGTCACCACGTGTCTCGGTACGCCGCGAGCGTCATTAGTCAGAGCAGGGCATTAGTCAGAGTTTATGGGCAGACGATCCTATACAGTACTTATAGTAATGATGGTATGGCTTTTCGCCGTACCATCGTTTTCGCAGGTGAAGGTCGGCCTGCGTGGAGGTGTTGATGTCATCAGTATGGAGTTCAACAGCGACCTGCTCAGTGCTTCTAATCGGGCCGGTTTCTTCGTCGGGCCTACACTGCGTATTTCTACGCCTCTGCCATTCCTCAGTGTCGATGCTTCCGTGCTTTACAGTCAGCGCACACTCAAAGTGCAGGAAGAGTCGATTACTCAGAAGTCTGTCATCCTGCCGGGTAATGTGAGGGCCGGCATCCATCTGCTCGGGGCCGTCGGCATCTTTGCCAGTGCCGGTCCGCAACTGGCCTTCAATCTCGGCTCTTCTACTTACGACTGGAGCGACCGTGACCGCAACGACTATCATTTCGCCCTGCAGGACACCAAACTGAGCCTGAACTTCGGTGCCGGCGTACAGGTCGGCAGCCATCTGGAGGCAGCCGTCTACTACAATGTGCCGCTGGGTAAGACGGCCGACTTCACTTGGAGCCGCATCGGAGAATACGGTGTGGCCGATCGCCTGCAGAATGCCAAATCAGACATGAATGCCTGGTCGGTCTCGTTGACCTACATCTTTTAATATTGGACTACGCTGACATCATATTGCCCGTGCCGCTCGACGGTGTTTTCACCTATGCCGTACCTGCCGCGATGCAGGACCGGGTGAAAGAGGGGGTACGTGTGTTGGTGTCGTTCGGACGCAATAAGACTTATGTAGGCATTGTCTCCCGACTGCACAACGACAGTCCGCAAGGCTACGAGGTGAAGCCCATCCAGCAGATACTCGACGCATCGCCCATCCTGCTGCCCTCGCAGTTGAAGCAGTGGCTGTGGATAGCCGACTACTATATGTCGCCCCTCGGCGAGGTCTACAAGGCGGCCCTGCCTGCCGGCCTGAAAGCCGAGGATGGCTATAAACCCCGCACTGAGACCTATATCCGGCTTACCGAACCGTATCGCAATGAACCCACGCTCCATGTGGCCCTCAACATGCTGGCCCGGGCGGCCAAGCAGCAGGAGGCTTTCATTGCCTATCTTTCTCTCTCCCGGTGGGACACCATCGACGGCAACGAATGTCGTGAGCCGGTGCTTGAGATTACCCGCGAGGAACTGATGAATGCTGCCGAGACCACGCTGCCCGTCATCAGTCAGTTGGTCAAGCGCGGCCTGCTGGAGACCTACGAGGTAGAGGTGGGGCGGCTGAACCACGGCGGCGAGCCCCATCCGGAGAACATCAAGCCACTGAACGACGTTCAGCAGGAGGCCTACAACCGTATCCTCTTGTCGTTTATGAAGAAGCGGGTCACACTGCTGCATGGCGTGACCTCCAGCGGCAAGACCGAAATCTACATCCATCTCATCCAGCGCGAGTTGGAACAGCACCGTCAGGTGCTCTACCTCTTGCCCGAGATAGCCCTCACCGTGCAGATGATGCAACGTCTGCAGCGCGTCTTTGGTCATCGACTGGGCATCTACCATTCGAAGTATAGTGATGCCGAGCGGGTGGAGATCTGGCAGAAACAACTGTCGGCCAATCCCTACGATGTCATCTTGGGTGCACGCAGCGCCGTCTTCCTGCCCTTCCAGCGGCTGGGCCTTGTCATCGTCGACGAGGAACATGAGACCAGTTACAAGCAGCAAGACCCGTCGCCCCGCTATCATGCCCGTTCAGCGGCTATCATGCTCGGTGCAAAGACGCTCCTCGGCACGGCCACACCGTCGCTCGAGTCCTATCATAATGCCCAGACGGGTAAATATGGCCTCGTGACGCTGACCGAACGCTATCAGGGTATCGAACTGCCCGAGATACAGGTGGTCGATACGAAAGACCTGCAACGTCGGAAGATGATGCATGGCCCCTTCTCGCCCCTGCTGCTGTCGAAAGTTCGCGAGGCTCTGGAGCGTGGCGAGCAAGCCATCCTGTTTCAGAACCGTCGGGGCTGGGCACCGATGCTAGAGTGCAGTCAGTGCGGATGGGTGCCGCGTTGCGAACACTGCGATGTCAGTCTGACCCTTCACCGCAATCTCAACCAACTGACCTGCCACTATTGCGGTTTCACTTATCAGATACCGGCGGAGTGCCCGGCCTGCGGCAACAAGCATCTGAGAGACCGCGGCTATGGTACTGAAAAGATAGAAGATGAGATACGCGAGATATTCCCTGAGGCCCGGGTGGCGCGGATGGATCTGGATACGACCCGTACCCGCAATGCCTATGAACGTATCATCACCGATTTTGCCAGCGGCCGTACCAACCTGCTCATCGGCACACAGATGATCAGCAAGGGCCTCGACTTCGACCGTGTCAGCGTGGTGGGTATCCTCCATGCCGACGGCATGTTGAACCAGCCTGACTTCCGGGCCTATGAACATGCCTTTATGATGATGGCACAGGTCAGCGGCCGTGCCGGTCGGAAAGGCCGACGCGGACTGGTCATCCTGCAGACGAAGAGTCCTGCCTTGCCGGTCATTCAGCAAGTGGTGCGCAACGACTACACATCGTTCTATAACGACCAGGCCGCCGAGCGGCAAGCCTTCCGCTATCCGCCGTTCTACCGGCTTATCTATGTCTATCTGAAACATCGTCACGACGCGGTGGTCACCACGGCGGGCATTGAGATGGGCACCCGTTTGCGCCAGTGGTTCGGCAGTCGGGTGCTGGGTCCCGACAAACCGGCCGTCTCCCGGGTGAAAACCCTGAGCATCCGTAAGATTGTGCTCAAACTGGAGACGGGCATCGACATGGCCCGGGTGCGCCAATATTTAGCGCTTGCCCAGCAGCAGATGCTGCAAGACAAGCGCTACAGTTCGCTTCAGATCTACTACGACGTCGATCCGCAGTAGTTCCTGTTTCTTTCTTTAGAGTTTAGAGGGCCACCTCGATACCCAGGCCGAACACACGGTTGGTACGGGTAAACGAGTCGCTGATGCGCGGATTCTCCTGACTCACACGGTCATAGTCCTCGTAGTCGGTCTGGAAGTAGCCGGCCTTCAGCGTGATATGGTCGTTGGCCTTGTAGTTGGCACCGAAGCCGATGCTGTAACTGTCGGTCACGAACGACATGTCGTTCATGTACTGGTCGGTCAGTCCGTAGCGGGTCAACTGTCCGCCGATGGACACCGTGAAGCGGTCGTTCACATCCCATTCGCCACCGAGCAGGAACTCGTTGCTGTCGTGGCTCAGCAGTTGCTCCGCATTGTTGTACCAGCGGGCACTCTTGTCGAAGTAGTGGTGCCAGCCGCCATTGATGCGGATGACCTCGATGGGACTCCACATGGCACCGACGGTCAGCAGGGCCGGCATGTCCTCGTTGACATTCTCGCCGTCGCGGAACTTATTGACAGCGGGAATCTCGCTGGCCTTGTTCACCGTCGACTCGTTCTTCATGCGGATTTGTGTCTTGAACTCGTACTTGGCGGCGAAGTTGAACTGGTCGTTCAGTTTATAGTCGATGCTGATGACGGGGGCCACACCGACGCTGCTCTGGTTGCACAGCAGGTTCACACCCTCAGAGTATTTGCTCAGCGTGGCCAGTTGGCCCTGACTTGCCTCCAGGGTTGCCAGTCCGCTGACTAGCGCGTCTCGTGCACTCTCCAGTTCCGGCGTCAGTCCGCCTTGCACCTGCTCCAGTTGGTTGATCAGGTTCAGATGCTGCTGGGCCGCAGCGGCATTCTCCTGAGCCTGGACGGGAACCTTGGGCAGAAACGAGCCGAAGTCTTCATAGCCGTTTCCGGTGCGCACCATGATATTACTGATCTTGGCCCTGTAGGTGGCAGTGCCGTAGAGCAGACGCAGACCGCCGTAGACCGACAGGTGCTCATTGATCTTGTAGGCACTACCCAGTTGGAAACCGAAATAGTACTGGCGTCCCTGCATGTAGCCGTCCATGTCGTAGCCCACAACGCCGGTATTGCCGATGGCGGCAGGTGCAGCCTGTCCGAACATCGTGTAGACGGGGGCCAGTTGGCGGCTCAGCCCGTTCAGTTGGCTGGCCATGCCGTCCAGGGTGATGAAACTGCCGGCAATGCCGCCGACGACACTCTCAAACGAGCCTAAGCCGTCGTTGTATTCGCAGGAGCCGCCGCCGCCGGGTACCGAGAAGTTGAACTGGATGCTCCAGTTGCCGGTATTGTAGGCGGCCTGTATCGATGGGATGAACGGGGCATCGGCCACACCCTCAAAACGCTTGGTGTCCAGGCCGTCGTTCTTGCGGCCCAGGGCGAGCATGGGGTTGGTGGAAGTGATGGTACGTGTCTGGTGGGCATACTGCCAGTTGAAGCCCAGATGGAAACCTTCGGGCAGGAATACCACACCGGCAGGATTGGAGTAGACACCGTCGAGGCCGATAGAGGCATCGCGGGAGGGATTTCTAAGAAAATCAATACTTTGATTTGTGTTGGTCAGAATACCACCGGCCAGGGCGGTGGTCGTTGCAGCCGTCAGCATCACGCCGAGCAGCATCGATTTCATTGTTTTCATATCCTTTAAACAAACTTTTGTTAAAATCGGCTGCAAAGGTAAGTATTCTATCGCACACTTCTTGAAAAAGTGTGCAGCCTTTAAGGAATATTAACTATAAATCTGCACAGTCTTGCACAAATCGTGCAGCCTGTGCAGAAAAAAGAGTGTCAAATGTACGCCTTACGCCATCTTCAGGATGTACGCCTTACGCCTTCTTCATCTCCGGATAACTGATGCGGGTGTGGTAGATGGTCTTGAGTTTCTCGATGAGCACTGTCTTGGCATACTGGATGTCGCGGAAGGTGATGGGGCACTCGCGGAAGAATCCGTCGTCGACCATCGAATCGATGATGCGGTTGACCAGTGTGCGGATGCTCTGTTCGGTGTAGTCGGGCAGCGAGCGTGAGGCGGCTTCCACGGCATCGGCCATCATCAGGATGGCTTGTTCCTTCGTAAAGGGATTGGGGCCGGGGTAGGTGAACAGCAGGTCGTCGACCGGTTCGTCGGGATGTTCATTCTTATATTTTATAAAGAAGTATTTAGCCTTGCCCTGTCCGTGGTGGGTGGCAATGAGGTCGCGAATCTGCACGGGCAGGTTGTACTTGTCGGCCAGTTTGAGACCCTCGGTCACGTGGCTGATAATCATCTGCGCACTCTCGATGTACGACAGTTGGTTGTGGGGGTTGATGCCGCCCGACTGGTTTTCGGTGAAATAGATCGGATTCTGTATCTTGCCGATGTCGTGGTAGAGGGCACCGGTGCGCACCAGTTGCGGGTTGGCATTGATACGCCGTGCTATCTCGGCAGCCAGGTTGCCCACCTGTATGCTGTGCTGGAAGGTGCCGGGAGCCACCTCGCTCATCTTGCGCAGCAACTCCTTGTTCATGTCCGACAGTTCGATGAGTGTGATGTCGGAGATGAACCCGAAGAATTTCTCAATCAGGTAGAGCAGGGGGTAACTGCAGAAGATGACGATGCCGCAGATGGCCAGGTAGATATATTCGCTGGCGTCGAGGTGGCTGAAGTCGTTGTTGCGAATCAGGAAGATGCTCAGGTTGGCAAGCATCGCCGAGGCCGTGGCTGCCGTGGCTGTCCAGAACAGTTGTGAGCGCGACGACATCTCCCTCAGCGAGAAGATGGCAGCCAGACCTGCCGCCATCTCTACGACGATGAACTCCAGCGGCTTCTGCAGTATACCGGCACAGATGAGTATGATGGCCGAATGGGCCATGAAGGCTGTCCTGGAGTCCATGAACACCCTGATAAAGATAGGTACGATGACGAAGGGCAGGATGTAGACGTGTAGCACGTTGTGGTCGACCATGAGCGATGCCATGACCGTAGAGACTACCACCAGGGCGTAGAGCATGCCGGTGGACCGCATCTCCTCTAAGTAGTCCTTGCGGTAGAGTGACAGGAAGACGGTGAAGGCCGCCATGATGAGCAGCACGTAGAGCACCTCGCCCGCGACGACCGTGTTGAAACCGGTCTGAGCCTGATGGCGCCGGTCTATCTCTTTCATGAACGAGAGCAGTACCAGATAGGTCTCTTCGTCGACGATTTTTCCCTGGTCGATGATTTTCTGCCCACGCTGTACGACACCGCTGCTGGTCGGCACCTCACTCAGCAACTGTGCCTTGACCGAGTCGCTCATCTCACTGTTGTAGATCAGGTTGGGCACGATATAGTCGTTGAGGTTCAGGGCCTGCAACTTGTCCTGGTTTTGCTGCATGAGGGGCGTCTGTAGGATTTCCTCGTAAGCCTGCCGGGGGGTGAACACCGTGTTGCCCTTGATGATGGCCGTACTCTTGTCCTCTATTCGGCGCAGGGTGTGCACTGTGTCGGCCTCGCCGCCAATGGGCTCTTTCGTGTCCACGATGCCTTGCTCATAGACATGGTGCATCCGCGACAGTATCATCCGTTTCAGCACGGCTCCTATTCCGGCATCTTCCTTCTCCATCTGCTTGTTCAGCAACAACTCCTGGCGGGCGGCCGTCTGCTTGTTCAGCGTGTAGTACGGCTCGTAGTTGTTCAAGGCCTCGGCCCGTTCGGCTTGGATGGCGGAGTCGCTCCGCTGTATGGGGAAGTCGAAGGTGGCTGTCAGGTCGTTGTAGCGCCAGGGCTTGCCCACTTCCAGTTTGAAGTTCGGCTTGTTGTCTCTTGGCATAAACCAGACGATGGCTGCCGTCGTGCCTATGACCAGTGCCACACGAATCAGGATGTCGCGCCATGTCAGTTCTATCTTGAATCTGAAGTCTCTCATCTCCTTTTTTTGTTATTTGACTGCAAAGTTAATAAATAAATATGAATAAAGAACTAGGAATTGAGAATTATTTCGTACCTTTGCAGGCAAAATATTCAAAAACAGATCATGACAGAAAGAAAAGTGAGGGTGCGCTTTGCACCCAGTCCCACAGGACCCCTCCATATCGGCGGTGTGCGCACCGCTCTGTACAATTATCTCTTTGCCCGCCAGCACGGCGGCGACCTGGTGTTCCGCATCGAGGATACCGATACCACCCGCTTCGTGCCCGAGGCCGAGGCCTACATCATCGAGGCCTTCCGCTGGCTGGGCATCACGTTCGACGAGGGCGTATCGTTCGGCGGCAACCACGGTCCCTACCGTCAGAGTGAGCGTCGCGACATCTACAAGAAGTATGTGCAGCAGTTGCTCGACGACGGCAAGGCCTACATCGCCTTCGACACCCCCGAGGAACTCGAGGCCAAGCGCAAGGAGATAGATAATTTCCAGTACGACAACAAGACGCGGTCGATGATGCGCAACTCGCTCACCCTGCCTAAGGACGAGGTGGAGCGCCTGATAGCCGAGGGCCATCAGTATGTGGTGCGCATCAAGATCGACGCCGGCCAGGAGGTGCTCGTCGACGATATGATTCGCGGCGAAGTGCGGGTGAAGAGCGACATCCTCGACGACAAGGTGCTCTTCAAGAGTGCCGACCAACTGCCCACCTATCATCTGGCCAATATCGTCGACGACCATCTGATGGAGATTACCCACGTCATCCGTGGCGAGGAGTGGCTGCCCAGCGCACCGCTCCACGTGCTGCTCTACAAGGCCTTCGGCTGGCAGGACACGATGCCGCGCTTTGCCCATCTGCCCCTGCTGCTCAAGCCCGACGGCAAGGGCAAACTGTCGAAGCGCGACGGCGACCGCCTGGGCTTCCCCGTGTTCCCCCTCGACTGGCATTCCATAGACAAGAAGACCGGCGAGGAGGTGTTCTGCAGCGGCTACCGCGAACAGGGCTATTTCCCCGAGGCCGTCATCAACTTTCTGGCACTGCTGGGCTGGAACCCCGGCACCGAGCAGGAACTCTTCCTGCTCGACGAGTTGGTGCCCCTGTTCGACATCTCGAAATGCTCGAAGGCCGGTGCGAAGTTCGCCTACGAGAAAGGTATCTGGTTCAACCATGAGTATATACTGAAGAAGAGTGCCGAGGAGATTGCCGACCTCTTCGAGCCCATCTGCCGCGAACATGGCGTGAAGGACTCGAAGGAGCGCATCACCCAGGTGGTGGCCATGATGAAAGACCGCGTGTCGTTCGTCAAGGAGTTGTGGCCCCTGTGCTCCTTCTTCTTCGAGGCACCGACAGCCTACGACGAGAAGACGGCCAAGAAGCGCTGGACGAAGGCGTTGCCCGAGGGGGACGCTACAGACCCGGCGCGGATACCGTCGGCCGTGGTGCTGGGCCAGTTGTGCGATTATCTTGCGACCCTCGACGACTTCTCGCTGGAGAACCAGGAGGCCAAGGTGCATGCATGGATTGAAGAGAAAGGCTGGAAACTGGGCAACGTGATGAACGCCTGGCGACTGGCACTCGTCGGCGAGGGCAAGGGTCCCGGTATGTTCGATATCTCGGCCTTCCTCGGTAAGGAAGAGACCATCCGCAGAACACGCAAGGCTATCGAAGTGCTGGGCTGATATGACTGATGTATAACCTGATTATATACCTCTGATGTATAATCTGATCATATACCTCTACCTCTTGGGCGTGGCTGTCTACAGTCGCTTCAACACGAAGGTACGGCGGATGTGGCGCGGCGAGCGCGACGCCTTCCGGGTGCTCCGCGAAAAGGTGGACCCCCAGGCCCGCTATGTCTGGTTCCACGCCGCCTCGCTGGGCGAGTTCGAACAGGGCCGCCCGCTCATGGAACAGTTGCGGCGCGACCATCCCGACATCAAGATTCTGCTCACCTTCTTCTCGCCGTCAGGCTACGAGGTGCGCAAGAACTACGAGGGTGCCGACATCATCTGCTACCTGCCGGTTGACACACCGCTCAATGCCCGTCGCTTCCTGAAACGGATAAATCCTGAGAAGGCGTTCTTCATCAAGTACGAGTTCTGGTACAACTACCTGCACATCCTCAAGCGTCGTGGCATACCCGTCTACAGCGTCAGCAGCATCTTCCGCGAGGGGCAGGTGTTCTTCCGCTGGTATGGCCGGCAGTATGGCCGTGTGCTGAAGTGCTTCACCCATTTCTATGTGCAAAACGAGGAGAGCCGCAGTCTGTTGGGGCGTCTCGGACTGACCAATGTCACCGTCACCGGCGACACCCGCTTCGACCGCGTGCTGCAGATCAAGGAGCAGGCGAAGAGGATAGACGAGGTGGAGCAATTCCTGCAAGCCAACCATGGCAAGAAGGTGTTCGTCGTGGGCAGCAGTTGGGAACAGGACGAGGATGTCTATCTTCCCTATTTTTCCGCCCATAAGGACTGGCTTCTGATCATCGCCCCCCATGTGGCGAGTAGCGAGCGCATCAAACTGCTGCAGGAACGTCTTAATACGATGAAGTTGCAAGCGGCTACATTAAAAGAACTCAGTCGCATTGTCTATGATAAAGGTGATAGCCGATACGGCCCTTCTGCCATCAACAAGCCCGCAGTACTTGCCGGCATCCATACGCTGATCATCGACTGCTACGGCCTCTTGAGCAGCATCTACCGCTATGCCGACGTGACCTATGTCGGCGGCGGCTTCGGCGTCGGCATCCACAATACACTGGAGGCTGCCGTCTGGGACGTGCCCGTCATCTTCGGCCCGAACAACCACAAGTTCCAGGAGGCACAGGGCCTGAAGGCCCGGGGCGGCGGATTCGAGATAGCCAGCAATGAGGACTTCCGACGGCTCATGGACCGCTTCGCCACCGATGCCGACAGTCTGGCGGCGGCTGGCCGTCAGGCGGGCGACTATGTAGGCCGACTGTCGGGAGCCACAAGCAGGATTCTGGCCGACGTGCCGTTCTAACCATTGCGAAGGGATGAAGTATATGTGGATGCTGTTGTTTATGGTTCTGCCTCTGCTGGGGCTCGCTTATGTCGGGTGGCACGTGTGGACGCTCGTGCCGCTGCCTAAGGTGTGGCGCGCACTGCTCATCGTGCTCGGCGTGGGCGCGTTCCTGCTGCTGTTCCTCAATCTCGGCCGCTTCATCGACCGCATGCCGCTCTGGCTGGCACGGGCCTGCTACGACGTGGGCAACTCCTCTGTCTTCATCCTGCTCTATCTGGTGATGACGTTCCTCGTGCTCGACCTCGGACGGCTCTTTAGGCTGGTGCCCCGAGAGTGGCTCTGCCACAATTTCTATACCACGGCCATCCTCACGGTGGCCATCTTCGCCATTTTCCTGTTGGCTAATATCCATTATAATAATAAGGTACGCGCGACCCTGACGCTGACCACCACGAAGCCGCTGGCGAAACCCTTGCGGCTGGTCATGCTCAGCGACCTGCACCTGGGCTACCACAACCCGAAGGCCGAACTGTGCCGGTGGGTGGACCTCATCAACGCTGAACAGCCCGACCTGGTGCTCATCGCCGGCGACATCATCGACATGAGCATCCGTCCGCTGGTGGAAGAGAACATGGCCGAGGACTTCCTACGCATCCAGGCCCCCGTCTATGCCTGTCTCGGCAACCACGAATACTATACCGGCGAACCGCAGGCACAGCAGTTCTACCGCGATGCCGGCATCCATCTGCTGCGCGACACCGCCGAGGTGGTGGGCGACCTGTGCATCATCGGCCGCGACGACCGCACCAACCCCCACCGCCAGTCCTTAGGCAAAATCATGGCCAACCTCCGCCAAAAACTCTCCACCTCGGGGGAGTCGGCAGGGGGGCCTTCCCACTCGGGGGAGCCAGCAGAGGAGCCTTACACCATCCTCCTCGACCACCAGCCCTACCATCTGGAACAGACCGAGCGCGCCGGCATCGACTTCCAGTTGAGCGGTCATACCCACCGCGGTCAGGTGTGGCCCATCTCGTGGATTACAGACCACGTCTACGAATGCTCGTGGGGCGAGCACCGGCGTGGCCATACCCGCTACTATGTCTCCAGCGGCATCGGCATCTGGGGCGGCAAGTTTCGCATCGGCACACAGTCGGAGTATGTGGTGGCCACATTGAAAGGCTCATCGCCGGCCTCTCTCCAACAGGAGGGGGGAGAACGATAAAGAAGATTTTAGACAATGCATTATTACGATATGAAGAAGTATTTATTTATATGCGCTGCCGTTGCAGCCATGATGGCGCTGACGAGTGCCAAGCAAAAGGACAACGTGATGACCAGGGAGAACGGAGCCTATGTCGTCAATACCACCGAACTGGGTAAGAACGTGGACGGATATGTCGGTCCAACGCCCCTGAAGGTCTATATCCGTAAGAACAAGATTCAGAAGATAGAGTTCCTGCCCAACCAGGAGACGCCCAAATACTGGAATGCCGCGAAGAAGCACCTGCAGAACAAGTGGGACGGCATGAAGGTCGCCGATGCCAAGAAGGCCGACGTCGACGGACGCACCGGAGCCACCTTCTCCAGCGATGCCGTCAAGGCGAACGTCAAACTGGCACTCGACTATTACGAGAAGCATAAATAGTAGAACATTACTGTCAATGAAGTCAACCATAACCCATCTTACCTACGTACTCCTGCTGCTGGCCCTCTTCGCCTGTAGCCACCTCCCCGATTCGGGACAGACGGCGGGGGGCTCCGGCGGGGGCATGGCCGAGCATTTCGGCTATTCGAAGGACCACCGCCTCGTCATGGGTATGAACGCCGCCTATGCACCGCTGCAGTATGTCGACGACAACGGCACACCCTGTGGCTACGATGTGGAGTTCACCAAACTGCTCATGAACCGCATGGGCATCCCCTTCACCTTCTCGCCCAACCACTGGAACAAGATGTCGCCCGGCGTCAGCAGCGGCGAGTTCGACCTCGGCATGCTGGTCTATTCGCCCTACCGTAAGAACTCCACCAACTACTCCAACGCCGTCTTCCGGCTCTACTACCAGATCGTCTACCGTAAGGCCGACTATACCGAGTTCGACTTCCGCCACCTCAAGGGCAAGCGCATCGCCTATATGAAGTCACGGCCTATCGGCACCATGCTCAAGGAGTCGGAGGCCGTGGGCGACTCCATCACCGACCTTGGCCAGGCCTTCGTCGACCTGGCCAAGGGCGAATACGACGGACTCATCTGCTACCGCTTCCAGGCCAAATACAATATCAGCCAGTTGCATCTCGAGAAACTGCTGCAGGCCGACGAACTGTCGCTCGAGCCGCGCGAATACTGCTATGCCAGCAAGAATGCCGAACTGATAGACTCTATCAATGCCGAACTGAAACGGATGGAGGCCGAGGGCCTCATCGACGAGGTCTACGGACAGGACGTAGTGTCTACGTTCGATGCCATCCGCATACCCACCTGGGTGTGGGCATTGCTGGCTGTGCTCACCTTCCTCTTCCTGATCATCTTCAGCGTCAACCGCTACTTGCTGAGCAAACGGCTGCAGTTGGCCTACGACCAGATGGCAGAGAAAAACGACGCCCTGCAGATAGCCAATGCCCGGGCCGAGGAGTCGACACGGATGAAGAGTGCCTTCATCAAACAGATATCGCACGAGATCCGTACACCACTGAATATCCTGAGTGGCTTCACACAACTGCTGGCAGCCCCCGGCAACCTGCTGAGCGATGCCGACAAGGCGGAGGCGTCGGCCAAGGTGGTGGAGAGCACCGACCGCATCACCGGACTGGTGGACAAGATGCTCGAACTGTCGGAGGTCAGCAGTCACACCGTGCTCGAACGTACCGACGAGGTGACACCGCTGCTGATAGCCCGCGAGGCCGTCATGGCCTCAGGCATCGACGAGGCGCAGCACGTGGCCTTTGCCGTTCAGACGGAGGCCGGAGCCGATGTGGCGTTCCACACCAATCAGTGTTCGGCGGTGCGCATCCTCGAGTTGCTGCTCGACAATGCGAAGAAGTTCACACGGCCGGCAGAGGCTTATCTGGCACAGACGGCACAGGCCTCCGACCGGAGGGAACGGGTCACGCTGACGGTATCGCAGTCTGAGGGCGTGGTGCGTTTCGTGGTCGAGGATACGGGCATCGGCGTGCCCCGTTCGGAGGCAGAACATATCTTTGGCGAATTTGTACAGTTAGACGAGTACTACGACGGTACGGGCATCGGTCTGGCCGTGGCCCGCAGCCTGGCTCGCCGCCTGGGCGGCGATGTGGTGCTCGACACCTCTTATACCTCGGGTGCCCGCTTCGTGTTCACCCTGTCACTCGCGTAACCCTTCTTATTTCATATACTCCTTTGCATACTCCACGTAGTGGGCGGCATTGTCCGTCTGCCCCGGCCGTGTCGGCTTGATATACTTCGCCGGCACGCCGCCCCAGATCTCGCGGGGCGGAATCTTCGTGTTCTGCAGCACCAGCGCACCGGCAGCCACAATGGCTCCCTCGCCCACCTCGCAGCCGTCGAGCAGTGTCGACCCCATGCCGATCAGGGCTCCGTCGTGGATGGTGCAGGCATGCACCGTCACATTGTGGCCGATAGTCACATCGCTGCCGATATGTGTCGGACCGGTCTCATGGGTCACATGGATGCAAGAGCCGTCTTGCACATTCGTCCGGTCGCCGATACGGATGGGGGCTACGTCGCCACGCACCACCGCGTTGAACCATACTGAGCACTGGTCGCCCATCACTACATCGCCCACTATCGTGGCGTTCTCACTGAAATAGCAGTCCTTGCCCCACCGGGGCTCCAGACCCTTATACGATTTGATTAATGCCATAACTGCCTGCAAAGGTACGACTTTTATTTCAATTCACAAAAAATAAAAAAATCTCAAAAATAACGTCATAACGTCACTTTTGCCTCTATCGCGCTGATACATAGAGTGTTAGGTGGTGACGTTAGGTGGTGACGTTAAGTTTGAAACGTCACTTTTTGACGAAAAAATGGCTTTTTGTCGAGTTTTATTCTACACTTCCTGGGGGCGCAATGATTTTGTTTCATTACCGTTTCAAAAATTGAAACAAACAGTTTCCATAGTAGAAACAATTAGTTTCTCTTATGGAAACAAATAGTTTCTATTTTTAAAACAGTCAGGAACTACCTAATTATCAGCATGTTAGACTAAAACAGAGGGGTAAAAGGAGGGCTACACCCCCCAAAAGTGACGTTTCAAACGAAACGTCACCACCTAACGTCACCACCTAATGCCCTATGAATCAGCATGATAGATGCAAAAGTGACGTTGTGACGTTATTTTTGAAGAAAAATTTTTTTTTGTG
>OCTX012283248.1_pt1 | contig 17332 bp, 6 predicted proteins | sample 1539691 | NCBI WGS metagenome assembly OCTX01 (sample SAMN02144231, study PRJEB22623) | gut metagenome | biome: sheep rumen | host: Ovis aries | place: New Zealand | reverse complement strand
TTCCATCTCTTAGGGTCCCCAAACAGCATGCGCATACTCGCGCAAACTAAATCGGCTGCAAAGGTACAACAAAAATTGCACATACGCAAGAGATAGAACGATTTTTTTGTCCGGTGAACGAGTGATTTTAGTGAATAAGTCGCCCAAACACGTCGTATATGTGGCCGTTGACAGAGATAAGGAGTTTGCCCTCGTGAAAGAACTTATGGGCCTGCTCGGTCGGATTCTCTGTGGCGGGCTCCGAAGCCGAAGGCAGCGGCGGCTGACAATCCGCATCCTGTGTCCAGGAGAGGGAGGACGGGATAGCATTCATATCGCGCTGGACATTGGTAAAGAGCAGGTTACAATAAGACATGGTGCCGTTCACTCCGGCGAAGTAAATGCCGTAATTGGGCGTAGTATTGACCATGATATTTTTGAGAGAAATATTACTTAGCGGTTTATTAGCTGCCGCCCTGACGTAGATAGCATTGTATCGCGAGTCGTAGATTTCGATATTGTTGAAATGGATATTATAGATGGCGTAATTCGAGGTAGAGCCGATATTTAGCGCCCCTTGCATACTGCCCCAGAAATCTCCTTTGTTTCCGCGTGAACCGCTGACGCATCCGGCATGTCGGATTGTGATATCATAGATATTGAACGCCCCGGTCTGACTGAACCCGTTTCCGCTAAAGTCGGAGTTGACGCGCACTCCGGATTCGAGCGGGTCTGCTATGAACAAATGGTGCGCGGTGTGTCCCTGTCCGCCGAAAAAACCGAGCGAAGCGGCTCTCCAGTTATTCTCCGCCGTGCAGTAGGCATAGGTGACATTCGTGCACAGTCTGCCGGAACTCCAGGAAGCCATGTCGTCGTCACCGTTGTTGCGGAATGAGCAGAAGCGAACGGTGTGTCCGTTGCTGGCATGCGAGCAGTTGACGCCATCGGCGTAGTTATTCCGGAAGCGGCAGTGCTCAATAAGGAGGTTGTTGCTTCCTTTGTTGGAATAGTCGCATATCCATGCGCCGCACTCGAAATGCTCCACCCAGCAATTGCGGATCACAGAGTTAGAACCGAAGCAGTCCTGGAAGCCTTTGCCGACCTGGTTGGAGCTGTTATTGTTATAGTACCTTTGGTTATTAATGGTATTGAGATAGAGTCCCTCGATACGGAGGTTGCTGCCGGACCCTTCTATACCGCGATGGGAGAAGGTAGCAGGATTATCGCTGGCTGCATCGAAATAAATCTCGGTGTACCACATTCCCGCTCCGATGAGCTGTGTGTTGTTGCCATTGGTCAGGTAGAGCCGCTTATGACTAATCCATCGTCCTTCGGGGAAATAGATGATTTTCCCCTGGTTAGCGTTGATGAATTCCTGCATGTCGGAAGTACCGTCGTATTGGATCTTGTTGCCGCTCAGGCTTTCGAAAGTGACTTTCTCAGGCACAGGCTCCAGCTCGACAAAATCAATCGTATAAGGGGTAGAGTTGTTGTCCGTCTTCACGATCTTGAGATATTCGGAGGAGGCTACCGGACGAGATAACCTGATGTGCATTTCGTCAAACCTCATGCGTACCACATTGCCGTTTCCGGGTGTGGCGGGTGTATTGGTGGGGTAGTTACCTCCGTTGACGGTGTACTGCCATGCCCAATAGCTATTCAGCGTGAGCGAACCCACTTTGTCGTTTCCGGCATAGATGTCTATATTCCCGGTCGTACCTGTACCGGCCGCGTTGTCGGGCAGAGAGAAGCGGACGGTCAGCCCGTCTCCGGCTTGGTTCACTTTCCATCGAACGTAGCTGTTTTTGCCAATGAGTTGCAGCGCTTGCTGGTGCGAGGCCTCCGACTGCAGGTTTGCCTGATCGTCGGAAGCGGCGAGGAAGGTGCCGTTTGTCTCGCAGAAGCCGGGTTCGGCTTCATATCGCTCGTACGGACGGTTGTAATAGCCTCTCTGCTGTGCGTCCGTGCCAAACGTATATACGTGCGAGCCGTCAATGACCGGTGTAGGGTCGGGTGTGGGATCAGGATCGGGCGTAGGTGTAGAGCTGTAGCACGGCTCCGGGAAGGCGCATGGAACGGCGTATCCTTTCCGATTAATCCATGTATAGATATTCCCGGCATAGTCATTGGTGTAGAATACAGGGCATGTATGGGTGCCGGTGTAAGCGGCGGTGCGGAAAAAGCAGTCGCTGTTTCCTATAATGTTATCGCTCGGGTTTTGCCACCACTGTTCCGGGTTGGTGCAGAAGCCGAACAGATTGCTGTAGATAGCCGTTCGGGTGCCCGAGGCAGGCGTTGACCAGTTAAGGGCGAGCTGGGCAATATTGATCGTCTTGCCGTAAATATTGCCGGTGATATGGTAGAGCCTGTCGCCGTCCCGGGAGATATTCTGTCCTCCGTCCGGGGTGAGCGAGAAATTGGTGCAAATACCGCGATAGCTGTTCTCTGCCAGCCAACTAACCCACTGGGTGCCGGTGATATCGACAGCGAAAGTGAATGACTCATCCGCTTCAAAATCATTGGAGGAGGCGAAACTATTCGTGGCGCAATTCCACTTGACAATATAGCATCCGTCCGGGCCGATAGGGTTATTAAGCGTCTGGGCTGCGTGGATAGGTAAGCAGAGGAAGAGAGCGAAAACAAAGAATAATTTATCGTGAAGGCGCAGTGAGTTCATTTCCGAGTAGGTCATAGAAAGTATTTTTTGTTTGTATTAATAGCCGTCCCTGGTGCAAGACGAGGCGGTTGTTTTTCGCCGGGGTTTGCGATGCGCTGGGGGGGAACTGCTCGAAGAGCTGCACACAGCTGGTTCGGATGCGTCCGTCCGTCATAGTGGCTTCCACATAGTAGAAATGCGGAGTGACGGTGTCTGTGAGTTGGTAAAACTGCGCCGTAGCCCCGGCCACAGCGACGCTGTCTTCGTACCATTGATAGCTGACGAACTGTTCGTCCGTATTATCGGCAAAGAGCACGTCGTTCCACTTGCGATACACAAAGTCCAGGCACGGAGTACAGTCCTCCGTGATGACCCGGAAAGTGTCGGTATCAATGAGTTTGCTGTCCTCCAAGGTCACCATCTGGAAGATGATGTCGTCCAGACCGAAGTCGTTTCCTACACCGTAGTAGTCATTCAGATCCTCTACACCGATCTCAATAGAATCGCTGGTGACGGGTGATGTCCAGAAGGTCTGGGAATAGTGCCAGAGGTTGTCTTTTCCCAAGGTCATCACCTCTCCTAAAGACTCTTTTTTCATTGTTCCGTCCGGCATCTTATACCGAATAGTAAACTGCAGCTTCGCGGGGTGAGAACGCTGTGAGGCTTCGTTCAGATCCGCCGCCCAATAGGAGAAGACGTACAGCCCCCCTTCCAGGAGCTGCAGCCCCGGGTTCTCGGGCGTGCTCGCTTTCCATGCGTAGCCGGAATGAGCGGCGTCGAACATGGCAAAGAGATTGCCGGAATGGGGGCTGACATTGGCGTAATCGCGCCAGGTATGCTTGGCGTTATGAGACAGCAGATAGACACCGGACTTGCCCTGATACTGCGGTTGGTCATAGAGGTCCGTCCCATACGGGTCGAACGGCAGATACTCGTAGTCGGAGGTATAGCCGGTAGGCTGCTGATGATAGTCGGTGTAGTTCTCAAAATCGCCGTTCGCCATCAGGTTATCGGTCGTGATAAAGGTTTTCGTGCGGGCCTCGCAGATGTACTCTGCCTCGCCGACAGCGGTACCGGTGATATCGATGCAAGAGGTCTGTGCCCCTGTGCTCCATACGTAAAAGAGTGTGTCGTCTATTGCCGGTGAACAGAGGGTCAGCGTGGAGTCCAGACAAAGGGTCAGTATAGTAAGAAGTGTGAACATGAGATGAAGCTGTTATTGGTTGACCGGAATGATCTCGACGCGGCGGTTGAGTTCGCGTTGTGTACGAGTGGTGCTGGTGCCCTGATACTGCACATCGGCGCTGTAGCCGTGTACGATGAGCTGGCGTGCCGGTACACCTAAAGCCTTGAGCAGGTCGGCGATCGTTTCCGCACGGCGGTTAGAGAGTATCTGGTTTGTACGTTTGTTGCCTTCTTCGCTGGCATGGCCGTTGATATACACGCGCTGGGCAGGGTTCGATTTGAGGATTTCTGCTACCTGTTGCAGGATGTCGGCGGGCTCGAGTTGCGGATGCTTGTAGTCGTTGACATTGAACCAGATGACGGACTTCTCCAGCGTCTTCTTGAGGCTGACGATAGTGTCCGTCGAGGCGAGCATGATCGTGTCCGTGTGTTGCTTAGTGAGATAGGTGGTGTCGTTGAGAACGAGACAGCCGGATCCGGTTACAGGTTTGGGGGCTTTCTTCGCCGGTCGGAAATGTATACCGACCTTGATGCCCACCGCCCACGGCCGTATAGCATTCGTGTAGGTGGAGTTGGCAATGCCTTGGTATTCGGGCATAAAGGCATGCCGGCGATAGTCATTATAGCCTGTTTGCTGCCATCCTATTTCGTGCTGCTCGGACTGGATATCATTGCATACGACAGAACCGTAAACGCCGGCAAAAAGATCCAGTTTCTCGTTGAGCGGCACGATCATGCCGAGGTCCAGTTTGACGCCCGCAGCGATCTGGCGGAGAGAGAGCTGATGCGGCTCTTTTGTAAAATCGTTTCCGATGTGTTCCGTATAGAAATCATGATTGTTGAGCCCGTATAGTTCGAGGTTCCACTGAGGATATTGTCCGCAGTGCTCTACGGCGCCGGACACGAGACGATAATGGGAGATCAAGGGCAGGCCTACGAATCCTCCCAAGGCTGCAAAAAGACCTGTTTTGTCGTTGAACCGATGCTGGTACTGGACGGTCAGCGGGATAGAGAGCATATAGGTGCGTTGGTCCTCCTGCCAGTCGTGGGTGACGGCGCGGTGGTTGTAATTCTCTCCGTCGGTGTCGGTCTGTCCGTTCCACTGGAGCATGGTGTTCAGTCTGGCGCGTGAGCCGTAAGTGGAGAAATCTACACCTAGTCCCATCCCCCATTCGGGCGTGAAGAAATAGGCGTAGCGCAGGCTGATCTCGCCTCCTATATGACCGAGATTCTGTCCGTCCCTCAACCTATATCCCATGGAGGAGTAGGCGCCTCCCAAATAGAACTGCAGCGAGGATCCCTGGTCTGCGGGTTGGTCATGAACGGGGGCCTGTTTGGTGACCTGCGGGTGCTCGATTCGCTCTTGTGTATGGAGGACAGAGTCGCGATAATGGACGAGCAGCCGTTCTTCGCGGTAGAGCAACGTCCTGTTTTGGTCGGGTTGCTCCACCTGGGTGACGACCCTGTTGCTCAAAGAGACGGTATCTACAGGCACAGAGGCAAAGACGGAGTCGGTCTGCTGCAGGATGCGTTTGGTGATCACATAAGAGTTGCCTTTTTTGCCTTTCTTGGTGACGGTATATTCGCAGTCAAAGAGTTCGTTGAGCACTTCTTCGGGGCTGGCGTTATGGAAAGTGACGGTCACCCGGCGGGTGTTGCTTACTTCTTTCCGTTTGTAACTGACGCGGGTACCGGTAGTCTCTCTGAGGTCTGCCAGCACTTCTTTGACCGTTTTGTTTTTGTATCGCTTGCTGAAGGTGTTTTTAGCCGCAAAGACGGATGTAGGAACAAGCAATAATAGCGCTAACGTGATGATTGATAATCGTTTCATAACTATTAAAAGAGCATGCATCGACAAGGATATTTTTTCTGATGAGGGAATACAAACCGGATTCCCAACTCCAATCCTGCCTGAACAGGATGCGATTTGGCGGAGATGTTGTTGGTAGCGGTGATCCCGTTATAGGCGGACATGAAGGAGTGGATCTCTTCCATCCCTCCGCGGTCGTTTCGGAAGCCGAGTTCAGACTCCCCGGGTGACAGGGCATTCATAAACCCGTAGTTGCCGTACAGATTCGCGAAGAGCTGTATATTCCGGCTGATGGCATAGGAAAGGCCGAGTTTGAGGAAAACGGAGAATTGGTTTTTGACCGAAACAGGGTAGTCGCCGCGGAAATTCCTCTCGCGGTAGAATCCGTGTGCCGGCACGTCGTACAGGTTCAACCCCCATATACCATAGTCTCCCTGATGCTCTACATCGGCATGGAAAGAGGCTTTAGTGAGAACGGGTATGGCATACTTGGCACCGACTCCTATATTGAGCCCGAGTTCGTCCGTCAGGGGGTAGCAGAAATAGAGTGTGAGGGGTATTTCCACCTGATAGACGTCCTGTTGGTCCCTCAGCGAATGGATGAGGGTCAGATGGTCGTAGGTCTCCCCCTCGGTATCATTGACGTCTGCCCATCGTGCTATCCCCGAGAGGGACGCATTGGCTCCATAATGGGCGAAATCTACACCAACTCCCAGCCCTACATACGGTGTGAAGAAGAGGGCATAACCCACATGCGCCTGCGCTCCCCAACTGCCCTTGTTAACACCTCTCACGTCCGGCTGGGTGGGTTGCACCTTGTAGCCCAGGGTGCTCCATCCGCCGCCGACGGAGATCTCCAAAGCGGAGTGCATCTGTGCCGCGGCGGGAAGGGACAGACCTATCGAAAGAAATATGATTATAATCCGTTTACGCATGCTCCTTGCCCATTATACGTTTTAGATCCGTAGCGGATATACAACCCGCCGCGGTAGATATATTTGATCACTTCCGGTGCCTGCTGCGGTCTGTCCGTCTCTACACTGGCGGGGAAGGCCTCAAAAGTGTTCGCACAGGCTTTGACGGTAGTGCCGTCTGCCAGAGTCATGACGCAGTAGTAGGTCTTGCCGTCGCCCCTGAGCACGACTCCTTCGGTGTAGAGGAACTGACGTGTCTCTCCATCCAGTATGGCGTCATTGCAGTACCATTGGTATGCGGTAAAGAGATGATCGCCGTTGTTGACGAAGAGCAAGTCATCCCATTTGCGGTAGATAACGTCCACGCATACTTCCGGCTCTACACAGTCGATGGCGGCGGAGACGGTTATCTTTTGCGTCTTGGAGCAGTCTCCCATCCGGTCGGAGTGCTGCGCCGTCTCGTCGGTAGCAGCGGCAAAGACGGTGTATTCGCCTACGCCTAATTCCGTCCAGGAGAGTGCAGCGCCATTGCCGGACTGCGTCGAACCGCTCACTTCGCTGTTGTCCTGATAGAGGGAGTAGTTCCATCCGGCTTCACTGCCGGCTAACTGTAGAGTAGCCGTCTCGTCCTTCTCCAGACAGATAGAGGTGGCGGACGCTGTCAGTTGCTGGTCCGCAGGCCATGCTTTGGGGCAAGGCGAACGATAGCCGTTGATGGAGGTGAAATAATGGTTGTCATACCATTGGTCACGAGGGTCGTCGTCTGCCGGCTTGATGACCGGGTCGGACTTGCCGGTGTACGGCGCGAAACGGAAGAGGTACTGGTCGTTATTCGACACATACGAACCTACCGCCCACTCGCCCGGGAACTCGCTCTGCAATGATCCTTCGTTCGACCATTGCCACCAGTTGCAAGCCTTGGACGGACCGGCAGCACCGCATTTGGCACCCTTGGCTGTTTCCTGACCGAAGAGACGCGCAGCGATCTCGGTCTGCTCACCCAACGCAGGTGTATAAGACGAACCATTCGTGTATGGGATTTGCGAGAAGTTAAATTCCGCCCCGAAAATGGTGTCGCGTATATGCCACAGGCGCGAAGCGTCCAGGTTGAATTGTGTCCCTTCGTCGTTCTTGATCCGGAACCGGTCAAAAGCAATAGAGCGCTCCAAGGCAGGGTCGCTGGCGGGTTTCATAGCCCAGTCTCCGAGTGCGGTACCGGCTAAATTGACCGCAAAGACGAAGGTCTCGCCCCATTCCATAGTGTTATCCATCGCCCAGGTGTCATTTGTGCAGTCCCAGAGCACGATATACGAGCAGTCCTCTGAGGTCTTGGGTTGCTTGGGCAGGATATAATCCGTGTGGGTGGTAATCGATTGCTCGCATCCGTAGTAGAATACCTCGTACGAGAGGGTGTCGCCTTTGAAACAACCTACATCGCTGAGGTAGGCTTTGATGGTAGCTGTACCTTCGCTGCCGACGATGGTCACTTTCCCGTTCGCATCGACTGTAGCAAAAGTGGGATCGGAAGACTCGTAAGTGATTTCGGTATTGATCGAATGAATCGCATCGGTGCGCTCGATAGCATAGGTATAGATGCCGCCGGCTTTCACCTCTTTGACCGCATCCGGCACGGAGTCCTTCCATGCGATCTGGGTCTGGAACTGGGTGACAGGTACCGTCGTGGTGAAGCCCTTGTAGTAGAAAACAGGACTGGCATACTGACTCGCCATCTTACCGCAAACCATCCGCGGAGACGGGATGTTCGGATTGGAGAACAGACCCGGAGCTTCCCAGTTGCGTACGTGTAACATGTAGGCACCGTTGGTGAAGTTAGCCCCCGTGAAACCGCCTATGTTGACCACGGCGGTCTTATTGTTATAGGTGTAAATAATCCATTTATAAGCGTCGGTCTGGGCATTGGTAGCGGAGAGCAAGGCTTCCGTGTACTCCCAGTCGCCGCCGGTGTTACCCGTCTGGCTACCGCGATAAACATAACGCATTGTCTGTACGTTCTGCAGGTAGAATACATCTTCGCCCTGACATTTATCGCCGGTTTTGATGATGTACCATTGGTCATTACCGTCGTTATGCTCGATGTCGGCTTCGAGGAAACCGTTGTTGTCTCTCAGATAAACAGACGCACCGTCATGAATCCAGTATTGCGGGAAAGTGGTGGAGCCGTTGTAGTTGTACCACTCGATTTTACGGCTCTCGGCGGCCGTTTCGGTACACTCGCTGGCGGTGACGGTCTGCGTGTCTTCGCAATCCATACCGTCAGTCTGGAGCGTCGCTTTGAGGGTAATAGCCCCGGTGGCATTGCCGCCTAATGTCACCTTGACGGTCTTCGTGTTGCCGGAGGTCGTCGGTGTTCCTGTTGTCACGCCGGTGCCGGTGACGGTGATCGTCGGTGCGCCGTCGTCGGTGGTGCAACTGAGCATATACCATCCGCCGGGGTACATCAGTTTGCTTAGACCCGGTTCGCCGTCGATGGACCACGTGAACGCACTACAGCCTTTGACCTTAACCTGATAACTCAGTTCGGCTCCTTCGAAGCAACCGGCGTCCTTTAACTTGGCAGTGATCGTAGCGGTACCGCTGTTGCCTGCCGTCACTTGACCGGTCGCAGCATCGACGGACGCAACAGACGCATTGGAGGAAGAGTAGGTGATCACTCTGTTGACCGAATGCGTATTGTCCGTGCGCCGGGCTGTGAATGTGGTGTCCTGACCGGCTGCCAGATTGACGATAGCGGAAGGTGCCGTACCGTTCCAACCCAATGAAGTGGCGGGCAGAACGGCTCTCGTACCGGTCACCACTTGCAGGTTATTGACCGAAGTATGCATCTCGCCGCTGACGTCATAATCGACCATCTTGCCTACTTTCATGTCTGCCCCGCAGACGCGGATGGCATACTGCTGGTTATTGCCGCCTTGGCAGTACATGTAGTCCCAGTTACGGCAGTGCAGTACCAGCGCTTGCTGCCATGTGCTGCCTGCCATATTGGACATATTCATAATGTAGATCCGCCCCTGGTCGCCCTGGTAGAAGATCCATTTGTACTCGTCGCTGTTGCTTACGGTCGGCGAAGTGATCGCTGCGGCGTAGTCCATGTTGCCTCCGTCCGTGGCTTGTATGGGACCATGGTAGAGGTAGCGGTTCGTCGTGAGGTTATAGAGATACACGACATCTTTGCCTGATACCTGCGGGTCTCCCGTAGGCAGCGCCAGCCATCGGTCTGCCGTGTTGTCATTGACCGTCGTGGACATCTGTACCACGCCGTTGTTATCCACCGCATAACCTTTGTTGTCGTCCCATTTGAAGACGTACGCCTGGTCCTCGCCGCATTGCGAGATGATGCCCGTCAGCAGACCCGAACAAGCAGCGTACTGTGCTGTCTCGGCGGTGGGGAACTCGATCGTCAGCGGTGCTGTCGTAGCGTCCGAATGGATGTAGAGCGTGTCATGACCGAAATGTGCTTTTGCGCCGGCAGGCAGTTGCTTTGCCGTCGGAGCGCCGGCAGTACTCGTACATCCGATGATGTACCATCCGCCGGGGTAGAAAGTCTGCGGGCCGCTGACGGGTACACCGTCGACGGTGATGGTATAGTCCGGGCAGAGTTTCTCAACGATCACCTGCGCATGGGTGGTGTAAACACCATCGGGACAGTTGGCGGTCCTGATTAAACAGTAGTAGGTATAATCCGTCTCGCCTTCGTTGGTAGCCGGATGGCAGGTCTTCGTCTGTGCGCCCTGACCGGTGTAGGCTACGGCAGTAGCTTCGCCTGCAGCGGTCACGTAGCGGTACCATTGGTAACTCACTCCCGTCATGTTGCCGCTTTTCTCCTCTGCTACCAAGCTGAGGTCAGCTCCTACTGGGACAGTCTGCGTCACCGGATCCAAGGGGTAGAAGAACGGGCAGCACTGGTCGTCATTGACGGAGCACGGCGCAGCGTAACCGTTGCCTATTACGTAGTGGTTGTTGTCGTAGAAAATGTGCGTGCCGGGCGTCATCTCCTGCGTCGTGAATGCTGCACCGGTCTTGGTACCCGTATATGGAGCAAAGACGAAAAGCGGCTGATCGTTTTGGTAGCACCACCAGTTCTCCTGATAGTCCCAGATACTTCCTTTCTTTTGGGTGGGGTCTATGGGATAGCAACGGTCGCTGAATAGCGTCGCGGAAGCGAACATACGCGCGTAGATCTTGGTCTGCTCGCCGAGGGCCGGAGTGGTATTGGTCCATCCTCCTTCTGTCTCGAACTGGGCAAAGTTGTACATGGCTCCGTATATGTTATCGCGTATGTGCCATAGACGCGCGCGGTTGTCCTTGTACATGTTGCCGCCTTTCGAACCCCGGAAGGTATTCAGACTGACAATCGTATTCTCCACAGGGTAGTTTACTCCGTTTCTGGATTGGGGGTTGTTCACCCAACTCTCATACATGGTGCCCGTCAGATCTACGGCAAGTACAAAAGTCTCGTCGTATTCAACGTCGTTGGAACTTGCCCAGGTGTTATTCTCGCAATCCCATTTGACGATGTAGTAGCCGTCCGGGCCGACAGGGTTGTTGAGCCTGTAGTCTGCCCAACTGTTGCCTGCGCATAGCAGCGCCAGGCATACAGCAGAGCCAAATCTAAAACTATTCATTATTCATTATTCATTATTCATTAAAAGAGTTTCTTTTTCGGCGCAGGATTCGTCCCGTGCTCACCGGATCCCGCTAATTGCATAAAACAATCTGCAGATTGTACCTGAATGGTCTCGATAACTGGTTTCAAATATGTTTTCATAAGATATTAATTTTATCAATCCATCAATCCATCATTCCATCAATCCTCCTTGTGCATTATATACCTTGCCGTTATGCAGGATATATAGCACGCCGTTGCGGAGCACCTTTGTACATTGTACATTGTCATTTTGTACATTTTCCAAGCTCGTCGGTATTTTGTGGCTCTCTATGAGAAGCAGGCCGTACTCGGTAGTTATACCATTGCTGAGATCGAGCGTGTAGGTCTCGCTTAGTTCGCTGATCGTCGTGCCGTTCTGCGTGAGGTAGAGGGTATAGTCTGTCGGGATATTCAGGCTTGTCAGGGTGTATGTGCCTGCAGCCGGTGCATAGAGCGAGAGGTTGTATTGTGCCTCACCGTTGATTAGTTGTGCTTCGTGTACGCAGAGCTTGGTGTCATATGCGTTCGTCCAGATCTGCGGCACGTTGACGTTACCTATATTGCCTGCTTTCGCTACATCGATGCCCGGCGTGTAAGCCTGTCCGCCTGTCTCGCTGGCGGAGATGAAGAGCTGGTCGCTGAACGGCTGACCTTCGCTTGCAATCTGAATTGCGGTAGCCGGTGCGCTTGCTTGGCGAGCAGGGGCTAACAGTTTGTCATGGGTAGCCTGGCTGAGCGTCATGGTGCCTGCCTCTTGTTGTACCATGAAGGCGGTGCCGACAACAAGCGAGTATTCATTTTTGTTAACGGTCAGGAACGTCTTGTCGCCGCTCTGATAAACCTGAATGTAATTACCGCTCACTCCGGCATTGGCATGGTGAAGTGTTCCGTTACCAACACCGTTCCAGTTCGCGTGTGTTTCATCTCCGGCGTAAGCGTTGAGCGTCACATTATCACCTGCAACGAGTGCGCCTTCGGTGGTCTTCTGCATGCGCAGGGTGTTGTAGTTATCGCGGCTATCCAAGGTGATGGAGTACAACTTGTTAGGCTGCATCACGCCGCTGAATTTCTTGTACGGATATTGTCCTAGACCTTGTTTTTCTCCGAGGTACTCCATGATCGCGTAGTCAACACCATTGGCGAAGTTTTCCTTAAGCCCGCTTCCATCAATACCTTTAATTCCAGAAGCAGCATTAACCGGGAACGGTACGGTGAAGTCGTACCAGCCGTAATGTACGGTTCCGCTTGGATCCACGGTATAGAGGAAATATGCGTTTCCGTTAACGGTAAGGTAATTGGCATTGCGCACTTGTCCGGAAGCGGCTTCGTGCTCGCTGTTTCCTGCGTTGGTACAGATGGTGAAGTCGTTTACCGTCAGCGCGCTGCTGAGCGTCAGATCACCTGCTGTTTGAACCGTCAGGTTGCCGATACTATGTCCTTGTGCATCTATCGTGATAGCTTTGTCGATAACGGCATCTTCATTATAGTTGCCTGTCAGCGTGAGTGTGCCGTTAGGATCTGTTGCATCGATGAGTTCGGCGAGTGTGGACTCAGAAAGCGTGACATTGTACGTGATATACGCCTCGGCATAGCAACCATTAGCTTCTATCGTTGCCGTGATGGTTGTGCTACCCGCAACGTGAGGTGTTACGGTTCCGTCCGCAGCTACGGTAGCAACGGCCGTGTTGGAGGAGGTATAATGGACAGCGCCACTACTCAAAGTAGAACTTGCTTCATGTTGGAACGTGCCGCCCGATACAGACTGCGTTACACCGCCGCTGAGATCAGCGTCCCAAGTCAGAGCCGGGCTTGAAGGACTTACCGCGTGCATACGCGATACCTCTATAGACGCGATACCCGCGTGATTATCTGCCGCCTTGATGACGAAAGCGTTCTCGCCAACCAAAGCTGAGTTGGATGCCACGGTGTAGATGTACTCGAGTTCGGCGTCGGCAGTAAGGTTGATAGTCGCAATCTCCGTACCGTCGGTCTTCTGCAACTTAACGGAGGTTTCTGCATCTGCATAGAGACGTACGGTGATGACCGATCCGTATGCCAAGCCGTTCGCCAGATTAGCCCGTACGGTAGCATTCGTATTCATACGATAGTACGAGGTGTTCATCTGAGAAGCGAGGTACGCAGGGTTGGGGACAGAACTTTTTTCTGTAAATGCAGAGCGCAGATATGCATTGCCACTTTGGCAACCATCAGATTTGCCAACAGCTACATATGGAGAAGCTAAATTCCATTCATTAAGATTCCAATTGTGGCGATGTAGGAAGAAATCAGTACTAGCGTTAATGTCGTAATTACCGGAACAATTACCATGCATGCTGACGATGCGGGATTCTCCACATTGGCCTTCATAGAATTGATAATCTGTAATATGTTCGTTATCTATACTAAGCGTGGTGATTGTTTGATAAAGTTCCCAGTTTCCTGTATTCTTTCGCTCACCAAATGTGATATACCGATTCGTACTATTATTCTTGATATAATAAAGTTGTTGATCTGAACCATTTTTTCCAGCAGGAATTAGAAGCCAATCATCACCTGTATCTTGTGCTTCCAGTAGGCCATTATTATCAACGGCATACTTTTGAGAACCTCCTATATCACCTACTCGTACTTTACACTTTGTTATCGTCGCCGGTTCGTTGCTATTCCACAAACCAGTAAGAGTAGCACTGCTACCAGTAAAGGAGTTGTAGCCGGTGACGGTCATGGTGTAAATGTTATCGGTAGCCATCTCGCAGGCTGCGACAGTTACTTCGCAGGTGGCGCTGCGTACATTGTCGTTCATGTCGGTAACGGTGCAGGTGATAGTTGCACTACCGACGCTCACGGCGGTCACTGTACCATTGCTAACTGTGGCTACACCCTCAGCGTCACTACTCCATGCTACGGTCTTTGTGATGAGGTCAGACGGGTTCTTGGTAAGCGTCAAAACGAAGTCGCTATTACCGACCCAAGTGGTGTGTGCGCTCTCGTTGAGCGCTACGGATGAAACAGCTTTGTAAGCCCAAACGGCGTCCAGTGTGATATCTTCGGTGACAGGACTGCTGAAGTCGTAGTCCGCACCGCTTAGTTGCCATTTGACAAACGCATAACCTGCTTTCGTTGGAGCACTTGGCTCAGTGGCAGTACCTCCATTGGGTACTTCTTGCGGAGCAATATCACTACCGCCATTGCTATTGAAAGTAACAGTATTCGGCGCTACTATATCGCAACGAATCTTTCCTCCATCGAACGAGATGCGGATGTCGCTTTGCTCTGCGAGGGTGAATTTACAATTACGCCAGTAGTTACCATCAGATTGTGGAGTCGTTGAATTGAAATTGTTCGAACCATCACGTTTAGCAGAAGTGGTGTTCCATGTTAAACCCGTAGATGGCGATGTCATATCTACATATAGTGCGTTGAAAGTTTCGTTTCCGATAACTGCTTGTGCATCACCGTCATTTGTTTTTGTGGAAATAATAAATGAATTGGCGCCGGCAGGCACATTGTGTAAAATAGCAGTTGCGTTGGTGGAGCTGTTGTTGGTCATTACGGTATTATAGTTCCAGGCAGCACCACCATTACCCCAAGAGGTCTTAATACGCCAAGTCTTGGAGTTATCGAATGTATAATTTTCTACTTTTACAGATACCTTTCCATTGTAGGAAACGGTTACTTTTTTAGGAGAAGCCAACTCAAACATAAGGTGACCACCCGTTGCGGATAAAGCTACATCTGAAATACTGTTATCAAACATACCATCGTAGTTTCCGCCATTTATCTTCTCTGACCACGATTGATTCTTAATAATTTCAAAAGGATATTTTCCTGACGGAGCAATAAACGTGAAAGAACATTTGCCGGAGGAGCCACTCTCGTACGTCATCTGGCGAGAAAGATCGTTTGACCAATTACCAGAATCTCCACCATCCGGAGCCGTCTGCAAGCAGCCAACAATATAGTAATTCCCACTTACACCCCATTTTGCGTAGAGATCCATGTTACCGGTAACGGAGGTAAATGGTTCGGTGCAAGCCTCATTGGTGTACCAAGTTGCAGTACCATTACCATAAGTAATAGAAGAAAGTCCTAATTCCGACGCGCTGGCAGTACTACCTTCCGGAACATTGTTGCGCACTATATTGCTGCCACCATTATTCGGGTGGAGAGTAACGGTGTATTTCGGACCTACATCAGCATGATCCACAGCATTGATAGTAATCTTACCACCATCGAACGAGAATGTTACGTCTTTAGTGCCAGAACCACTCACTTGGAACTCGCCACGTAGATCTTGTGCTGCTACAACAGGGTGTCTAAACCAGCCATAACCAGATTTACTATGGTCGTACACTTCTCTATTCGTAAACGATACATTACTGGAATTATTTTGGTCGATATAACATCCACCAAAACAGTTTACTCCATGTACTGCGGGATAACTCTTTATATCAGAAGAGTATGAAGAAACTGTCGTAGCCTGATCTGTGTTTGCAATAAAGAACCGATAAGTACTTCCTCCGGAAAGGGTCACTGTTGCCTCTCCATTAGCATCTAAGTTCGTTGCATTACCACTGTTGTAATCTTCGACAAATAATTTCCATCCCGACTTACGAACAGGATAAGTTGGTAATGTATAAGCAATCCATGCACCTCCATTGTCGCCATTCCACAAATAAATAATACGTTGAGGTGTCGATGTAGACATTCTTGCCCCCGAAGATTTACCGCTCACATAGCAATTGTCATTATAGTACATCTCAAAGCGAATTTTCGTATCTCTTTCGTCATTGTCATGTGTTGCCGGTAGGATATATGATGTCACGTGTTTATAGGTAGTGGCATCATTGTTCTTTGCGAACTTGATTCCTTCGCTGGTCCAACCGCTGCCGCTGAGCATTATATCCGTTTTTAATCTGCGGTTACCGCTATTGTTCGGGGCTGCGGCTACATTTTGCGGCACGGCTACAATCCAAACTTTCTCGTTATTGGATGCACCATCGTTGAAGAATACATAAACATCTCCGTCGAACGGCATCTTGAAGGAAATTTGGTTATCTCCACTTTGCCCTGTAACTATAGCTACATTGCCTTTTGCTTCCGATGTGTTGTCAGCTGTACGTTGTGTACCCCAGTCGCCATTAGTAATCTTGAGACGATACCTATTGTCATTACTTGCACTTACATTTTGGAAGCAATAATAATATGTCGTGTTATCGGTCAATTTAGTATTCAGAGGCAAGGCGTTTACTTTCCAGTCCTTTCCGACCCATTCCTCCAATCCAGGTAAGGCTTCACCTGTAATGTACCAATCTGCCCACGCAGCACTACTTCCTACCATTAGCAGGAAGAGCGCTAAAAGTGACGTAAGTAAAGTGGAATGAATAGAGGAAGTAGTTGATTTCCTTTGAGATCGCTCGAAGGGGGTTTGTAGTCCATTCGCAGCAGTAAGTAAATTGTGTTTCATAATGTATTGGATTTTTTGGTTAATAATTTTCATGGTTCTATTTGGCGGTTTTTCTTTAATAAACCGCTGCAAAATTATATCTTTTCGCGCATATGCGAAAATTATATGACTAAAATATAGATTTTTAGAGCTTGTATATAAAATGTATTATTTATTAAATAATAAGCCGAAATCTTAATATAAAATTATATAGAGATTTTATATAATTTATAGTCCTGTTTTCTGCCACTGAATCGGGGTTTTATGCTATGAAGACAGGGGTTTTGTCGGGGTTTTGTATATCCCTTTCTGCCGTAATCATTTTTCAAAAAACACGCGAAAAAGTATATATATACATAGTATATATATAGTAAAAGCGCATTTTGCGCAAAAAAAAGCAGTTATCCTATGGGTATCCTATGGATATGGTATGGGTATCTTATGGGATGATCCCGATTTTTAGCCTATTTTGTCGTACATCGACCTCCTCCCCTTCCCCTTCGGGACGCTTTTTTTTGCTAAATTTCTCGCTCAAAATCTTGCATATGTCCGAAAAAAGCAGTAAATTTGCAGCCGCTAAGGTTTAGAAATATGAAACTATCGGAAATCAAGCAAGTCATCGGCTCTATCGCACAGGTGTCCGGCGAGGGCGATCCGGATATCCGCTATCTGCTGA
>OCTX011862416.1_pt1 | contig 17370 bp, 17 predicted proteins | sample 1539691 | NCBI WGS metagenome assembly OCTX01 (sample SAMN02144231, study PRJEB22623) | gut metagenome | biome: sheep rumen | host: Ovis aries | place: New Zealand | reverse complement strand
AGTCCGGCAGCTTTTTTTACATCAGTCTTGCCAAATACAGCTGACACAACTGCTATTCCAGCCTGACCGCAGTCGCCTATCTCTCCGACATTTTCAAGACTTATACCGCCAATAGCAACTGCCGGTATACTCACGCTTGAACATATCTCAGCAAGCTGCTCAGAAGTTATGCGAATAGCATTTTTCTTTGTCGGAGAAGGAAAAACAGCTCCAACGCCGATATAATCAGCCCCCTCTGCTTCGGCAGTTTCAGCCTGCTGAACAGTTTTAGCGGTAGCTCCGATGATGAAATCTTTACCGGCAGCTTTTCTTATCTCTCTTACCGGAGCGTCCTCTATTCCGACATGAACTCCGTCCGCACCGCTTTTCAGTGCAGCCTGCCAGTTGTCGTTGACGATAAGCGGTACTCCGTATTTTCCGCAAACCTTTTTCAAAGCTATAGCCTCATTCACGAGTTCGTCCTCTGATATGCCCTTTTCACGGAGCTGTATGCAAGTCGCACCGCCCTGTATAGCCTGCTCGACAACTTCGCACAGGTCACGCTCGCCGATACAATTTCTATCAGTTATAGCATACAATATGAGGTCATCTTTTTTTATGCTCATTTTAATTCTCCTTTATAAAGCGAAAGAGTTTCCGCAGGGTCGATGCAGGACATTAGTCCGCTCATAACGCAGGCTCCTGCTGCACCTGCTTCGCACACTTCACCGATATTCTCCGGACTCATCCCACCTATAGCATAGACCGGTATGTCCACATTATTACAGACATTTCTCAGGAACTCTATCCCCCTCGGTGGAAGTCCTTTTTTGCAGTCAGTAGCAAAAACGTGACCGGCAGTTATGTAGCTCGCACCAAGCTTTTCAGCCTCTGCTGCATCTTCAGCAGAGTGACAGGAAGCTCCGATAATGTGGAACTTTCTCTTAGTCACATCGTCAAGCTCTCTGAGTATATGCAGCGGAAGATGAATCCCCTCCGCACCGAGCTCAGCAGCAATATCAGCAAAGCTATGAAGTATACAGACAGTGCCGCACTCCTTGCAAATACTCATAACCTGCTCTGCAAGTGACCGGTACTCATCCGGAGTCAGGTCTTTTTCACGGAGCACTATAGCTTTCGGATGATTTTCAGCTATTCTGCGGATACGTTTAAGGAAGTCCTCTTTACAAAGTCTGCGGTTGGTGATGCAGAGAATATCATACATAGAGATAGTCATTCAGCACAGGCTGCAAGCCTTCTCCGGACATATCATCATACATCTTCTTGAAGCTTCTTCCGTCGTTTATCTCGAACTGCTCATCGCCCTCAGCTGAATCGCTCTCCTTTCCTGTATATTTGCTCTCGTGGTCACCGATACCGGTAGAAACTCCGGCAGATACCTTTGTTGCCGCTATCTTTACGATACCGTTTCTGAAACTTTCGCTCTCACGGGATGATACAGTGATGCCGCAGAATGGCAGGAATATTCTGTATGCACAAAGCACCTGACACAACTGACGCTCATGCACATCAAGCGGATTTATCTTCTCGTTATTTACAATAGGTCTTAGTCTCGGACATGAAAGAGATATCTCTGCATGAGGATATTTACGCTGTAAATAGTACATATGCAGAGCACTTGCAAGAGCATCCTTTCTGAAATCGGAAAGTCCGAGAAGTGCCGAACCTGCTATACCTCTCATACCGCCCATAAGAGCTCTTTCCTGAGCCTCAAAGCGATACGGGAACACTCTTTTATGTCCCATAAGGTGGAGCTGCTCATAGCGGTTGCTGTCATATGTTTCCTGAAAAACGGTAACGTAGTCAACTCCGCACTCGTGGAGATACTTGTACTCCTCAACGTTAACAGGGTATATCTCTATTCCGACCATACGGAAGTACTTTCTTGCAAGCTTGCAGGCTTCTCCGATATACTCAACGCCGCTCTGAGCACGGCTTTCTCCTGTAAGGATGAGTATTTCCTCCATACCGCTGTCTGCGATAACTTTCATTTCGTGTTCTATCTGCTCCATATTGAGCTTCATGCGGCGGATGTCGTTATAGCAGTTAAAGCCGCAGTAAACGCAGTAATTCTCGCAATAATTAGCAATATACAGCGGTGTGAACAAATAAACCGTGTTGCCGAAATGCTTCTGAGTTTCCAGTCTTGCACGTTCAGCCATTTTTTCAAGAAACGGCTCTGCTGCCGGAGACAAAAGAGCTTTGAAGTCCTCAACCGTACAGTGGTCATGGCTGAGAGCTGCCCTTACGTCCTTGACGGTATAGGCAGAATAGTCGTAGTTGTCCATTTCAGTGAGGACTTTTTCCATTATATCAGAACTGATACGCTCCATTCCCTCCATGTACTCCATATGGTTAGTACGTGAGGAAGGATCGTTTTCAATACGATGCTTTTTTTCCAGTGCAGCTTCAGAGAGTTTATCTGAATCTACAAAGTAATTGTTATCCATTTTATGACCTTCTTTTATAATATCTGACCTGTAATAGAACAGCTAAAAACCATACTATTGCAGATACTATTACTCTTACAACAACATATTTATAAAATTTGCGTCGGGCAAGCCGAGGGGAGGAATGCGGACAGGTCGTAAAACTTCGCTTCGCTGGTTTTACTGCATCTTAGGGAAGGCTCTGCCTTCCCTCGTACACCTTTCCGCCAAAGGGTTGTGAACCCTTTGGAATCCCTTTTTGCCGACTTCGCCATTTTATAAATATATTAATTATAATTACTTTTCTGAACAGAACTCAACCTTTTCGCCGTTGAGTATCATATTTGTTGTACGTACTGCACACATCTTTCCGCACATAGAGCAAGTGTGACGGTCTGCCGGAGGAGTGCTCTCAAAGTAAGCTCTTGCCTTTTCACCGTCAATAGCGATGTCGAACATCTTGTCCCAGTCAACCTCATGGCGAGCCTCTGCCATAGCATTATCTGCGTCTGTAGCGTGAGGGATGCCCTTTGCAATATCAGCTGCATGAGCTGCAATACGGCTTGCGATTATACCCTCTTTAACGTCACTGAGGTCAGGGAGTCTGAGGTGCTCAGCAGGAGTTACATAGCAGAGGAAATCTGCACCGCTTGCTGCTGCGATAGCTCCGCCTATAGCAGAAGTAATGTGGTCATAACCCGGAGCTATATCTGTTACCAGAGGTCCGAGCACGTAGAAAGGAGCGTTGTGGCAGATACGCTTCTGTATCTTCATGTTAGCTGCTATCTCGTTCATTGCCATGTGACCCGGTCCCTCTACCATTACCTGAACGTCCTTAGCCCATGCTCTCTCAGTAAGAGCACCAAGCTCGATAAGCTCAGAGATCTGACCTGCGTCTGTAGAATCGTCGATACATCCTGGACGAAGTGCGTCACCAAGACTGATAGTAACATCGTACTCACGGAGTATATCAAGCACCTCGTCATAGTACTCATAGAATGGATTCTCGTTGCCTGTCATCATCATCCACGCAAAGAGGAGTGAACCGCCACGGGATACGATGTTCATTTTTCTCTTATCACGGCGGAAAGCCTCAACTGCACGGCGGTTTATACCTGCATGGATAGTCATGAAGTCAACGCCTTCTTCAGCGTGAGCACGAACTACCTTGAGGAAGTCCTTTGCTGTTATCTCAAGGAGGTCCTTTTCGAGATAGCCGATAGCATCGTACATCGGAACTGTACCTATCATTGCTGGTGACTTCTCAACAAGCTGCTTACGGAAAGTATTTGTCTTACCGTAGTTGCTGAGGTCCATGATAGCCTCTGCACCGAACTTTATAGCCATATCGACCTTTTCCATTTCCATAGTGTAGTCCTTGCAGTCACCGGAAATACCGAGGTTGACGTTTATCTTTGTCTTCATTCTGCTGCCGATGCCCTCAGGTGAAATGGAATTGTGGTTGATATTGCATGGGATACATACCTCACCCTTTGCAACGAGTTCACGAAGCTGCTCAGGCTCTATATACTCCTTCTTTGCAACTATTTCCATTTCGGGAGTGATTATCCCTTTCTTTGCAGCTTCCATCTGTGTAGCATAATTTCTCATAATACAAATTCCTTTTCTATAAATTTATTTCCACGGACGCTCCTTGCCAAGCCATCCATGTTCTTTCCAGTAGTTTACGTCACGCTCATTAAAGCCTTTTTTCTGTGCCAAACGCATGATACTGAACATTCCTTTTGTTTTGATGCCGGGCTTCACATTTCCTGCCCTGCTGACTATCTTTGCGGCTATAGAGCTTGATCTGCTTTCGATAGCCTTCTTTTTCTTTTCACTGACTTTTTCCCAATCAACCGCAGCAATGCCTTTGCCGAATTTATATATCTTAGGAACTCCCCAGAAAAACAGGCTGTCCGCCATATCCTTGTTTGTTGACTTCATACCTGCTCCGGCAGCAGTACTTATACAAACGCCCTGCTTTTTAAACATAGATCCTTCCGGACTATGTACCATCCAGCGGTAACCATAGTGATCGAGAAATGCCTTCATAGCACCGGTAGCATGATAAACATATACAGGACTTGCAAGTATTATTACATCTGCTTCATCGATCGCTTTTGTGATAGGTGCAAGCTTTTCATAATGCGGACATTTCTTTTCTGACTCTTTAAAGCATCTGATACAGCCGGTGCAGAATTCACCGAAATCTCTCGGAAGAAAAAACTCCGTGATCTCTCCGCCTATTTTGTCAGCAAGCAAACGTGCCATATGATATGTTGAACCTTTGTGGCTTTGCCCATGTATAATGACAGTTTTCATATTTTTCTCCTTACATCAGTCATGAAGGAAACCTATAAGTGTATCTGACGGTGAAGCACCTCTTGTCAGAACACGTCCGAGACCCGAAAGATAAGCCTTTCTTCCGGCTTCAACAGCCTGCTTGAAAGCTTCTGCCATTACAGGAAGATCTCCGGCAGTTGCAAGAGCTGTATTCGACATAACTGCTGCTGCACCCATTTCCATTGCTTCACAAGCCTGTGAAGGACGTCCGATACCTGCGTCAACTATGATAGGAAGGTCTATCTCGTCAATGAGTATCTGAATGAAATCTCTTGTAGCCAGTCCCTTGTTTGAGCCGATAGGTGAAGCAAGCGGCATTATAGAAGCAGCTCCGGCATTTACAAGGTCACGGGCAGCATTAAGGTCAGGATACATATAAGGCATTACGATAAATCCCTCTTTTGCAAGTATCTCTGTAGCACGTATAGTCTCCTGATTATCAGGAAGGAGATATTTTGAATCACGCATTATCTCTATCTTTACAAAATCTCCGCATCCAAGCTCTCTTGCAAGTCTTGCAATACGTACAGCCTCATCGGCATTTCTCGCACCTGATGTATTCGGAAGCAGGGTAACTCCCTCAGGTATGTGGTCGAGAATGCTTTCATTCTCTTTTGAATTAGTACGTCTTACAGCAAGAGTTATCATCTCAGCTCCCGCATATTTTACAGCCGCTTCAATAAGGCTCATGGAATATTTTCCTGAACCAAGTATGAAACGTGAGGAGAACTCATGTCCTCCAAGAATCAGCTTATCATCTTTGTTCATATAGATTACTCCTTATATCTCATATTCTCCGGCAATGATACGGATAACTGCGTGTGCTTCATGTGCGGCACATATCAGTACCCTTGTGGAAACAAGTCCCATTCCGTCAGCAACATCGCTTACACCGTCTCCGCAGAGATAAAAACGCTTTGTTATACGTTTGGTCTTTATCATATTTGAAGGTGCTATCCCAGCCATCCCTGAACCTGATACCAGATATTTCTCCGGCATTTCCTCCAGTACACGGTTTACCAGCATCGCTTTCTGCTCGGCATTGTCAAATGCTTCACATATTATATCGTCAGACTTTAGCAGGTCAGCTATATTTCCGTCATCAAGCTTTACACACTCTTTGCGTATATCACAGTATGGTGCGATACGTTTAAGTGTATCGTACAGGGCATCCGCCTTGTACTCGCCAAGCTGCTCCGGAAAATACTGCTGTCGGTTAAGATTCGATATATCAACTCTGTCAAAATCAAGTATGTGGAGCTTTCCAACTCCTGCTCTTGCAAGAGCTATAGCTATATTTGAGCCAAGTCCGCCAAGTCCGCATACAGCCACGGATGCTTCCGAAAGCTTCCTTTGAAGCTCTTTTCCGTGACGCTCCTCCAAAGCTTTATACATCTCGTCTCTGGTAGGTATACTCATCAGCCGCCTCCCACAAAACGTACTACCTCTACTGTATCTTCATCTTTGAGGATAGTTTCATCATATTTTGCTTTCGGAACAATTTCTTCATTTATCTCCACTGCAACTCTCTGACCACTTATCCCCATTTCAGCCAGTACCTCAGATACGCTTTTGCCAGCTTTTTCAAGCTGCTCTCCGTTTATCTTGACCATACGCAGATTCCTCCTTAAAAAATTCAGGGAACCGTCAAACGCAGTTCCCTGAATGTAAAAACAATATCAGACTCCCTACGTTGGCATTATCCAAATCAGGTCATGGGTCGAAGGTCGCACCTTCCTCTCAGCCTGTTATACAAGCTCCCCTATTTTTATATTATATCACATCGTTTTGTGAATTGCAATAGGTATTTTTACGACATTCAACTCCCGGTATGCTCAAAGAAATAAACATATCATGCAAAAAACAATTCTCCCCCTCCCTGAACCTGTTAGTCCAGAAAGGGGGAGTTATATGAACACTTAATGCCGTATCATTCACCTTCAAAGAATATATTGTCAACACGCCAGTCATTGAGCTCGTCTACCCATACAAGGTGCATAGTCTGCGGTACAGTTACGCCTTCCCAGCCAAGGTCCCAGTGAACAAGTATCTCGTTGTCGTTCACTTTTTCAGCTGTTGGAGAAGTTCTTCTTCCTTCAACTCCTGCATTACCTGTAGTTCTGTAAAGCTCATTATTATATGTAAAGTATATGTCGCCTAAGAAATCGTTATATGTAACAGTTCCGTTGTCTATTTTCTCTGTAAGCTCAGCCGGAACTATATCCTCTTTGCTTCCAGGAGCCCAGAATGCGTGCAGATGCTCGTTTATTGCATCAGCTGAACAGTATTCTTCGTCTGTTATTTTCCATGCGTCCATTGTAGGTACATAAGAACCTTCTGCCATTTTGAAGCTGACACTCTCATATTCGTGCTCAACAGCTCCGTTAGGTATCTTTAACCATTCATTGTATTTTTCGAGCCACTCCTGTGCGAATGCATCCATATCAGCAGGCTCGTGTCTGTCATCAACAGCTGCTGTTGTCTCAACACAAGAAACTGTTGCAGCTGCGGCTGTCTCGATTTCAGCTTCTGACATAATTGTGATCTCCTCTGCAAAAGCTGTTCCGGTCTTGCTGTTATTGCCAATATGCTTGCCAAGAGCAACGCTTCCGCCAATTCCTCCGACAAGAAGTGCAAATGCTGCTGCAATTGCTGCATATCTGTGCTGGTTACGACCTGTGTTCTTTTCAACTTCTCTTACCTCGTTATTGTAATTTGCATTATATTTATTGATACTCATAAAAAACATCCTCTCTTTATCATCATTTGTAAGTCTGGGGATGCTGGCTGCTTTATGAACCACTTTCATCTCCCTCTGTTGATTGCTGTGTTATTTGATACGTATCATCGCTTTCATTACATACACTCGCACACCGGATATCAAGTAGGACAAAAAAACTCAAAAATTTTTTAGACTGTCAAAATTTATGATATATGGGAGCGTCAGGATACGTGAAGTCGGGAAATACTCAGGATCTTAAACAGTTATATATCAGACAGATTTATGAGAAAATGCTTTGTATCGTTTTTGTGCTCTGTCACATAAACAAAAAGCTCACGCAGTTGCGTGAGCTTTACTGGTTGGGCATAACAAAATTGATGACATTCATTTTTCATTATCAATCAACTCTTTAAGTCGGAGAAGCGTATTTAGAAAAATACCTTTATTAACACCATGAGCAATCATACCTTCTCCAAATCGTTCATGTTCAAATAAAGCAGTTAAAATTGTACTAATATTATCTATAGTTAGTTTTGAATAGTCTACGTTATCTATTATATGTTCTCCTATAAAAGGGAGATTTTCAACATTCTCAGGGTAATCATAATCATCAGGCAATAAATCAGAAACCTCATAAAGAGCGTTCGGATACTTGTAAATGATATATGGACAAGGCTTATATCCTTTATCTATTTGTTCCTTATTTAATTTAGAATATGTAATTTCATATTCAATAGTTTTGAGTTCCGATAAAAGTTTAATGCATCGTTCAAGTTTTGCACTATCAAATTTATTTCTGTCAAATTTCATTTTATAACCTCATAGAAATATTAAAAAGCTCACGCTATTGCGTGAGCTTTACTGGTTGGGGTGGAAGGATTTGAACCCTCGAAATAACGGAGTCAGAGTCCGCTGCCTTACCGCTTGGCGACACCCCAGAATATTGATTTGCTTGATTCAGCTTTATTATTATAGCATCAAATTCAAGGGATGTCAATAGGAAAATATATATTTTTTTATTTTAACTTAATCAACTATATTCTCATCATTTGCAGACAATTCCTTATAGCCCGGAAACGGCTCAGCGGAAACGTTAATATTCTTATTATCGACTATAAAAGAAACTGCTTTATTATAGTTAAAAACGGTATTGACCTTCTGAACGCCGCCGTATTCGCCGTCACGGGTCCAGGAGACAGGTTCATCTTCAAGGGAAGTAAAAGTGATCTTATTAGTTCTGAAGAACTTGATATACTCTCTGTTTATCTCCTCGTTAATATTAAACAGAGAGGAAATTATCTGCTGGAACTGGATAGGATTTGCAGGTTTCTTAATGAGGACTACTTCAAACACTCCGTCATCAAGCAGGAAATCGTTCATAGACATCATACCAGCAACAGAAGCAGTATTGGTGACCATTCCATAAAGGAACTCATCTTCTATCACAGTATTCTCGTACTCTATACGCATCTTTTTAGGACGCAGATTAGCGAGCTGAGTTAATCCGGTCATTATGTAAGCTGAATGGCCGAAGATATTTTTTATTTGCTGGGAAGTCTCGTAAGTAATATTTGTAAAAGCACCGAAAGCAACGATATATGAGAAATACTCATCGTTGAATCCGCCGACATCACAAGGAACAGGAGTACCATTGATTATGCTCTGTACAGCAGCCATAGTATCTTTAGGTATTCCGAGACTTTTAGCGAAATCGTTAGTAGAACCTGCTGGAATATAGCCGATAGGAATACGTCTTTCGCTTCTCATGATACCTTGCAGACACTGGCTGAGCGTACCGTCACCGCCGGCACATACAAGGAGGTCAAAGCCGTTTGCACAAGCGTACTCAGCTTTAACGGCAGCATCGTAACCGCTCTGAGTCGGATGAACAGTTACTTCAAAACCTGCTTTGACAAATTCATCTATTATTTTTCCGAGTTTATCAGCAATAAGAGCTTTTCCGGCTACAAGATTGACTATAAAATATAATTTTTGCACTAATATCACCTTTAAAAATATTTATAATAAAACCAAGTAATGTAATTATATCATCTTTTTCAGACTATTGCAATAGCTATTGTCAACTTATATAGCACAATATTGCACTTTTGGACATTCCAACACGCTCCCACGTTATAATGCACATCGAAATACAGAAGTCAAAGATATGTATATAAAATAATTTTACCAATATATAATTTTTATATTGTATTGGCTATCAAAGTATGTTATAATATATTGTAGTCACTATGTGAAAATAATTTATGAATTTTGCCGAAACTTCTTATCAACATATAACTGCAAAAAAGCATTTTCAACATAAAAATACTATTGACAGCACTCTTATGACTGTATACCAAAATAAATTCAATTGAATCATTCGATAATAAGATAAAGAAAACAATATCGATTTTAAAGATATTTTTATGCAATATTGCATTATGTGCATAAATAGTCTGCACACGTATGGAAAATCCTATACGTTTGGAGGGGTGCATATGAAACAAGATAAAGAAAAAAAACATATAGGACATAAAGAAATTGCCGAAAAAGCGTCTGACAGACTGTACTCTGCTGCAAAAGCCCCGTGGTACGGATATATCGCTTTTCTGTTCATATATATTTTAGCTTCCATTCTTATAACTATAGTTTCACGTTCAGACGGAACAATGCTTATAAACGGCAACAGAATACCGCTCTCAGCTTTTGCAGGTGTTTTTTCGTCATTATCTAATATATGTATAATCATGCTTGTTATTTCTTATGGGACGCTCGGATTTGTTACATCGCTCGTCATGCTGCTGCTTCAGTTTCCTGTAATATTGACAAGCATCCTGAAACATAATATTGTAGGTAATATTCCGGGAATTTTCTCAAATACCTTCAGCATCATAGTTAGTATAGCTATTTTTGTAAATAAGAAGAGAAACGAAAAACTGCGGGTACGTATGGCTGAACAAGCTATCACTGACAGACTTACCGGACTTCCTAACAGATTCGCCTGCTCGGAGCTTTTCCGGGAACTTATAGGAAGTCAAACAAAATTCGTAGTTGTATCGATAGATATAAACAACTTCAAAAATATAAACGACACAATGGGATTCGATATTGGAAACAAAGTGCTTACCGGTATAGCGATGTTATGGAAAAATATCGCAGAATCAGGTGCGTCCGGTACAAATGATTTCGTCGCACGTCTGAGCGGTGACGAGTTTGCTATAATTATCCGTGACTACAAGTCTGAAAAAGATATTGAAACTGCTATCAAAAAGTATGAGTCATCTCTCAGCAATAAGCTTAACGTTGACGGCTATGACCTTTATATAACTGCAAGCTTCGGATATGCTGAATATCCGACTGATGCCGATAATATAGACAACTTATTCACATTTGCCGATGCAGCTATGACAGAGCTGAAACGTGCAAACAGCAGTGAACATATATTACGCTATTCGCCTGATATACTAAAGTTAGAGCGTACCCTTGAAATTGAACACAAGATAAGAACTGCCCTTGAAAAAGATAATGTGTTCTTCAATCTACAGCCGCAGTACGATATGGAACATAAGCTGCGTGGATTTGAAGCTCTCGCACGTATGAAGGATGAAAACGGCGATTTTATAAGTCCTGGCGAGTTTATACCGGTAGCAGAAAAAGTCGGTTTAGTCGATAAGTTAGACGGTGCTGTGTTCCGCAAATCATCTGAATTCTTTGGCGAACTTCTGAGAAAATATGATCTTGATATAATCCTCAGCGTAAACGTTTCAGTTCGTCACCTTATGAAAAAAGATTTCATTGAAGAGATAAAAAGCATCCTGCAAAACAGCAATATCCCTCCTAAGAATCTTGAAATCGAAATAACCGAGTCTATCATGATAGATTCAGTCGACAAGGCTTTACAGGTAATAAATGCGATCGAAGAAATGGGAGTCCAGATAGCTATTGACGATTTTGGTACAGGATACTCTTCACTCAGCTACCTTAATAGGTTCCCTGCTAACCTGCTGAAAATAGATAAGTCGTTCATCGACAAAATGAATGACAACGATTCCTCAAAGCAATATGTAGCTTCTATCATCGCTATTGGTCACATAATGGGATTCAACGTTATATCTGAGGGTGTTGAAGAAGATGAGCAGATAAGTGTACTCAAAGAGATAGGCTGTGATTACATACAGGGCTATATCTGGGGAAGACCTCTTCCTGAGGAGCAGGCTGAGAAGCTGGTCAGGGATTCACTAACAAATTGACATCATCTATGAGAATATACATAATTATTGCTCCCCCAGCTAAACCTTGCAAAAAGCAATGTTTAATTGGAAGAGCAATAAAATCAAAAAGCTGGACTTTTAAAAGTTCAGCTTTTTGATTATCTGAAAAGTATGCTTTGTGCGGTATTGCCTTAGTTATTTTCCAGCTTTATAGAATGTGTATCACCATAATTGTTGCGGTAACTCATAGGTGTCATACCGGTAAGCTTCCTGAAAGCGGCGGAAAATGCACTTTGTGACGAAAAACCCAGTGATACCGCTATCTCTGAGATAGGAAAATCCGAAAATATCAGAATGTTCTGTGCAGTAGTTATTTTCGCTTTCAGAATGTAGGCTTTGAACGAAATGTGCATCTCTTTTGCAAAAAGCTTTGAAAGATAACTCGGGTCGAGTTTTTCATGCTCCGCAGCCATTTTCAGTGTGAGCGGCTTGCCTAAATTCTGGTAAATATAGTCCACAGTGCGTCGGATATGGCGTGAGATGCTGTCAGCTTTGCGGATGTCTCGCATCCTTTCTGCAAAATCGAGCATCATCTCCCCTGTCAGCTCGACAATTTCCTCCGGCAAATGACAGGCATCACACTTTCTTATGTAAATATCACTGAGAGTATATGCGATATTGTGCTTCATTCCGCCGTCTATACACACACGGGCTATGATGCCTGTTCCGATTGCAAAATGGTATTGGTTATTCCTAAGCAAGTCATCTGAAAGCATTCCCTTGCCCTCGTAATAGTTTATGCGTATTTCTTCAAAATTTTCACGCACCTTTTCAACATCACCATTTTTTATGTCGTCATATCTGGAAAATTCACTTTTTATCTCAGTTCTTTTGAAGTCCTCTTCTATCTGAACGAACAATCTGTAATTCAATTCCCGATTGGTATTCATAAATGCTCACCTCAATCACGACTATACCATATTTTTGATAAAAAGTCAATGGAATTGATATAATTATACGTTCACATACTGTATAATAACCTTAGATTTTAGAGTACAGGAGTGATGTGCATGAGCACAACAACTGATTTTACAACAGGAAAAGTCAGCAAGGTAATTTTACGTTTCTATTTTCCAATGCTCGCAACGGCAATGCTTCAACAGTTCTATTCCTTTGCGGATACAGCGATAGTCGGCAAGGGACTTGGAGACAATGCACTTGCGGCAGTCGGCAATATGTCCTCGCTCTGCTTCATGATAGTCGGATTCTCAATGGGTCTTGCCAACGGATTTTCAGTCCTTATCGCACAGCATTTCGGTGAAAAGAATTTTCCTCAGCTTCGCCGGACTTTTGTCTCGATGATAAAGCTCTCGGCAACTATTACGCTGCTGCTCACCTTTTTGAGCATACTCTTTCTGCATCCGGTACTTGTACTTCTGCGTACCGACCAGATAATAATCAAAGACAGTCTCACCTACGGTTATATCATCTTTGGCGGACTTATCGCAACTATCGCCTATAATATGAGTGCGGGCATACTCCGTTCACTCGGCGACAGCAAAACGCCTCTGAAAGCAATAATCCTCTCGTCAGTCCTGAATATCCTCATGGACTGCCTGTTCATTTTCGTGCTGAAAACAGGCGTCGGCGGAGCAGCAATCGCTACGATACTCTCTCAGTTAGTATCAGCAATGGTGTGTATAAAAAGAATAATGGGGATAGATTTCCTTAAAATCAATCCGGAAGAAAAGAAAAACGACATACAGCTATACGTGAAACTGCTGAAAAACGGTGTTCCAATGGCTCTTATGAATTCTATAACAGCTATCGGATGCATGGTGGTGCAGTACTACGTAAACGGTCTCGGAGTTGCTTACACTTCCGCTTACTCCGCTTGCAGCAAATATATAAATCTGTTTATGAATCCTGCATTTACAGCCGGTTACTCAGTTTCTGCCTTCACCGGACAGAATTTCGGTGCAAAGCGTTTCGACAGAATAAGAGAAGGACTTCGCTTCTGCCTTTTTATAGTCTTGATAGCCTATATCATATTCGGCTCTGTGATGTTTTTCTTCCCGAAATGGCTTGCTTCACTTCTTCTGCAAGGTTCGGAGCAAATTTCCTACGCAGCTCAGTTCCTCCCGATATGCGGAGTTATGCTGTTCGCTGTTGATATGCTGTTTGTTTACCGCAACTCTGTACAGGGAATGGGATTCCCGTTTGTACCGATGCTCTCAGGCATACTCGAAATGGTACTCCGTGTAGGTGCTATCTCACTGCTTATCGGAAGCTTCGGATTCCGTGCAACTGCCTATGCTGAGGTATTGGCATGGTCGGGAGCTCTTCTGATGAACGCTTCTGCTTTTTACGTGATCTTCGCACGAGAAAGCTCGAACACATTCACTATAAAGCATAATAAAAACTTTGCAAATAATTTTTTACTTGCTCATAGGAGGCGATAATTTGAAAATACTATTGATAGGCGGTACAGGTACGATAAGTATGGCTATCACGAATCTGCTCGCAAAACAGGGTCATGAACTTTACCTTATAAACCGTGGCAGCCGTACTGCTGAACTGCCGGAGAATGTCACTGTACTAAACTGTGACATAAACGATGAAAAAAAGGTCAGCAGACTTATCGGTGATACGATTTTTGATGCTGTCGGTGAATTTATCGGCTTTGTTCCCGAACAGGTCGAACGAGACTTCCGTTTGTTCCGCAATAAGACCAAGCAGTACATCTACATCAGCTCTGCTTCTGCTTACCAGAAACCGCTGTCTGACCCCGTGATAACTGAAAGTACTCCCCTTGCCAATCCATATTGGCAGTATTCAAGAGATAAAATAGCCTGCGAGGAGTTCCTGATGAAGCAGTACCGTGAAAACGGCTTTCCGGTGACCATAGTCCGTCCGAGCCATACCTATGACGAACGCAGTGTACCTCTCGGAGTTCACGGAAAAGGCGGAAGCTGGCAGGTGCTCAAACGCATGGCAGAGGGTAAGCCGGTCATCATCCATGGTGACGGCTCATCGCTCTGGACTCTGACCCATAACACCGATTTCGCAAAGGGTTACTGCGGACTCGTCGGAAATATCCACGCTATAGGTCAGGCTTTCCACATAACATCGGACGAAAGTCTGACGTGGGATCAGATATATAATATCATAGCTGATGCTCTCGGTGTCGAGCTGAAAGCTGTTCACATACCTTCGGAGTTTCTCGCTGCGGTCAGCGACTATGACCTGACCGGAAGTCTCATCGGTGACAAGGCAAACTCTGTTATTTTCGACAACAGCAAGCTTAAACGTGCAGTACCGGATTTTAAAGCGGTCATACGTGCAGATCAGGGAATAAAAAATACAGTACATAATATTTTAAAGCATCCTGAATTACAGAACGAGGATGAAGAATTTGATAAATGGTGCGACAAGATCATTGGAGCATATACAAAATTAAAGGAGGAATTATCATGATAAATGTAAAAGGACGCTGGGCACTCGTTACAGGTGCGGCAAGAGGTATCGGCTACGGAGCAGCTTTATGTCTGGCTAAGCAGGGCTGTAATCTGATACTTCAGGGAAGAACTGCACAGCACTGCGAAAAGGTTCTCGCTGAGGTAAAGGCTCTCGGTGTTGAGGCTTATACTGTAGGAGCTGAGTTCTCCGATCCGGCACAGGTCGAAAAGATGCTCAAAGAAATAGATGCACTTGGTGTTGATGTTGATATAGTACTGAACAATGCCGGTATCCAGATCGCTTACCGCACTGACTACCTGACAACTCCGATCTCTGATTATGTTGACAGCTTCCAGATAAACACTATCACACCTATGATGATAGTTTACCACTTCCTGCCGCTCATGGAGAAGCGTGGTTTCGGACGCATCGTCAATACCACAAGCGGAATCCGTCTTGAACCTGAACAGGCTGGCTACAGTGCAAGCAAAGCTGCTCTTGATAAGGTAACTATGGACATTGCTTCCAAATACAATGGCACTGATGTTTGCATCAATCTTACCGATCCGGGCTGGTGCAGAACTGATCTTGGCGGACCTAAAGCTCCTAATGCACCTGAAAGCTCACTTCCGGGCGTTGTTGTCGGAGCTTTCATAGACGATAAGCGTTCAGGCAGAAATTTCGCTGCAAGCGATTTCTACGGACTCAGCCTTGAAGAAGCAGTTGCTAAGGCTGAATCAGAAATACCAGTCTACACCGGAACTATCGGACTTTAAGGAGATAATAACTATGAATAATTTTCAGTTCTTTAGTCCTACAGAATTTGTTTTCGGCAAGGGCACGGAAAATGAAGCCGGATATTACGTGAAAAAACATGGCGGCACTAACGTTTTGCTCCACTTCGGAGGAGGCTCCGCAGTAAAGAGCGGTCTGCTCGGCAAAGTCAGGGCTTCTCTTGAAAAAGAAGGCATCTCTTATTCTGAACTTGGCGGAGTAAAGCCAAATCCGAGAGATACCCTCGTTTACGAAGGTATAGAGCTCTGCCGTCAGAAAAATATCGATTTCATACTTGCTGTAGGCGGAGGTTCTGTTATAGATTCTGCTAAGGCAATAGCAATGGGCGTTCCATATGACGGCGATTTCTGGGACTTCTATTCCGGCAAAAGTCCAAAAGCGGCTCTGCCTGTAGCTACGGTACTCACAATTGCTGCTGCCGGAAGTGAAGGCTCCGGCGATTCTGTTATCACTAAGGAAGACGGCGGACTCAAACGTGGTGCAGGTTCTGACCTTATCCGTCCTAAGTTTTCCATACTGGACCCTGAGCTTACCTGCACTCTGCCGCCTTATCAGACTGCCTGCGGTGCAACAGATATAATGGCTCACGTATTTGAGAGATACTTTACCAACACAACTGAGGTCGAGATAACAGACAGGCTCTGCGAGGCTGTGCTCCTGACCATGATAAAGGAGACTCCACGAGTTATCGCTGACCCTGATAACTACGATGCAAGAGCTAATATCATGTGGGCTGGAACTGTAGCTCACACAAATATAGTCGGAGTTGGCAGAGAACAGGACTGGAACAGTCACGGTATCGAACACGAACTCTCCGCACTGTACGACTGTGCTCACGGTGCTGGACTTGCTGTAATTATGCCGGCATGGATGGAGTTCGTATACAAACACAATCCACTGCGTTTTGCTCAGGCAGCTACACGCATATGGGGTTGTCAGATGGACTTTGAAGATCCCGAAAATACTGCAAGGGAAGGAATCGTCAGATTCCGCAGATTTCTCCGCAGCATCGGTATGCCTCTTACTTTCGAGGAACTCGGTGCAAAAGCTGAGGACATCCCTGCTCTTGTCGATAAATTTGGTATAGGCAGCGGCAGAACAGGCGGATTCGTAAAATTGTCGGCAGAAGATATAACTGCAATATACAAAATAGCTGTTGACCCTGAACTTATCTGAATATAAAACAAAAATGCTGGACTTGAAAATAGTCCAGCATTTCAGTCTGTTGAAAAAACATAAAAATAAAAGAATAACCATAATAATGGGATTCCAAAGGGTTTAACAACCCTTTGGTCAGGTCAAGGGCTGAAAGCCCTTGTGGGGCGTGGGGCAAAGCCCCGCATATAGCCGCAAAACGCTCCGCAAGTGGTGAATTCAAAAACAGTCCGGTGGACTGTTTTTGAAGAGG
>OCTX012223723.1_pt1 | contig 17373 bp, 18 predicted proteins | sample 1539691 | NCBI WGS metagenome assembly OCTX01 (sample SAMN02144231, study PRJEB22623) | gut metagenome | biome: sheep rumen | host: Ovis aries | place: New Zealand | reverse complement strand
CACGCACTGGTGCTCGCTCATGTGCTTGGCCAGACCTCGGAGCGTGATCGTCTCCTTCTCGACCGCCTTGGGGTAGTACTTGCCGTAACCGGGGTTGTTGGCGTTGATGTTCTTACGAATGTTGATTAGAAACTGTGGATTTTGTACCATAATTTTACCTTTCTTTTTTAAAGTTAATAGATTGTTTTGTTAATACTCTCACATCGCTTTTTACGGCGATTTTCAGCATTTCCGACCGGTTCCTTGCGATTCCTGCTCCGCTTACGATTGAGGCCTCTTTTCTCGTAATTGGAAGGGTGCTCGGCTTACGATTGATTTGCTGCTGCAAAGGTACAAAGAAAATCGATGCAAAACAAGCCTTTTAAGATTTTATCTTAGAATTATTTCAAATGTTAAAATGTAAGGGAAACGGAGTATGGAGACTATCACAGATTGTAATGTACCAATGTACCATTGTACCATTACGAAAATCGATATCGCACCCTGAGAAAAGAGAAATTTCTATATATTATATTATTATAATATATTATAATATATAATATAAATATAAGATTAACATTTCAGCCATGTTACGATGAATAGCATAAAACCAAATGGTACGATGGTACATTGGTACAATACAAATAATTGCTAACTTTGTAGGCACCTAAATACAAAGGAAAGGACGGTGAACGATGCCTGATGTTTGATGGAAGATGTAACAAATCCTAGTATCGGCTCAAAAATGATTCCACGAGATGTGATTTTTAGCTCAGAATGAGCCGATAATAAAAAAATGTCCGTATCTTTGCACCGATATTCATCGACCAGTTTGATTGAAAACAAGAAAACGACGAAATATGATAGAACTGAAGAAGACAGCAGCAGAAATGCTGGAGTATTACAAGACAGAGGTGTTCGGCAAGATGGGCATCGAGATAGAGGGCCTGCAAAACAAGGATGCGGCCTATCAGAAATGGGCACGACTCAGCGTGGCCGACCAAATGCTGGGCATGGATGCAAAAGGCGATTTTGCCCGTCAACACGTTTCAAACTTTTTTGACCACGACTTGTTAACGATTTATCCAATTAAGGAGAATCCTCTGATGCAAGGGCCACAAGAGGGGTTGGCAGGATGGATTGTGGAACTGATGCGTCTGCTGGCCTACCTGCTGAAGGGTGATCCGTTTTCGAATTTTTTTGATTTGAATTGGTTGGATGACAGGTTTCCTCATATGGGTGATGACGGAACAGAACAGTTTTCGCCCAGCAATGGGGAACTATTGGAATTTCTTACTGAGTATACCCGCGTGGGCGCTCTTCTTGCTAATATGGTGTACCATGTGGCTTGTGATAAGGCAGAGGATATGGATCTCGCCTTGTATGACATGTATGCAAGCCTGTGTTATCCTCGTCAGCGTAGGCTCGACTTTACAGACAGAGGGAACTGCTTTGGATATATAGACTGCCTGAAAGATGCTATTAGTGATGCAGATGTTCACTTGATAAGAGGAAGGAAATTAGACCTCACAATAGAGGAAATCGCTTTGGTAGATTCGCTATGGACTGAGGTACCCCATCACTATCCTGAAAATTATGTAGCTGCTGCCCGTGAGGTATGGCAGAAAATCAAGCCCATAAGAGAAGGTTTTAGTGACGGACGGAAATGCAAGGAAGATCGCGATTTATTCGTAAAGGACATGTTGGAAATCATTCTTCCGATAGCAGAGAAACATGATGTGGATATGGAACTGGACGATGAACACAGCCTGCCGTTGGAATATGTCAAGAACTGGCTGAGAGGTATATATTATGGCAATGACCCAGTATTTGGATAAATGGCAATGATGACACAGAATGATATCTCTCCGGCTTTGCAGGCACGTGTAGACCGCTTGCAAAAAGATGCAAACCGCTTGTTTGCATTAGGGAATGTTCGTGAGCATTGTCAGACTGCGATAAAGATGTTTCATGAAGATATGCAACCCTCACCGTTCACACCGTGGGGAACAATGCTTCGTGACAATAGGGAATACCGATTTGCATTAAGTCTCACGTTGACCTATACCTCGACAAAAGATGAAATCATCCAATTGGTAAGAGGGTGTCAGGAAGAATATCTGCTTCAAGAAGTAGAAGAAGAGCGTGAGAGGCAAATAGAGGACTTTGCGCGCATGAAGATTGCCAGTCGCTGGTATCAGATGAAGGATGACGACCATGCATGGCGCGTGTTTTCGCAAAACATCCCCTACGGTGAAACGGGAAGGGAAGAGGATATTCGTCAGTTCTTTGAGACACTTGACAGAATCTGCATTTTGACAGACATCTTGATGGGGCATGCGGCAGAATATGGGTTGAATATGGAGTATGAACACATGGCTGAATTGCCAGAGGCACCTATTGCGGTTCAGGAGGATCTTCATAAAGACAATGTTGTCGATGCAATTCATGAGCTAACGGATGTTGTGAAGAAAAGTTTGAAAACTCCCAAGCAACAGTTTGTTGTACATGCCCAGCCTGGCAGCACGGCTAACTTGGGTTGTGACCAAAAGAACTCAGACTTTAAGACTTATCTTCCTAATGCAGGTAAGCCTGAAGAACAGGCATTGCTGGCGAGTAAAAAGAAATAAGGTATGGAAGACAATAAACAAGACAATCCCCAGAAACCAGTCGTGGTATATGGTGTTGTAAATATTGGTTGCGACCAAACCGGGGCAACATTCCAAACGCTGGTCGAGGCTCCTAAAGGGGCAAAGGCGGAGGAGGCCGACGCTGAGGAGGCTTTTGTGCCTCGTCAGCTGCGATTCTTCGATATGGTGACGTTTGGCTCTGAGGAGAAACAACCTAAGCTGATTGCCATGCTGAGGGAGGTGGCGCAGCAGATAGACACGACCAGCGGGCGTGGGTGGTTCGTTGTCTATGCCGGCTATCGCTATTTCAAGCAGCAGCTGGCTGTGATGGGTGGCTATACAGACTTCTTTGCAGACATCGAGGCGCTAGCGCCTGACCTGCTGACGATGATTGACAAGGAGAAAAAAGGTGAGGGCAGATACCATAGCTATACTGTCCTGATGGGCAGGGAAGCAACTCTGTGGTATATGAATAAGGGCAAATTGCCACCACTGAACGAGATCACCGTATGGAAAGAGCGCTTTAAGGGTGATAAGAACAGATATGCGACGAATGCCCAGGTCATCATCGATGTATATAAGCGGTTGAAGACGATTTAAAAGTACACAAGAAGAAAGAGTCCCTTTTGTGTAAATTCAAGCGAACAGATTCACATTCTGCTCGCTTTTTTTGTGCCTGTACGTATAGTGTGTATAGTGAAAATGGGCTGTACGTATAGTGGCGTATAGTGGCCCTTGATAACTCGAAAAAATCCGTATTTTGCATTGTTCTTTCTTGTAATTTTGCATCGTCAATTAAAACGAAACGCAAATGAAAACAAGAATTTTATACGTTGGAACGCTCATAGATTTGGCACTGATTTTTGAGCCGGATGAGGAGCAAGAGAGTGAAGAGGTTTTTCAGAGTATGTTGAACATTAATAATAAATAAGTATGGCACAGAAAAAAGAACAAAAGGAGCAGGCATCGAAGCGCATTGCCTTGCTGGTGAGAACAATGGCGAACGGATACTCAGTAGAGTTGGAGCGCGAGGGCTACATGTACTACGACATACAGAGCCTGTTGGAGGGTCTCCTCGTTCACGTAGGCATGAACCGCATAGGGGCGATGACCAAGGAGGAGATCAAGACGATGGTCGAGGCCGTAAAGGATGGTAGTGCGGTTAAGAAGCTTCAGGCAGAGGTAAACGATCTGAAGGCGGTCATAGACGAGCAGAAGAAACTGATTCGTGAGCAGAAGAAGGAGATCAAGGAACTGAAGAGCGAATTGAAAATTGAAGATTGAAAATTGAAAAAACAGATAAGATTATGGCAAAAGTAATACGAATAACGAGCGTTAGGAACGCTCATGGTGTGAAAGTGAAGCGCTGCTGCGCAAGTTGTCAACATAAGTGCATTGAGACGGACGGAACAAGGGTCTGCGCACAGATGATGATCAAGGTGGAACAACGGTTCAAGTGCAAGCAGTGGTTGATGAGCGACGGCCTGAAGAATGCCGGTAAACAGACGGGAGGTGTGGTTCGCCTGAAAGGAACCACAGAAGTAATCATTAAGTAGTAACCGAGTCGAAGGCGTGAGCGGAGGAAACGTAACCGGTATAATTGAGCTCAAACTAAAAACTTCGCTTTTCTCCTGACACTCACTAATTCGAATCGATTATGAAACAAGTTGAGTTTAAGAACGAGAGCATCGTAATGAACGCCCTGAAGAAGGGATTGAAGGTAGAGGGTCGTCTCTGGCTGGAAGAGACTGAGGACGGCAAGTTTGTAATCTGGTTTCAGCAGTACAACCGCAAACCACAGCCCAAGCAGCGCAATTGGCTGATTCGCCGACTGGAACACGGCTGGGTGAAAGAGAGCGTGGAGCGTATCAAGGTGTACGAGAGCATTCCCAAGAACATTGGCACACCTCGAGTGCTGGCGGTGATCGACCGTGAGACGAAGGAGGCGAAGAATGCAATCATCGACCGTGAATTGGATATGTTGGAGTTTTGTTAAAACGTTGTAAACAATGGGATTCAGTTATCAGAAGAATTTCTTTAATCCTACGTTGCCTGTGGACGAGGCCCAGTTTTGGGCCCTCGTCAGGGCGACAAAGTGGGGCGAGGCGATTGACGAGTTTCGCAAGACGGGCGATCAGAAGTTGAAGCGCGGTTTGCCTGCGTTTATCTTCCAGGCTACGTTTGACGAGACAGAATCGAAGAAAGGTAAACTGGGTGCTTGGCGCAAGCAGAGTGCCACTCGTTTGACAGGGCTCGTGGTGATGGACGTTGACCACATCGAAGAACCTTTGACGCTCTATCAAGGTTGGGTAGAAAAGGGTTTGGACTGGAAGGAGCTGGGTATCGTACTCATCTATATTACCCCTTCAGGAAAAGGTCTGAAGATAGTCTTCAAGGCCGACGTCAAGAAGGGTAATCTCATCGACAACCAGCACGCTATGGCCGAGGTGCTTGGCGTGGAGGTTGACGAAAGTTGCAAGGATGCAAGCCGCATGAGCTTCATCTGCAAGGAATCGGATATTTTGTACATTGACAAGGAACTATTTACTTATGAGAACAAAGAATTTGCTGAGAAATACGATGCTGAGTATAGGGCTGGTCATAGTGGTGATACTAAGGCTGCTGCTGTGGCCAGTAAGGCTGCTGAACAAGGGAATAGGAATGTCGGCCAGGTGGCTGATGAGTCAGTACCGTTGAAGTGGAGGGGCTATGATGTACAGTCTATTATTGATGCTCGCTATGGCGAAAAACTACCCTGCGCAGCCGACTCAAACCGCCACAATGAGAGTCTCAAACTGGCAACCGACCTGCTGCTTATGCTCGATGGTGACAAGGCCGCTGTGCAGCGCATTGTGGAGTCACAGTCGTGGGTCAAGGAAATCATCGACGAGCGAGACGAGAACGTGGGCCAGACGGTTTCCTCAGCCGCTGAGTGTGTGGCGCAGAAGGAAAAGAAGTATGCCGGCAGTCTGCCTTCAAAGGCGATGCTCACCGCGATTCAGGAGGCAACGGGCCGCTCGTATGTGGAAATCACGAAAGCGCAGGCGCAGACGGCGGTGACGCTGAAAGACGAAGATATGGCTCAGCGGCTTTGGGATTGGGGCGCACAGATAGAAGAACTGTTTGAGTATTTCCCTATCCTGAAGGATGTCTGTAAGGGATTGAAGCGCAATCAGTATCCAGCGGCCTTGATAGTATCTGGAGCCTTTGAGATGACGCTGATGACTCGCTGCACATACAGGTTTTATCATCGCCCAGAGGAACTCCGTCGATTGAATAGCTCTGCATTGATCATTGGCGACCCTGCATCAGGTAAGAGTTTTGCGACGCGATTGTTCAAACTCTTGGCAGCTCCCATTGTCGCTGCCGACAAAGTGGGGCGCGATGCCATCAATGCCTATCGTGAGCAGATGCGAACCAAGGGTGCCAACAAGGAGAAGCCCAAAAAGCCGAAGGTGGTGGTGCGTGTGCATCCAGCGAGGACGAGTAACGCCCAGTTCATTCAAGACATGGTGAATGCTGTCGAGACGGTAGATGGCGAGGAGATGCACCTGCACATGCTGACGTTTGATACGGAACTTGACAACACCGTCACCGTTCAGAAGGGTGGTTCGTGGATTGACAAGCAATCTCTCGAATTGAAAGCTTTCCACAATGAGGAGGACGGCCAGGCGTACTCGAATATGGACTCCATCCTACAGGACTTCAACGTCTACTGGAACTACGTCTATACAGGCACGCCTATCGCCTTGAAAAAGAAGGTGAACGAGCAGAATTTTGGTTCAGGTCTCGCTACGCGACTGACCTGCATCCCTCTGCCTGCTACTAACTTCGAGATGATGAGTCGGGAGAGCACGCTGGACTTCGAGAGCGATGCCCGAATCAAGGCGTGGGCTGAGAAACTCGACCGCATGAAGGGTGAACTGAGCGTCCAAAAGATCGTCGATGAACTCTACGACTGGACGGCACGAAGGATGGCCGATGCCGCAGAGAACGACTCGCGTGCCGACGAGATGCTTCTGAAACGCTGTGCCTATCACGGTCTGAACTACGCTGCACCATTCATTGTGATGCGCCATTGGGACCAGATGAAACAGGATGGCAACTACTGGTGCGGTGAGTTCGAGACTGACGATGTGGACTGGCGCCTTACAAAGTTGATCGTCAACATGCAGTTCGCTTGTCAGCGCCACTACTTTGGGGCCATGGCAGAAGCCTACTTCGACAACAAACTGAAGGATGCCTCAGTGAATGTGCAGCGCAAGCAGAAGACCTTTGAGGGCTTTGCCCGACTGCCTGAGGAGTTTACCAACGAGGACGTGATGCGCTGCTTCAACCTGTCGAGCGAGGGCGCAGCCCGCATGAAGATCAAGCGACTGCTGGACGACCATCTGATTGAAAAGTTGGGTGATGGCAGGCAGACTGGAGCCTCGAAGTCAAGCTATCGCAAGACTGGCAACATCATGCTGTAATGTACCATCGTACCAATGTACCATTGTACCATTTGTAAATTTTATTGCCGATGTACCCCATAAAGGGTATGTCGGCATTACATAGCGGTAGAGCACGGAGAAATTTACTTTCCCACGCAGAATCTACTTTCCCACGCAGCATCTACAAAGTGTTGATATTCTACACTTTAAGAGTTAAACCGTACAAATGAATTTCAGGAAATAGAAATGTCGTTATTCTTATCCCTTTAGTTCATCAGCAGGTCTTCCACAAACTCGCTCTTCACTCAGAAGAGTATCATCATCTGTTCTGCACTATTGCGCTGCAAAGATAATCAATAATCACAAGATAACAAAGAAAACCGAAAGAAAAATCCTAAAAAACAGAAAAAATGAACGATATTCTTTTGAATTTCAAAATTATTTCGTAAATTTGCACCCAATATGAGGATAGTATCACATAGGCGATTAGTTGAGTTCTATAGTTCAGAAGGACATGGAGACGCTCAGGCTGCACTTGAACGATGGTATAACATCGCAGAAAAGGCAGAATGGAAGAACCTGTCGGATATAAAGGCAGACTTCCCTACAACAGACTACGTTGGAAACCAGCATTATGTCTTTGACATCAGGGGCAATAAATATCGACTTGTGGTAGTTGTGAAGTTCACAATCGGGCACATCTTCATCCGATTTGTGGGTACTCATAGTGAATACGATAAGATTGACGTTTCAACGATATAATATAGGAGGTACGAATATGGCAAAGATTACAAAAGCACAATATGAGTTCGCATTGGCACGGATTGAGGAACTGTTGCCGATGGTAGATGACAACACGCCTTCCAACGACCGCAATGCTGTTGAGTTGACGATGATGTCGGATGTCGTTATAGACTATGAGAAGGAGCATTATCCCATAGGCAAACCGACCGTAGCCCAGTTGATACAACTTTCGTTGGACGAAAAAAATATGAGTCAGAAACAGTTGGCTACAGAGATTGGGGTTAGTCCTTCACGCATCAGCGACTACATTTCTGGCAGGGCTGAGCCTACGCTAAAAATAGCCCGCTTGCTCTGTGTCACTTTAGGAATAACGCCGGCAGCTATGTTGGGATATTAGCCCTAAGCAGATATGATTACGATACAAAGTAATTTCAAACGTTACGATAGCCCAAAACAGTATGCCGAGGCTTTCCAGCAGATGATAGAAGTTCATGAGAGATGGTGTGAGCAGATACGTGAACAGGAAGCAAAGTCTGCACGCTGAATTTATCTATACCTAAAGGGAAAAGGAATACGATTATGAACACTCTAAAAATTGCAGCCTCGTAATGTTTAACCGAGACGGCATGAGACAGAAATCCGTGTTGTATAATATAATTATTGGGTTTGGCTTTCCACTCGTTCGATAACACTCAATAGTCTCATCCCTCTTTTGTCAAAAATGAAGTGTCGTTCTTTGTTCTAAATAATGTGCCAGTTCAAAATCATATGCTTTTATATGTTTGGAAAACATATCGCTGACAAATGGTGTAACATAATACTCTGTATCTTGCCCGTAGCTAATCGTTTGAATTGCCTCTTCGTCAATCATACTCATAGGATTAAATATCGCCAGACATGCAAAATGAATGGAAAAGATTAACCTTATGCTACTATTCATATCGTCTAAATAACGAAGCGCAAGTTCGTAATCCATTATTTGATGACAATTAATCATAAAAGCCTCCCACGTATTATAATGCACATTATCGTCACCAATAGTTCTTCCTTTGTTGTATATTTTAAAATGGTTGAATAGAATCCGTGTTAGTTCTTCATCTTTGTCCTTTAATTTTGGAATAATTGAATCTTCTTGCTTCATCAAGAGTCCTCTTCCATATGCCCAACTATTAACTATGTTGTCATACATTGTATGGCTTTCCTCAAGCATTTTTTGCTGCTCTTCATCCGATAAGATATGAAGAAGGACATGAAGTGTTACAGCATCGTTGTATTTGCGCATCAATGACGCTGCATCACTTATATGGCCTTTACTTAGTAAGATCGAAATAGAGTCAATAGTATTTGATATGGACTCATAAATCTTTGAATTGAAGTTGATTACATTTTCAACGATAGCTATTGTTGAGGTGTTGTCATTAAATAACATGCCCGTATAGAAACTTTTGAGTTCCTTTAACAGTTCAAAAACATTGTGTCCGAAATATTTCTCCTTTATCCCTGGCTTGGGAATCCCAAAATTGGCCATGTCTTTACATCTTGAATTTCATAGGTCTATAATCATATTCAGAGCATTCCCAAACCCATTGCACACACTGGCGATTCATATTGAGGCTGTTCACGGGATTCTTTATAATGGATATTTCCAAAGCATCGGCTGTTTGCATTACGATTGCAAGATAGTATTTGTCCTGTTTGTATTGAGCAGCCGCAAATTCGTTGTTAGTCATTCTGAATTTCTGTCCGGCAAAGTCAATAGACTTCACTTCAATACAAATTTCATTGCCATTGGGGTCTGTACCTTCCAAATCATAGCCCACGTTTTGTGTACTGACATCACGAAGTCGAAATCCATTACCGTTAAGAGCTGCAAGTGCGTTTTCTTCTGCGCTTCTCCACCGCTGTATGTTTATACTACCTGATGCTGCTGCTTGTGATGCGGAAACACTATTAAACCAATCTGCTACACTCGATGATTCGACGTCTGTCTTATCTCCATCTGTCAAATTGGGCTTTGTTTCATTATTGGTAAATTGTCTGCTTCGTAATGATGCTAATCCTTGTCTTTCTAAGAAATTACCAATTTCGTTAGGTAACATACCGTTATCAGCTATCAACTGCACAAAACTTTCATCAATCTTTTTACCAGATGCGTCAATCTCTGAAAGAGAGCATCGCCTTGAATCTGATATAAATAATGGTGCTGTCTCAAAGGCGCTTATTCTGCGGTTCATCTGAATTGCTTTCATTCCTGCAGCAGCCAATTGTGCATATCCTATAACCGATATTTCCACCTCCGAAGCCTTTGAGATAATTTTTTCCAAATCATCCGTTTTGCCACCTAAATATTTTATCGCAGTTTCCAATCCTGTGACTTCACTACATTCAACAGAAATGGCATCAGGATTTATTTTTGTATAGTCTGCTGCATTAAACCAGTTAGGTGAGAGCTTGATTTTTGAGAAATAAGATCCGCATGTTTCCTTCAACTGCTTGGCAAACTCCTTTTCAAAACTGTTTTTCATCAGTTGAATCAGTTTCATATCGAAGTAGGGCATCAAGGCATTTACCAAACCTACATTCCCTTCAACCAATCCTTGTTTCAGCAATTTAGCATATAGTTTTGCGAGATTTCCAATCATCTTATTGGATGTTTCATCCAGGATTAAATGCCTTCTTGATGGGTCTGTGCTAAAATCTCCATTGACTATAGCCCCTAATCCACTGCAATCTTCTGTCGGAAGAAAAGCATGAATAGCAGCATCGTTCTTAGGCAGTCTCACTATTTTGCGGTTTTCCAAAGAGAATGCAAAGCTGCAATATTTGTCAGAGCAGACCATCCAATCATTCACACTGTCATTGCTTGAAATCCTAAGCTCTTTGCCAAATTCATTCTGGCCTTTCACATTGATACATGCATTAATTTTCTTTCCTAATTCAATTTGAATATTCTCTATGTTATTCAAGAAAAGCAATGTGGTTAATGTAAAGTTTGTATATTCATCGTCAATTTGGCTTGCAACAACTCCAGAGAATATGAAAATTGTATGATACCCTTCTTCGAGAATGTGATGAATTTTATTTCCCAAAGCACTTTTCACTTTATTATCAATGTCATGTGGAATTCTTATCAAAGGCACCCTTGGAGCCTCTGGAACTATCTGCTTTGAAAGTTCTTTTGAAAAAGTTACCTCATAATCGCCACTCACTAAATGAACATCCTTTGCAATGCTCACGACTGACTTAAAACCAATTCCACGGTAGCCGATAGATGTTCCTCTGACCTTGCCGGAGGACGCACTTCTGCACAGGCTTTCCAAATCCTTTGAATCAAACGGCCTTCCATCGTTTGCCACAATAAGATATTCGCCATCCTTTCTTACGCTGAATCTTTTCGCTCCAGCATCATCAGCATTTTGCAGTAGCTCAATGAAAGAACGACTATTGTAACTTTCTGAAACGTATGCCTCAAGACCCGCTAAATCAGAAAGCAACATAGGAGAACCTTTTGCCTCAATAATAAGCGATTCCCGTAATTCTAACAGTTTCTTATTCATCGCGTAGGATAGATTCTTATTTTGCCAATTTCGTCCACAGATATTGGTAATCTGATAGTCCCAAATGAAAATACTTCAAAGCCCTTGAATTCATCATCATATTTGCTTAATGACGTATGACCTACGATATTGTTATCCATATCGTAGAAAGCCACCTCAATCTTGAAGCCTTCTTCTGGAACTTCACCATTCAAAGCCAGGACTTCGCAGAACAATTTTAGAGAAGTCTCATCTTCCACTTGAACTGAGAAGTTTTGCAGAACTAGTCCAAACTTTTCGTCAATAGATTCAAAATGCTCTATCCGTTTCTTTATATCACGGTTTATTGTATTTTGCTCCTTTGTTTCCAATATGTACCATTGGCCACTCTCTCTAATTAAAAGTAGAGAAGCTATTCTCCCGTCGTTAGCTTCCAGTTCAATTCGGTCGCCGTCATGAGCTTCTTTAATAACTTCAAATCCAATACCGACATCGACAAATGAGTGAGGTTGCAAATATCTGCCACCATCATAATTCATACCAGATGGGGACATCGTGCGGACATCTATAAGACCATTTACCACTGAGATATACCTGGCATTCAACTTTACCTTCTTTTTCACATCGTTGAAATTCTCTGTCCGCATGGTTATGGTAAACCAATGCCAACAGTCATTACTAATACCTTCGGCAATAATATCAAATTTGATGCCCTTGAAATCTAAATCTTTTAATAGCTGCATGAATCATTTTTTATTATGTGTGCAAAGTTACCTAAAATTATTCGTTTTCTTTGCCTTGAATTGTAAAAATCACTAAAAATATGATGATTTTGTTCATTTTTTCGGCAAAGATTGCTCATAATGAGAGATTGATGTCGAAATTTCAATCGATTTTGTGGTGATGAACCAATATTTCTTTAAGTCCCGGTCTTGTGAAATTTTGAAGTCAAGCTTCACTTATATGACATTCCTTTACATTCTTCGTCATTCATGTCGTCTATGTCATCATAGTTCCTTCGCTTGCGAGGGTTGTTGTCACCATTTGATGATGGAACAAAAGTGGAACTGGAATAGAGTTTCATGTAACTGAAGATGGTCTTCTCTATGAGGGATAAAGTAGCAGAACGCTTGTCGGGTCTTGAAAACTCTCTTTGGATATAGGCCTCGATACGTGGCTTGTGGTATTTGGCAATAACTTCTTCCTTTGTCAGGCTTCCATTCTTGAAAGCCACAAAGTCCTCGTTGCTCATTTTCTCCTTATATTCCTTGCCACCGCCAGCAAACTTCATCGTGATGTGGCACTGTCCCTGCTTATCCTTGTAGATATGGGTGGCCTCCACGTCGATGAAGGAGGGTAGGACATATCGCTCTGGGTATGCCTTGCGTTTCAAATCGTGATTCTCTTTACGCAGGTCATCAATCACCTTGTGGGCTTTCTCATTGAGGGCAGTACTCTGTTCAACCTTATTGCGCAACAGTTTGTTTTCATCCCTTAAAGCCGAAATGACTTTCTGGTCCAGCTCGCGCTGCTGCTTCCGTCGCTCTATATCGGCCTGAAGTTGAGTGACCTTTTCTGTCAACTGCTCTACCTGTTGCTGAAGTTCGATGTTAAGCGGGTCAGCCTTTAGAGCCTCCACGAGTTGGTCAATTTTCTTGTAGAGTGCATTCTTAGCATCCTTGGAGAGGAAAGACTTGCGGACAAGCGACCTAAGGGAAGAGATATTTTCAAGTGCTTTCTTCTCCTTGTACTGCACAGCATTGAGGTGTTTCACATTGGAACTGCTGCCACGTTCCATTTTGAGACATTCGGCTGCAATGGTCTGCATTTTGGAGGTGTCATGACGAGCAAGACGTAATGAAGTGCCGTTGTCGTGTGTCCAGTCTGCTACGAAATGAGCATGAATGTTCAACTTTGAGGGGTCAGAATCAGTCTTACTGAAGCCTTCATCACGATGGATATGAATCTGAATGCACTTGATGCCAAACTCTTTTTCAAGTTGCCTGGCCAACAGTTGAAGGTCTGCCATCGTGGTATCAGGCTTGATGACGATAACAGCTTCACGGATAGGGACTGCTTTTGCCTGCATCTTCTGACCGATGGTGGTCTGATAGCGTTCTGCGATTTCCTTGCGTATATCTGAAATGGTCTTTCCTTCGTATCGAGGGTCAACCCAGTGTTCATCGTTTGGTGTGAGTTCCTTAATCACGTAATCAAGTTCTTTCATACGCCAATTGTGAATCTCGCTCCCTGGCTTAACAGGATCGAAATGTATACATGTCTTTGCCATATTGTTATATTGCTTTAATGATTGATATTTCAAAAGATGGGGTCAAGGGGCGAAGCCCTTGTGGAAAGGTTCTTAGGGAATGCTTCCCTAAGCCCATTGCACTCTTTAGGGTGCTAGTGGGCTATCACCCTTCTAAGGAAGAGTAACAGGGAACTCCTGCGGAGGGCTTATGTCGGCCATATTTGTCACAAATGTTGCGTAGTTGCGGCCTATTCTTGTGTATATTACTGATAACCAAGACATAACTTGAAAATTTGGCGCAACTTGTCAACTCGGGTCTTTCTTGTTGACAGCCTTGCTTACATATTGACGAGAACAGCCAAGCGCATCGGCCAACTTCTGCAGATTCACTTCACCCTTATAGGTGTTATAGAGTATCTGTAGGCTTTGCTCTTTGGTGAAACCCTGATACATTCCTCCACTAATCTCATGATAGACCTTCTCTGCTGCACTCTCAAAGTAGTTCATACACTGAATAGCTTGTAACATTTCATCACCTGAGATAGTGTCTTTGCGATAGTATTCGAAAGTTTTCTCCCATAGCAGGTGAGTAACGATAGACCAGCGTAGGATGATAATCTGGAACTTACTATAGACGTACTGCATATAGTCATCAGAAGAGGACTTCTTGTCTTGCAGCATGTTATAGTAAGTGCAATAGAAGTCTTTAGCCTCAGGGGAAAGAGATAGCGTAGTTGGTTCTAACTTCATCAGATCTCTAACGAAGTTTGTCCAGTAGGGCATGATGGCTTCACTGAGCAGATTATCGGAATAGTAGGTGACAGGAAGCTTATCGGGATAGACAAAAAGAATGCGTTGGTTAAATCCGCTAATCATCAACTGCGGATTACCGAATGTTGATTTCAAGAGCCCTGGTTGAATGCCACCAAGTATGTCCAAGAATGGCTCTCGGATGAAGGTTGGGTCTTCAGTCTTGCGGTCGATGCAGAAACTGGTACTATCCCAGATGGAGAGCATATTGCTGATGATACCGCTACGATTATAGCGGTCGAAGTCATCAATCATGCCCTTTATCTCATCACGATAAACCATCTGCGGCATAAAGGAAAGTGCCTTGTAAATAGCTTCGGGGGTAGTGTCGGTTAGTGACAGTTTCTTACAGATAGGCTTAGGCTTGTTGCTATCGTCCTTGTCTGTATGTCGAAGTTCTTCATAGTAAGCCACCACCGCTTCCTCATTTAGTTCGTTGATTGGCTTGAATAGCATCTTCACTGGCGCACTCTTGTTACTGCCGCTTGGAGCCACGTGACAAATCCACATTGAGGGATAGTTTGTGTATTTGCCGTCAAACAGTTTGATGGACTTGTTGACGGCAATACTCACAATGGCGTAGATGGTTGACACGATGATGTCAGCATCACACTGGTATACTTCAGTGAAGTTTTTGATGACACCTTGAATCTCCACCTGCAAGCATTCAAAGGGTAAACATTGCTTGTTAATCATATACCAGATGATTAGCGGTTAGAACTTGGCAAGTGGTGAATCCCCTGCCGAATCTCTTTGAGCATTTCTTCGGAGTTTATACCATAGCAGTTCTGCCTGCCACCTTCAATCCATTGGTAAAGTTCATCCTCGTAGAAGTATAGCTTGTTACCTCTTTTATAGTGAGGGATGATACCTTTACGGGCGTTGGCATAGATGGTGGGCTTTGCCTTGCCAGTAATACGCATGGCTCCTTCAATGTCAGTGAGGACATGGTGGTTAGATACTGATGATTGCTCACATGGAGTAATCGCTTTCGACAACTCATAAACGAGTTGTGTAAGCTGATTGACTTTCTCTGTCAGATTTTGTATTTGTTCTTCTATCATTATAAAATCCAGTCCCTTTAGTGGAACACCGCCGCAAAGGAACAGGGTTTTTCAATGGTATATCCTAATACTGCTATAAACTAAAATAAACTGGGAATAAACTGTATTGAATAGCTTATTCCCAGTGATTATTGGTTATACTTTTCCGATTAGTTCTTCCGTGATTTGGCCGTTATATTTCTTTGGTAAACTGCCATATTCTGGCCAGCATACCTCTGGAATAGGGATGTGTTTATTCGGGGATTCGTTTGAGGCCAACTTTACTTCAAGGGTACTAAGTTCTACGTCTTTCAGCTGATGGGGGAATACTTCTTTTATGAAAGCTGCCCCATAGTTGTTACGCTTCTTGAGGAAAAACTTCACAACGAAGCCTATATGACATAAATCTTCTGTAGTAAGACCTGAGAAGTCTGACGTAGCCTTTACTTCAAATGGAAGGCGGTATTTGTAGCCTTCTGTTATCAGATCCAATGCTCGGTTATCAATGGCAAGGTATATATCATCTAAAACTATTTGTGCATCCTCTTCGTGTAGATATTTTCTAACATAATTCTCTATGTAGGCGAGATAGAACCTCTTATACATTTTAGTCTCTTCTTGTTTGGCTAGACTAATAGCATTGGGAACAGAAGGGGAAAGTGCAAATGATGTATCTTCCACCTTATTATATATAATAGGATCTACTATATCAGATTCTTCTGTATTAGCCTCTTTTTTGATCTTACTATCTTCTACATGTGTTTTGGGTGGAGGTAGAAGGAGTATTTGTTTGGGAGACTTATTCTTTCCCTTTAGTTTAACCTTGCTGCCTGGTATAACATATAGAAAGAAATAAAGTAAGGCAGACATACTACCAGTTGCTGTTACATAGTAGATAAGACTGGGGAACAACAACATATCTTTGTACTGAACCCAGTAAACAAAAGGAAGTGTCATTGTCAGAGCAGGCCCTATAATAATGGTGCTTGCAAATAGTGTCTTGTGGAAATATTCGTCTATACTCATAACTTGTTATCCTGAAAAGTGGATGCAAAGGTACTGCTTTTTAGTGATAACGAGTAATGATTTGTGCTAAAAATAAACTTTTCAATACGGAACGACAAACCTTACCATTCATTGCATAAGTCACTTAAACAATGAATGATAGGGCCTGGTTCCTAATGATATTCTATGGACTTTTACTTCAAAGAAATGAGTTCAGAAGCCTTGCGCTTGTTGGCATCGTTTAAGTCTGCATATATCTGTGTCGTGGACACATTCTTATGACCAAGCATCTTCGAAACAGTATAGATGCTGGTACCCATGCTTACTTCAAGGGATGCAAAAGTTCGGCGGAGACAGTGGAAAGTGATATGCTTGTCGATGCCTGCGGCTTTTATCCATTCCTTCAGATTGTAGCTGACAATACTATAGCTAAGTCCTTTGAACACCGTTCCTGTACTACGTTCACCACAGAGTTCGTAGGCTTCATCGCTAATAGGAAGAGTATCTTCTGTACCTGTTTTCTTGATGCGATACTGGATAACATAGCCTCCATCGTTGCCAATGCGAAGATTCTCCCATTTCAGTCTTAGAACGTCGCTGATACGTAAGCCTGTCATACTGGCAAACAATGCAGCCTGCTTTACCGTGGGAATCTTGCATGGTGTCTGATTCAACTTCTTCAACTCATCAATGGTGAGTGTTTCCTTATGTGTATCAAGAGTATCAATCTTATCCAGATATTCGCTGATATTCTCATTCAACCACTTCTCCCTGTATGCGAGATACAATAGTTCTCTAAAGGTGGAATAGTAGCTGGAAGCGGAATTCTGACTCAGCATTAGTCGGGTGCGTTTCAGTTGATGGGCATTGAGAAGATACTCACGGAATCCACGGCATAGTTCAATAGTGACCTCGCCAAAGGTACATTTGCCGTTGACGTAC
>OCTX012231783.1_pt1 | contig 17375 bp, 16 predicted proteins | sample 1539691 | NCBI WGS metagenome assembly OCTX01 (sample SAMN02144231, study PRJEB22623) | gut metagenome | biome: sheep rumen | host: Ovis aries | place: New Zealand | reverse complement strand
CTTTATGGCGTGCCCCAACATGAGGACGAAGTGGTGTTTAAACACCACGAAAGTCCGAATGCTGGGACGGATTGTGGGAGCACGGAGTGCAGAGCAATCCGTTTAAATCATTCCCGGTGCTTTTGGCGAGTTAATCATAAAATATAGGAGAGAAAAGAAATGGCACTTCGACAGATCAGAACGGAAGGTGATCCGGTACTCGCAAAAAAATGCAGACCGGTAGACAAGATGACCCTGCGCCTGAAGATTCTGGTGGAGGATATGTTTGAAACAATGTATGACGCTTATGGCGTCGGACTTGCCGCACCCCAGGTGGGCGTCCTGCGCAGGATCGCCGTCATCGATGTGGATGGAGAGCATCCCTACTGCTTCGTGAACCCGGAGATCATCGAGATGTCCGGAGAGCAGACCGGCGATGAGGGCTGCCTGTCCGTGCCCGGCAAGACCGGCACCGTCACCCGCCCGGAGCGTGTGAAGGTCAGGGCTTATGACATCAACATGAAGCCCTTTGAGCTGGAGGCGGAAGGCCTTCTGGCTAGAGCCTGCTGCCATGAGTTTGATCATCTGGACGGCGTGCTTTATGTATCAAAGGTCGAAGGTCCCCTTCGGGATGTACAGCCCTACGAGGAGATCGAGGAAGAGGAAGAAACCGAGGAGTAATGCCGATGAAGGTACTGTTTATGGGAACCCCCGACTTTGCCGTCGGGACACTCGAGGCCCTGCTGGAGGCCGGACACGACGTTGTCGGCGTCATTACCCAGCAGGACAGGCCCCAGGGCAGAAAAATGGAGCTGAAGCCGACTGCAGTAAAGGCAGCAGCCCTCGCCCATGGCCTTGATGTTTATCAGCCATCGCGCATCCGGAACAATCCGGAGGTGATGGCACTTCTGGAGCGCCTGCAGCCGGATGTCGGTGTGGTAGCCGCCTATGGACAGATCATACCGGCAGAGATCCTGCATTTTCCGCGGTATGGATGCCTGAATGTCCATGCCTCGCTGCTTCCCAAATACCGGGGAGCCGCACCGATCCAGTGGGCGGTCATCGACGGAGAGAAGGAGAGCGGCGTCACCATCATGCAGATGGATGAGGGCCTGGATACCGGCGATATGCTGGCGAAGGCCGTGCTGCCGCTTGCATCCGACGAGACCGGAGGAAGCCTGTTTGACCGGCTGGCAAAGGCCGGGGCAGAGCTCCTTGTCCGCACCCTGGAGGATCTTGAAAAGGGCGGGCTGCACCCGGCTGTGCAGTCGGCGGAGAGTCCGACGCACTACGCCAGAATGCTCACCAAGGCAGACGGCAGGATCGACTGGACAAAAAAAGCAGCTGCGATCGAATGCCTCGTCCGGGGCGTAAACCCCTGGCCGGGCGCCTATACCTATCTGGATGGAAAAATGCTCCGGATATGGAAGAGCAGAGTCTGCACGGCAGATGAGGAAAGCCGGTGCAGCAGCGGGCAGCCAGGAACGGTGGCTTCCTCGGAGAACGGCAGGCTCATCGTCCGCACGGGCGAAGGGCTTCTGGAGATCACAGAGCTGCAGCTGGAGGGCAAAAAGCGGATGCCCGCAGCGGACTTCCTCAGGGGCAAAGCAGTCAGCGAGGGAACTGTGCTCGGCTGAGCAGCACCTGGCAGAGAGAAAATGGTGCCTGGCCCAGAAACACCTGCCGGCGCGGGAACAGTGCTTGGCTGAGCAGCACCTGCCGGCGCGGGAACGATGCCTGGCCCGGAAGCACCTGCCGGCATGTGGGCGCTTTTTTTGGCTGCAAAGCAGCTGACTGCGATGAAACGCCGCCGGCATAATAGATATACAAGGTACACAGTTTCAACACAATTATCCGGTAAGATGATGACAGACATGGCGGATACCGCGGACATCCACGTACGCCTTCCGCTTTTCTCACATAGAAGTATGAGGTGATGAAAATGAGTTTTGGCTATTATCCATCCTACGGATACGGGGTCGACTGGACCTATATTCTGATCATTATTGCATTTATTATTTCCATGGCCGTGCAGGCCGGCATGCAGTCCACCTTTGCGAAGTACAGCAAGGTGCGGAGCATGTGCGGCATGACGGGAGCTGAGGCAGCCCAGAGGATCCTCATGAGTGAGGGCCTTTACAGCGTTGCCGTGCAGCCGGTCAGCGGAAGCCTGACAGATCACTATGATCCAAGGACAAAGACCGTCAATCTTTCCCAGTCGACCTACAGCAGCACATCGCTCGCGGCACTGGGCGTTGCGGCCCATGAGTGCGGCCATGCGATCCAGGATGCCAAGGGCTACGCGCCGCTGACACTGCGGACAGCCCTGGTGCCGGTGGCCAACTTTGGTTCCCGTTTTTCCTGGATCCTGTTCATGCTGGGATTGTTTATGTCCTCCGGCATTTTGCTGAGGGCAGGCATCCTGCTGTTCTGTGCAGCGCTTCTGTTCCAGATCGTTACGCTGCCTGTTGAGTTCAATGCGTCCAGCCGGGCTATGAACAAGCTGGAGATGACCGGTCTGATGGCGTCCGGGGAGATGAAGGGTGTCCGGAAGGTACTGACTGCCGCAGCACTTACCTATGTTGCTGCCGTTCTGACCTCCGTGCTTTACCTGCTTCGTCTGCTGGCACTTGCAAATGGCCGGGGAGGAAAGAGACGTGGCTAAACCCGTAAATTTAAGAGAACTTGCACTGGAGACTCTGCTTGTGATCCGCAAGGAACACAGGCAGAGCCATTTGTTCCTTCGGGAGGTCTGTGATGCCCACCGGTATCTGCCGGCAAGGGACCGGGCATTTCTGGTCCGGCTGGTGGAGGGGACGCTGGAAAACCAGATCCTGCTCGATTACTGCATCGACCAGTTTTCCCGGACAAGAACAGGAAAGATGAAGCCGCAGATCCTGGAGATCCTCCGGCTTTCGGTCTACCAGATCCTGTTTATGGACAGCGTGCCCGATTCGGCCGCTGTAAACGAGGCGGTCCGCCTGACTGCGGGCAAGGGCTTTCACGGCCTGAAGGGCTTTGTCAACGGCGTGCTCCGCAGCATCTCCAGAGGCAGGGATCAGATCCGGTATCCGGACCGGTCGGATGGCAAAGTCTATATCCACATCCGTTACTCCATCCCGGAGTTTCTGGCGGAGAGCTGGATACGGGAATTTGGTCTGGAGCAGACGGAAGCGATCTGCCGTTCCTTTCTGGATGAACGTCCGGTGACCGTGCGGCTTCGCGGCGGTCTGCTGGAGAAAATAGAGAATACACCGGAAGAAAAAAGAGAGGCGCAGCTCGAGGAGCTGACCGGCTGCACGATGACAAAAGCACCCTACGCGCCGGACTGCTGGTATCTGAAGGGAGCCGGCGACATCGGACAGATCCCTGCCTTCCAGAGCGGAGAGATGACGGTCCAGGATGTAAGCTCCAATCTGGCTGTCCGCGCCGCAAGGCCCTGTGCAAATGAGACGGTGCTTGATCTGTGTGCGGCCCCGGGAGGCAAGAGCCTCCTGGCTTATGACCTGATGGAGGGAGAGGGCAGCATAACCGCCAGAGATCTGACGGAGATCCGGACAGAGCGGATCCGGGAAAACATCCGCCGTCTGGGAGCCGAAAGCATCCAGACAGAGGAGGCGGACGCCCTCATCTATGATCCCGAATGGGAGGGAAAAGCAGACCTGGTCATTGCGGATCTTCCCTGCACAGGCTATGGCGTGATCGGGAAAAAGCCGGACATCAAGTACAATGCCAGTCCTGAAAAACAGGCGGCATTAGCAGAGCTGCAGCGGGAGATCCTGGAAAATGCCGTTCGCTATGTAAAGCCCGGCGGAAGGATGCTGTATTCCACCTGTACCTTTGGAACTGCCGAGAACCAGGACAATGTCCGGTACCTGCTGGAGAAATTCCCTGCTTTTGAGCCGGTAAGCCTGACAGACCGGCTTCCGGCAGAGCTTCTTGCCCTGCCGTCCATCGCGGCATCAGCGCCGCTTGGCTACGCACAGCTCCTTCCCGGAGTCTGTGCATGTGACGGATTTTTCATCGCACTTTTTCAGAGAAAAAAGGAAGATATATGAGTATACATACTGACAGCAGCCATGCTGCCGAGGGAAACGATCCCAGATCCATGCTGCCGGAGGAGCTTTCCGCTCTCTTTGGCGCAATGGGAGAAAAAGCCTTCCGTGCAGGCCAGCTCTTTTCCTGGCTTCACGAAAAGCTGGCGGATGATTACGACGAGATGACAAACCTTCCCGCAAAGCTGCGGGAAAGGCTGAAAAGCGAATACCCCATCGGGACACTTCGCATGGTCCGGGAGCAGGTATCCCAGATCGACGGTACCAGAAAATATCTGTTTGCCCTGCATGACGGCAATGTGATCGAGAGCGTATGGATGAAATACCACCACGGAAACTCGGTATGCATCTCGTCGCAGGTCGGCTGCCGGATGGGCTGCCGGTTCTGCGCCTCGACCATCGGAGGCCTTGTGCGGTCACTGACCGCATCCGAGATGCTCGGGCAGGTCTACGGCATACAGAAGATCACCGGCGAGCGGGTATCCAATATCGTGGTGATGGGCAGCGGAGAGCCGATGGAAAACTACGACCAGCTCGTCCGCTTTATCCGTCTGGTCAGCCATGAAAAGGGACTCCATATCAGCCAGAGGAACATCACGGTATCCACCTGCGGCATCGTTCCCGGCATCCGGAAACTGGCAGAAGAGGACCTGTCCATCACGCTGGCCATCTCCCTGCACGCACCGGATGATGAAAAAAGGAAAAAGCTGATGCCGGTGGCAAACCGGTATTCCATCGCGGAGATCATGGATGCCTGCCGGTACTATTTTGACCGGACCGGCCGGCGGCTCACCTTTGAGTATGCCCTGGCAAAGGGGCAGAACGATTCCGCAAAAGACGCTGCTGCACTGGCCCTGCTGCTGAAGGGTCTGAACTGTCATGTGAACCTGATCCCGGTCAATCCGGTGCGGGAGAGAGACTTTGTGCGAAGCGGACGGGAGGCAATTTCTGATTTTCAAAATAAACTTGAAAATTACGGAATTAATGTTACTATTAGAAGGGAAATGGGCTCCGACATTGACGGGGCCTGCGGCCAGTTACGAAAAAGTTATTTGGAAAGTAACCAGGAGATTACAGGATGAGGGTATTTTCTGGAACCGATATCGGTCAGAAAAGAAGATTGAATCAGGATTTCATATATACCTCAGAAGAGCCCATTGGAAATCTTCCGAATTTGTTTGTGGTAGCAGACGGTATGGGAGGGCACAACGCCGGGGATTTTGCATCCAGGTATGGTGTATCCGTGCTTGTTGAATCTGTCCGGAGGGACAAGAACTTCAACCCGGTCAAGATTCTGAGAAATGCGATCGAGGCAGCAAACCGCGAGGTGCTGGCCCAGTCCAGGGCGGATGCTTCGATGGCAGGCATGGGGACGACGATGGTCGCCTGCACGATCGCGGGCGGATACCTTTACGTCGCCAACGTCGGAGATTCCCGTCTGTATGTTGCCGGAGAAACGATGACACAGATCACACAGGATCATTCTCTGATCGCTGAGATGGTACGTTTAGGGGAGCTGACACCGGAGGAAGGAAGAAATCATCCGGACAAGAACATCATCACACGTGCAGTCGGCACGATGGATGAGGTCAAGGTGGATTTCTTCGACCTGAAGCTTGAGGCGGGTGATCAGGTGCTGATGTGTTCTGACGGCCTCACCAATATGGTGGAGGATGACAGGATCTTTGAAATTTTGAAGGGTAACGCTTCCGGGGATCTGGCAAAGGCCCTGATCGACGAGGCAAATGCCGGCGGCGGAAAGGATAACATCGCCGTGATCGTAGTGGAAGCTTGAGTTTTTACGAGGTGAGAGGATGTTAAAAGAGGGAATCATTTTAGGCGAGCGGTATGAAGTGATTGCCAGGATCGGCACCGGCGGCATGGCCGATGTCTACAAGGCGCAGGATCACAAGCTGAACCGTCTGGTTGCCGTAAAGGTGATGAAGGCTGAATTCCGCGAGGATACCAGCTTTGTGTCCAAGTTCCAGAAGGAAGCACAGTCGGCCGCGCGGCTGTCTCATCCGAATGTCGTCAATGTCTACGATGTCGGCGAGGACAGAGGCCTTTATTATATCGTTATGGAGCTGATCGAGGGGATCACGCTCAAAAACTACATCGCAAAGAAGGGCAAGCTCAGCGTCAAGGAGGCGACGAGCATCGCGATCCAGGTGTCACTCGGCCTGGAGGCTGCCCATAACCGGGGCATCATCCACAGAGATGTAAAACCCCAGAATATCATCATTTCGACAGACGGAAAGGTCAAGCTTTCCGACTTTGGTATTGCCAAGGCGATCAATTCCAACACCATCACGGCCAATGTCATGGGATCTGTGCACTACAGCTCCCCCGAGCAGGTCAGAGGTGGCTTTTCGGATGCCAAGAGCGATATCTATTCCCTGGGTATCACCATGTACGAGATGGTCACCGGAAGGGTTCCCTTTGACGGAGACTCTACCGTTGCCATCGCGATCAAGCATCTGCAGGAGGAGATCGTTCCGCCGTCAATCTACACGCCGGATCTTCCCTACTCCATGGAGCAGATCATTCTGAAGTGTACACAGAAGAACCCGGAGCGCCGCTATATGAATACCGGCGAACTGATCGAGGACCTGAAGCGTTCTCTGATCGATCCCCAGGGTGATTTTGTTTCGGTAGCGCCTCTTGCAGCGCACAGCGGCAGTGCCGGCGCGACCAGCCAGGATGTGGAGCGGGTCCGCAAGACCTACACCCAGAATTCCAGGAGAGGCACGACCGATGCCCGGGCCGAGCGGCGCAGGCAGAGGGAAGAGGAATACGAGATCGACAACGACGATGACGACGATGAGGACGAGGATGAGCCCAGCTCCGGCCTGGAGAAGATCATCACCATCGGAGGTTTCCTGATCGGTGCAGTGATCATCGTCATCCTGATCGCAGTCCTTGGCAATATGGCCGGCATCTTCCATTTCGGCAGAAATGCCGCAGAAGGCGCAGCCACATCGGCTTCTTCTGCAGCCGAGACCTCTGCACAGTCAGAGGAGGCCACATCCGAGAATGCCAACAAGGTATCCGTTCCGAATCTGATCGGCATGACCGCTGAAGCAGCGACCGAGACGGCAAACGCCAAGGGCATCGGCGTACGGACCGCCGGCAGCGAATCCTCTGAGGAGTATGCAGAAGGTCTTGTCATCCGTCAGAACTACAATCAGGGTGATCTGGTCGATCCCGGCACGACGATCGAGGTGATCGTCAGCACCGGCAAGGCAGATGTGATCATTCCGAGCGGACTGGTTGGCATGGAGCAGTCCGCTGCGGAGTCGTCTCTGCAGGGCATGGGTCTGGTGACGACCATCGAGCTTCAGTTTGACGACACCATCGACGTGGGCTATGTCATCGGAACGAATCCCGGCGAGGGAGCCTCCGTATCCGCAGGCAGCACCGTCGTGATCTACGTCAGCAAGGGTGTGGACGATACCGACCTGGTCACGATCCCGGATATCCTGTTCTGGGATGAGCAGGATGCCTACAATACACTTACCACCATGGGCCTGGATTACCGTACCGAGTATGTGGAATACGACGCCTACAATGATGAGATCGTCATCGACATCAGCCCGAGCGTCGGCGAGTCTGTGGAAAAGGGAACGACGGTCACGCTGTATGTCAACGATATCCCGTCGGGCATCTTTGTCTGCTACAGCCCGCTGTCCAGGCCGGAAGGCTATAATGGCGGAAACGTCAAGCTGGAACTGGTCCAGGGCGACCTGATCACGGTTCTCTACGAAGGAGAGGATCCCTGGACGGAAGGCACCTACAACCAGCCGATCCAGAGCACATCCGGCGAGGTTGGCGTCATCAATGTATATGAGGATGATACGCTGATTGCCAGATATCCGAACGTAACCTTTGAGGAAGAATAAGATCTGACAGCCAGAGAGCTGCTGTTCTAAGGGTCATAACTGACATGTTTAGAACAGCAGCTCTTTTTCACAGGAAACCCTCATGGTCCGCGTACATCGGGATATAAACAGATATGACCGCCGAAAAAATCAGACGGTTAAAATCATGATCCATGTGCATCGGGACATGAGAAGTACAAACAGGAGGAGAGGGGCGGCGCCGGAGATGAGCGGCGCAGCGCACCCAGACCATCAGCAGATGAAAGGAAAAATCATACGGGGGATCGCCGGCTTTTACTATGTCCTGGCCGAGGATGCCCGCGTTTATGAATGCAAGGCCAAGGGGATATTCCGAAAAGACCGGCAAAAGCCCCTTGTCGGGGATGAGGTCTGTCTCGAGGTGATCGATGCCGCAGAGCAGACGGCCAACGTGACGAGGCTGCTTCCCAGAAAAAATGAGCTGATCCGCCCGGCTGTGGCCAATGTCGACCAGGCGATGGTCCTCTTTGCCCTGAAGGATCCCGATCCGGAAAGCGCCATACTGGACCGTTTCCTCGTCATGATGGAAAAGGCCGGGATACCGGTGCTGATCTGTTTCAACAAAAAGGATCTGGTGGACAGCGAGGCAGCTGTCCGCTGGAAGGAGATCTATGAGGCCTGCGGGTATGAGGTTCACCTGCTGTCTGCGGACAGGGAGGACGGCACCGAAGCTGTCAGGCAGAAGCTAAAGGGAAAGACCACCGTGGTGGCAGGACCCTCAGGATCCGGAAAATCCACGCTGACAAACGGCATGCAGTCCATCGTCCGGATGGAGACCGGAGAGATCAGCCGAAAGCTGAAGCGGGGAAAAAACACGACCAGACATGCGGAGCTGATCCCCATCGGCACGGATACCTTTTTTTGCGATACCCCGGGCTTTACCTCCCTGGATCTGCCGGAGATGGAGGCTTCGGAGCTGCAGCAGTATTTTCCGGAATTTGCTCCTTACGAACCATCATGCCGTTTCACAGGCTGTGCCCACATTCATGAGCCGGACTGCGGGGTAAAGGCGGCACTGGAAGAGGGCAAGATCCCAAAGGAGCGATATGACAACTACTGCCGGTTCTATGCGGCACTGAAGGAACAGGAAAAGCGCAGATATTAATCTTGAAGGGAAGGAAGCTATACTTCTGCGCGAAACAGATATACACTGATACACGTAAGGGTTGTGTACCGTGGGACAAAAGCAGAATTGCTGTGGTAAGGAGAAAATGAAATGATCTATGAATTGAGTCCATCCATACTGTCTGCGGATTTCGCCGTGCTGGGCGAGCAGATAAAGGAGCTGGAAAAGGCAGGCGTCCGCTGGCTGCATATCGATGTCATGGATGGGCAGTTTGTCCCGCCGGTATCCTTTGGCGAGCCGGTGATCCGCTCGATCCGCCCCCATACCGATTTGTATTTTGATACCCATCTGATGGTGCAGGAGCCCATCCGCTACGTGGAGGATATGAAGGCAGCCGGCGTCAATATGATGACCGTCCATGCGGAGGCATGCCGGCATCTGGACCGGACACTGCAGACGATCCGGGAGGCAGGCATGCAGGCAGGTGTTGCCCTGAACCCCGCAACCCCTCTTTCCGTTCTGGATTATGTGCTGGACAAGACCGATATGGTGCTGCAGATGACAGTCAATCCGGGCTACGGCGGACAAAGCTATATTCCGGCAATGACAGAAAAGATCCGTGCGCTCCGGCAGAAGCTGGATGAGGCAGGCTATCCTGAAATACCCATCCAGATCGATGGCGGCGTCGACCGGTCAACGATCCTGACGGCCCTTGAAGCAGGCGCCTCAGTTATCGTGGCAGGATCAAAGGTCTTTAAAGGGGATATCCGGGCAAATGCAGAATGGTTCCTTGGAGCTATCCGAAGCGCTGAGCGCGGGTGCAAGAATTGAAAGCCGTGATCCTTTCCGGCGGCCGGCTCGAAAGAGAGACCGTGCTGGAGCAGATCGGTGCCATAAAGCCGGACTGTATCATTGCTGCTGACAAGGGGCTCGAATTTTGTTATAACGAGGGGATCCGTCCGGATCACATCGTCGGGGATTTTGACAGCCTGAATCCGGAGATCATCGAATGGTACCGGTGCGAGGGCAAGATCCCGATCGATACCTACCATCCGGAGAAGGATATGACCGATACGGACATCGCCATGGAAAAGGCGGTTCATCTGGGAGCAGATGCCATCTATCTGTTTGGGGTGACAGGGACAAGGCTCGACCATACCCTCAGCAATATTTTTAACCTGTACAAACTGCATGCACAGGGGATCCGCGGCGAGATCATCGATGCGCACAACCGGATCTATATTCCTACAGAAAAAAACTGCCCGGACGGGACAGCAAGGCCGGCCCGGCAGGCAGTAATCAAAAAATCACAACAGTACGGCCGTTTTGTCTCCCTGTTTCCGCTGCGCGGAACCGTGACCGGCCTGACGCTGACCGGCTTCAAATATCCGGTACAGGACGCAGACATGGTCCAGGGGGACGGCGGCCTGTTTGCCAGCAATGAGATCACAGCCGAGGAAGGTGTGATCCGCTGGAAAAACGGTACCCTGATTGTCATGGAGACCAGGGACCGGATCTGACTTAATAATACTTCGCCGAAGCAATGGTATCCTGCAGTGCGGCCAGCTTCTGGAAGTAGGCCAGCGGATCAACGTCCTTCAGCAGCTTGGAGGAATCGATGCCGTATTCTTTCTGCCATCCGTCCAGGAGCTCCTGATATTTGTTGACCATGTAGTCGCTGCGTACATCCTCGAGAACATCATCCAGATGATCCTCTTCCCGCAGCAGGACAAAGTATCCGTATTCTGTTTCCCCGGTGATGCCGACTTCGCCGGGCTTAAGTGCCTCCAGTCCGGAATAATAGCCGTCGACAAGGGGAGAGCTGCTGTCGTAGGTCTGGATTTCACCAGGCGTATAGCCGCTCTTGTCATATTCGGTCTGGAATTCGGTAAAGGATTCCGAGAGGGCGTCGCCGGAGAGCTCGGAAAGCTTTCCGTAAACATCTTCTGCAAGTGCCTTTACTTCCGCCTTTTCCTCATCGGTCGAAGCCTCCTGGGTGGAGAAGAGGATGCAGCGTCCCCAGAGGACGCCGTTCTCATCGATGTAGGAGAGGGCTTCTTTGTTTGCGTCCTCATCGGACATGGCATATTCGCCGCCTTCGCCAAACAGATTGTCCCGCAGAGCCGAGAAGTAGGCATAGCATTCATTGACGGTATGGAAGGCTTCCGCGTTGGTGGAGAAGTAGGCCAGGTACTGATAATAATAGGCCTCTCCCTTTTCCTGGATCCATGCGGCCTTCTCCTCCTCGGAGAAGTCTGCCTCTACGACAGCACCGGCCTCCACGGCTTCGTTCCAGAGGGTTTCTCCGTAGTGCGTGATGTTGTCGGCCGTGTAGGTCGCCAGCTTTTCCTGATCTTCTTTTGGCAGCTCGATGCCCATTTCTTTTGCCTTCAGAGCAGCAGCGGCATAGTCGACAGCCGCGTTTACCCCAAATTCAAAGATATGATCCGCATAGCTGACGCCGTCTCCGGTATCCGCAGACAGATCCAGTGCGGTGTAATTGGAGTAGTAATAGTAGTAGGCAGCGGAATAGTACTGATAGGCAACGTCATAAAAGACTTCTGCCGCAGTGACATCCACATCCTGAATGGTAAAGATGACCTCGTTCTGGGTATGGGCGCCATCCGTCAGATAAGCAACGACATCCTCCATCGCCTCGGCAGGAACTTCGGCAGGCGGCTCTTCTGAGGTAGATGCCGAATCGGCCGAAGAGGAGCTGGCAGCCGGGGCAGAAGTGGAAGAAGCCTCTGCAGCAGCGGTTTCAGTGCTGGCATCAGCAGAGGATGCCAGGACGCTTTCTGATCCGGCCTGGGACTGGGCGGAAGAGGAGCTTTCCCCGGCAGCAGAGCCGCAGGCAGTCTGGGTAAGAACAGCCGCTATCAGGATGGCGGCGGCAGGTCTGGAAAGTTTCATGTGAATAACCTCCGAAAAATGTCCGGCACGCAGGCACACATCGGAAAGCAGGGAAGCTGTCCGGGCATACATGGCCGGCATGAAATAGCTGTAACCTGCTCATCATACCACGGATCGCAGACAAAGGAAAGAAAGCATTACGCAAACGGCTTCGGTCCTATCGGGCTTGCAGATTGTTTGCTTTAATGCCTTCTGGCGGGCGCTTTTGGGGAAAGCGGTTCTGGCAGATTGAAGCGGTCTGCTCTGGAACCTGCAGGCCGACGCCTTTTCTTCGGGATCAAATTCTTAAAATACCTTCTTGAGGGATCGGGTGGTCTCTTATATTATTTACTGTAGAAGCTTGTTCATATTTAGATCTGAAAAAGGTGAAGATGTCTGCACGGAAACGGCAGGAGCCAACTGGCTTTTCTTGTGTCCTTTTTAAGGAGGAAACAGATGAAACTTAGGAAGATTAATGCTGCTTTGGGACTTCTGTCGATAGCCGCCATACTTCTGCATATGGGGTATACGGTTTTTGCCTATGTGACCTTTTACTATAATCCGGGTCTTAAGGTGCTGACGGCGGTTCCTTTTATGGTCCTGACCTGTCTGCACGCCATATGCGGCATGCTGACTGTGTTTCTTCTGCCGGAAGGAACCCGTCTGGATCTGTACCCGAAGCAGAATCTCCGGACCATCATACAGAGGGTTTCCGCAGCGCTGATCTTTCCGCTGCTGATCCTGCATATCAACACCTTTGCGCTTCTTAGCTCCAGTGCGGAGGGCGGAAACTGGTTTATGTTCTGGCTGCTGATGCTTAGCCAGCCGCTGTTTTATGCCGTTGTGCTCAGCCATATCGCGGTTTCTGTAACCAGGGGAATGATCACTTTGGGATGGCTGACCTCACAGGAACGGATGAAAGCCATTGACTGTATCGTATATATCCTGTGTGCGCTGGCGTTTGCGATCGCGACCTTTGTGGTCATGAGAACAGAAGTTGCCATGTTTTTGTCTGCGGGAGGACAGGGATGAAGAATGTACTGATCATCGGAAGTGGTATCGCCGGTATGGCCTGTGCCGTGCGCTGTGCAGAGCAGGGCCTTCAGGTCACGCTGGTATCTCCGTTTCCATCGGAGCGGTCCCAGTCTGTGATGGCTGCGGGCGGAATAAATGCCGTCAGGACCGAACATGAAGAGGGGGATTCTGTCGAAAGTCATATCGAAGATACCCTGAAAGGCGGCTGCGGCCTGGGCGGAGAGCGTGCTGTTTCCGGACTGTGTGGGCATGGCGAGGAGATCCTTCATTATCTGGAAAGCATCGGCACGGTTTTTTCTGTCGATGAAAAAGGACGCCCCATACGAAGGGCGTTTGGCGGACAGTCCCACAAGCGCACGTACTATTGCGGAGCTTCGACCGGCAAGCAGATCGTCTCTGCGCTGGTAATGGAGGCGAGGCGGCTGGAGGCGGCAGGACGGATCAACCGCCGGCTGTGGTGCTGTTTCCATTCCGCACTGATCCGTGATGGTGTCTGCTATGGCGCCATGCTGTTTGACGAGGCCGGAGGAGGACTTACAGCAGAATACGCGGATGCTGTGGTGGTGGCGACCGGCGGCCAGAATGCCTTGTTCGGAAAGACAACGGGCTCTACCCAGTGCGATGGATATGCGGCAGGCAAACTGTTTATGCAGGGAGCAGAGCTGAAGAATCTGGAGTTTATCCAGTATCATCCCACCACGCTGGAGACGGCGCATAAGCGGATGCTGATCTCCGAAGCGGCCCGCGGAGAGGGCGGAAGGCTTTTCTATAAAAGCGAAGGCCGGAATATCTACTTTATGGAAGAGAAGTATGGCCAGGGAGGAAATCTGCTGACGAGGGATGTGATCTCTCAGGAAATCGATGCGATCGGAGGCAGTGCTTTTCTGGATCTCACCTTCATGGATAAAAAAGTGATCGATGAACGTCTTCCGGAAGTCGGTGAGCTTTGTGCAAAGTATGCCGGGATCGATGTGAGTCGTGAACCGATTCCGGTGCAGCCATCCGTTCACTTTTTCATGGGCGGACTCGCGGTTCATCTGAATCACGAGACGAATATCCAGAACCTGTTTGCCATCGGCGAATGCGCCTCCATGTACCATGGCGCAAACCGGCTGGGAGGCAACTCCCTGCTTTCGGCCATCTACAGCGGAAATGTGGCGGCGGACGAGATCGCCGGCAGGGAAGCGGCAGGCTCGGACCATCCGGATTTTGGCTCGGAACTTGAACGTGAGAGAGAGCAGCTTGCCAGAGGGATGGATACAGAAAGTCAGTTCCCGGTTATGTATGTACGGGACATGCTGGCGGATACAATGAATAAACAGCTGGGGATCGTGCGGACCGAGGAAGCACTTGTGCAGGGACGGGAGGATATTGATTATTACCTGTCGGTTGCAGGAAGGCTTAAGTATGATCCAAATGTGATGCCCTATTTCAACTACAGTCTGACCGGGATCCTGACCCTGGCACGGGCGACGGTGACCTGTGCCCTGGCACGTAGGGAAAGCAGGGGCGCCCACTATCGAAGCGATTTTCCAAAGACGGATGAAAAGTATAGCGCGGCGACGATCATCTCCTATAACGATGGAGATTACAGCGTCCGGCTGGACGAGGAGCGGTTCTATGAAAGTTAATATATTGCGTCAGAAGACTCCCTTCAGCGAGCCCTACTGGGAGTCTTTCATCTATGACGGACCGGAAGATAATACAGTTGCAGGCGTGATCGAATATCTCAATTACCATGACGATATTACAGATGCAGAGGGCAAGCGGACGACGAGGATCGGCTGGGAGTGCTCCTGCCTGCAGGGCATCTGCGGTGCGTGTGCCATGGTGATCAATGGAACGCCCGCCCTTGCCTGCGAGACATTTCTAAGTGGCATGAAGGGAAAAGAATTATCGATCCGTCCGCTGCAGAAGTATCCTGTAATCCATGACCTGGTCATCGACCGATCCTCCATTCACGAAAACCTGAAGCAGGCGAATATCTATATTGGGGAGTATCAGCCTTCCTCCGACGTGGATCATGATCACCAGTATGCCGCCGCCAAATGCCTCAAGTGCGGCCTGTGCCTGGAGGTATGCCCCAATTATGGTGCAGGAAAGACCTTTTACGGAGCTGTTTTTGCCAATGACTGCTATCTGGTGGCGTCGAGAAACCGCTCGAAAGCCAGCACGATGGGCAAGATGTATGCCGATCATTTTGCAAATGCCTGCTCCAAATCCCTCTCCTGCATGGATGTCTGCCCCATGAAGATACCGACACTGGCCTCCATGGCAAAACTGAACAGAGCAATTCATTAGCAGAAAGAGATTGAGAAAACGAGCTGATTACGCTATAATAGGTGGCGCTCTGTCGGAAGTTTCATGCCGCAGACAGAGGAGTTCCCGCAGGAAAAATAATAAAAGGGCGTTTGCGGAAGAGGAATCTGCAGGGGGGGAATGCTCCCCGGGGCGGAGGGCCCGCGTCCGCAGACGGCCGATTTTATAGAGATATAAGGAGATGAACGCATAAATGAAACTTGGAATCGTGGGAGATCGCCCGATTTCACATAGTCTCATATATCTCCATGAAAGGCCATAAAACCAAGTAAAATCAAGCACTTCCGGCGTTTTGAAGTTCATAAAACTCCATGCAATTCCATGTATCAAAATGCCAAAAGTGCGTAAAAAGTGCGTAGAAAAACTGCACGAAAAAGAGGCCGCTGCGACTACTATTCGCCTTAACTAAAGATTGAAAAACGGAGCTGCCTGAGCCATAAACGCCCGGTCAGCTCCGCTTCGTTTATATGAAATAACGAGATGGGGAAATGATCGTTATTTCAAATTAACTTGACAAATTGAAATAACGAGCCTATACTATCCTTGATATTTCAGGTACGAGGAGGACCTGCGCATGAAAAACCGCGCCGGTGAATGGAAACGGAATATGTCCGGGGAGGCGGCCTATCAGTCCTTTACACCTGCACCCCTGCCGCCGGAGCCGCCGATCGAGCTGGATGCAGAAACAATCGAGATTCTGGTGAGGGCCAACCGCCAGCTTGCCGCGCTGGATGGGATCGCAGCGAGGATTCCCAATATGCCGCTGTTTGTGTCCATGTATGTGCGCAAGGAAGCGCTGATGTCCTCCCAGATCGAGGGCACGCAGGCCACCCTAGAGGATGTGCTCGATCCGATGCTGGAGGCCAACACCAACCGCAGCGTGGCGGATGTGGTCAACTATATCAAAGCAACGGATTACGCTGTGAAGAGACTTGAAACGCTGCCGCTCTGCAACCGCCTGCTGCGGGAGACGCACGCCGTGCTGATGGAAGGCGTGCGCGGACAGGAGAAGTATCCCGGCGAGTTTCGTCGTTCGCAGAACTGGATCGGCGGTCAGGGCAGCAGCCTCAAGACCGCGCGCTATGTGCCGCCCGCACCGGAGGATATGGAGCAGGCCATGTCTGATCTGGAGAAATATATCAACATCGAGGACGGGCAGGACGAGCTGATCCGCGCTGCGCTGATCCACTATCAGTTTGAGACGATCCACCCCTTCCTTGACGGCAACGGGCGGATCGGGCGGCTGCTGATCACGCTCTATTTGATGGAAAAGAAGGTATTGAGCACCCCGGCGCTGTACATCTCCTATTTCCTCAAACGAAATCGCGTGGAATACTATGACCGCATGACAGAGGTACGCCGTAATGGCAGCTATGAGCAGTGGGTGCGCTTCTTCCTGCAGGCCGTAGAGGAATGTGCGCGGGACGCCATCGAGACGATCGACAGGCTGACCGTGCTGCACGAGAAAAACGCCGCCATCGTCGGCGGCATGGGGCGCGCAGCCAAAAATACGCTGCTGGTATTCGGTTATCTGGAGGCTAATCCGATCATCGATATCCGCAAGACGGCACAGGCACTGGAGCTGTCGTTCAATACGGTCGCCGCCGCGGTACGCCGCTTGACTGAGGCGGGCATCTTGGTTCAGACCGACGCGGCCAATCGAAACCGCAGCTTTGCCTATGAAGCCTATCTGGACATTTTGAGAAACGGAACGTAAAGGAGGAGCCTATGAAAACGATGACTTCCTGCGAATTCAACATGGACACGGCCTGCCTGGAGCTCCGATACGCGGATGGAACGATGATCAGCATCGACTGCATAGCCGTAGAAAACCAGGTCGCCCGGAATATGTACGAGCAATCGGAACTGGACTATCTGCTCTATAACGATCCTGTCGGGTATGCCGACCTGATTCTGAACGGCGATGTGATAGAGTATTTGAGAAATGTGACCGATTATCGACCTCTGTACGAAAGAGAATAGAAAAAAGATAAGCGAAGATACAACAAGCGGGAGCGACGAGTCGCTCCCGCTTGTGTCTTAGCCTCTGGCTACATTGATGATACCAATATTATAATCCGGATTGTATTCCACTTCTTCGTCCAGAATACG
>OCTX012258701.1_pt1 | contig 17378 bp, 12 predicted proteins | sample 1539691 | NCBI WGS metagenome assembly OCTX01 (sample SAMN02144231, study PRJEB22623) | gut metagenome | biome: sheep rumen | host: Ovis aries | place: New Zealand | reverse complement strand
ATTCAGGATAACAGTAGGTTATTAGTTAGATGATTTTAATGTGTGATTGTTAGATGTTATGAGGGTGCCAAGGTGTTGGCACCCTTTTTTATGTATAAAAATTTGGCTTTTCTCTCGTTTATTCGTAACTTTTACTTCGTTGAAGTTACTTACACTCGGAAAAGCTCAAATAAATTTGGCTTTTCTCTCGTTTATTCGTAACTTTGCAGGCGTTATGAGTATTCTCTTTATCCTTTTAGGGGCAATACTGGTTCTTTGGGGAGCCGATCGCCTGACAGATGGTGCCACAGCCTTGGCACATCGGATGAATGTGCCCCAAATCGTGATTGGACTAACGGTGGTGGCAATGGGTACTTCGATGCCTGAATTTTTCGTATCACTGATGTCGGCGATTAAAGGAACGTCAGATATCGCAGTGGGAAATGTCGTGGGATCGAATGTCTTTAATACATTGCTGATAGTGGGAATCACCGCCATGGTGGCACCCATGATCATCAGCAGAAATACGGTGCGGAAAGACATCCCCTTTGCCGTGGCTGCTTCGATAGCCCTTACGGTGATGTGCCTTGATGGTTCTGTTTCCCGTTTGGATGCGGCCCTGCTGTTTGTTGGCTTCATCTTCTTTATATATTATACATTGCGGATGGCTATGAAAGGGAATCTGCAGGACCAGGAAATGGTGAAGCTCGAAGAAATGAATCCTTGGAAAGCTGTAGGGTTGGTGGTACTTGGATTGCTCTGTCTGGTGGGAGGTAGTAATATCTTTGTGGAAGGAGCCACCGTTATTGCTCGTTCTTTGGGAGTGAGTGATGCTGTAATCGGCTTGACCATCGTGGCCTGTGGAACTTCTCTGCCGGAACTCGCTACTAGTGTGGTGGCAGCCCGAAAGGGACGTTCGGCCATCGCCATCGGTAATGTGATCGGAAGTAACGTGTTTAATATATTGATGATTATTGGAGTCACGGGTATGGTACTTCCTATGCAGCTGGAAGGACTCACATCCATTGACTTCGGAATCATGCTCTCGGGAATCATTCTGTTGTGGCTCTTCTGTTATACACGATTCACCGTGGCCCGTTGGGAAGGAGCCGTTCTTACCTTGATTTTCCTTGCCTATATGGTGTGGCTGGTGATAAATAGTTAATGGGTTTAAGCAAATGAACACAAGAGATCAAGAAGGGCTGAAGGCCTTGGGGAAGAAAACGGTGTATGCTGATGACTATGCTCCGGAGGTGTTGGAGAGTTTTCAGAACAAACATCCGGAAAACGACTATTGGGTACAGTTCAACTGTCCTGAGTTTACCTCACTCTGTCCGATAACGGGGCAACCTGATTTTGCCGAGATTAAGATCCTTTATATCCCCGACCAGCGGATGGTGGAGAGTAAGAGCCTGAAACTTTATCTGTTCTCATTCCGTAATCATGGGGATTTTCATGAAGATTGTGTAAACATCATCATGAAAGACCTGATAGCCTTGATGGATCCCAAATATATAGAGGTGATAGGGCTCTTTGTGCCAAGAGGTGGTATCAGCATCTACCCTTACGCCAACTATGGAAGACCTGGTACGGAATATGAGCGGATGGCGAAAGAGCGGATGTGGAACCATCATTATTAATTTTTCCGATAGAAACCTTTCACGCTGTCCTTGAACCTTAGCCTCAGGGAATCGTGAGTCATGAAGATAAATTGTGCCGTATCGTGGATCACCTCGCCTTCCAAGGAGTCATTGATCGGACGACTCTGTGAGGTGAGGATTAGACGTCCATTGAAGACATGCCACTTCGTGTAGTTTTTCATTCGTGGATACACTACCGGACTTTCATCGTCTTTGATGCTCTGACGCCGCCGTCCAACGGTTTGTGCAGCATAATGTCTCTTGATGGCAATTCCCATCTCAATAGGTTTCATCATTTCTTGCAAGAGAGAGTCCTGCTCTTTTTTCATCTCCTCATTTAAGGCAGTCTGGACGATACGTTCCCTGACGGTAGGGAACACCAGTTCCACCCATGTACCCTTTAACTGATCGAGATCAATCACCATGTCTGCTACGGTAGTGTCTTCGGCATTGAGTAGCACAGCCACCCAGTCGCCCACCTTGGGATGACCTATCACCCGATGCTGTTTGGTGGCATTGAGAATATCATAGGTTATGGGATCTCCTCCTTTCCCAGGAAGAAAAATCAGCACGGAGTCATTACACCCATCGCAGGCCAGACCATAAAGGGTGCTGTCGCCTTCAATGCTTGTACTCGTCCCCACATTCTGGTCACTTTCAGGGAGGACTTTCTTTCTCTCACAACTGATGCACAGCAGGGTAGCCATGCATATCCATAATAGTGCTTGTCTCATTTCTGGCTTCAAAATTACGAATAATCTCCAAATATGACAAACGAAAGGGCTAATAATCTCCTTTGTTTTAGAAAAATTGCGTTAAACGAATCGATTTTTTGGATTATTTGGCGTCGGATTAAGAAAAAATACCTATATTTGCAGAAAATATACGAAGCTGATGACGTAGTAAGTACCTAAAAACAAAAAAACAATATACGTATCAACTATTTAACTAAAAGATTATCATGAAAAAGAGAATTCAGTTCAGTCTCGTCTATCGAGACATGTGGCAGAGTTCTGGTAAGTTCCAGCCGCGCAAAGACCAGTTAGAGCGCATTGCCCCTGCGATTATCGACATGGGGGTATTCGACCGTGTGGAGACCAATGGCGGTGCCTTTGAACAGGTGAACCTGTTGGCTGGCGAAAACCCGAATGCTGCCGTCCGTGCGTTCTGTAAGCCCTTCAACGAGGTGGGTATCAAGACTCACATGCTCGACCGTGGTTTGAATGCGCTCAGAATGTATCCTGTGCCCGATGATGTACGAGAGCTTCAATATAAGGTGAAGCATGCACAGGGCGTAGATATCCCTCGTATTTTCTGCGGTTTGAATGATGTACGAAACATTATTCCATCAGTGAAGTGGGCCAAGGCTGCAGGCATGACGCCACAGGCTACCCTTTGTATCACTACTTCTCCTGTCCATACTGTAGAGTATTATACAGAGATTGCCGATCAGGTAATTGCCGCTGGTGCTGAGGAGATCTGTTTGAAAGATATGGCTGGTATCGGTCAGCCTGCTCTTTTAGGCGCTCTCACAAAGTCGATTAAGACCAAGCACCCCGATGTGATCATCCAGTATCACGGACACTCAGGTCCTGGCTTATCAATGGCCAGTATCCTTGAGGTATGTAACAATGGTGCCGATGTGATCGATACAGCCATAGAACCTCTGTCTTGGGGCAAGGTACATCCAGACATCATTTCTGTTCAGTCGATGTTGAAGCATGAGGGCTTCGAGGTGAAGGAGATCAATATGAATGCTTACATGCAGGCACGTGCTTTGACGCAGGAGTTTATTGATGATTGGCTTGGCTATTTCATCAATCCCGGCAACAAACTGATGAGCTCGCTGCTCCTCGGCTGCGGTCTTCCCGGTGGTATGATGGGATCGATGATGGCAGATCTCGCAGGTATCCATCAGATTATTAACAAGACACTCAAGGCAAAAGGAGAACCGGAGTTATCAACAGATGACATGCTTGTGAAACTCTTCGACGAGGTTGCTTATGTATGGCCACGCGTGGGCTATCCTCCACTGGTAACCCCATTCTCCCAGTATGTGAAGAACATCGCCTTGATGAACCTGCTCACTATGGCACAGGGCAAGGGACGCTTCGTGATGATGGACGATGCCATGTGGGGTATGATCCTTGGCAAGAGTGGAAAGATTCCTGGAACTATAGCTCCTGAGATTGTGGAACTGGCAAAGCAACAGGGGCGTGAGTTCACTGATGCCGATCCTCACACACTCCTTCCCAATGCCCTCGATGGCTTCCGTAAGGAGATGGATGAGAACGGTTGGGACTATGGTCAGGATGACGAGGAGCTTTACGAGCTCGCCATGCATCCCGAGCAGTACCGTCCTTTCAAGAGTGGTATGGCAAAGAAGAACCTTCTTGCTGATATCCAGAAGATCAAAGACTCAAAACTTGGTTCCAGTCTATCTCCCGAGAAGATTGCCGAGTTCAAGCATGCCAAGGCTGATGCCCTCGTTGCTCCTGTTAAGGGCCAGATCTATTATGAGTTTAATGGTGATGGTGAATGCGCACCTTGTGTGGAGCCATTCATCGGTCAGAGCTATCAAGAGGGACAGACCTTCTGCTATATCCAGACCCCGTGGGGAGAAATTACTGAAATTCCCGCGGCCTTGGGTGGAAAACTTGTGGAGATTGTCGCCAAGCAGGGCGCAAAGGTAAGCAAGGGTCAGACACTGGCATGGATAGAACGTGAACAGTAACAGATAACTGAGAGTGGAGAACTGAGCGTGGATATAAGGCCAGGTGTCACAAGCGCTTAGTTCTCAACTCTTTTTCTATGTATAATGGATTATCAGTCTCTTATCGACAAATACTATCCTTTGGATAATGAGCTGAAAAGAATTCTCCTTGTCCATAGCCGTAGCGTCGCTGCTATGGCTTTGCGTATTTGTGAAGCTCACCCCGAACTGTCGCTTGACAAACAATTTGTGGAAGAGGCTGCGATGTTGCATGATATTGGAATCTTCCGTTGTAATGCTCCAGGCATACAATGCTTCGGCACCGAACCATATATCTGTCATGGACAACTTGGGGCTGAGATACTGCGAGCTGAAGGATTCCCCCGCCATGCCCGTGTCTGTGAACGTCATACAGGTGCAGGACTGTCGATGACCGATATTCAATCCCAACACCTTCCCATAATCGTTCCTCCTGTACCATCGGCAGAACAAGACAATACCTTTTGGGAACCCTTTCTACCCGAGACATTAGAGGAGAAGCTCATCTGTTATGCCGATAAGTTCTTCTCCAAGACTCGCCTGGATAATCAAAAGACGGTGGAACAGGCGGAAAAGAGTCTGGCGAAGTTTGGAGATGCTGGTGTCCATCGCTTCCGGGAATGGAGGCACTTATTTGAATGACAGGTATTTTTTATAGTGATATTCTAACTAAAAACAAGAAGATGAAAAAATTATTATTATCAACGTTCATGCTCGGCTGTGTGCTCTCCCTTCATGCACAGCCACAGTGTCACGATGACGGTACCGTGACCTTCCAGTACAAAAATGATTCTGCCCGCACTGTGATGGTGGATGTGCAGTTCGCCGGTCGTAAGGAGATGACTCGCGGAGCGGATGGCCTTTGGACCGTTACATTGGGTCCGGCAGCTCCCGACATGTATCCTTATTGCTTTATCGTGGATGGCATCAGTGTGATGGATCCACAGAATCCCCTTTATTTCCCCAACGAAGGATTCAAGAACAGCCTTTTGGAGATCCAATCCAAGAATCCGTTACCTCATGATATCAGGGATGTGCCCCATGGCAGGATAGAGTATATTCATTATTATTCCAAGAGCTTGGGTGCTACTAACAACGCCATTGTCTATCTGCCACCAAACTACATGATGGACATGCAGAAGAAATATCCGGTTTTCTATCTGATCAGCGGTACCACTGACACTGAAGAGGTGTATTATAAGGTGGGACGTGTGAACTACATTCTGGATAATCTGCTGGCAGAGAAGAAGGCAAAGGAGATGATCGTCGTACTGCCTTATGGTAACCCCTACAAGCTGGTTCCCACAAAGCCTCAGCAGGGTATGCCGCAGACGCAGTTCGGTGGTGATGTGTTCAGTAAGGATCTTATTAACGACCTCATGCCATATATCGAAAAGAATTACCGCACAAAGAACGATCGTGATAATCGTGCTATCGGCGGCTTCTCACGTGGTGGAAACCAGGCATTATTCAACGGACTGAGCAATCTCGACAAGTTCTCTTACCTTTGTTCCTATAGCTCTTTCACTTCAACGGATATTCCGGAGGTGTACGATCATGCCGAAGAAACAAATAAGAAAATTCATCTGTTCTGGCTTGGTGTGGGTACGGATGATTTCCTCTTTGGTAATGCTCGCGACTACATGCAGTTTCTTGATGACAAAGGAATTAAGAGTGTGAAGGAGTTTACATCGGATAAGTTTGGACACACTTGGATGAATGCCAAGTATTTCCTGGCTCAAACACTCCCCTTGCTCTTTAATAAGAAAGCAGCTGATGAGGCTATGAAGAACGGGAAACCGGCTCCCGCTGCGACAGGACAGGAGCAGCAGTTTACGCCAGGTGTGATGGCCCGTCTTTTCCCTCGTCAGATTATTTCCCCAGAATATACAGAAAGAGGCATCATCTTCCGTTTCAAGGCTCCTGAAGCCAAGCGCGTTGCCTTGGAGTGCGAGATGTTACCAGAAGATATTGTCATGCAGCGTGATTCTGACGGTGTATGGAGTACTACGCTGACCGATTATCTCTTTGATACCTTCAAATATTGTTTTGTAGTGGATGGAACACAGGTGGCTGATCCCAGTAACATGTATTTGTCTCCTGATAACGGGTTCAAATACAGTATAGCCGATAATCCCCGTTCACCCTTTAATTTCGCCTCACAAGGAGATATTGCTCATGGACGTGTGAGCTATGACCTCGAACGGCAGGAGGCAATGTACACACCGGTTATGTCACAGACGACAATGATGATGCCCGTTTTCGTCCAGCTAATCCCCGCAGAGGGCGATACGATGGAGAGCTGGTTTAAGGTGGGAGGTGCTGATGCCATTGTTGACCGTTTGGTGGCAACCGGGAAGACCAAGCCCTGTATCCTTACTACCAGTTCCATGGATTTCATGCAGCAAGGAAACGGTATGCCCCAGATTCCAGGCTTCAAGCCGAGAGTACTGCGTGCAGACGACTATCCCACATGGCCGCAACGTCGTCGTGCTCTGATTCAGCTACTCCTCGCCATTGGTAAGGAACCTGCTCCGAAAATGCCAGACTTCGGTGGTGGCTTTGGCGGAGGCTTCGGTGGTGGAGGCTTCGGAGGCGGTTTTGGTGGCGGTGGCTTCGGTCAGTAAGTCATTCTTTCCTCCTCCTATTGATAATTATCAATTAAATTCGTTAATTATCAATTAATGGGTGTGGTATGTCATTTCTTTTTAGTACTTTTGCACCTTAGAAACAATCGCAAAGGTTGTTTTTATAAGGTTCATGAGAAAGAAAGCATTGATAATGGCACTGTTGACAACCGTCATCTTGGTGATGGCGGCAACGGATGTTCCAACTCTGCGGCAACACTTTGGAAAGATGCGGCGGGTGGAACATCCCTTGTCTTCTGAGCCAAGACAGGCCGATAGTCTGCAGCAAGACTCTATGCTGACAGACTCCCTGTTTATGGATGTGCCAGAGGAACCTACGGTATTGGATACTGTATCGCGGAGGCTTGCTGATCTTGAACCCGATACGATGCAGATGGATTCCTTGCAGCGTGCTATCTACCTTCACAACAAAGCCATTGATGATTCTATCCGTGCTGATAGTCTGAACCGAAACAGGAAGAATGGATTGGAGGCTCCAATTACCTATTCAGCGAAAGATTCCATGATTTACGATGCCACTTCTAATACAGCTTTCCTTTATGGTGAGTCGCATGTGGAATATCAGATGATGGACCTGAAGAGTGATAAAATCTACATGAGCCTGGACAGTAATTTGGTCTATGCCACTCCTTCTTATGCTGATACTACCATGACAGAGCTGAAGGGGAAGCCTATTTTCACGATGGCAGGAGACACGTATGAAAACGATACAATAAAATTCAATATAAAGACCAAGAAAGGTTTTATTCGTGATGTCTATACTGAACAAGAGGATGGCTTCTTATTCAGTAAACGGGCCAAACGTGACTCTACCGGAGTGCTATACCTGGAGAAGGGAACCTATACCACCTGCGATGCCGACCATCCTGATTTCTACATCGCTCTGTCTCGTGCTAAGGTACGCCCTAACAAAGACGTGGTGTTCGGTCCTGCCTACTTGGTGGTATGCGATGTCCCCTTGCCATTGGCTATTCCTTATGGCTTCTTCCCCTTTACCAAGAGTTACAGTAGCGGCTTCATCATGCCAACTTATGGAGATGAGAGTACCCGTGGTTTCTATCTCCGCGATGGCGGCTATTATTTTGCAATGAGTGACAAATGGGATTTGAAACTGTTGGGAGAGATTTATACGAAAGGCTCATGGGGCCTGAGTGCCGCCAGTAATTACCGTAAACGCTACAAGTATTCTGGTAGTTTCTTCGTCAGTTATCAGGATACCAAGAACGGTGACAAAGGAATGCCCGACTTTACCGAAGCGGAAAGCTTCAAGGTGCAGTGGAGCCACAGGCAGGATGCGAAAGCTAATCCTTTCACCACCTTCTCGGCCAGTGTGAATTTTGCCACTTCAAGTTATGAGCGGAATAACCTGTCGAGTTTGTATAATCCCCAGTCAATGACGCAGAGTACACGTACTTCCTCTGTGTCCTGGACAAGTACGTTCTCAAGCATAGGGATGACGCTGACGGGAACCATGAATTTGAATCAGTACATGCGTGACTCTACCATCGACATGACCTTGCCGGATCTGAATATCAATGTATCGCGCTTCTATCCCTTTAAGCGGAAAAAGGCAGTAGGAGATGAACGATGGTACGAAAAGATCTCTATGAGTTACACAGGACAGATTTCAAATAGTATTCAGACAAAGGAAGAGAAGCTGTTGCATTCCAATTTGATTAAGGATTGGAAGAACGGTATGACTCATACGATCCCTGTGAGTGCAAACTTCACGCTGCTCAATGCCATTAACCTGACTCCCCAGTTCACTTTCACCGATAGAATGTACTCCAATCGTGTAGAGAAATCATGGGATCAGGTGGAACAAAAGGAGGTAAACGATACCACCTACGGCTTCTACAATATTTATAACTGGAGCTTTTCACTGTCGGCTTCGACGAAACTTTACGGTTTCTATGTCCCTTGGAGAAAACTGTTTGGAGATAAGATCGACCGTATCCGTCATGTGCTTACTCCTACGGTGTCGTTCAATTACACGCCTGATTTCTCTGCCAGGCGCTATGGGTTCTGGAAGACTTATCAGAAAACCGATGAAAAGGGAAATGTGTCGTATGTGGAATATACGCCCTATGAGAATGGTATGTTTGGTTATCCTGGCAGACAGAAGTCGGGAAGCATTGGTTTCACGTTGCAGAACAATGTCGAGATGAAGATGCGTTCCGACAATGAGAAAGATACGACGGGATTCAAGAAGATCTATCTCATTGATGACCTCTCTTTAAACATGTCGTATAATATGGCTGCCAAGGAACGGCCATGGAGTGATCTGGGAGTGAACCTCCGTCTGAAACTTTCCAAGAGCTATACCTTTAACTTGAATTCTTCGTTCGCCACCTATGCGTATGAACTGGACGAGAACGGTAAACCGTATGTGGGAACACGTACAGAGTACAGCTATGGTCGTTTCGGCCGTTTCCAGGGTATGTCACAGAATCTCTCGTTCACGTTGAGTCCTGAGAATTTCAAGAAATGGATAGACAAGGTGCGCGGTATCGGTAGCAAGGATGACGATGATCGTAAGGGTTCGCGAGCTGATGAGGATGATTACGACAGTGGGGTAGAGACCAATATCGATGATGATATGGAGCGTGGGAAGCATGGTGCCAAGAAGGAATCGGCAGGTAAGGCAGAGACCGATGCCGACGGTTACATGTCATTCTCATTACCTTGGTCTATCTCCGTCGGCTATGGTGTCACCATGCGTGAGAACACGTCGGGCACCTTCAACACCAAGACCATGCGTTATCCCTATAAGTTCACGCAGAACCTAAATTTCAGTGGAAATATCCGTATCAGTGACGGATGGAACATCACTTTCTCCAGTGGTTATGACTTCGAAATGCACAAGTTGAGTATGACCACAGCTTCTTTGTCACGCGACTTGCATTGTTTCAACATGTCGTGTTCCGTGGTGATTGCTCCTTATACGTCGTATAATTTCTCCTTCCGTTGTAATGCAGCCACCCTTACGGATGCTTTGAAATACGATAAACGTAGTGGCTATACGAATGCGATACAGTGGTATTAAGAAGCTGTCGTTATTTGCTTGAGATATTGTCCTTCCACATACTTATGGAAAAAACGGTGAAGAACCTATAAACTTCATGCAGAAAGCTTGCATTTGCCAAACTCCAAGAATTTGGCAAATGCAAAGCAGAAGGTTAGTTCTGGGTAACATTGGCACCAGTTTCTATTGTCACAGTGCCTACAGTAGAGTCAGCATTTCCGAGACCGATGCACTCGGTAGCATTAGCACCCTTTGTAGCCGTTACAGAGATTACACCGCTCGTAATGCTTATGTCTCCGCACTTATGACTCGCAAGGCACCCCGTACCAATGGCTGCGGATCCTCCGCCACCCGTAGCAGTGACTGTTCCTCCACAGATTAGGATATTGCCATCACACCCTATGGCAGAATTACCCTGATTGTAATAATTGCTGCTACCTTTAGCTGTTACAGTCCCGCCAGTGATGTTCAGATTCCCTGCTGCCCACAGGCCACAGCCTACGGACCCTGCGCGGTCATCAGGCAAGCTGTTTGCTATCACCGTACCTCCACTAATGGTCAGATTTCCACCTGCATACACCGCATAACTACCTTTAGCTTCGACGGATCCTCCAGAGATCATGATGTTGCCAAACGTGATGATGCCTTTTGCTTGATAATTATCCCAAGTAGAGTTGTTAAAACGATCACCGCCTGTTGCCTTGAGGCTGCCACCAGTTACAGTAAGGCTTTTCACGTTGATTGCTTCATTATTCCAGTATATTTTAGAGACAGTAAGGTTTCCACTTTCAATGACCACATCAGCACTTCCCGTTATGGCCACGCCTCCTCTCTCACCCTGAGCACTAATATCCAGAGAACCATCACCTTTGAAGGTTACTTTACTATCAGCTGTGAGAGTCAATGCATTACCGAAGTTAGAGCCGTTAACAATACCATTCGTATTCTTTGTGATAATAGTGGCATCACCCTGCAGAGCCATCTGCTTGGCATGGGCATCATCAAATGTAACAGTAGCACCTGCACCCACTGTAATCATGGCATTGTTCTTGGTACCAGTAACAGTGACAACAGCTCCTGCTGGAATCGTCACGTCGCCAGTCACTTCACTTAAGTTTATCGGAGCCGACTCTAATAATTTTTTTACGGTGTATGTATTCCCGGAAACCAAAGTCTGAGAGGCTGCACCAAACTTAAACACCTTTTCATTAATAGTGACCACAGCCTTGGTAAGCTCAGTTCCTCCGGGGAATGCCACTACGAAATGTGTTTTTCCTGAAGCTACAGTTACCGTTCCAGAAGCATGATAGGGCGTGCTACCCTGATCACTTATAGTGGCAGGATAGTTATTATCCTCCGTACTGCCATCGCCAAACAGAATCTCAAACAATACGAAGGCGGAGCCCTGACTTAGGTTGAAAGACTTAGCCGCAAAAGTACTTGTCCCCGACAGGCTGCTGTATTTTTGTACCGCCTCAGCAAGGGTAGGTACGACGGCAGCAGAATAATCATTACCAGTCAGTGCATTCGCAGTACTCTTTAAGGTGGCGGTCAGGACAAGATCATCAGCAGGACTTCCTGATCCCGTGAAGGTAAGATCACCCTCAAAAGTAGCATCATCTGAACCTGCACCACTGGTAAGTGTCAGCGTTCCGCTGATATCAGTGCCTGTCACTTCTAACTGGTCACCTGTTTCAAAGAGCTGGTTGTTTGAATCATCCACGGTAGTACGACTCTCAGATCCCTGCTGTCTCACTTGTACGGAATAAGGAATACGTAAGGTTCGTGAAGCGTCCTCCTTTTCTATGACATCATTACCGCAGGCAGAAAGAAGCATCATCAAGGCAGTTACAGACAGCGCATGAAGAATATAATTTCTTGTTTTCATATTCATTCCTCCTTTTTACTCCCAGCCTTCACTCAAGTCACCCCCATCACCAAGGCCGCTTATTTTCGCACCTCCGCTACTGGCAGCCATCAGACTCACATTCTCTGAGACCCGCAGACATCTAATCTGTGGGCGTACATAAACAATTCTGTTTTCTTTTTTCATGTTTTCGTTTTTTGTAGAGTTAAACTAATTCTGCTGACAAAAGTAACGAAAACAGAAAGGAATATACTTGTAAATCATCACATTTAACTGACAAATGATCATCTGTCAGTCGTTTTTCATCTTATATTCGTTTGGAGTCATGCCCGTAATGCTCTTAAAGGTACGGAAGAAAGAGGTCTCGGTAGAAAAACCTGATGCCATCCATACCTCGGAGATCTTCTTTCCTGGCTCACGGCGCATGATGTTCTTGGCATGGGCGATGCGGTATTCACCCACGAACTGTGAGAACGAGCAGTTACGCTTACTGTTGATACATACGGAGACAACATTGCGATTCGTTCCGAGCATCGCGGCCACATCCGTCAACTTCAGGTTACTGTCCAGATAGAGCTGCTGGTTTTCCATCAGCTCACAGATGCGTTGCATCAGTTCTTGGGATTCAGACTTCTCTACCACATTGCTTTCCTCGGAAACCTCTTCCATAATGGGATGAGTAGTTTTATGTTTCCTATACCGCAGGATGGCAACAACCAATACGATGCATGGGATCAATAGCCACAGCCAGAGCCATGACCTATTGACAGGCGTCTCCTTCTCACCCACATGAAGCAAAAAGACTGAAGCAAGGGGTGAGAAATTGTCACTGTCCAAGTTACCACCTAGTGTTTTGTTGAAGTTATAGCCACCCACCATCATCAAGTCACCCTCATCCGTCAGCACAATCATGGGGAACCCTGCCTCTGGCAAAGGATCTGTATAGTAGAGAATAAGAGGTGCTGGATTTTTGGCATACTCCACACAGAGAATATAGCTGCGGCCTTGGAGGTCGCAGCCATGTAGATAGGCACGCTGTGCTTTCCTTTCGGCAATGAGGGGAGAATACCACAAGATGGAGTCAGAGGGTGTGACCCCTGTCTTTGGAACAGAACAGGTTGTTGGCAGCAGGGAGAATGTGGTATCACGAACCACCATGAAAGCCAGTTTATGACCATAGACACTAGAGGCGGTAGTATCCTGATTGTTCCAGTCCTGCATCGCCAGCAGATAAGAGTAGTCGCCTTTTGACTCATCTCCGATAAAACCGAGGTCATTCGGGAAAGGTGCTTCAAACGTAACGGGTTGCCACTGGGATAATAAAGGAACACGCAAAGGATCACCTTTCAGTCGTTCTACCATGTCGCTACAGATCGGCTTGCCATGAATATCCTCATTACCTAAGATAAGGACATCACCGTCAGATGTGCGGATCATGTAAGGCACCGAACGTCCTATACTAACATCTTTTACAGGAAAGAAGTTCCTATCGCCGTCAAACATTTCAATACCGTCGCCAGCATACCAGTTGCCGGATACGACCACCTTTCCACTGTCCAACTCTGCACCAGAGGCAAAGGTGCGTTTCTTGCTGAGGATGCAGAAGCCACGAAAGGTATGAGTAAGAGGATCATACTCCTCTACAGGATAGCTCTGCCCTACTCCCATCGACTCACTATGACCGCCTGCTATAAGTACCTTCCCAGAACGAAGTGTCACACAGAGGGCATTGTCATGGGGATAGGCCATCTGCATCAGGTGCCACTCTCCGTCCTTGTAATACTCCGCAGTAGGTGTTGGAACGAAGTTCTTCGTGTGACCGCCCGTCACCGTCACTTCTCCATTCAAACAGAAGGCAGAATGACTATTGCGGGGAATATTCAGGTTGGGTAACCGCTCAGCTTCAATCTTTACCAGTTTGCAGATTTCGTTGTGAGCATATGGTTCATCGATATCGGGAAGAGCAGGATACGCAGAATGAGCTGGCATCATGAGAGTAGATGTCAGACAAAGTATGAAAACCCTTAATAGAAGTGTCTTGTTCGCGGTTTCCTTCATGAAGTGTACACCTAAATATAATATAGATTCAGAGACTTTACACTATCCTTGCAGTGCAAGTAGATTTCTGATATCCTCCTCCTCACCCACGAGCCAGATAATATCTCCCTTCTCAAAGCGGTAGCTGGGCTTCACCTGAGAGAGATTCTCCTTCCCTTCTTCCAAGCCCACCACCATACAATTGTAGGTGTCGCGGATACCACTCTCCTGCAAGGTCTTGCCGACGAAGGGATTATTACTGCTGAGTACAATACTCCGAAGCTTCATTTCACGCTTCTCCAACTCATAGTCTTCTTCCATCACCTCATTCATCATGGCATGGCGGAAGGCTGTCAGTTGTTCATCACTTCCGATGACCTGCAGTTTGTCACCAGGAAAGACCAACGACTCCCCGTCAGGAATGTTCAAACGGTGGTTGGCACGCAAGATACTACTTACATGGATTCCATATTTCTTCCCCAAGTTCAGTTCTTTCAAGGACTTGCCCATCCAAAGGGAATCGGCAGGAATCTCAAAGTCGGCTATATGGATATCACGGTCAAGGAGTTTTCCTTCGTATAGCGGTCGCTTATGCCCATGCACCTGTGCCTCGATGTCTCGCGAACGAAGGTTAAGGATGAATAGTCGTTCCAAACGGATACTCCTTTTCTTAATCCAGCGTGAGAAGACTATGAGGATGACTGCTACAAAGCCGATGGTAATCATCAAGGCATTGCTGAAATGGGTAAGGTAGTTGCAGATAAAGAAGATGAATGCCACGGCTATCACTACCCTGACAAGTATCGTGAAGAGCAATGGAACCCTATTGATATTACTCTCTGCCCACAAGGTCTTGAATTCCTCACTGTGATTTTTCTTCATTACCATCGCTCGGAGGAAAGGCGAAATAAAAACAACGGTGAGTAAACCGGTAATGGCATTCGCATACCAGTGAAGATGCCAACCAGGTAGCATTTGCCGGGTCACTGGCAGTACGAAGGAGAACATCAGGGTAATGGTGGCTGCCGAGAGGATACTATAGATCAGGGTGTTCAGTCCCATTTGAAGAAGCAGTTTCTTCCACAGGCTCTGCTCCTTGGTGTTGGGGTGACTCATGGCGAGATGATTCAAAGAGCGTACCCATTTATTGGGCAGTCGTTTCTCCAATATGTTATATGCGGGTGTGGCGAGACGGATCATGTATGGCGTCAGGAAGGTGGTGATTACACTCACTGCCACCACAACGGGGTAGAGGAAGTCTCCTATCACGCCCAAGGATAATCCCAGAGAAGCGATGATGAATGAGAACTCACCTATCTGTGCCATGGAGAAACCACATCTCATGGCCGACTTCAGAGTCTCACCACCGAGAATAAAGGCGAAGGATCCGAAAACTGCCTGTCCTATCAAGATGGTCATGACTAGGACGAAGATCGGGAAAGCATAATCGATAAGGATTTTCGGATCAACCAACATACCCACTGACACGAAGAAGATGGCACCAAAGAGGTTCTTTACAGGCTCCACCAGTTTGATGATCTTTTCTGCCTCGATGGTCTCTGCCAGAATGCTGCCCATGACGAAAGCACCGAAAGCACTACTGAATCCCACTTTGGTGGAGAGCACCGCCATGGCACAGCACAGTCCTAACGATACGATGAGTAGCACTTCTGGGTTCATCAGTTTTCGGACCTGTCGCAGGAAAAGGGGAATGGCAAAGATACCCACCACAAACCAAAGAATCAGGAAAAAGCCGATTTTCAACACAGATTCTAACATCTGTCCGCTATTGGGGTTGTTCCCGCTGGCAATGGCACTCAGCATCACCATCATCACAATGGCAAGGATATCCTCGAGGATGAGCACGCTCATCACCAGTCCGGCAAACTGCTGCTGCCGCAGTCCTAAGTCATCGAACGCCTTATAGATAATCGTGGTGGAACTCATCGCGAGCATACCGCCCAAGAAGATACAGTCCATCTTCCCCCACCCGAAGAGCTGTCCTACTACGATGCCGAGCATCATCATGCAGAAGATGATCGTTATCGTAGAGATGATGGGGGAGGCTCCCATCTTCAGGATTTTCTTGAAAGAGAAGTCTAATCCTAAGGAGAACAACAGGAACATCACTCCTATTTCAGCCCAGGTGTGGATATCGGCACTGTCAACGACAGAGGCGGTGTAGGGCATGTGTGTGCTCACCAGGAAACCTGCGACGACGTATCCCAACACCAATGGCTGTTTGAGTTTCTTAAATACTAAGGTGACGATACCTGCCATCATGAGGATGAGGGCCAGATCTTTGATCAGGGCGGGAAGCTCGTTCATTGTCGATTCTGATTAGTCGTTATAGTCAGCTGTCAGCTCACAGATGTTTACAATGACCTGCATAGCCTTCTCCATAACTTGGATGCTGACAAACTCGAAGGGTCCGTGGAAGTTCACACCTCCAGCAAAGATATTGGGACAGGGAAGTCCTTTGAAAGAGAGCTGTGCGCCATCGGTTCCTCCGCGGATGGGTTTTACACGAGGTGGAACATCACTGGCTTGCATGGCTTTCAGTACGATGTCGATGACATGCATGTTTGGATCGATTTTCTCTTTCATGTTATAGTACTGGTCTTTTACCTCTGCCGTCACGGTTCCCTCACCATATTTCTCGTTCATTTTCTCAGCACACTGTCGGATGAACCGCTTACGATCTTCAAAAATCTCACGGTCATGGTCGCGGATGATATAGCTGAGCTTGGCACTCTCCGTACAGGTGTCCATGCCGGTGAGATGATAGAATCCTTCGTAGTTCTCTGTCTCCTCGGGTGTTTCCTCACCAGGCAGCATGTTGACGAACTCTGCAGCCAGACGACTGGCATTGATCATCTTTCCCTTGGCATAGCCGGGATGGACGCTCACTCCCTTGATAAGAATTTTAGCACTGGCGGCGTTGAAATTCTCGAATTCCAGTTCACCTAAGTCACCGCCGTCGATGGTGTATGCCCACTCGCATCCGAATTTCCCCACATCGAAGTGGTGGGCTCCCATGCCAATCTCCTCATCCGGATTGAAGCCCATACGGATGTCACCGTGCTTGATCTCCTTATGATCACGCAGCCAGCACATGGCCTGTACGATTTCTGCGATGCCTGCTTTGTCATCGGCACCCAGCAGGGTGGTGCCGTCGGTTACGATCAGATCTTCACCCACATGTTGCAGCAGCTCGGGAAACTTCTTTGGAGAGGAGAGGATGCCGGGTGATAGTTCGATGTCCGAGCCGTCGTAGTTCTTGACAATGCTTGGTTTGATGTCAGCACCACTACAGTCGGGAGATGTATCATAATGTGAAATGAACCCGATCGTGGGCACTTCCTTCTTGGTGTTCGACTTCAGAGTTGCGTAGATATAGCCCATGTCATCCATCTCCACATCGTCAAAG
>OCTX014574260.1_pt1 | contig 17380 bp, 17 predicted proteins | sample 1539691 | NCBI WGS metagenome assembly OCTX01 (sample SAMN02144231, study PRJEB22623) | gut metagenome | biome: sheep rumen | host: Ovis aries | place: New Zealand | reverse complement strand
CCGGTTACCTACCAATAATCTACCGGTTACCTACCAATAATCTACCGGTTACCTACCAATAATCTACCGGTTACCTACCAATAATCTACCAGTTACTTATCCCTATTATATCGCACTTATCTCCCACTTATCACGCACTTATCACGCACTAATTGCAGTTCTTTCATTCGTTCGGTATTATATACATAGTATATAATACTATTGTGTTGGTGCGTTTTTATCCAAAAAAGACAGGTGCAATCGCAAAAGCTGTTATTACGCCCGCCAAATCCGCCAGCAGGCAGCAAGCCACGGCATGGCGTGTGTCTTTGATGTTTACTGAACCGAAATAGACCGCCAGTACATAGAAAGTGGTGTCCGTTGTGCCTTGGAGAATACAGCAGAGTCTTCCGACAAGGCTGTCTGCGCCGTGCGTGGTCATCGCTTCAAGCATCAGACCTCTTGCACCACTGCCGGAGAGCGGTTTCATAAGTGCGGTCGGAACAGCTCCTGCCAAATCCGGATTGATACCGCATGCAGCAAAACACCATGCTATTCCCTGCTCCAGCAGATCCATAGCACCGGATGCGCGGAACATACCTACCGCCACTAAAATGGCAATCAGGAAAGGAATAATTCCAATAGCGGTCTGGAATCCGCCTTTAGCACCGTCGATAAAAGCATCATAGACGTTGATTTTCTTAGTCATGGCCTGGATGATGAACCAGCAGATAACGCTCAGAAGCAGTATCGCTGCAACGGCTGCGGAAACAACCGAAAGGGTTTGCGGCTCCAGCACCGATGCGCCCCATACAAGCAGTCCTACAAGCGCAGTGAGACCAATGAGCGTACCCAGTACAACCGGATCTTTCAACCGTATCTTTTGCGCGATGCAGACAGAAATCAGTCCTATAAGCGTAGCCATATACGTTGCGATGAGAATAGGCAGGAAGACATCCGCAGGGTTGGCTGCTCCGAGTTGCGCACGGTATGCCATGATGGTTGTAGGAATAAGCGTCAAACCGCTGGCGCCCAGTACCACAAACATGATCATGGCATTGGAAGCCTTCGTTTTGTCGGTATTCAGTTCCTGCAGTTCACCCATCGCTTTAAGGCCCATCGGCGTAGCGGCATTATCCAGACCGAGCATGTTAGCTGCTATATTCATGAGCATAGAGCCGAAAACGGGATGTCCTTTGGGTATCTCCGGGAAAATACGGCTGAAGAACGGATTGATGGCTTTTCCGAGCGTGTTTACCGCTCCGGCTTGTTCTCCGATCTTCATTATTCCCATCCATAACGAGAGCACTCCGGTCAGACCGATTGAGAGTTCAAAACCCGTTTTTGCACTGTCAAACGTCGAATTGAGAATAGCAGAAAAAATATCTACGTTCCCGTAGCAGATTGCTTGCACAAGTCCCATCAAGACCGCAAGCAGAATAAGCGAAATCCAAATATAATTCAAAATCATGCGACAAAATTACAAAAAGTTTTGGAAATATGCAAAAAAAATAGTAATTTTGCGCGATAAATGGCGAAAAGTAGTAAAATCCATAGAGTTTTGACGTATCTGAAGCACTATTTGAGTGCGTGGAATACGACCGGTGAAGGCATTCATTCGCCGTACTTGTTCCATCTGGTGCATTTCGTACTTCGTGACAGGAACGCATTCTATTGTTTCGCAGAAATAGAGCGTAAAAGAGCTCAGTTGGAGGCATGTCCTGATGTGCTGGATGTTGTGGATTACGGTTCGCGCGGCAGCAAGGATGGTACGCACGTACAACGCCGTGTATGCGATATAGCCAGAGGACAGTTGGAAAGTCCCCGAGTAGGACAGCTCCTGTTCCGGCTGGTGCATTTTATGAACGGGCAAGAGAAAAGACCGCTGGAAATACTGGAGTTAGGCACTTCGTTAGGTGTTACAACCGCTTATCTGGCAAGCGTGGACAGCAGAAACAAGGTTATGACATTAGAAGGAAGCGAAGCTGTTTTGACCGTAGCACAAGGCATATGGCGTGCGCTGAAACTGGAGAACATTGAATGGAAACAAGGCAATATAGACGATACCTTATTAAAATGCGCGCGCGCGAAGCTGGATATTGTTTATGTGGATGCAAACCATACCTACGAGGCGACTATGAGATACGTGGACTATTTGTTGCCGCGGTTAACGGAGAGAGGGATGGTAGTCATTGACGATATCCATTATTCGGAGGAGATGGAAAACGCATGGCAGGAGCTGAAACAGGATGAAAGAGTAACAACCAGTATGGACCTGTATCATGTCGGAATACTATTTGTTAGTCCTTGTTACCTCAAGCGTCATTATCGGATCCGATTATGAGTGCTGAATGAGTGCTAAACGACCCGTAAGTAAATTATATCGGAAATATGGCAATTTATACCAAAACAGGAGACAAAGGCGAGACCTCTCTGGCGAACGGTACTCGCGTGTCCAAGACGGATGTACGCGTAGAAGCGTACGGGACCGTTGACGAACTGAATAGTTGGATAGGGCTTTTGGTCAGTATGACAGAGCCCTCCTCAGAACCCGCGATGCAGCAAGTGTCCGGTCAGTTGCTATGGATACAGAACAAACTATTCAACATGGGAGCAGAACTAAGTGCCGCTCCCGGGGAATGGATTGCGGATGCTGATATCAAGCAACTGGAGGTCTGGATTGATGCGATGCAAAATATGGTGCCGAAACAAAAGGGATTCCTGCTACCGACGGGAAGCGAGACCGTATGCAGATGCCATGTATGCCGTACCGTCTGCCGTCGTGCAGAACGCCGTATGATCGATGCGCAAGCCCATGAAACGAGTCTGAGATTTATCAATCGGCTGAGTGACTTCTTTTTTGTTTTAGCGCGGTATCTGGCGTTCATGCAAAACGAAGCGGAAAAGGAATGGAAAAAGGATATTTCTGTGTAAAAATTGACGGATTTGTATCATAATGTGTAAAAAATGCCGAAAATTGTAAATATTTGCATAAAATATTTGCATGTATCGCAGTTTTTTTGTACTTTTGCACGTTTTTTGAAAAAAATGTGCCCGTGTATAGCGGGCGGTAAATAAGAAAAAGCGCAATTAGAGGTATGTATTGGACACTTGAATTAGCAGCGAAATTGGATGATGCGCCATGGCCGGCGACGAAGGATGAATTACTGGACTATGCCAACCGTGTGGGAGCTCCGGCAGAAGTTATCGAAAACCTTCAGGAATTAGAGGGAGACGACGAGGAGCAGTACGAAAGCATCCTTGATATTTGGCCGGATTTTCCGACGAATGACGACGATTACATGTACAACGAAGAGGAGTACTGATCGGATTAAAAATTGAAAATTGAAATTGAAAATTGAAACGATATATTGCAATTCTGTTGGGGCTGATGGCCGTTATGACTGCGAGTGCGCAGTTTGACCCGCAGATAGGGCAGTATATGTATTTGCCGACAGCCTATAACCCTGCGGCGGCAGGAGAAGGAGACTTGATGAAAGTGGCAGGAGCCCACCGCATGCAGTATGTGGATATTTCCAATGCCCCGATGAGTACTTGGTTCAGCTTCAGTTCTCCCTTTGTGATAGGCAAGACGAGTCACGGTGCAGGAGTGCGGTTTCTGAATGACCGATACGGCCTTTTTACCACACAATCGCTATATGCCCAGTATGCATACCGGCAGAAATTAGGGAAAGGATATTTGAGTATAGGAGTGAATCTGGGTTTTGTGAATGTGGGATTCAAGGGAGACTCGGTTAATTTGAGTAAGATGGGGGATGACTACCATGAGGCGAACGATGAAGCGATACCAACGGGAAGCAAGTCGGGCATGAAATTTGACATGGGGGTAGGATTGTATTACAGCACTCCGGTATGGTGGGTCGGCGCAAGTTACAGTCATGTGACCCGTCCTAAGATAGACTGGAGCGACGGAACGAGCGGAGTAGAGCAGAAAGTGACGCTGGTGGGGACGATGTATGTGGCAGGCGGATATCATTTCCGGCTTAAGAATTACCGGGAGTGGGTGTTGACGCCGAGTGCTATGGTGATGAGCGACTTTGTCAGCTGGGACGTGAACCTGACGCTGATGTGCGACTACAAAGACCGCTACCGGTGGGGACTCGGCTACCGGATCGCCGGAAGTGTTAACATATTATTAGGAGTAGATATTATCTCCGGCCTGCAGTTAGGTTACAGTTGCGAACTGCCGACAAACAAACTGCTGTTGGAGAGTTACGGAAGTCATGAGATATATCTGGCGTACGGATTCGATATCCTGAAGCCCAAGAGAACGAATAAATATAAATCAATACGATACTTGTAAGTATGAAAGTAACTAAGATTATGCCATTGATCGCGTTAGTAGCGATGGTAATGGCGGGTTGTAACAAGCCTGCGGGAGAACTCGTCGGCGCGTACAAGTCAACCACTTTTAAGGAGGCGAATCCTTATGGCATGCTGTTCATTAAGAAGGGTTCCTTCATGATGGGAGCAAACACACAGTCCGCTGTTTTTGAGCAGCCGGATAATGTTGTGATGGTAACAGTGGATGCGTTCTGGATGGACGAGACCGAGATTACCAACAACGAGTATCATCAGTTTGTAAATTGGGTGCGTGACTCGATTGCGTTGACCAACCTGATTGCCGCAGGAATGACGGATTATGCCATTCAGCCGAAGGATGAAGACTTCGACGAGGAGAATTTCCACATTAACTGGAGCAAGAAAGTGCCTTGGAAGAGCAAAGAGGAAGATGTAGTAGATGCTTTGTCATCGATGTTTTACTCGGATGGCCGCATCAATACCAACAACCTGCACTACCGTTATAGCTGGGTGAATATGGACGAAGCGCTGCCGCAACGTAATAAATTCGATGTGGCTACGAGTACTTATCCTCCCGGAGCAACGGCACGTGTAGATACGTTCTGGGTGAACGAGAACAACGAGATCAAGGACTCGACGATTTATCGTCCTTTGCGTGAGCCGAAAGACTTGTTGACGGAGAAGATCATCTGTATCTATCCGGATACATTGGTATGGGCTCGTGATTTCCAGTTCTCGTACAATGACCCGCTGCTGCACATGTATTTCAAGCATCCGGGATATGCTGAGTATCCTGTAGTAGGTGTGACATGGGAGCAGGCTCATGCGTTCTGCAACTGGCGTACGAAATTATTTAACATGCACTCGACACTCGGCGCAAACGACTACCGTCTCCCGACGGAGGCTCAATGGGAGTATGCAGCCCGCGGAGGTCGTAAAATGGCAATGTATCCGTGGGGAAGCAATTATGCCCGTGACGGAAAAGGTTGTTTCTTTGCTAACTTCAAGCCTTACCGTGGCGCATACAACGATGATACCGGTACTACCACTATGAAGGTTGCTCAGTACCGTCCGAATGATTTCGGACTGTTCGACATGGCAGGAAACGTATCCGAGTGGACCAACTCGGCCTACCAGTCCGCAGCTAACACCCATATCCACGATCTGAATCCTGATTTCAGCTACATGGCCCGTAAGGAGGATCCGGATATTTTGAAACGCAAAGTGGTAAAGGGAGGCAGCTGGAAGGATATCAGTTACTTCATGCAGTGCGGCGTACGTACATATGAGTATCAATACGAGAGCCGTCCGTACATCGGTTTCCGCTGCGTTCGCGCGTATATAGGCGATTAATTATTAAGGTATATAAAAATTAAAATATTATAATTATGGCTACAGAAAAGCAAGGTTTTGGCGCAAAGTTCATGCATTGGTACGGATCGTACCAGGGAAAGAACGTTGTTAACATCGTTTATTCCGCGGGTGCATCCGTGGTTATTGTAGGTGCATTGTTTAAAATTCTGCACTGGCCGGGTGCAAGTCAAGTGCTGATGATTGGTATGTTTACCGAGGCATTCTTGTTCCTCATCGGAACCCTTGAGCATCCGCATCCCGAGTTCCACTGGGAGAATGTATTTCCACAATTGCTGGAGTACGGAACAAAGCCTGAATTACTGGAAGAGAAATCGAAACAACCGCGTCCTACTCTGTTAGGTGCCGGTGTGGCAGAAGGCCAGCAAGCAGCAAATCTGAATCTGGGCGTGGCAGCCGCGGGTGAACCGGCAGTTTCCGCAAAAGCTCCGGGCTTGAAGGACGAAGATTATAAGTCGTTGAAGGATGGTATTGCAGATTTGGCAAAGACTGCATCTCAGTTGTCCGAATTGGGCAAAGTAGCACAGACCAGTGTCAAACTTGGTGAAAAACTCGCTGCTGCTGAAGCTGCAACAGAAGCATATTCGACCAAGATGACCGCCGCCGCAGATACATATGTATCTAAACTGGCAGCAGCCGGCGTGGCAACGGATTCGTTCACTTCTGCAACCAGCACCTTGGCACAAACATACGCCCAAGTAAGCGGTGACATGCAGAATATCGCAGAAGAGACCAAGGCTTACAAAGCCGGTGTTGAGCAGGTAGGCAAGAGCATCGCTACCCTGAATACCGTTTATGAGTTGCAATTGCAAGCAGTTAATGCCCAGACTGAAGCTCAGAAAGCGGCAGCAACAGCTGCTAAAGAGGCCGCAGAGGCACAGACTGCGTTCGCAGCGGGAGCAAAGCAACTTCAGAAGCAAGTGGCAAGTCTCAACGATATCTATGGCAACATGCTCAATGCATTGGCATAAATTAATTTAATTAAGTAGTAATTGAAATACAACCGATAAAACACTTCAGCAATGAGTGGAGCAAAAAACTGTCCGGAAACCCCGAGACAAAAAATGATAGGTATGATGTACTTGGTGCTCACCGCCATGTTGGCGTTGAACGTAAGTACGGATATCCTCAATGGTTTCACGTTGGTGGACGATAGCCTGCACTCCTCTATCGAAGCATCGAACAAGCGTAACGCGCAGCTCTATAACGATTTCCAGGCTGCAAATGCAGACAACCCTGAGAAAACGCAAGAGTGGTTTGATAAAGCCGTGGAGGTGCAGAGACGTGCGGACTCTCTCTACAACTATATCCAAGATTTTAAGGAGCATATAGCTATATTGGCGGATGGTCAGAAGGCCGTTAACGAGCGTAGAGGTGAGGATGGAAAAGGTGATCCGACACGTCGTATAGAAGGAAACTCCAACTTGGATGTAACGGCGCAGTACGCCATCAACGAGAAGCATGGTGCAGAACTGAAAGAGATAGTGGCTTATTATCGCGACTATGCTGCCGGTTTGGCAGATCAAGATGCGGAGTTGCGTAATTCTATCATGCAGAATCTGGCTACAGAGCGCGGATGGAATGCACACGAGAAGGACTCCTGCGACTGGGAAGTGGCGATCTTCGAGGGTATGCCTGTAGGAGCCTCTATTACGATTCTGACCAAGATGCAGAATGATGTCCGTTCGACAGAGAGCCAGTTGATTCAGTACCTGATGGACCGTACGGATGCGGGCGACCTGCGTGTAAACAAACTGAACGCGTACGTGATCCCGAACTCGAACTACGTGATTCGTGGCGGTCGTTATTCGGCTCAAATTATTCTGGCGGCTGTTGACTCGACGCAGCGTCCCGAGTATTATATCGAAGGACAGCGTATCAATGATCAAGGTCTCTATGAAGTAACCGCTTCCGGTCTGGGACTCAAGAAATATTCCGGTTGGATTGCATACCAGAACCCGGCAACAGGAGAGATGGAGAACCTTCCTTTCTCCAGTGAATATAGCGTAGGCGAGCCGGCTGTTACAATCTCCAATACGGACTTGAACATTATGTACCGCGGGTATGACAACAAGTTCTCTATTTCCGTACCTGGAGTAGCCAATGACAAAGTGAAAGTCAGTGTAAGCGGTGCAGCGGTACGCCAGCAAGGCGGTTTGTGGATTATCAAACCGGGTGATGGCGCCAAGAGTGTCTCCATCTCTGTCTCGGCAGAATTGGACGGCCGGATGCAACCCATGGGAAGCAGGGAGTACCGCGTGAAAGCACTGCCGAAGCCGGGTGCATACTTCAGATCCGGTGAAAACGAGTACAATGGCGAGAAAGCTATTCCTCGTAGCGCGTTGCTGAACCCGGGTGCTTCCGTGATTGCTTCTTACGGACCTGACGGTCTGCTTGATCTGCCGTTCCAGATCTCCGGATTCCGCGCCAACATCAATGGTGTGTACTTGGAGTCAAGGGGTAATAAGTTCACCCGTGAGCAGTTGGACCGTCTTGGCAAACTCAAACCGGGCAACTCTGTAATTATTACGGATATCCGTGCAAAAGGTCCGGACGGCAAAGAGATCCGCTTGTCCCCAATTCCTCTAACTCTGAACTAATAGCTTAACAATATGATAAAGAAAATTAGTATTATTGCTTGCTTAATGCTTGGCGTACTGACGGCGCAAGCGCAGCATAAAGTGATCTCGTTCTTTGACGAGATGGGAAGTGCGCGAATCCAGACGGAGGAGTTCTCACAAGCACATGACACTATTGTGATGGTAGATCACCGTATAGACGATGTCATTTGGGCTCGTTATGTATACCGTGTCATAGATATGCGTTACAAGCAGAACTACCAACTCTATTTCCCTACTAAATCGGATGATTCCGACTACCGCAACCTCTTCAAGGTAATAGCAGATGCAGTGGTGGACGGTCTTCCTATTTACGAGAAGAACATGGAGACGATCAAACCGGATTTCAAGCAGGCTCCCTTGGCTAAGGAAATGATTCCGATGATGTTTATGGCAGATGATCCGACGGCAGACTATTCGGATGATCCGACGCACTTTGACATCGAGTCTTCGGATGCTATGTTGATCCACTACGACAGTATCGCAGATGAGTTGTCCGGACATTTCTATCGTTTTGAGCCGATTGTCAGGAACCAGCTGAAATACCTGATACAGGAGGTTGTGTTCTTCGACAAGCATACGTCCCGTCTGCATACCAAGATCATGGCAATAGCACCGCTGCAGTCAGACCTGATAACGACCCGTGATTCATCGAATGTCATGGCTTCTCTGCGTGAGTCTATCATGTTCTGGATTCCTTTTGACAAACTGCGTCCGTATATGGCTTTGCAGTATGCTATTCCTAACCGCAACGAGGTGAAGCGCGTGACATATGACGAGTTCTTCCAGAAACGTATGTTCACTTCTTATATTGTAGGTGAAGGAAACATGTACAACCGCTGGATCCCGGACTATGCCGTAACAGAAGAGCAAGTTAAGAAAGAACAAGAGCGTATAGCAACGGAATTGCTGAACTTTGAACAAGATCTTTGGGAGTATTAATGCGCAAGCATCGGTTTCGTAATTCCTATGTGACGTCGGCTATCAGCGTATCGCTGGTGCTGTGTCTGATCGGGTTGGAGGGCATCTTACTGCTCTCCGCCGATTCTCTTATTACGCGCATGCGTGAGAATATCACCATGACGGCGGTGTTGACCAATGAAGCGGATAGTGCGCAATGTGCGCAATTGGAGGCGAAGTTGAATGCCGGCAATCATTGCAGCAGTTACAAGTACGTCTCTGCGTCGGATGCCTTGGACGAGCATATCCGTTCTTTAGGCGAGGATCCCTCCGCTTTCCTTGGTTTTAATCCTCTTTCGGCCAGTTATGAGATACATCCGACGGATGCCTATAGCAATCCTGACAGTCTGGCCCTGATGGCGCAGGAACTGGAAGCTCTACCTTATGTGTCAGAAGTGATCTATCCGCGAGATTTAGCGGATCTGATGAGCAGTAACGTACATGAGTTCTCTCTGATTTTATTAGTGGTTGCGCTGGCGTTATTGCTGGTATCCATGGTGCTGATAGTCAATACCATACGGTTGCAGATTTATTCCCAGCGTTTTTTAATCAACACAATGACTCTTGTCGGAGCTACTTCCTGGGTTACCCGTCGCCCGTTTGTGATGAGGAATATGCTAATGGGCTTTATTGCCGGCCTGGTGGCTTTGGCGATACTGAGCGGAGTGGTGTACTATGTGGAATTCAGAATGGGGCTGATGCTGTTCGCCCTGACATGGCAGAATATAGCTTTTGTATCCGCTATCGTGCTGTGTTCCGGTTTGCTTATCACGCTTTTCGCTTCGTTAATAGCCACAGGACGCTATATCCGCATGGACAATAATTCATTATACGAGATATGAAAACATTACCGAAACTCAACCTCATTCTGATAGTTGTATCTTTCGTGATTATAGTTATCGGTTTCGCCCTCATGGTGGGCGAGCCTTCCGGTGAGGTGTATAACCCAGATATTTTCTCTTTCCGCCGAATCACCGTGGGACCAATGATCTCATTGTTCGGCTTTGTCTTCATGCTTTTCGCTATCCTTTTCCGCCCTAAAAAGAAATGAATTGGCTTGAGGCACTGATATTAGGGATAGTACAGGGACTGACAGAATTTCTGCCGGTCTCTTCTTCCGGCCATTTGGAAATAGGCCAGGCGTTGCTGGGTACGTCAGGCGAAGAGAATCTGACGTTCGCAATCATCGTCCATACCGCCACAGTACTGTCAACTCTGGTCATTCTGTGGCGCGAGGTGGCGCAGTTGTTCAAAGGCACGTTTACCACGTTCCGGTGGAACAGCGAGAAGGACTATGTGGCGAAAATACTGGTGTCTATGATTCCGGTATTCATAGTAGGTATGTTTTTCAAGGAGCAGGTGGAGGCTTTTTTCGGCAACGGTCTTTTGTTAGTAGGCGTATGTCTCTTGGTCACAGCGTTGCTGTTGGCCTTAAGCGAGTGGCTTCAGAAGAAGCGTCAGGGCGAAGGACATGAGGTGACATACAAAGATGCCATCATCATCGGTATAGCCCAGGCATGTGCCGTCTTGCCCGGTTTGAGCCGTTCGGGTTCGACTATCGCGACCGGCCTGCTCTGCGGCGTTAAGAAAGAGAGCATAGCTCAGTTCTCTTTTCTGATGGTCCTCATCCCTATTTTAGGCGAAGCTTTTCTGGATCTGCTCAAACTGCTGCAGGGAGAGTCGACCAGTGATCTGGGCTTAGTACCCGCCATAGTCGGTTTTGCGGCTGCGTTTGTCACCGGGTGTTTCGCTTGCCGGTTTATGATAGAGATCGTCCGTCGCCAGCGTCTTATTTGGTTCGCTCTCTACTGCGCTATTGTGGGAACGGTAGCTATTATCTCTACGGTCTGCTGATATGTGGGATTTTGAGGCAGGAGAAATACTGGCGTTTGACAAACCGTTACGCTGGACCTCTTTTGATCTGGTAGCAAAGGTGCGGTATAACCTTTGCCGCAAGTTAGGGAAGAAGAAACTGAAGGTGGGACATTCCGGTACTCTGGATCCTCTGGCAACAGGTGTCGTGATCGTCTGCACCGGCAAGAAGACCAAAATGATCGAGAGCCTGCAATATGATGTGAAAGAATATATTGCAACGCTGCAGTTAGGCGCCACCACACCCTCCTATGACATGGAGAAAGAGGTAGATGCAACGTATCCGACCGCTCATATCACCAGAGAACTGATTGACCGGACCATACCGCTCTTTATAGGTGAACAATGGCAAGTGCCGCCTATGTTCTCCGCGGTACAGATCAACGGGAAACGGGCCTATGAACTGGCGCGCAAAGGAGAGCAGGTAGAGCTCAAACCCAAACTGCTTCTGATCGACGAGATAGAAGTGCTGGCGTTTGACGAAGAGAAAATGCAGTTGACCATCCGGGTGGTATGCTCCAAAGGGACGTATATCCGCGCCCTGGCACGAGACATAGGCGAGAAACTGCAATCGGGAGCCTATCTGACTGCCTTACGGCGGACGAGAGTAGGGGACACCCGGGTAGAAGACTGTATGACCATAGAACAATTTTTGGCACAACTAAACGAAGAAAAAATCGTTTGAACGCAGTGAAATAAGAAAAATAAGATATGTATAAATCCAATGATATGAGACTCTGTCAGTTTAAGTTCAAACTGCCAGAAGAACTGATTGCACAATATCCGGCGGCATACCGCGACGAGGCGCGCCTGATGGTGCTCCACCGTAAATCAGGGGAGATCGAGCACAAGAGCCTGCCTGAATTAGTGGAGTTTTTCGATGAGGGTGATCTGTTTGTGTTCAACGACACCAAAGTGTTTCCGGCACGTTTATGGGGCCACAAGGAGAAAACAAACGCACTTATCGAGGTGTTCCTGCTACGTGAGTTAAACCACAGGATGCGGTATTGGGATGTGCTGGTAGAGCCGGCGCGTAAGATCCGTATAGGAAACAAACTGACGTTTGAGGATGATCCGGCTATTGTAGCAGAAGTGATTGACAATACGACCAGCCGTGGCCGTACGTTCCGTTTCCTGACGGACTATGACAATGAGGAGTTTGTGCCCCGTCTGTATGCATTAGGCAGCGCTCCGTTGCCCAAGTATATCCGTAGGCCTATGGATCCCGAGGTGTATGAGAAATACCAGGAGGTTTTCCGTGACCAGCCGGTGCGCGAGATGGACACAGAACGCTATCAGACGATCTTTGCAGACAAAGTGGGTGCCGTTGCAGCACCGGCTTCCGGTTTGCATTTCTCCAAGCAGCTGCTAAAACGCATGGAGATCCGCGGTATAGAGTCCACCTTTATGACCAGCCATGTCTCGCTGGGCATCTTCAAAGATATCGACGTGGAGGATCTGACGAAGAACAAGATGGAGTCGGAGCAGATCATCTTACCGGAGGCGATGGTTAATGCGGTCAACAAGGCGCATGAGGAGCAGCATCGTGTATGTGCTGTAGGTACGGAGATCATGCGTGCTATGGAGCATGTGGCAGGGGCTAACGGACTGCTGAAGGCCTATGACGGCTGGACGAACAAATTCATCTTCCCGCCATATACTTTTACTACGGCGAACAGTTTCTTTGTTAACTTCTATCTGCCGTGTTCCAGCCAGCAGATCATGGTGGCTGCTTTTGCCGGATACGAAAACCTGATGCACGCGTATGAAGTGGCGGTGCAGGAAGAATACCGTTTCGGCGACTACGGCGATGCTATGTTGATAGTGGATTAGAACGAAGATTCATTTATGAAAGTGCGTATAGAGGAGTCGTGGCAACGGGTGTTGCAACCGGAGTTTGACAAGCCTTATTTCGAACTCCTGACTTCTTACGTGCGCCAGCAATACCAGACCCGTCGGTGTTTCCCACCGGCAGGTCTTATTTTTAATGCATTCGATTCCTGTCCTTTTGACCGGGTACGGGTGGTGATCATCGGTCAGGACCCTTATCACGAGCCGGGACAGGCTATGGGACTGAGTTTCTCGGTACCGGAGGGCGTACAGATCCCTCCTTCGCTGATGAATATCTACAAAGAGATTCACCGTGATCTGGGCACACCTATTCCGGCGAGCGGCGATCTGCACCGCTGGGCGGAGCAGGGCGTGTTGCTGCTTAACGCAACCCTGACTGTCGAGGCACATAAAGCCGGAAGCCATCAGGGCAAAGGGTGGGAGGAACTGACGGATGCAGCCATTGACGCGCTGAACAAAGGCCGGGAACATCTGGTGTTCATGCTCTGGGGATCCTATGCGCAGCGCAAAGGGCAGTTCATAGACCGCCGCAAACATCTGGTGCTCCAGACATCCCACCCCTCTCCGCTGTCGGTATATAGAGGGTTTGACGGCTGCGGACATTTCTCCGCGGCCAATAACTATCTGACCAAACATGGCGAAAAACCCATTGAATGGTAAAATGGCTGAATAAATGACTAAATGGTAAATGAGCAAATGAGAAAATTACTATTGGTTGATGCATATGCCATGATTTTCCGGGCATATTATGCGTTTATCCGCGCACCGCGTATGAATAGCAAGGGGGAGAACACCTCGGCTATCTTCGGTTTTGCCGTTACCTTGGAAGACCTGTTGAAGAAGATCAATCCCACCCATGTGGGAGTGGCTTTTGACCCTGCCGGTGGCACTTTCCGTCACGAAGCCTACGAGCAATACAAGGCGCAGCGTCCGGAGACTCCGGAGGATATCAGGAAAGCGGTGCCGGTGATCAAGCAGCTTCTGGAGGCGATGAACATACCGGTTCTTGAGGTGCCGGGTTTCGAGGCGGACGACGTGATCGGCACGCTGTCCAAGAGAGGCGAGGAGGCAGGTTTTGAGGTCTATATGGCTACTCCGGACAAGGACTACGGTCAGCTGGTGACCGACCACGTGTTCATGTACCGTCCGCGGCATACCGGCGGTTTTGAGTTGATGGGGCCCAAGGAGGTATGCGACAAATACGGACTGCAGCACCAAGACCAAGTGATCGATCTGCTGGGGCTGATGGGAGACGCCAGCGACAATATACCCGGGTGCAAGGGGGTAGGAGAGAAGACGGCTGTGGCTTTGCTGCAGCAGTTCGGGTCTATTGACAACATGCTGGCGCATACAGACCAGATCAAAGGCGCCCTCCGCACCAAAGTGGAGAGCCAGACGGAAGAGATCAAGTTCTCCCGTTTTCTGGCTACCATCCGCACGGATGTACCCATTGCGCTGGATGAAGCGCTTCTGGCGAAGAAAGAGCCGGATGCAGAAGCACTGGCGTCGCTCTACCGCGAACTGGAGTTCAACTCCCTCTTACGCAAGCTCGGCACCTCCGGCTCTACTAGTTTTACTAGTTCTTCTAGTTCTTCTAGTTCTTCTAGTTCCCAGAGTAAGCCCGCCAAGGCTCCCAAACCCGCTGACCCGAACCAACTCGACCTCTTTGCAGAACCCGAAGAACAATCTCCCTCCCTTGAGGGGAGGGAAAGGGTGGGGTTATTCGACACCATCGAAGCCCGTCTGTGTCAGTACCTGCTCAACCCCGAGGTGGCATTCAACCCGAATAAAGAGCCGGACTGGGAGGCGTTGAAGGCGGATGCGGATCTATGGAATCTATATAATGAAGTGGAGCTTCCGCTGGTGCCTGTACTGCGTGAGATGGAGGCAGCCGGAGTGCGGATTGACGTCGCGCAGCTGAAGCAGGCGGAGACAACCCTGACAGAAGAACTGAACGGTCTGGAGCAACGGATTTACGACCTGGCAGGCGAGACATTCAATATCAACAGCCCCAGACAGGTAGGGGAGTTGCTGTTCGACAAACTCAAACTGGACCCCCAGGCGAAGAAATCCAAGACAGGACAGTATTCCACTTCGGAAGAAGTGCTGGTAGGACTGAAGGAGAAACATGAGATCGTGTCCCTTATTCTGGAGCAGCGTGAGCTGAAGAAACTGATCTCTACCTATATCGCTGCGCTTCCGGGCTATATTGACCCGAAGGACGGCAAGATCCACACGACCTATAACCAGACAGTGACGGCAACGGGGCGTTTAAGCAGCAGCAATCCGAACCTGCAGAACCTTCCTATCCGGTCGGAGCGCGGACGGTTCATCCGCGAAGCGGTCATTCCCGACGAGGGCTGTCTGTTCCTGAGCGCCGACTATAGCCAGATAGAGCTGCGTCTCATGGCGCATTTCAGCCAGGACGAGCATATGTTAGCGGCTTTCCGGACAGGTCAGGACATCCATGCCGCTACGGCTGCGAAGATTTACGGTCTGCCCATCGAGCAGGTCTCCAAGGACCAGCGCCGGAAAGCCAAGACCGCCAATTTCGGTATTATTTACGGTATCTCGGCTTTCGGTCTGGCGCAGCAGCTGGATTGCAGCCGGGCGGAGGCGAAGCAGTTGATAGACGACTATTTCGCCGCTTTCCCGCGCGTGATCAGTTATATAGAGAGCCAGAAAGAACTGGCGCGTGCTCGCGGCTATGCCGAGACGCTTTTCGGACGCAAACGCTACCTGCCGGACATACATTCCCATAACGCAACCGTCCGTTCTTTCGCGGAACGGAATGCGGTCAATGCGCCTATACAGGGTACTGCTGCCGACATCATCAAGATGGCAATGGTCTCTATCCACCGGCGGCTGAAGGAAGAAGGTCTGCAGGCGCAGATGATCATGCAGGTGCATGACGAACTCAATTTCAACGTGCCGGAGCCTGAGGTGGACCGCGTGCGCGAGATAGTGGTCTCCGAGATGCAGAACGCAGTCCATCTGTCCATCCCGTTGATAGCCGAATGCGGCGTAGGAAAGAACTGGCTCGAAGCACACTAAGTCATTTACCATTTAGTCATTTACCTTTCACCTTTCACCTTTCACCTTTAAACTTTAAACTCCATGCTTCTTTCAACTTTCCATACGGCTTCAGCCGATCGTTCGAGGCTTAGCCGAGATAAGAACTTTCAACTATCAACTATCAACTATCAACTTTAAACTCCATGCTTCTTTCAACTTTCCATACGGCTTCAGCCGATCGTTCGAGGCTTAGCCGAGATAAGAACTTTCAACTATCATTTAGTCATTTACCATGATTCTTTCAACTATCCTGTTAGCCATCAGAGTGTTATGTATTGGCAACAGTTTCTCCTGGGACGCAGTGGAACAGGAGTTGGTGCCGCTGTGTGACGCCAAGGGCGTGCAGGTAGAGGTGCATAATCTGTATTACGGCGGCTGTTCGCTGGAGCAGCATGCGGCTTTTCTGGAGGCCGACTCGGCGGTTTATTCCCACCGTGTTTGTACCAACCATCGCCGTGTGGCAAGAGGGCGTGAGTCCGGCATCCCTCATCTCCAGACGAGGATTGTCAAGGACACGGTCTCTCTGCGCGAAGCGCTCCGTGACGGGACGTATGACGTGATATCGCTTCAACAGGCGAGTCATTTCAGCGGTCTGAGAAACACGTACGAACCATGGCTGGACATGCTGGTAGATACAGTCCGCGCCTACCAGCCTCATGCGAAGATATACTGGATGCAGACATGGGCATACAGTCAGGATGCGACCCATCCGGCTTATCCGTCTTACCATAACAGCCAAGCCGAGATGTGGGACAGCATACAGGCGTGTACGCGCCTGATCAAACTGCCGGTTATACCATGCGGCGCGGCGATACAGTACGGCAGGGAGACGAAACTAGGCGATACGTTCTGCCGCGACGGATACCATCTCAATTATACCTACGGACGCTATACGGCTGCCTGTGTGTGGTATGAAATCTTGACCGGAAAGAATGTCCGGCACAACAAATACAAGAACCCGGAGATGAGTGCCAAACAACGCCGTTTGACCCAAAAATCGGCGCATCGGGCAGTGAAAGAGTACAAAAAGAAGGGCTAAATGCACTTTTTTTGAAAAAAAATGCCAAAAAATTTGGTCATGTCAAAAAAAAGCAGTACTTTTGCACCCGCTTTTGAAAAGCAGTGTTCTTAACACATAAACGTTCACCCAAACCCCGATGAGAAAGTTTACTTTCGAAATCGGAGAGCGGAGGCACAAGTCGCCTGTCGATTAAGCATAGCGGTATCGACCATTGCGATCTTGTTGCCGAACGCGAAGGTGCGGTAGTTCAGTTGGTTAGAATACCGGCCTGTCACGCCGTAGGTCGCGAGTTCGAGTCTCGTCCGCACCG